>Ga0210400_10000103_pt1 | contig 113195 bp, 107 predicted proteins | sample IncBWH26MmetaG_FD_155456 | JGI IMG/M metagenome (GOLD analysis project Ga0210400, IMG submission 155456) | Forest soil microbial communities from Barre Woods Harvard Forest LTER site, Petersham, Massachusetts, United States - Inc-BW-H-26-M | ecosystem: Environmental > Terrestrial > Soil >... | reverse complement strand
GATGGTCGCCGCTGCCGCTTCGAGCGGCTCCTTGGTTTTTTCCTGCCCGACCACCATCAGCGTTGACTCGTTCGAAGTTCCCATCGCGACGATGGCGTTCGGAAGGGCCTGCCGCGCGTCGTCCAGCAGATTCCAGCTTGGCGCTTTGTACATCCGGAATCCGTGCGTATGGTTTGTATAAAGATTTCCCTGGATCTCTTCCTGGTTCGCGGGAACTTCGACTTCCTTCGGAGGAGCCGGCGGTGTTGCGGCTGTTGCCAGGCCACTCGTCGCGGCAACTTTCGGCGCGCCGATGGCCGGGGCAGCAGCATTCGCCGCCACCGTTGCCGGTGGTTCGGGTTTCACAGCCGCGTTCGTGATTTTGGGCGCAACTTTCTCCCGCTTTTCCGGCGTGGCTGGAATCACGGATTTGGCGCTGGCATTGGCAGGCGTTGGCGAAGTCTCGGCGGAAGACGCGACTGCGGATTCTGTCCCCGGCTGCGAATCCCCGCCCGGCTTGCTTGCCGTGGGAGCTGCTTCTTTCTTTTCCGAAGATTCGGTCTTTGGCGCTGCTGGAGTTGTCGGAACTATGGATGCGATCTTGTCTTTCTCCACCAGGACGAATCCGTAGTCCGTCTTCACCTTGAACATGTTGTCTTCGTACGCCACGATCACGCCGTAGAGTTTTTTTCCGTCTTTCAGGCGAATTTCATCCGCCCGCATGGAAAGTGCCAACACGCTCAGCGCACCCGCGAAGACGGCAAAGGTCAGGAGGCCGCGCTTGAAGGGGACAGCCATATTTGAAGTATGGCTCCGCTCGATTCGCCTAGCAATATTCCTGAGCTTTGTGTGTCTCCCCTGTTACCTGTTCGTCCGCTCAGCGGGCCTCTTTTCACGCGGCTATGTCGCTCTAGCCGTTTGGCGGCGCTTTGCGAGCTATTTCAGCGAGTAGCGCGCCGATCCGCCCGGCCAGTCGCTCCAATTCCGCAGTCGCTGCGCTGAGCTTTTCACGCACGGGTTCCGGTAATCGCGCGTGTGTTTGTTGCATCGCCAGCGCTTCGGCGATCAGCCGAAGCTGTTTCCTGCTTCGGGGGTTCAGCCGCTCCCACAACTGCCGCTTTGCGCTACGGTTGTGCCCCAGCCACTGTTCCCCAGTACTTGCTGGGCGCCCCGTTTCCGGTTCTGCTATCGGCACCTTGTGCTGAGTGTTTGTTCGGAACATTTTTCACTTCTTCAGCGCCGCGAGTTCATGGCAATTCACTTGCCCGTCCTGCTCGACACGCCCCGTCACGCGCAGCGTTCGTGTTTCGAATACCAGGCCGCCATACCGTTCATACGCTTCGGGGAAGAGCACCGCCTCGTACACCCCGCGCTGGTCTTCCAGCGTCACGAACATCATGTTGCGGTAATTTTTCGTGCCCACGTGCCGGTACGTCACCACCCATCCGCACAGCGTCACGCGCTTGCCGGGCATTCCCGCCAGTTCGTCGCTCCATACCTCGCCATTCCGCGGCAGAAAATCCAGCGGGTGCCCGCTCACGCACACTTCTAGGATTTCGCGTTCGTAGCGCAGCTTCTGCTCCGGCGTGTACTCCGCCGCCGGCATGCCCTCGAGCGCCAGGTTCACTGCGTCTTCGGGCTGCGTCTTTGCGAACAACGTATTTGTCGTCTCCAGGGGGATAGTTAATCCCGGCGGTGCGTTCTTTCCTCTGGTTTGCAGAAAATTCCATCGCCACAGCATCTCCGGACGCGTTTTTCTGCCGGCATCATCGCCCACGTCATCTAATGTGCCGCATTTGATCAGCGCCTCGATTTCGTCGCGCTCGACCGGCACGCGCCGCAAAAAATCCTCGAGCGAGCGAAATACGCCGCGTTCTTCCCGCGTCCGCAAGATCGACAGGATGGTCTCGAGCCGCAGCCCCTTCACCTGCATCAATCCCACGCGCAAAGCGCGCCGCCCGTCCGCGTCTGTTTCCGCCGTGTATTCCATCCGCGAACGGTTCACCGACGGCAGCCGCACCGCGATCCCCCAGCGCTTCGCTTCCTCGACATACGCCGACACGTGATAAAAGCCCGCTCCCGCGCTGCACATGGCCGCCAGAAATTCCGCCGTGTGGTGCGTCTTCAAATACGTCATGCGGTAGGAAATGTCCGCATACGTCGCGGCATGCGCTTTGCAAAACCCGAACCCCGCGAATTTCTCCACCATCATCCAGGTTTCTTCACGCTGGGCTCCAGTCAATCCCATCATTCCTGCGGCTAGCAGAAACTTTCCACGCAGCCGTTCGCGATCCTTCCGTCCCGAGTATTTAGCAGACGCTCTTCGTGCCAGGTCCGCCTCTGCCAGCGACATACTGCCAACCGTTTGCGCAATCTTCATTACTTGTTCTTGGAAGATACATACGCCAAGCGTGTCGCCAAGAATTGGCTCGAGCGAACTGTGTGCGTAAGTCACTTCTTGCCCGCGCAGCCGCTTTACGAATAGCTCCTTCGATCCATACTCCGCCGCTCCTGGCCGGATCAATGCCAATGCAACTGCTACCTCGTCGAGCGTTCGCGCTTTCATCATGCGGAGCATGCTGCGCATCGCGGGTGACTCAATCTGAAAAACCCCTATGGTGCGGCCCGCGGCAATCATGTCGCATGTCGCGTGGTCATTTTCCGGGATAGCATCAAAATCGATTACCCGCGGCTGCGGGCACGGCGTTGCTCCGTCCGGCGCGACGTCTCTCCTTTCCTTTACCTCCTTAACATCCTTTACTTTAGTTGCCTCTTTTTCAATGTTGTCCAGCGCCAGCGACATCGTCGTGAATCCGCGCTGTCCCAACAGATCCATTTTGATCAGCCCCAGCGCTTCGATCGCGTTCATGTCGTACTGCGTCACCACGATCCCTTTGGTCGCCCGTTCCAGGGGAGTCAGCCGCGTCAACGGCCGCGCCGAAATCACCGTTCCGCACGGATGAATCCCCATGTGCCGCGGCGCATCGTCGAGACGCAAAGCCACTTGAAGAATCGTTTTCCAGGGATCGTCATTGACCGGAAGGGTTTGGCACTCCGGCAAATCTCGAATCGCCTGTAAAATTTCGCGCACCGGCCGGTGTGGCAGCCGCTTCGTGAAGCGGTTTACCTCGCCCGGCGGCACGCCAAACACTTTTGCTACCTCGCGTACCGCCAGCCGCGCGTGCATGGTGATGAAGCTGCCAATCATCGCGACGTGCTCTTGTCCCCATCGTTTGTAGACGTAGTCGAGCAACTCATCTCGCCGCGCCCCGCAAATATCGATGTCGATGTCCGGGCAATCGCCGCGCTGCTCGTTCAAGAATCGTTCGAAGTACAATCCCCACCGCAGCGGGCACACGCGCGAAATCCCCAGGCAATACGTCACCATCGAGCTCGCCGCCGAGCCGCGCGCCACCGCCGGAATCCCGCGCCTCCGCGCTTCTTCCACGATGTCCCACACCAGCAAAAAATACGGCGCTAACTTCCATTTCTCGATCACCGCTAGCTCGTGCGTCAGCCGCGAGAACACTTCCTGCTGCGGCTGTTTGTAACGCTGCCCCACTCCTTCAAAACATAATTTCCGCAAATGCGAATTCGGCGTCTCGCCCTCTGGCACGGGAAATTCCGGGAGGATCAGCTTGCCGAGTTCGAGCTGCAAATTACAGCGTTCGGCAATTTCGAGCGTCGCGCGCAGCAATTCCGGATGGTCGGGAAACAGCCGCTGCATTTCGGCCGCAGGTTTGAACCACGCTTCACCGCTGGTGATTTCGGGGACCGCCACTGTCGTCAGCAACCCGCCGGTGCGGATCGCATTCACCGCGCGGTGATGGAGGTGCTCTTCCGGCCGCAGGAAGTGCACGTTGTTCGTCGCCACCAACGGCACACCAAGCTCGCGCCCGATGCGCTCCGCTTCGCGCAGTGCGCGCCCATCCCCGGGCGACAGATGCTGCACTTCGATATACAACCGGTCGCCAAAAATTTCCTTCAGTTGTGCGATGCATTCCGTTTTTTTGTGAGCGTCTTGTCGCTCGTCACGCTCTTGTCTCGCGCTGTTATGTTGGTTTTTCCTTGTAGGGGCGCAGCATCTGTCCCGACCCTGTCGGGATGCTGCGCCCCTGCGGCTGCTTGCGGTTACCACCATGGCTGCCGTTTCTTCTTTTGTTGTCATCCTGAGGCGCGATGCAGTCGCGCCGAAGGATCTCATCCGCGAACTTGCTACCGGCGCCAACGCAATCACACCTTTCGAATGTTCCGCCAGCTCTTCGATCGTTACCGGCCGCCCATCTTCCTCGTCGGAACCCGTATTCTGCGCCAGCTCGGTTGTTCCCAAATGCCGCAGCGTCACAAGCTGGCACAAATTGCTGTACCCTTCCGTGTCCGCCGCCAGCAGCACGACCGGCACACTCTGAAAACTGTCATCCCGACCGGAGGGCCGATGATTTTTATCGGCCCGGAGTGGAGGGATCTCTCTTCTTCCATTCTCTACGTCCAAATCCAGCACCACTCCCACAATTGGCTTCACTCCCGCCTTTCGCGCCGCCTGATAAAACGACACCGCGGCGTACATCCCGTTCGTGTCCGTCAGCGCGACGGCCGGCATTTTCTGCTCGGCCGCCGCCGCGATAATCTCTTCCGGCGACGCCACGCCCCGCAAGAACGAATAGTGACTGTGACAATGCAAATGTACGAACACGTGTGGTCTCGAACACCGATGTACTTCAGCGGTAGGAGGCGGGAGGAAGTGAATCTACTGCGGTTAAGCTAAAACCGACAAAGGTTTACCTATGCCTATGACCGGCCCAATTTCTCGAGCATGGTTCATTTCGATGTTCCGTTCTTTCACGATGGCGTCGTTGCGTCCCAGCAAACAATGGCATCCGTCAAATTTCATTCCCAGTGCTTTCCAAAGCGCGCGGTCTTCTTTGCAGAGCGCCGGTGTAACGCCGTTCTTGAGATGATCTGCCGCGAATCGAAACATTTCCACCTGGGTCGCAAAAGGAATCCGGTATTTGAACCCGGACGGATCCTTTGTTTCCGTCAGATAATCGAAAATGGTTTCGTCGCGCCCATTCGCCTTCGCAGCATTCCGCAAGCCGTTATATGAGGTGGCGCGAAGGGCGCCAAGAGTAACCATCTCCGGCGAGAGTGAATTGATTCTCTTTATGGCCTCACCGTATCCACGCTTCCAATCGGGGTAGGGAATCATCGGATCGAGCCGGAACCGGATCGGCCAGCCTGCCTTTTTCATTTTTTCCGCCGCGGCAAATCGCCCCGAAGGCAACGGTGTGCCATGCTCCCATTTCGCGCCAATCTCTTCGGCATTGACCGACCAGGAGAAAACGACCTGCTTCGAGGGAGCAAGCTCCAGGGCATGCTGAATCTGTGTGGACTTGGTCAGAAAAATAAGACGATGCCTCTTTTGCGCCGCGAAAAGAGGAATGATTTGATGTGTCAGTGGTTTTCCGCTCGTCTTTTTGTAGGCCGCATCAAAAACAAGCCCGTCCTGCAGCTCTCCGACGATCATCATCTTAGGAATAGGATCAGCGAGCCACTCTTTGATCTCAGCGACCATGTCGTCCACATTCGTGTAGACCAAGCCATAGAGCTCATCCGGCCGAAACCGAAACCACGGTACCGTCTGCAGGAAGCAATAAGCGCACTGGTATGGACACCCGCCCGCCACCACAAGCTGCCAAAACTTGAAGCAAACGATTTGGGAGTCCTCGCCAGGTCCCCCAAACTGCCGAATAAAGTTCGACCCTCTTTCTTTAGTGAGCATTAGAATCTCGGAAATCTACGCTGTCCATGGGGATCGATCAACCCAATCTTACGCCACAAATCATTTCCCCTAGGATGCTTGCTGGCAAAAAGTAGATAGTAAAGCAGAGTATTCTGATTAGTGGTTACGGGGACCATTTCATCGTCAAAAGCCAAATAACCGAGGCCTCTAAGGTTTTCCATATATTCGTTCACAATTTCGCGACAAGTATCTTCAAAAGACATCATCCGCTGTTGGAATCTCTGCTGCCATCGGTTGCTGCCCATGAATACATCCAGTGCAGTGTCGGTGCTCTTTGTATACTGATGAAGATTCATCCTAATTCCCATACCATCATGAAAATTTATGATGAGGTCGATTTTCCGATTTGCAGCTAATTTACGGATAGTCTCAAAAGCAAGTGGCGAGAGCCCAGTCGGATCGATGAATGCGACGCCCAATCCATTCACAGGTGTATTTATCTGATCGATTGTCGCGTTACAATCTCCGAAAATAAGCTGTGTTTTGTTCGCCTTTTCGGGGGCACACTTTTTAACTCTTTCAGTCAAAGCTTGGTAGCAATCGGGATCCGCCTCAAAAAAATAATACTTATCAAATTCATTCGCCAGCAAGGCAATTAAGGGGGACCCATCGATTTCTTCCTGTGTTTCTCTAATCTTGCATCGCCCAGGTCCTGCGAATAAATCTACATAATAAAGAGTCCATTTGCCTTTCATCGCTACAGAGAAAGTTTTTAGGTAGCGACCCAGATAGTGAAACTTGGATTTAATCCAATCTCCACTGGGACGCACGACTAATCCATCCCTTCCAAGGAATGCTTCCGTCATGGAGACGATTAATATCACATTATGGTTATAGTGCTGAGTAAATTATCGCGACAAACACGGCGTCGACAGCACCAACCCGTTCGGCTTCGACGCGTAATGCTCGCGCAGCTCGAGCCCTTTGCCGTAAAACACCGCGTTCCAGCCGTAACGCCCGCGCACCGAATCCACGCCGCGGTTCAGGTACCACCGCCGGTTCGCGTCCGTGTCGAATAGCTCATGCTGCCGCCGGTCGATTTCGAGATTCATCACGTTCACGCCCACCAGCCGCACCGCCACACGCCGCGTAAACAATTTCCCGAACAGCTCCATCGCCGCCGCAAGCAGTTCGCGTTCGTCATTCGCCGGCCGCGTCAGCCGCACCGTCTGGTGCGCCGAAAAATGGTCCACGTACCGCAACCGCAGCCCGATGGTGCGCGCCTGCCGCCCGTATTCGCGCAGCGTCGAGCCGACCCGCTCGCTCAAATACTCGATCAGCCCGCCCAGAAATTCCGTGTCGATCGTTCCGCCTTCGATGGTCGTCTCGCGCGAGACCGATTTCGGCGTTGACGGCAGCAGCACCTCGCGCCCGTCCAGCCCCCGCGCGCGCTCCCAGATCTGCTGCCCGATGGCTTCGCCGAACGCCGCCTGCAGCGCGGGCTTCGGCACCTGCCGCAGTTGCCCGATGGTGGTGATCCCGCGCTCGCTGAGCGCCGTCGCGTGGACGTGCCCGATCCCGTGCAGCTTTTCGACCGGCAGCGGCGTCAGAAACGCTTCTTCCTCGCCCGGCGCGATCATGCGGAACCCGCGCGGCCGCTCCAGCCGCGACGCGATCGACGCCACCACTTTCGCCCGTGCCGCGCCCACGCTCACGCTCAAGCCCGTCCGGCCGAGGACCTCCGCCTGCACTCGCCGCAGTGCCGCCTCGTAATCCGGATAGAGCCGCTCCGTCCCCGCAAAATCCAGGTAAAAATCGTCCAGCGCCGCCGTCTCCACCGCCGGTGTGTAGGTCTCCAGGATCTGCCGCACGCGTTCCGCGAAATCCGCGTAGTGTTCGTACTGCCCGGGCACCACCACCGCCTTTGGGCAGATGCGCAACGCCTCGCGAAACGTCATCGCCGTCTTCACGCCGCGCATCTTCGCTTCGTAGCTCGCCGACGCCACCACGCCGCGCCCCACCAGCACCGGCTTCCCGCGCAGCCTGGGATTCAGCACCTGCTCGACCGAGGCGAAGAATGCGTCCACATCCACATGCACGATGTTCGGGGTTTTGCTGCTGGATTTTTTGCACATCCCCAGCCATGCCCACGCGGACCACGGATTTTTCTCCGCCGTCGTTTCCGTCTGTGGCGTTTCCGCTGAACCCGCGGGACTCGGGTTTTGCGCTACAGCTTCCTGCTCCGCGTCCTTGTAGCTCGGAGCTTCCGTCCCGCCGTTTTTTTCTTCCGCAGTTGCTTGGACCACATTGCTGGCCTCAATGACGGGAGTGGTGAATACGCTTTCGATACAGTTGACCCGGACAGGGTCACACATAGCAACGTTCATGACGGCTCCTGTTAACCGTGACCGCACAGCGGTCACAGCAGGGAAGCGGGCCACTTATACTGTCCTCCGAGCCGCGTCTTTTGCGTCCCGGATGCTTCTCCGGGAAAGGCCGATCGTTTTGATCGCCCGGGATCGAGGGATTGCTCTTTCGAGTCAACCCCTCACCCCGCTTACGGCTCGGAATTTTCCACGGCCGGCGGCTCGGGAGAGTCCAGAGGACAATGGAGCCGCCGACCGTTTCCCGTTTCCTCTACCGCCCCGCACTATAGGCGAATAAAAAGCGAAAGTCAAGCAAAACCTAATAGAGAACGCCCTCTTTCATTGCGCTCGTTCAGCCTTCACTTTTTCTGCATGCGGTTGCTGGACAACTTGGTATAGATGCTGGCCACCAAATCCACAGAAACAGGAAACCCGATCGCGGCTCCATCATTCGTTTTGGTATAGAGTTTCCTGGTATGCCCCCAGCGAAAAATGCGACCGCTGCTTCGTTGAGCCCCTGGCGGCCGCTGCGTCTCCCTCTATTTCGCAATCTCCTGATCGCCGATTTGGCTTCCGACATCGGCACTTTTATGCAGAGCGTCGGCGCCGCGTGGCTGATGACTTCGCTCAGCAGCGACCCGATCCACATTGCCCTGATCCAGACCGCTTCGGCCCTGCCGTTCTTCCTCCTCGCGCTTCCCGCCGGCTCCATCGGAGATATCGTCGACCGGCGCAAGCTCATTCTGTGGACCGAGCTTTGGATGCTCGCTGTCGCCATCCTTCTTGCAGGAACCACGCTCGCGCACTTGATCACGCCGTGGCTCCTTCTCTTCCTGACCTTCGCATTGTCCCTGGGAGACGCCGTCGAAGCTCCGACCTGGAGAGCCATTTTCCCCGAACTCGTGTCCAGGGAAGATCTCTCCCCCGCGCTGGCGCTCAACGGAATCGAATTCAACCTCGCTCGCGCGGTCGGCCCCGCGTTCGCGGGCTTCCTCATCGCGGCGGTCGGGGTGGGCGTCGCGTTCGTGCTGAACGCGCTTTCCTTTCTCGGCGTAATCTTCGTCCTCGCCGGCTGGAAACGCCCTTCCTCAAGCAGCAAGCTGCCCACCGAAACGCTGACCGGAGCAACCTCCGCGGCGGTTCGCTACGTGCGCTACTCGCCCGACATCCGCGTCCTGCTCCTGCGCGCGGCCTTCGTCATTTTCTTTGCCAGCTCTTTTTGGGCTTTGTTGCCGACCATCGCCACGAGCCTGACCGGTGGTTCGCTCGCGTACGGCCTGCTGCTTGGTTTCTTCGGGATCGGCGCGGTTTTCGGAGCTGTCGCGCTCCAGCGCGCTCGAAAAGCCTACTCCGTCGAAGCCGTCGTATCGGCCGCCACCGTCGTGTTCGCGGCGGTTTTGTTCGCTACCGCGGAGATCCATCGCGTGTGGATTCTTTGCGCCTTCCTGTGTTTCGGCGGCGCCGCGTGGACGGTCTTCATGTCGGTTTTCAATACCCTCGTCCAGCAGCTCGCGCCCGACTGGGTTCGCGCGCGGGTGCTCTCCGTCTACCTGTTCGTATTCCAGGGGAGCGTGGCGATCGGCAGTGCTGCCTGGGGATTCGCAGCTGGCCGAACGAGCCCGCAAACCGCGCTGCTGATCTCCGGCGTTGGAATCGTGGCCTGCCTCGTCCTGCGTTTTCCTTTTCGGCTTTCCGAACCCGGCACCGCGCTTGACGTCTGGAACCATTGGGGAAAACCCGTCCTGTTCGCCGAACCGGCGCCTGACCAGGGCCCCGTCCTCGTGACCGTCGAATACAAGATCGACCCCCATCGTGCGGCGGAGTTTCTCGGCGCCATTCACGCCTACCAGCGGGTTCGCCGGCGCGACGGCGCCACGCGCTGGGGCGTCTACTACGACACGCAGGACCCCGGAAAATATCTCGAAACATTCATGGTCGATTCCTGGGCGGAGCACCAGCGGCAGCATGACCGCTTTACCGTCCCCGACCGCGCGCTCGAAGACCGCGTCCTCAGTTGCACTCTTGAGCCCATCCGGGTTCGCCACCTCATCTACGCACATAAGATCAAGCACCCGCACACTCATCTCCCATGAACCCGCAACAAAGCCCCTTGGGCCACGTTTACGTGGCCCAAGGGGCAACTTGTCCGGTCACCCGATATTGGGAGTTCAGACTTGTCGAGGAAGCCGCCTCACACGCGGGGACGTGCGATCAGCTTGACGTACCACTGACCCTTGCGCTGCACGAACTCCACATCGTCGCTAGATTCCGACCCGTGGACGCGCGTGCCCCACGCGCGCGAGCCTTCGACCTGTACGTGGGTCAGCGTCTCATTGTGAAATAGGCGCATGCTGATCGATCCGCCGCCGCTCACACGTCGACTGTAGCCTTCGAGCGCGGCAAGAAACGCCGGCAGGTTCGACACCGCGGCTAGGCCGCGCTTCATGGTGTCCCGCTGGTTCATCGTGGCTTCCCTGCCTGGCATCTGCATGACGCGCCGACCCGCATTCATTAGATCCTCGAGTGGAAAGCGGTGCTCCTCGCAAATCCGACGGACCTCCTCATCGGCATCATCAATGCGTGCGCCCAGACTCAGGGCAACAGCGTTTGCCGCGACACGCTTGAGGTCGTTCACGTCGAGACAGGCAAACACCTCGAACAGGTCGCCGCGAAGCATCGCAGCTTGCGCGTGCTCGAACGCAGCCTGAGGGGTCTCGCGACTCATACGGGTCGAAACCTACCACTGAAGCTATAGAACACAAGAAGTTTTATTCCCTTTTCTGGCCTGGAAATACATGTCCGGTAATCCGTGCCGGCTCATGATTCGAGATGAACTCGATGCGTCTTTTTCCGAAATAACGATGACGGACCTTCCCGTAAACCTCGCGGGGCTGTTATCTATATTCATTATTGTATACTGGCTGTTTCGTTGAAAAAAGCTCATTGCCATTTCCACCGAGTGTCCGTTCGAACGATCCGCGCTCCATTTCGCGGATCGCCGGCCGTCGAGGACTCTTCAAATGAAAGTCACGTCGCAACGTTGCGAACGGTCGGGGTGGTATACAATCGTTGCTGTTTTTGAAGTCAAAAAGAAGATCCTGGCTGAGGGGCTTATCCGTGGACCATGATCCCAAAGACATGAGGGTTTTCCCGCCACTCGGACCGGCGATCAAGGTTCTAATGGTCTGGCCGCGTTTTCCTGACTCGTTTTGGAGCCTTGGCGAAGTGATGCAAATGGTCCCAGAGCGCTCCCTCATGCCACCGCTCGGGCTTATCACGGTGGCCGCGCTTTGTCCCGCCCAGTGGAAAATTCGTTTAATTGACCTGGCATTTCAAGACTTGCGCGATGAGGACATCCTCTGGGCCGATCTTGTCATGGTTAGCGCGATGGCGGTCCAGCGCAAAGGCGTCCGCGAGACACTCGAACGCGCTTCCAAGCTGAATCGGCGAACCATGATAGGAGGTCCGTACGCCAGCAGTGAGCCGGACTCATTGCTGCCGCTTGCTGACCATGTAGTCGTAGGTGAGCCGGACGAAGTCTTCCCGCAGATCGCCCTGGACCTCGAGCGCGGCTCAGCCCGCAGGCTGTACACCATTGCGGAAAAGCCCGATGTCAGCCGCACCCCGGTGCCGCGTTTCGACCTGTTGGCATTGGACAAATACACGTTCATGTCCGTGCAATTTTCGCGAGGCTGCCCGTTTACCTGCGAGTTTTGCGACATCATCACGATCTACGGACGCCGCCCGAGAACGAAATCTCCGGCGCAATTGACCGGAGAACTTGACGCGCTTCTGCAGCTCGGCTGGCGGAAAGATGTCTTTGTCGTCGACGATAATTTTATCGGAAATCACAAAGCGGCTTTCGAGCTCGCCCAGGAGTTGGAACGGTGGCAGCGCCACAACCGTCATCCGTTCGCGTTCTTCACCGAAGCTTCGATTGATCTTGCCTCGCGGCCGGCGCTGCTGGACGCGATGGTCAAAGCAAATTTCTGCCGTGTGTTCATTGGAATTGAATCGCCCTCCACGGAGTCGCTGAAGGAAACCAAGAAATTCCAGAATCTCCGCCGCGACTTGCTGGATAGCATTCGCTTTATTCAGCAGCATGGGCTTTGGGTCATGGGCGGCTTCATCGTCGGTTTTGATAGCGATCCGCCGGATATTTTTGATCGCCAGATCGAATTTGTGGAGCGCGCCGCGATCCCTTGGGCCATGACCGGCATCCTGCAGGCGCCGCCTACCACTCCGCTCTATGAACGCATGAAAAAAGACGGCCGGCTCCTTGAAAACAATCCCGAACCGAGTAACTTTGACCCCCCGAACTTCCGAACCGTTCTGCCCCTGCCCGAACTGCTCGACGGCACGAAGCGCATGCTGCTTACGCTTTACGACCCCCGGCGCTTTTACCAGCGAGTGCTGGATTCCCTGGAACGCTGGCAGCTTCAACCGGAACAGAAAGCCTCGGCGATTTCTTTGTTGTATGTGTTGAGGGTGCTGCTCAAATCTGTTTGGAAGCAGGGCGCACTCTCCCGCTATCGCGGATCTTACTGGCGCTTTATGCGACAGCTCATGATGCGCTGGGGATTGCACCCGCTGAAGAGGCGGCTTGGGCTCGAGCTGGCGCTTTCCGGTCATCACTTCATCCGCTACGCGCGGCAAGTCGCCGACGCTCTGGAGGCTGAAAGCCGCCGGGCAGTTCGGTTGATGCATCCCGGATTTGTTCCCCAGCCGGATGGAGAAGCGCCGAATCTGGTGCAGATCAACGGCGTACCCAGGCATTCGTAGCTTTCCGCTAGGTCAGCCACTACAGCCAGCTGCTTTGAATTCAGGAGACTCTTGGCCATATAGAGAGATAAAGCGCCTCACAAATTGAATGCGTACAGCAGAAGCCGTGTAAGGAACAAATCCGCTACGAGGACGATCAGGGAGGACTCAACGAATGCCGCAATCGTAGCGCGGCCCACGCCCTCTGTCCCGCCTTTGACACGGAACCCCTGATAACAACCCACGGTCGCGATGATGAGTCCGAAAACAACCGGCTTCGCGAAGCCTATGAAGAGGTCGCCGAAAACCAGCACATCGATGGCGCGTGTCCAGAACTGCGCCGGACTTAGGTGCAGTGTAAGATTCGCGACCAGGAATCCGCCGAGCAATCCCGAACAATCTCCCAATGCCACGAGCAACGGCAGCACTAACACCGTCGCAACCACACGCGGCGTCATCAGCTTGCGGATTGGGTCAATGCCGAACCCCCGGATCGCGTCCACCTGTTCGGTAACGACCATGGAGCCCAACTCGGACGCCATGCCGGTGGCGTTCCGGCCGGCGACCAGAAGAGCCGTGAAGACGGGACCGAGCTCGCGGAGGAGTGCGAGCGAAACGGCGTCGGCCGTTAAAATTGGCTCGCCGAAACGTCTGAATTGTGACGCTGCGTTCAAAACGATTACACCGCCGACGCAAACGAGCGCAACGAAGACAATGCGCAACGAACCCACGCCAATCACGTCCATCTGGTCGACCAAGTCGGCGAAGTAACGCCTGGGAGCAAAGATGCTCCGGACCGAATGAATGGCAAGCAGTGAGTAATCCTGGACGATGAAAGCCCACGTTTTCAACGGCTTCGAGATGGCTGAGAAAACGGAAGTTAGGTTCACAGTTACACTCCCTCACAATGGTTGGCGCCGCTGCGTTCAAGCTTATAACGCCTGCCAGAACAGGGAAGATACACCAGATTTACGCGCGTAAGAGTACGCACTCGCACAGTCACCTGCCATAAACCTTCTATGCAACGATCTATACAACTATCTATACAACGACAGGACGAAAATAACGACGGAATGACGCGAAATGACGTTTCGTACAGGCAGAGGGATAAGTGTCCCGCGTTCTGTGACCAGTGATCCGTGAACGGAGAAGAACGCCCGCGTCGAGTCGAATCTCCCCGAGCGGGTCGGGGCAAGCCGGCTCTTGATAGGGGAGGGGGGGTGTACCCCCCTCGTGGTGAGAGAAAAAGTCCGGTAACGATATGAACAGAATGAAGATAAGGGGCGTTTTCCGTCGTTGTGCAACGGGGCTCCAACGGGACGCCAACGGCGGATAGGGATAGCCACAGAGACACAGAGGCACAGAGCGAAGATCTCCCCGGAAAAGCCCACTTGGATGAGGTTGGGTGTACGAAGGCCAAATCCGGAAGAGTGCGCAAGTCCTTGAAAATAAAGAGCAGATCTTGGAGGGTGTACCCACCCCCGGTGTTTTGAGCAAAGAGTGCGGAAGAATATGATTGCAAAGGAGTTGTCGAAAACACTCCTGCAAAAGAGTGCGTAAGGGATTGAAAACAAAGGGAACAGAAAGTGCCGTTTTCGGGGCTGGGAGTAACTACTATGTAAACAGTCTGGCGGGTCGGGGGAGCGGAGGAGGATTTTGGCGACTGGAGAGCGAAGATCACGACTCAGGTTAGTGGATGGATATAGTTACCGCTACTGGACTAGAGGACGGAATTGGTGCATGTCCGAATTTCGGTCATCGCAGAGCGAATGCACTTGGGTAAAGTAAAGACCCAGGCGTAAAGTCGACGCCTGGGGCACTCGACCTGCCGTCGTTGAAGACTGATACAATCCGCACAATGACTTGGATAGTAGGTGCGGCAGCGGCTATGGGCTATGCGGTGGGCATATCGGATATCCGTGTCACGTTCTCCGATGGCTCGGAACGAGACTGCCTCCAGAAGATCTACCCAATAGCCCGCTTCATCGCGGCAGGTTTCGCTGGCTCGGTCAGGATTGGATTCGAGATGCTGAATGGTTTGGCGTTCCAGCTACGGGGAGCTCCTGAAAACATGGCATTCTTTCCGCAAGAGGTCGCTGATTGTCTGACGCCGCTCGCAAGGGACGTATTCCAGAGTTTCCCACCCGAAGAGCGAGCGTTGCATTCACACCTGATGTTGTTGGGAGCGCACCCGACCGTTGACGTTGGGATTCCAGGGGTGGCACGCTGCTCAGTTCACATCCTAAGGTCACCGGAGTTCGTGCCAGCCATCTCGCGGATTGGCGAGGTCGTCTCGATTGGCTCCGGCAGTGGCTTTCCTCCCTCCATATCAAGAGGCACTTGCAAGTCTTTCTGCGAACCCCATGTCACTGCTTCAGGGAGAAATGATGGGAACTGGAGGAAGCAGCCTAATACTAGGTATGGTCATCCAGAAAACAATTGAGAAGAACCCTGTTCCCGGAATCAGTCAGCATGCTCATATCTGCTTAGTTTACCGAGGCGTTGCGGGGGTTCACACGAATGACGAGAACATATATCCGCAGACAGGCGAGATGATTGAGTTCCGCATGCCGAAGGTGGCAACCACTTGGGACGAATTCGTGAGCATGACCGGTTCCCGGTCACCCAACTGCGCTGTTTGTTAAGTAAGGTCGCTGCCGGGGAGAAATCATGACGGAAGAAGAACGTAAGAAGGAGGTATGCAAACTCTGGAAGCAACAGGGTCCAGCGGTTTGGCAAGCAGAGACCGGACCCCTGGACTTCTGTCTCTGGTTGATGGAACACCGTCCGGAGTTGCTACCGAAGGGAGTCGGAGACCCCTGTCAGCTCCTTCGGGCTGAGCTTGCGGCTTGCACCGACACCTAGCTAGACTTACGATTTAGAAGTCGGCTCACTGCACTTTTCAAGGTGGCCTCTTCCTTCAGCGCCGTCGATATCCGCTCCGCTAGCTCAGTCAACACAACACGGATACTGGTAGCAAGTTCCAAACATTGTTCGTCAGTGTGCGCGTGAAGCCCCTCACTTAGAGCAGAGTGAAGAAGCGTTAGTGGGTTGTGCCCATCAATTAAAACAGCTTCCGGAATCGCTGACTTTATCATGGCAATTGCCGTGGTGAATTGTGTTTCAGCCTTCGCTTTCGCAAACAGGTCAGCGGTTTCTTTGGATGGTCTGATTTTGACCGCGACCTTCCCAATCTCTTCGATGATGCGGCCTTTCTGCTCTTCCACTACGCGGCGGTAGTAAGCGAAGGCACCGATTCCAAGCCCGTGCAATTCCGCGCGTCGGCCCTTTAGGAAAAGCTCGCGGTCTTCACCAACTAACTTCATCACGCGCGGAGGAGTGGGCGGGCCGTAAGGAGGAAGCTCACCCAATTTCTGCACCGTGCCTGACTTCTTGTCGCCATCTCGCTGGACCGCAAGCGAAAATGTTTTACCGAAATCCCCGCAGTTCTTACATGAATAATTAAGAAAGACGAAGTTTACATCGGTCGAAAGCCGCGCGTCATCCTTACATCGGAAGCGCCGAACGCCATTACAGGATTCACTTTCGCAATGCAGTTCAATTTCTGGAGTCGCCACGGCGTCGGGTCCGGTTGGCGTAATGCGCACCAATTCCGAGACGTATTGCGCGGAATCCGGTCCACACGCCTCTAGGAAGTTTGCAAAGGTGCGTATCTGAGCAGGCTTTGCCGGAACTGCGGCGGCAGGGACAGACTTATCATCCGCTCGGTCGGCCATTTACTTGATGATAGCAGACCTAGTAAAAGGCCGGACCCTAAGGGGCCCTCCCAGTTTACTTCTCCTTGTTTAGTTGAAGGAGAACAGTATCGCAGACCACAGGCGGCTGGACCGTCCTTGGGCACAGCGAGTATTTTGCGCGTTTTTTGCACCGCGGTTGTTTCTACTGGGACGTCCCGGAGGCGCGTGGCCAGGGCTGAAGCCGGGAAGGGGCGATGTCACGTTTCGCAGCGCCTGAAGACGCTGCTCCCCTGACTAAAGGTCAGGGGCTTACACCAGTAAGTCAGGGCTTACACCAAGGGCCACCGGTTTGAAAACCGGCCACTACATGGGCAAAGCGAAAAAGCAGATCCCTCCACTGCGCGGCCAGCGCTCGTCCCGCAAGCGCACCCGGGATGCAGAAGTCGCACGTTCGCGAGCGGAGGAAGAAAACTGGCCGCTCCGGTCGGGATGACAGGGGGTGTGTGTGGAACAGCGGTGGGCACGATCTTCGAGAACCTCGAGGATGGCATGAGCATCGAGGAAATTACGGAGCAGTTCGATGTGACCCGGGAACAGGTTAAAGCGGTGTTGGATTTTGCCGCGCGAAGCCTCGAAGCTCCGGTTCGCCGTTAATGCTTGGGCAAGCCGCGTTAAGTTTCGCACCTACGGGGCTGGGCATCTCAATGCACCCTGTACCCAACGCTGACGCGTTGGGCTAGCTTCTGGCGCACCTACGGTGCTAACTCCTCGTCCGCGAGCAGGAGCGCCGGTTTGAAAACCGGCCACTACAGGGTCGCCGGCAAATCTACGAGCGGCGGAAAGTAAAGTCAAAATCCCCACCCTTGCACAACCCGCAAGGATGGGGCACCCGCGCGATGAGAAGAGAGATTCCTCGACTGCGCGACCCGACGCCCCAAGAACTGGGCGCAAGATAAAATCGTGTCGCTCCGCTCGGAATGACAGAGGATGTGGCTGGGCCGTTATGTCGGAGCTTAAGCTCCGACCTCCTACAGCGTAAAGCTGCCCGCGACCCTTCGAGGCTCAGGGCAAGCAGTCGCGGCCACTACACGGGGAGAACAGCCTCACGCCTGAAGGCGTGAGCTACAAGGGCGCTGCACGGCTCAGAACACGCGGCCCAATTGGAAGAACCACTTGTGGTGGCCGGTGTCGCCGACGCTTCCACCGAGGAACACCGGCCCGAGCACGGTTTCTGCGAGCACGCCGGCGACGCCATCGGCGGGAAACTTGCTCTCGTTTGCCGCGCCGTACATTTTTGCGGTCTCGAACGAACTGATGGCGTAGATTTTCTTTCCGAGAAATGGCGGCAGCGTGAACAAATTGCGCAAATATCCTGCGCGGAAGAGGTAGTACTGATTGCCGTTCAATTCATTCTGGCCGTACGCGCCGAGTTTCTCCGGGCCGCCCAAGAAAAACTGCGGCAGACCCGTGTCGGTGCGGCCAAACGTGGTGCCACCATCGCCCGCGACAAAGAGCGAAGCCGACCGCGATACCGGCTGAAAAAAACTCAAGCGCGCTTCCATGACCGGGAAACTTTCCGCCGCGCCGGGACTCGCGTTGTACCAGCGGAAAGTGGTTTCCGCGCGCACGCCGCGCCGGGGAATCACGGGATCGTCGGTGCGGTCCATCAAGTAATGCAGCCGCGCGGCCCCGGTGCGTCCTTTCAGGGTGGCAAATTCGGGCGTCCCGAGCCGGAGCCGCGTGCTCAGATATCCCACTTCATAGCCCACGCGCACTTCGCTGAACCGGCCGAAACCGTACCCCAAATCGCCGCCCAGATTCGCACGGTAAATGCGGTAATCGGAGACGGGATCGTTTTTCGCATAGATGCGGAACACCGCGTCGCTGGCGTCCGCGCGCGGCGCGAAAAACCATTTGCTCGTGGCGGTGAACGGCCGGTACAGCTCGCTCGCAATTCCGTAGGTGCTGCCGAAGGAAAGATCGGTGCGCCACTCGGAGCGGAATCCCGCGACGTCCAGGTGCGTCAGCCGCGTGCCGAGCGTGAATTTCTCGTCTCCGCTCTCCGAGCCATCCATCTCGAAGCCGGGTTGAATGGTGGGCGGCGCGTAGGTCTTCTGCTCCACCAGAATGACCAGGCCCTGTTTGCCATTTTGCTCCGCGAACCGGTAGCCGATGGCGTCGTATTTCCCCACGCCGGTCAGCCTCGTCAAGTCGTTATCCAGGCTTTTTGTGTCGAGCGGTTTGCCCACGAACGGCGCCAAATACCGTTTTATGCTGTCTTGCTGCTCGCCGCTCGTGCCCGTCACTTCGATGAACTGCGGCACCGGCGCAGCCGTGCGCTTGCGCGCATCCCGCTCTTGCAGGTATGCCGTCCACTCCGCGTCACTCAGGCTAAACTTTTCCAGCAAGCGCGATTTCGTGTTCGCATCCTCGTAGCCCTTCTGCATGATGGCATCTTTTTTCTTGTAGTCCGCGATGCCGTATGCGCCGAGGTCCACGGAGACCACGGCGTCCGCGCGCGCAAGGCCCCGTATTTCATTCTCCTGGACCACCACGCGTACCGATTGGTTCAGCACGCTGAAGATGGAATCCAAGTCGTTTGCTCCGGCCGGGTGCGTTTCGAGGTGAACGGCGATGACGATGTCCGCGCCCATCTGCTTCACCACGTCGGTCGGCAAATTGTTCACCAGGCCGCCGTCTACCAGCACTTTTTCGCCCATCTTCACCGGCGTGAACGCGCCCGGGATGGACATCGTCGCCCGCAACGCTTCCTCCAGAGACCCCTTATCAAATACCACCTGCTTGCCGCTAACCAGGTCCGTGGCCACGCAGCGGAATGGCACGGGCAGCGCGTCGAACGAACCCACGTTGAAGTACGGCAGAGTCTCCCGGTCGATGAGCAAGCTGATCTGATGGCCGGCGCTCAACCCCGCGGGAAGCGACAGACCATTGCGGAGGCCGAGGATAAAGGAATTCGGATAGACTCGCTGGTCTTCTTTCCGGCGATAGGAGAGATCCTCGTAAGGAGTCCTGTCCCCGATCATGCGGTCCCAGTCAACGCCTTGGATCAATTTCTTCAATTCGGCAGGACTCTTGCCCGTCGCGTAAAAGCCGCCGACCAAGCCGCCCATGCTGGTGCCGGCCACGTAATCCACGGGGATGTGGTGCTCCTCGAACCATTGCAGCACGCCGATATGTGCGAGACCCAGCGCTCCGCCGCCTTCGAGCGCGACGCCAATCCGTGTGCGCCCCTTTGGCGCTTGCTGCGCGCCCGCCGCGGTTTCTTCCTGCGCCACGACGGCGAAGGGAACCAGAAGCAGCAGGCAGAAAATCAGAATACGGCGCATGACGGGCCTCCACGGAGAATTTGTAGGTTGGGGCAGATGGGGGAACACGTACGAGTGTGGCTCAGGGGAAACTGGCGGGCAAGCAAGTATTGGCGATTTAAGGGGTCTTGTTTTCCTGAAGGATATTGCCGCCGTCAACAACTAGCGCCTGACCGGTGATGTAGGAGGCTTCCGGCGAAGCGAGGAAGAATACGGCCGCGGCGACTTCGTCGGGCGTGCCGGCGCGGCCCGCGGGTGTGTGCAATGCGGCGATGTGTTCGCTTTCCGTGGAGGACGCGGTTGCGATCCACCCTGGGGCCACCGCGTTGATGGTGATTCCGTTGCGCGCAGTTTCGAGCGCTACGGCGCGCATCATGCCGTCCATCGCGGCCTTTGCGGCGCCGTAGGCCGCCGAGCCGATGTTGCTGACGAGCGGGCCGGTCACGGAGCTTACGTTGACGATGCGCCCGTATTTTTTTTGCGTCATGACCGGCAGCACGGCGCGAGTCATCAGAAACGCGGTGTGGAGCGTGATCTCAATCTGCCGTTTCCAATCTTCATACGTGGAGCTCTCGAGCGTTGCGCTTTCGATCGGCCGGCCGGTTTGTGCCATACCGGCGTTGTTCACCAGGATGTCGAGCCGCCCGGTGCGGGCCACTACTGCATCGACGAGCCGCTGCACTTCGGTTTCGTTTGTGAGGTCAGCAACATAGGCCGCCGCTCGAGTGCCGCTTGGATCGAGCTCGCGCGCACGTTCGTGAATGCGCGCGGTTGTCGAGGTGATCGCCACGGTAGCGCCCGCGGCATGCAGCCGACGCGCAACAGAGAAACCAATGCCTTCCTTGCTGCCCGCGCCGGTTACCAGCGCTGTTTGTTCTTTCCAAGTGGGAGCCATAAATTTTGCCCTGAGAGGATACCCCGTTCGGCTGATTCCGTGTAGCCAAAACCGGGCTTCACTCCGCGTTGCCGGATAAGCCGCATTTCTCGGCGTTCCATTGCTAAAAGCGTAATCGGACGATAGGGTTTTTCTATGGGGCATTTTCCAACGATTCGGCCAGCTAATCTGACTCGGGGTGAATCATGAACGGAACCACTTCCTTTGCCCATGTTGTCGAAGCCAAGCCCGCACCATGGAGATGGGTATTTCGCATTATCCGCTGGACCTCCTACGCGGCAGTCCTGATTGCCATGCTCATGATTATGCACGCCGCGCCGCCTCCGCCGGTGGTGACGAGCTCGAAGGCCGCCGCGCGGGCCGAACAAAAATTGCAGGACGTCGAGCAGGCCGTCAGCGCCGGGCAACCGGCGACGCTCCGTTTGGACGAGACAGAGCTCAATTCTTTTCTCGCCTCCCACTTGGATATCTCCACGAATCCTGCGGCAACAGCGGCTCCGGCTCCTTCGGCTCCTACTTCTGCTACACCGCCCGCGGGAATCCCTCCAGCCGATTTGGAACAAGCGCGCTCTTCGGTTCGAGACGTGAAAGTGCAACTGATTGAGGATCGCGTCCGCGCGTATGTTGTTTTCGATTTTCACGGCAAGGACATGACGCTTCAACTGGAAGGCAGGCTCGGCACCTCCGACGGTTATCTGCGCTTTGAGCCGGTGAGCGGCCAGCTCGGCGCGCTGCCGATTCCGCAGTCCACGCTCGATGCCGCCGTGCGGCGGATGATGGATTCGCCGGAGAATCGCGAAAAGCTGCGCCTGCCCGCGGAAATCTCCGACCTTAGAATCGAAAACGGCGAAATCATCGCCAGCTACAAATAATCAGCATTCATTCCGAGGCGGAGATCGCCCAGGTTCCAGACCTTCCCCTTGCACTTCGACAAGAGAAGTTGTATTGTGACCTGTAGAAGCGCAAGGGGAGCAGATACAAGACAAAGAATGCGCCTCTCCCAAGGCGCGCCGCCCAGTCGCTCGAAACGGCCGGAGGAGTGTCCCATGGTCGAGGATCCGGGGAGTGGAAGATGCTGAGTGACCCTTGGATTCGCTTGCGTGCCCTGTTTCGTCGCAACGCCGTCGAAGGAGAACTCGACGACGAACTGCGTTTCCATTTTGACCAGCAGGTCGGGAAGTACGTTCGATCGGGGCTGACGCGAGAGGAAGCGCTGCGACGCGCGCGGCTCGAGTTCGGCGGCCTCGACCAAGTCAAAGAGCAATGCCGAGACGCCCGGGGGTCGCAGTTCCTGGAAGCTTTCGCGCAGGATATTCGCTACGCATTGCGTGCCCTGCGCAAGTCTCCCGGCTTCACAGCGGTGGCGGTACTAACCTTGACTCTGGGCATCGGAGCAAATACTGCCATCTACAGCCTGGTAAGCACCGTGCTGCTCCATCCCCTTCCTTTTCGAGATCCTGCCAAGCTCATGTGGGTGTGGTGCACTCGAATAGACCGCGAAAAAGCCTTCGCATCCATTCCCAACTTCTACAACCTTCGTGAACAGAACAACGTTCTCGACGGACTTGCCGCTTTTAGTTTCTGGAATCCGAACCTGACGGGAGTGGGGAGGCCGGAGCGATTGCAGGGAATCCGGATTTCGGCCAACGCTTTTGATTTACTGGGAGTGAGCGCGCTCAAGGGCCGGACCCTGTTGCCGGGAGATGACAATCCTGCGGCAAGGAAGGTGGTGGTTCTGAGCTATGGGCTGTGGCAGCGGCTGGGCGGAGGCGACGCCCTGATTGGGAAAATGCTCAACCTCAATGACGAAAGCTACATAGTGGTGGGCGTGCTTCCGCGCAATTTTCTGTTCCCGATCACCGCGGCCCAGTTGGCTATCCCCCTTACGCCGGAAGGGGACCCGCGCCGGTTCGACCGCGGAGACCGATTCTTGCGCCTGCTGGGCAGGCTCAAGGCAGGGATTATGCAAGGCGAAGCCCAAGCGCAGATGAGCACGATCATCATTCAACTCAGCCATGAATATCCTAAGACAAATGCGAAAGACACAGGAATCAAGTTGGTTCCGTTGCAGCAGGAGATTACCGGGAATTTCCGGCTTGCGTTGCTCGTGTTGTTGGGAGCGGTGGGTCTAGTTTTGCTGATTGTTTGCAGCAACCTGGCCAATCTGCTGATATCCAGGGGCACGGCGCGACGAAAGGAGATTGCCATCCGGGTGGCGCTGGGCGGAACGCGGACTCGGCTGATCCGGCAACTCTTGACGGAAAGCATGGTGCTTGCGGGTATTGGAAGCATTTTGGGAGTGGCACTTGCGATGTCTAGCATCCCTGCACTTCTGACCCTGACTCCCCTGGAGTTGCCACGCTCTGGTGAAATCCATCTCGACAGAGACGTGCTGGCGTTTGCGCTGGTGGTATCGCTACTTGCGGGGTTGCTCTTCGGCCTCGCGCCTGCGATTCGGGCAACGAAGACGGACATGAACGGAGAGCTGAAAGGCGGCAGCCGTGATTCCTCCGACGGAGCGCAAGGCAATCGTTTGCGTGAAATCCTGGTCATGGCGGAACTGGCGTTGTCGTTGGTTTTGCTGATCGGCGCCGGATTGTTCCTCAAGAGTTTTGCGCGGATCCAAGCGGTTGAGCCAGGATTTGATCCGAGAGACCTTCTAACGGTTCGATTGTCGTTACCCAAAGGGGCGTACCAAAAGACGGCAGACCTAACGGTTTTCTATCGCAAGCTTCGAGCGAACCTGCTCGAGTTGCCTGGCGTGCAGGCTGCGGGAGCGGTGTCGGCCCTGCCGCTCAGCGGGTCGTGGGCCACAACGGATTTCAAAGTGAAGGGACACCCTCCGGCCTCGCCAACCGATGTACCTTCGGCGCAATATCGCTTCGTAACGCCGGGCTACTTCGCGGCGATGCGAATTCCCGTGCAGCGTGGCCGGGATCTTAATGAGGGAGACACCGCCGAAGCCCAGAAAGTGGCAATCATCAGCCAAACGTTGGCCCGTCGGTTTTTTGCGGCTGAAAATCCTCTGGGCGCGCACATTGAGGTAGACAACGGCAAGCCAGATCCTCCTGAGATTGAGATTGTCGGAGTCGTTGGCGACGTAAAGCATCTCAGCCTGGACAGTGCGTCCACAGCGGACATCTATGTTCCCCTCGAGCAAATGCCGGAGACGTGGGTCCCCTATGCCACCAACAACATGCACTGGGCGGTACGTTGCGCATCCGACCCAACGGCTTTGGCGCCGAGCGTGGGGCGGGAGATAGAGAACCTGGACGGGAACATCGCGGCTTCCAATCTTTGGACGATGCAGCAAGTTCTCGCGACGTCGATGGCGCAACAGCGGTTCAGCATGCTCTTGCTCGCTGCATTTGCGGTGGCGGCACTAGCCCTGGCAGCTCTCGGGGTGTATGGAGTGATGTCTTACGCGGTGATGCAGCGCACGCATGAGATTGGTGTGCGCATGGCACTTGGGGCGCGACCCCGGAATATCCTAACGCTTCTTGTGGGGCGCGGCTTAGCCCTGACACTGGGAGGAGTGGCCTGCGGCGTTGTCGCGGCTTTTGTCGTGACGCGGCTGACGGGCAGCTTGCTGTATAGAGTGGAGCCCACAGATTTTTTCACCTTTTTCGGCGTTTCCCTGCTGCTACTAATCGTAGCGGTTTTAGCGAGCTACATTCCCACGCGGCGGGCGATGCGCGTGGATCCGATCGTAGCGTTGAGATACGAATAAGTCCTTCGCGGAAGTGGCGGGCTGCCGATTCCGCAATCCACGCTCGATGCCGCCGTGCGCCGGATGATGGATTCGTCGGAGAATCGCGAAAAGCTACGCCCGCCCGCGGAAATCTCTGACCTCAGGATCGAAAACGGCGAGATCATCGCCAGCTATAAATAATCCCCATTCGTCCGCACTTTTAGTAACCCCCAGCTCCCGGTACGGATCACTATCCGTAAGTGGTTATTGCAGAGGCGATTCCCAGGGGTAGCGAGACCCCGAGGGATCGGACCTGTTGCAAATTGGAATTTGCTGCGGTATAGTCGTACATCGATATACTGATTATCGATATACCATGCCAAAACAAAAACTCAATCCATTGCCTTCGGCTGCGTTCCAAATTCTGCTCTCCCTTGCCGGTGAAGACCTTCATGGCTACGGCATCATGCGGCAAGTCGCAGACCAGACCGAGGGTCGCATGAGGCTCGGTCCCGGGACGCTCTATAGCTCAATCCAGAGTCTGCTCGAAGAGGGATTTATTGAAGAGGTTGACCCGCGCGATGACATGAAATCCGGACAGGAACGCCGCCGATATTACAGGTTGACCTCGGCTGGACGCAAAGTTGCGCGCTCGGAAGCCGGGAGACTTGGCGACTTGTTGCGCGTGGCCCGCGCCAGGAAGATTTTCAGGGGTGACTATGTCTGAGAAGATATACGCCTTGCTCTTGCGCCTGTATCCTTCTCATTTTCGGAGGGCTTACGGGGATGAAGCTGTGCAACTGCTTCGGGACCGCGCTCGAGATGAAAAAGGATTTTTCCCAAGACTTCGGCTCTGGCTCGACTTGCTATCCGATTTAGCCGTCTCTGTCCCACGTGAGTACGGCCGTGCCCAACCGACCCTCGTTGGGGCTTCGGGACAGCGGCGTTTGAACGGAGCACCTTCCTTCCTGATTCTTGACGACGAATCGCCACGCCCCAAAGCGCTATTTTCCGCCGCCCTATTGTCTCTGGTTGCCTTCGCTGCAATCCCAGCTCTGATCGGCCATGGTGGAAGCTACTCCCCACTCCACACTTGGGCCGCCCAATCTCAACATCCAGGCGGAGCGCGTTCTTCGGCGTTTGGGCATCCGGCGCCTCTGCCTGCCTGGTATACGGAAGAAGAGACGTTTGCGTCCGGACGACAAACGGAGGACGCAGGCAGCTTGGTAACCGGCGGCACTGAATCGAAAAGTGTCCAGGCAAGCCAGGCCTTGCGGTCGCGCGGCTTCGGAGTTTCCCGATCGCAAACTCCGCAACAGAAGACGCAAGAGGCGACCAGTACAATGACCCTTGCGGTGAACGACAACGTGAAGCTGGATGCGGCGGAACGGCAACGCGTCATTGATGGCGCGATCGCGAATCTAAAGGCGTACTACATTTATCCGGACGTTGCTGGGAAGATGGCGGAGGCGTTGCTAATGCACGAAAAGCGGGGCGATGATGACGCGATTACGGACGGCGCGACTTTCGCCAATCTGCTGACCAGGCAGATGAGGGATGTGAGCCAAGACATGCACCTGGAATTGGCTTACAGCCAGGACCCTCTCCCTCAGCACCCGGAGGGTCCGACACCGCAAGACTTGATGCGTTATCGCAAGGCAATGGAGCAGCAAAACTGCACATTCGAAAAAGTCGAGATCCTACCGCACAATATCGGCTATCTGAAGCTTAATTGGTTTCCCGATCCGTCCATCTGCCAATCAACGGCGAGGGCGGCGATGACTTCCCTAAACCAAGTCGATGCCATCATCTTCGATCTGCGGGATAATCGTGGAGGCGAACCGGAGATGGTCGCCTTGATTGCCGCCTACCTCTTTGACCACCCAGAGTATTGGTACAATCCCAGGGAAAATACGACGCAGCAGTCCTGGACACGCTCGCCTGTCTCTGGAAACAGTCTGACGGACAAGCCGGTATATCTATTGACGTCGGCCAGGACTTTTTCCGGCGCGGAGCAGTTTTGCTACGACCTGAAGATGCTGAAACGCGCCACGCTTGTAGGTGAAACGACGGGTGGCGGCGCGCATTCGGGCGTTTGGCATCGCATTGATGACCACTTCGGAATGGGAATCCCTGAAACGAAACCGATCAACCCTTTCTCACCGTTCGACTGGGCGGAAACGGGCGTGGAGCCCGACGTGAAGGTGAAGGCTGCGGATGCGCTGGTGATAGCGGAGAGGCTTGCAGAAAGCAAGGCACGGAAAAAGTAGACGAGTTGTAACGCCCCCGCTGCGCAATGCGTGGGGCTGCGTCGTTACCTTTGAAGCTTTTGCACCCTTTCCCTTTACGCGGCGTGGGCCAAGGATAGGAAAAGCGTCAAATAGCGCTTCAATTTTTCGGTGATCAGGAAATTTTCCTTCACGTGCTGGTGGCCTTGCGCCCCCAGCTTGGCTGCAATTTCGGGATGGGACAGCAAATACCTAATCTGATAGGCAGTGCCCTCCACCGAATGAGATAGCAGGCCGGTATGCTTGTGAATCACCTGAATGGGAATCCCGCCGACGGCCGAAGCCACAACCGGTTTTTTCTTCCACAATGCTTCGGAGACGGTGAGGCCAAACCCTTCGCGCAGGCTTTTTTGGATCACAATCGTGGAAGCGCGTTGGAGGGCATTGACCTCCAGAGGGGCCCACGTCGGAAGTTCCAAGACATGGATGTCGGGATCGCCGTCAGCTTCGCGCTGAACTTCCTTTAGCACGACCGCGCCTTCGGGATCGTCCGCCGCCCCGCCTCCCGCGAGGACCAGCTGGCAATCGAAATAGCGCTTCACAATGCGATACGCGCGAATCACGCCGACAGGATCCTTCAGGCGGTCGAACCGCGAAATCTGCGTGAGGATTGGCCGCTTCCGGTCAATCTGATAGCGCGCCAGAACCATGTGAATAAATTCCGGCTCGAGGTCGCGGTTCTTTTCCGCAAGTGGATCAATCGCCGGATAAAAAAGATACTGCGGTATGTCGAGCCGTTGGGAAAACTCCGGGGAAGAGAACATCGCGGCGTCATAACGCGCCACGAAGGACGAAAGAAAATCCCAGACTTCGCGGCTTGGATGCGAGAGATCGATGTGGCAGCGCCAGACCCAGTGAGCCGATCCAGGTTTGCGGCCTTCGATAAGCGCCGCCGGCTGCGGGTCGTGGATCACCATGAATTCCGCATCCAACGGCAGGCGCGTGCGGTTGCTCTCGTTGCATGCAAGGAAAATCTCGAAGTCACCGCGATGCAACTGATACGCTCCGCCGTGAAGCGCGTTGTGAAACGCTTTTGTGACGGCGAAAAAGTCGTCGCCGCCGGTCATCACGTCCCAGCGGATATTCAGATCGAGCTCTTCCGCGAGCGGGATCAGACGCGTGAGAATCTCCGCCACGCCGCCACCCACCGCCGTCGAGTTGATCATTTCCATACTGCGGCCGCGCAAAGGTTTGGCCAGCGCGCGCAGTTCCTCGATCTCGCCCGCACCTAGCAGACGCGCGTAGTCCTCCAGGGGAATGCGGCTGGCCAGCTGGGTTTCCGTCATGCCTTCCTCTTTTCGCGGTCGATCAATCGCAGCACTTTGGCGCGCGCGCTATCGAGCGTGTTGGTGTAGATGTCAATTCGCTCCACGTTGGCGGCCAGCGTCTCCAGACCAAGAGTATTGGCCAGCCATACCGAGAAATCGTTGGAGCGTAGATGCAGGCGGAGCCTGGACGAGATGAAATGAAAATAAAAAGAAGCGTGACTCATCCGTTCGACCCCAGCGCGGAACTCCTCGAGCGTGGCGGCCTGGTAGCCGAGGGGAACGGTGACCTCGACGCTTTCGCAAAAGTAAAAGCGTTCGAGCGCCGTCTGTCGCGCGAAATCGGGATATGCGTCGCAATAATCCGCGGTGACGCGGCACAAGTCGCTGCGGAGGGCAGCGATGGACAAATAATCGCGGATGTCCAGCGCCGCGAGCTGTTCCGCCAAATCGCCGCGATTCGCGTCCGCCAGCGCCCATTGCGCGAAATCATTCGAGAATCCTTCGGTAAGGAAGTGGTGGCTGCTGAGGGTTTGAAAGGTGTGATGAAAAATTGAAGCGTCGCTGCAGTGCTCGAGCCCCGTCAATAGCTCGCTGATTGTGCCGGCAGATTGATTGCCGATACGCACGAGATAAGACACGGTGAAAAAATCGAATGGGGTTGCAGCCGTCGCCACTTCAGGCCTCCACGCGCTCGGGCAGATCAATGCGGATTTCCGTCAAGTCGGAGAGCAGATGGGCGGCCCAGCGGTACACATTGTGCTGCCGCACCAAGCCGCGCATGCGCCGCATTCGCTCGGCTTGTTCCGCCTCGGGCATTTCCAGCGCCCTGAGGATGGCGCCGGCAAGCTGCTGAATGTCATAGGGATTGACGAGCAAGGAATCGGACAGCTCGTGTGACGCACCTGCGAACGTGCTCAGGATCAACACGCCGCGCTCGTCCGAGCGGGAGGCGATGAACTCCTTCGCCACGAGATTCATGCCGTCGTGCAGCGGCGTAACCAGGCAGAACGACGCGGCGCGGTAATATCTTCCGATCTCCTCGTGCGAATGATGCCGCTTTAGGAAAATGATTGGCTTCCACCGTTCTTTTTGAAAACGCGCGTTGATGCGCTCCTCTTCGGCGCTTATCTCGTCGAGGAGTCTCTGGTACCGTTCGATCTTGGTGCGGCTTGGCGCCCCAATTTGCACGAAGGAAAACCGCTGGTGGTAGGCCGGGTTCAACTCGAGAAAATGCTCGATGCCGCGGAACCGTTCGAGAATTCCTTTCGTGTAATCCACGCGGTCAACGCCCACTCCCAAAAGCGACGCCTCGGTGCCCAACTTCTCGCACAGTGCCGCGCGTTCCTGTCCGCTGCTGCGTTGCGAGGTGTCGCGCTGCGCGGCGTGCGATTCGCCGTTTTCGGAAAACGCCACGCTGATCGGATAGGGCCGCACACGCGTAACGTGGCCCTTGCGGTTTACCGCAAAACGGTCCCATTCCGTCAGGGCCTCGAGGGCGCGGTCGACCGTTTCCAAAAAATTATTGCAATGTGACTGAATGTGAAAACCGATCAGGTCCGCGCCCAGCAGTCCGTCAATCAGCTCGCGTTGCCACGGACAAATGCCGAACACTTCGGGGTTGGGCCAGGGGATATGCCAGAAAATCGCGATGCGCGCGTCAGGCCGCGCCTCCTTCACCATCCGCGGCAGCAAAGCAAAATGATAATCCTGCGCCAGGAGTATCGGCGATTCCGTGCCCTTCATCTCTTCGAGAACGGCGTCCGCAAAGCGGCGATTCACCTTCTGGTAGTACATCCAATCCTCGGGCCGGAATTGCGGCCGCGTGTGTGCGTTGTGGCAGAGCGGCCAGAGGCCCTCATTCGAAAAGCCTTCGTAGTAACCGCTCTCTTCCTCCGCGGTCAGCCAAACGCGCCGCAGCGTATAGGTCGGCCGATTCGGCGGAACGCGCAGGTGATCATATTCGTCGACAAGGGCGCGATCCGCGCTTCCCGAACCGTTGGCGATCCACGTGCCCTGGCAGGCGTTCAAGACGGGTTCCAGAGCCGTGACCAATCCGCTCGCCGGAACAAGGACGCTCACGATTTTTTCTTTTTCGTCGTACACATGCATGTACGGCTCGCGATTTGACACCACAAAAAGCGGCTTCTCGTGCAACTTACTCCGCAGGCTCACCCGTAATCTTTCCGCTGTCCACAACGAAGCGCTCGTGTCCCGCAAACGCGCTTCCTCTTCCGCAGTGGCCCGCGCCTCATGCAGATCGTTGGCCAGGTGCCTAACCTCCGTGTGGAGCTGGTCGAAAATTTCTCCCTTCTCAAGGTTGTGAGCGCTGTGTGGCTGTCCGGTGCGTAGAGTTCGCAGCCACTTCGCGGTGCGTTTCAGCGGTTCGGTGAACGTCCAGCGGACGAGCAGCAACGCTAATGCGGTGATGAACAGTGTTTGGACGACCGCATTCACCAACAAGTCTCGGAGGCGGCGGGAGACCTGTATCTTGATGTAGTCCGTATCGTGAAAGAGGGCGAGCGAACCCACCACAACGCCGTTGCGCCGCAGCGGCACAGCGTAAATATGCACGCCTGAATCGGCGAGACTTACGAATTCTCCATAGCCGGCGTCAATCTGGATCGCACGGGTGGCGGCAGCGGGCCTGGTTTGAAACATCGGGGCAAGTCCCGGGGTCATGGCGATGACCGACCCCGACGCGTCGTACACCGCGACTCCTCTCATATGTTCCCGTTGCCGGAATCGCGTAACAATCCTCTCCAAATTCCGATCCGCGCCCCGGTCGAGAATGGGCTCAATGGTTTCCTGCAGGCTTTCTCCCAGAAGTTCCGCGCGCCGCGAAAGATCATCGCGCAACACACGCCTTTCGGTGCGCACCTGATATCCTGCAAAGAGCAGAGACACGGCGGCCACGCTCACGATCAGGGGCAGGACAATTTTCAAAGTCGTGCGCATCTAGTCCCCTCGTTGCGACCGCATACAAAAATGCCGCTGGGGGCTGGGTCCGAGCGGGGAAATTAGTAGTTAGCTTGTTGATTGTCTCACGATTGCGGCCGGCTCGTCTTAAATGAGTTTATGGGCCGGCAGGCGCATGCACGATCACATGTGTCGCGATGTTCTTGCCGCCCTCCGACCGGTACTCGACTACCGCTTGCGCTCCTATTGCCAGCTTGCCTTCAACCTTAGTGTTGTCATCCACCGCGAACTCAACAGTTTGAGAATCTTTGCTCTTCTTGACTTCGACGGTGAAGGATGCGTCGCCTACGGACGCAATCTGGCCGCTAACAGAAGGGTTATCCGTAGCGGGAAGAAACAGAATGGTGGCTTGCTCGACGGGCAGAGGTGCCGAGCGGTTTGGGGTTGCGAAACAGAACAAAGATAAAACAGCCAGCGAAAGAATGGTTCGGAACAGCATGCATTTCCTCCAATTCGATTTCGACTGGGATAGATCGAAAGGGGCAAGAGCCGCGCCAAAGTCACCGGAAACTCACAGATCAGAGCATAAGTTTTTTTGAATCAATGACATGTAAGCAGAAACGGCCCAAAACGTCTTTGCCACGCCTTGGTACCAGAACTATGCATTTCTTTCGCTATCATTGTGCTTTTGGCGTTGCAGCCGCTTCGGTCCGCTAACGTAGGGGTTACCTCGCTCATAGAAACGAAATAGGCGGTCGGTGGCCTTGGTGATGCCGATCCGGACGGTCCTTGCTGGCGGCCGGGGTGGCAGGGCTTTCCCTGAAACAAGCGCCCCAAGCCACAGCGGGCCGCGTTTGCAGAGATCGATGCCGTCGTAACGGCGATCAATCTGAAGCGCTGCGGCGAGCCTTCCTGGGCCGCGCGTCAGTTCCGTCAATTTTTGAGTCTTGCGATGCCGTTGCATTGTCTTGATACCATCGAGAGGCTCAAGCGCTCGAATCAAGACTCCGCCTCCTACGTCGGCACTCTCGCTGCTCACATTCAGCATGAAGTGATTGCCGTACGTAAAATAGACATAGCAATGGCCATGGCGCAGGAAAAGGGACCGATTTCTCGTTGTGGGGCCGCGGTAGTGATGTCCCGCGGGATCTCCGGGGGGATAAGCTTCCGTCTCGACAATACGCCCGCTCATACGTCCCGCGGGATGATCACGAACGACCACCTTGCCGATGAGGAATCGCGCGAGTGCGATCGTATCCGCGGGCAATTCCGCGAGGGTCAACCGCCGAATGCGAATCTTGACGTGGGAAGAATCCGGGGACGGGACTCTTTCACCCAGAAGAATCTGTTCTTTTCGATTTCGGATGAGGCCGCGGCTGCGCTCGCTCACGCGCTCCCCGCATCCGTTGGTTCATGCCCGAAGAGCCGCACGAGCTCCGCGTGCTCCATGACTACCGCCGGATCGAGCTGGATGGCGTCGAAATATTTCTTCTGGAAGGCATCGCCCGATTCCGAAGGCACAAACATTTTGCGAGCCAACGTGATCGCGCCGCTGGTGTCTTGCGGCGTAATCGGTGCTTCCGCGGCCAGCGATTCATCGAGGCGCACAACGAATTCGGAAATGTTATGCAGCCAGGCAAATTGCGCGTGGTCGACGACCAGCCGGAACAGTTCCCCGGTCGATACGTGGCCGTTGACGCGCTCGTATTCGCGGCGCTCCATATCGAGGAGCGTTTTGTGCAGCCGCAGCAGGGCGTGCCGTAGGGCAATAAGCTTGTCCCGCGCGGGCAAGTCGTTGTCGTTGGCCGGAAAAGAATTGGGCGAGGCTGAATTCATAGTGTTCTCAGTCGTGGTAACGTTTTTCGCCCACGGGGAGCGGAATCGGCAGCCGGTTGCCGGGCGGAGGCAACGGGCAAGTTGCGAACGCCGTGTAGGCACAGGGAGGATTTTCGAGGTGATTGAAATCGAGGACAAGTTCTCCCGGCTTGTCCAGTCCATTCGTTGGGAAACCGGTATAGAGAAATCGGCAAGCTTCGTAGGTGGCTGTCGCGCTGGTGGTGTCCCGCAGGACGAAGAAAAGTTTCGGTTGCTCGGGATCTTCGAGAACCGGCTCGAGTCGATAGGTCTTGCCCGAGAGATTGAATTCCGCCGCGCCCGGAACCGGCTGATCGTAAGTCGTGCCGATGAGAGTCGCGAGGGTGATCGTCTTCGGAGGGTTGTAGGGAATCCATTTGGCGGTCACTCGGTAGGCGGCGTTGGGCTCGTACCAGTTCAGCTCATGAAAACCCGTCAGCGCCGGCGACTTGGCATCCTTGATGCGCAGCGCGAAGCGCGCCTCGCGCTGGATCACGTACATATTGAGCGTGCCGATGGTGAAATGCTGCGAGAGCTTATCTTTCAGCGGATCAACGCGCAGAGTTTGTGATTTTGCGGGCGCGCCATCGAGCAGAAGTTCTTTGGGAAACCCGCCCGGCGGGGGCAGCAGCGTCACCGCGCCATTTTCGAGATGCAGGACGCCCAGATGCTGCGTGTTCCCAACGGGCACGTGAATTTTATTGTCCGGTGCGGCGCCGAAGGAGTTATCCCCCGGCTGAAGCCACTCGAGCCCCGCGAGCGAGAGCCAGCCGTCCGGCTTTAACAGGTCCGCCACATGCTCTGCCCGCCACGACGTCAGGTCGCGCTGCCAGGACCCATCCTGGGTGAGAGCTGGCGAGCCGAGGATGGAGCAGAGAAGTCCAACCGCAAGCATCTTGGTGAACAGCCGGTCGGCGAGCATGAAAACAATTATATCGCGAGTCCGTGAACGATGTGCGGAAGGTCTTGGTCCCTCGTAAATGAGATGGCGGCCTGCCAACGAACCTGGCGACCGTGATACTCTTTTCGATTGATTGCTGCTTTATCCCAACTGGTTGCGCTCCTTCGCAGCAGCCGCTCTGGAGATCCACGCATGAGACTCGCACTAAACTTTCCGCGCCGTGCCTTCGTTTCGGCGGCAGGATGCGCTTTATTAGCTCTCGCTGCGCTGACGGCACGCACCCAGGACGCGCCGGCTCAAGCCAGCCACGGCATCGCCGTCGCCAATATGGACCCTGCGGTCAAGCCGGGCGACGACTTCTTCCGGTATGCCAATGGCAACTGGATCAGGCGCACCGAAATCGCGCCCGACCAGAGTAGAGTCGGCGTCTTCACCAGCTTGGTCGACTTGAGCGACAAGCGTACCGTCGGCCTGATTGAAGAGGCAGCCAAGTCCAAAGCGCCCGCAGGGTCTAACGCTCGCAAGATTGCCGATCTATACAACTCATTCATGGACGAGGCCGCCATCGAAGCTAAGGGCCTCGCCCCGCTTCGCCCGCACCTCGATGCCATTGCCGCCATCCACAACCAACACGAACTGGCTCGAGCCTTGGGCGAACGCCTGCGAGCTGACGTCGACGCGCTGAACAACACGAACTTTCACACTCCCAACCTTTTCGGACTGTGGGTCGCGCCGAATTTTAACGACTCTGAGCACTACACGGCCTACCTGATGCAAGGCGGCCTGCAACTGCCCGATCGAGAATACTACCTGGCCAGCGACGACCGCATGCGCGACATCCGCACGAAATATCAAGCCCACATCTCCGCCATGCTGAAGCTTGCGGGATTCAGTGACACGGACAGCCGGGCCGAGCGCATCGTCGAGTTGGAACATGCCATCGCGGAAAAACACCTGAGCCTGGAGGAGAATCAAGACATCCACAAAGCCAATAACACTTGGAAGCAGGCCGACTTTGCCGCCGGAGCGCCCGGCCTGGACTGGGCAGAGTACTTTCGCGGCGCCGGCCTCACCAAGCAAGCCAGCTTTATTGTCTGGCAGCCAACCGCTTTCACCGGTGAGTCAGCTCTCGTTGCGTCCACTTCGCTGGACACATGGAAAGACTGGCTGGCGTTTCACCTGATTGAAGCCTACGCCGGGATGCTGCCCAAAGCGCTCACCGATGAACGCTTCGCATTTGTCGGCAAGACGCTCTCCGGCACGCCGGAGCAACGTCCGCGCTGGCAGCGCGGCGTGGCGCTGGTCAACGGCCTGCTCGGCGACGCCGTAGGGCAAATCTACGCGCAGCGCTATTTCTCGCCCGAAGCCAAGGCCCAGGCAGAAGCAATGGTTGCGAACATCATTGCCGCTTTTCGAAGGCGTATCGATGCGCTTTCCTGGATGGATCCTGCGACCAAAGCGGAAGCCCAGGCCAAGCTCACTACCCTCTATGTGGGGGTCGGCTACCCGGAGACCTGGCACGACTACACCGGATACGAAGTCAAGGCGGACGATGTTTTCGGCAACCTATGGCGCGCCGGCCTGTTTGTTTACCATCGGGAAGTCGGGCGTCTCGGCCTACCTATCGATCGCAAGGAATGGAGCATGACCCCTCAGACGGTGAACGCCGTCAACCTGCCGTTGCAGAACGCGCTCAACTTTCCCGCTGCTATCCTCCAACCGCCGTTCTTCGATCCCCAGGCGCCCGCCGCGGTGAACTATGGCGCGACCGGTTCGACTATCGGGCACGAAATCAGCCATACCTTTGACACAGAAGGCAGCGCGTTTGACTCGAAGGGGCGCGTGCGCAATTGGTGGACGCCGGCCGACCTCGCGCATTTCAACGCCGCCACCGCGAAGCTCGCCGCGCAGTACGATACCTACAAACCGTTTCCCGACCTCTCCGTGAACGGCAAGCAAACGATCGGAGAAAACATCGCCGATGTGGCCGGCATCGCCGCTGCCTACGACGGCTATCGAGCTTCGTTAGCAGGCAAGACCGCTCCGACGCAGGACGGCTTCTCCGGCGACCAGCTGTTCTTCATAGCCTTCGGACAGAGCTGGGGATCGAAGGCGCGTGAGGCTTCGCTCCGCCAGCAAGTGCTGACGGACGAGCACTCCCCCGATGAGTACCGGGCGGACACGGTGCGCAACATCGACGCTTGGTACGCGGCGTTCGACGTCAAGCCCGGAGAGAAACTCTACTTGGCTCCGCCGGATCGCGCGCAGGTTTGGTAAAAAAATTTGGTTTGTCAGGCGCGCTTTTCCTCTGCACAAATAAGCGTTGTCAAGCCCGCGTGATTGGCATACGGAAGAGATAAGATCCCCACGTTCGCCCGTGCGGGACGAACATGGGGCACCCTCGCGGTACTCCGTGGGCATTCCCCAGGAATGTTATACTCCTTCCGTGCCAACCCAACATGAAAACAAACTCAAAACCACGGCCACCCGCCTGTTCGATCATTTTGGAAGGTTTGATCTTGCGTTGCCAACACTGATTAGCATTGGGACGCTTGGTTTCGCGATTGCTATAAAGTGGAAGCTGCGACGGCATATGTGGTTTTGGATTACCATGGCAGCCATCGTGACGCTTCATGTCCCGTTGATTTTATTCGTCCCCTGGACCACCAAGTGGGTTCCAGCCCCCCTGCTTGTCCCCTTTTGCATCGCGGATCTGATTGTGATGCTCGCGATTGTTTCTGTTGTCGGGAAACTCGTAGAAGACCCGAATACACCCGAGGGATGAACGGGTCCAAAGGACCACGCATTAGGAAGGCGGGTGGCGCACCCTTAACGCGGTGACACGATCTTGGGTGGCGCACCCTTTGGGTTTTGCTTTTTCAAAGGGTGCGGGTTTAGAGTCAGGTTCCTGCAAGGTCGCAGCGATACCAACTGCACATCTTGCTCCGCTACTTCCCGTAGGGCCTCCCCGCAAACCCTTCACCATACATCGCTTACGGCGTCTCATCTCATTCGAACGGTACTCATGCGATAATTCACCTTGACATTAACAGAAATCCGTACTATCTTTTTTTATGATTCTCTCGCAAAACCTCGAAGCGCCTTACCGCTGTTGGCCTTTCCTTACCTCTGTGCTCTCTGTGTCCTTTGTGCGCGGCGCCCGCCCCGCCTGCCCCGAGCCTCTCGGGGATCCTATCGGGTTGTTGAATTCTTTTTCTGCTCTTGCGGCCTCGGCCCTTCAAGGAACTCGGAGGGCCTGCCCGCCGTCATATGGGAGGGCCTTTCGCTCCTCGTTATGTTTCCCTGTAAGTCCTTTAGAAGCAACACTTACGAAACACTCTGCAAGTGTTCATTCCAAAAGACTTACACAAACTCTAAGTCTTTTAGAAGCAACACTTACAAAAAACAGGGAGGAGGGGATATACCCTCCTACCGGTTCGGCTTACCCGCCTTGGCACGCTATCTCACTCTCCTCAGCCGAGCTTTCGTGGCGGGGGGAGTTTGCAGTGCAGCAGAAGCTTGTCGGACGCCCCAAGATGGGATATAAGCGGTCTTAGCGGATTGACCTCTATGCGCTTTCCCATTGTTCCCAGCCGAGACTGTGGGTGCTTTGCTTTTCCGGGTGGGGGAGGCCATCATTCGAAGTCTGAAAGTGTTGGCGCGGAAAGCGACACGAGCTTCCATTCCGCAACGGTTCAGCGGGTGAGGAGTTCGTGGAGTGCCGCGAGGCGCAGGGAAGGGGGAAATTATGTTTGACGCAGGGCAAGAGGATACGCAACCCAAGGAAACCAAGCTGTTGATTGGTCTTTTCGTAGTCGTGGCGTTGATTGCGATCGGGGGACTGTACTATTTCATCTCGCACGGCTCTACCAATACCGGGCCGTCGCCTTCGCCGGCGGCGCAAGCCGCTGCTACCACAGCGGGGCCGGCGGATGCACTACACGATCTCAAGATCATTCGTACGTCGATGGAGAAGGACCGCAACGGGACCACCGCCATGTGGTCCGTCACCATACAGAACAGATCCAACGCCTACGCCTACAGCCAAGTAAAGTACGAAACCTCTTACATCGGCCCAGACGAGAAGCCGATTCTCGTCAACCAGGGCGTGCTAAAGGATAGTTTCAGCCCCGGCGAACAAAAAAGTGCCGAGTTCAGCGATGCGCTATACCCGGCTGCCACAGCCAGGTACACGTTTAAGATTAAGGAAGCAAAGTCGGTAGCGGAGTAATCCGCTCCGCCGTTCCTCAGTGGCTTGAGCTCGCAGCTGGAACTTGCGTTGTTTCCGTAAGCGGCAAGGGCGCCACGCGAGCAGCGCCGTGAAACTGTTCCGCTTCGGTGGACCCTTCGAGCGCCGTCGTGGACGACTTGCCCCCGGATACGATTTGTGCGATTTCGTCGAAGAACCCGGTGCCCACGAAACGCTGGTGGGTCACAGCGCGGTAGCCTAATTCCCGCGCGGCAAACTCTTCCTGCTGAAGTTTCGAATAGGCGGTCATGCCTGACTGCGCGTAGCCACGCGCGAGTTGGAACATGGAAAGATTGAGCGCGTGGAAACCCGCCAGCGTGACGAACTGGAATTTGTAGCCCATTCTGCCGAGTTCCTGCTGGAAATTAGCAATCGAGGTGTCGTCGAGTTTTTTCTTCCAGTTAAAGGATGGCGAACAGTTGTACGCCATCAGTTTGCCAGGGAACTTGGCGTGAATGGCGTCGGCGAATTTCTTCGCTTCGGCGAGGTCGGGAGTGGAAGTCTCGCACCAGAGCATATCGACGTAGGGCGCATAGGCTAGGCCGCGAGCGATGGCCGCGTCAATGCCGCCGCGGAATTGATAAAAACCTTCGGGCGTGCGCTCGCCGTAAATAAATTCGCGATCGCGCGGATCGGCGTCGGAGAGCAGCAAACCGGCGGAATTGGCGTCGGTGCGGGCGATGAGGATCGTGGGCACGCCGCAGACGTCGGCGGCTAGACGCGCGGCGGAAAGTTTCTCGATGAATTCGCGCGTCGGTACAACTACTTTTCCGCCGAGGTGCCCGCATTTTTTCGCCGAGGAGAGCTGGTCTTCGAAGTGGACGCCTGCCGCGCCCGCCTCGATCATGGACTTCATCAGCTCGTAGGCGTTGAGCGAGCCGCCGAAGCCGGCTTCCGCATCGGCAACGATGGGCGCGAGCCAGTACGTGCCGTTCTTGCGGTCGACGCTGTCGATTTGATCGGCGCGCAGAAGGGCGCGGTTGATGCGCTTAACGAGTTCCGGAGTGCTATTGGAGGGATAGAGGCTCTGATCGGGATAAACGTCGCCGGCGGTGTTGTTGTCGGCGGCGACTTGCCAACCGCTCCCGTAAATCGCTTTTAGACCGGCCTGCACCATTTCAATCGCCTGGTTGCCGGTGATGGCGCCGAGCGCAGGGACGTAAGCGTCCGACTGCATGAGATTCCAGAGGCGCTCCGCGCCCAAACGTGCCAGGGTGAATTCGATCTGGAACGAGCCGCGCAGACGGAGCACGTCCTCATAACTGTAATTGCGAGTGATGCCGGCCCAGCGCGGATTGGTGGTCCAGTCCGCTAAATAATGATTGTTTTTGGAGGCCCCGTTGGTTCCGTTCGATGACATTTGTGTCTCCTTATAAACGGCGCGCTTCTGTCTGAGAACCGATGTTACCCGTGCATGTCGCAAACTCGCTGTTCGTAAGAGCACAGCCTGATAGCTGTGCTACCAAAACTTTAGACCGGATCAAATTCGCCGCGGCGGATCATCTCTTCACTGATGGTGCGGGCTTCGCGTAGAGATTCGGCGAGCAGAGGGTCATTTGCTTTCTGCGTCTCGCGAAGCAGGCGATCGAGCTCCTCGTCGAAAATCTGGTGAATCAGTTCCAGGGTATGGCGCACTGGCCGCCCGTCCTCGCCGAGAATCTCGACGGCGGCGGAATGATTCATGCGCTGCGCGATCATCAGACGGTAGATGCGGTCGGTGGCGAGATCTTCCATGTAGCCGTCAAGGAGACTCGCGCCTCGGCCCTGGAGGACGCCATTGCGATAGCGGATGACCGTTCGAATCGCGGCTCGTGTTCCTGCAAGCGTGCGCGTGCCCACATTCGAAGGGAGAGGCCGCAGATCGGGATGTGCGTTGCGATTCTCCGGGCGCGCGCGCAGTTGATTCGGAGCAGGGAATTGCGACACGGCGATTTCATTTTGATCGGGATGCCCGGTCCACGCGCCGTCCATTAAGGAAGCTGCTTCATTCTTCTTGTCTTCGGCGAGAACTTTCAAGGCGCGGGCGTTCAACTCCGCGTCTTCGCGGCTGGGAAAGAGGGCGGTCATCCCGCCGACGGCAAGGATGCCGTGCTTGTGGCAGATGTCCGGCAAAAGCTCGCGAAGGTTCTGGAAAAATGGAACGTTGTGAGGAATCGTGTTTCGGTCCGGAAGCACCCATTCCGGATTCTCGAGATTGAAGTGAATCAAGCTCGCCATGTAGTCCCAGCGGCCAAGGTCCAGGCCCAGAATGTGTTCGCGCAAATTCCACGCAAACTCTTCCATCTGAAATGCCAGCGGGTGCGATTCCACCAGCGCCATGCACTTGATGGCATTGGCGGGCAAGCCTTTGGCGCGCGCAATCATCTGGAAAAGATCGCGCCACCACAGGGCTTCGTCGGCGGACTCGGATTTCGGAATGTAGAAGCAAAGCGGATGCCTCAGCGCGGCAAAATCGGCTTGATAAGCGACGAGGGCGACATCGAACAATGCCGCGGGAAGAAGCTCACCAGGCAGAACACCAGCCTGGTGCAAGTGTAAGCCACGCGGACGGGTAAAGATGACCGTCGTGCTCGGCTCGATGCCAATTTCACGCCCGCGCTTGCGGTCAAAATAAGTGAGTCGGCCAGCCAGGGCTTCGAGAATATTGTGGACACCGCGCATGATGTGTTCCCAGCGGTTGGCGGTCGAGTCTTCGAGATCGAGCATGACCCCGGGCGCGCCGGAGTTGAGCATCTTCACGACGAGATCGGCATCATCAGCGGGACCCGTCATTTGATTGCGCTGGTCGGCGCACCATCCGGGGAGTTCCACGCGCCACGCATTCGTGGTGGCGACGGAAGGTGGGAGAAAATGCGGAACTTTTCCGGCGTGGGCCTCGACCAGCGCGGAGTCGCGCCGGGCGATGAGCGAGCGCTGACGCAGCGTAAGCGCGGCGTGGAGCGGGGCGAGAAATTCTAGAAAGCCAGCCGGGAGATCGCGGGTGGGATCGAAATCTTGCGGAGTGGAATTGAGCGGCGCAAGGCGGTTCGAAAAGGGGAGTGCAGTAGCCGCCGGGTTGAGTTTGCTGGTTGCCGTTGCCATGTTTTTCGTTTCAGCCCTTTCCGGCTCGCGCCAGGGGGAAGGAAAGAACTCGTCCCGCAGGTAGCAGTAGACGCCAAAGCGTCCGAAGAGTCAAAATGACTAGTCCGAATCGGACCAGTGGCCAAAGTGGGCCAGAACGGGCTCAAAACGGGGTCAGAATCGGCGAGGGTAGCGTGGGCACACCCAATCGAGAGCAAGAACCCGGGCATCGGGGAAAGATCCGGGAGAGTTTCCTGACGCAACTCAAAGAAGACGTTGGCTGGCGCCGCATTGACAGTGGGTTGCAGTGCCTTGTGGCGAACAAAGCACTCATTGATTCTTGCGACGCGAACCGAAAAGGTGCGGGCGTCCTCCTGGGTTATCTGGCGCAATGGGTCGATATCGGATTTGCGCGGCCCGGGCTCATTCAGAAACTCCTGGAGCGCTTTTCCGCGGCGGACCGGGAAACCCTTACCCTGCTCGAGTACGTGCACTCGAAGATGGCCGAGGGGCTCGTGGCGATGTCGGAGGAAGAATTCGCGGAGGCCATTCACCATTTTGAGACCGTGCTAGCTCTCGAAGAGGAAATCCGGGACAAACAAGTAATTTCGATAGCGAATTTCTGGGTGGGGCGGTGCCTGCGCCGCCAGGGCCGCTATAACGATGCGCTGGGTTACGTGGCGAAAGCCCGAGAACTGGCGTTGCGGATGAACTATCCGAAAATGGCGGCGGTCATGCGCGTGTTGGAAGCATGGATCGCGTTTCAGGAGGGAGAACCGGAGGACGCCGCGAAGATTTTGCGCGAGGCGGAAGAAGTCCTGGCGGATACGGACGATTACCTCACGCGAGGAAACATCAGCTCCGCGTACGGCCGAATCGCGCGCCGCCTCGGGAATTACGACCAGGCGCTGGCGCGGTTCACACAGGCCATCGAAGAGTACGGCAAACGGGATCCCCACAGCCGGAATCTGGCGCGGTCGTTTGTGAATATTGCGTTCGTGAAGCGGCTGGTAGGCTTGCAATTGCGCGACAAGATCGACGCGGAGGCGGCCCGGCGCCGAAAAAAGCAGCCACAAAAAGCGCCGACAGGATCCTCCACCAAGACGGGCGGCCGGGAAGAACTCCGGCGCTTGCGAGAAGAAGCTTTCGAGCATCTGACCAACGCGCGAGAGATTTACGAGCGTTACGACGATCACCGTGGCAAAGGAAACGTCTACATCACCTATGGGTATCTCTATTTGGACAATGGGGAGCTGGATCGCGCGAGCTCCGTCGCGGCCACGGCTTTCTCGCTCGCGGAAGAAAAGAAGGACACGGTGCTGAAGGCGCGGGCGCGGATTTTGCAATGCGCGGTCGAGGGCACGAAATTTGAGGAGCAAATCGAGGAGGGTGCGAACGGGCGGTCATCGCAATCCGCCGTCGAGTTTGCGCGGGAAGCTTTGGAGTGCGCGAAGCGCACGCAAAACCGCCGCCTGATCGCCAAAGCGCACATCGCGCTGGGACTGGCGCTGTGCCTCGATTTCTCCGACGGCACGGAAGCGGCGCGGGAGTGCGCCGACGAAGCGACGGCGCTGCTGCAATCGGCGAATCACGACTACGTCTGGAAAGAATTGCAGGAGTTAAAGCGCAGGCTGCGCGGCGCGGGCAACATCAATCCGACGTTGCGGGAATGGTCCCAGGGCATTGTGGGCACGAAGTCGTTTCAACAGGTGAGTGAAGAATTTGCGGCGATTGTCATTCCGAAAGTGTGGCGGCGCGAGGGCTGCAAAGTGGCGCGCGTGGCGGCGCGGCTGGCCATTTCGCCGAAGAAGGTGCGAAGGATACTGAGGAATCAGGGGCTGTTGACGGGCGAAGGTGGGAGTTGAGCGGGCCGCCTGTTAGAGCGGCCCGCGAAAAGTAAGAATGGAGGCGCAGGCGCCGTTCGGCGCTGCAAGAGCTACTTGCTCGGAACGACGAGGTCGTTCTTCACCGAAAAAACGTTGGGCACTCCATTGGCGCGAAGATTGGCCAGGTTCTTGTCGGACTCATTGTCAACGACGCCTACGAGAGTGACATTGCCGTTTTTCACGATGATGTGAATCGAGGGCACGGCCGACTCGCCGTAGCGAAAGAAGGCGGCATCACCGTAGATGGCGCGGTAAACGGCGCGGCGAAGCTGGTCGTCCATCGGCGAAACCGGGAGGACCTCAATGTTGTTGGTGACGCCGCCAACGTCTTCGATGCTTTTTACTGCTGCTTCGGCATCGGACTTCAGCGTTGGGCGCACGACCTGGCCGCTAAGGGTGACCTTGTCGCCTTCAACTTTGAACTCCAGGTTGTCGAAAACGGAGTAGTAGGGAAGCAAGACAAGTTGGTGTCGCACTTCCTTGACTAACTTGGCGCGATATTTTTCCTCGCTGCGCTGTTTTTTTTCGTTCTGGGGCTGGGAGGCGGGGGCGAAAGGGGCCGTGGCGAGCGGAAGCGCGAAAACTAGAGCGACGAAGAGGGCCCGAAGTGGGTTTTTCATGTTGACCTCCTATATTCGAATCTTTACTTGCATCTATAGGTTAGATTCAAGCACCAGGGTAATTGGGTGCAAGGGATGGCGACGCTGGCCGATGTTAGCATGGAAAAGATAATTGTGGTCTAGTACGCAACATTTGTCCTGGTCAAGTGTTGGGGAGGAGAAAACAGGAGTGCTGGTGATCGCGCATCGCGGGGCGTCGGGACATGCGCCGGAGAACACGCTGGCGGCATTCAAGCGCGCTCTGGCGCTGGGAGCTACGTTTATCGAGACGGATTTGCAACTGACGCGTGATTCGCGATTCGTGGCGCTGCACGATGAGACGGTAGACCGCACCACAAACGGGCAGGGCAAAGTCCATGACATGACCTTGGCTGAACTGCGTGGTTTGGACGCCGGATCGTGGTTCGGAAGCGAATTTGCGGGAGAGCGAATTCCCACTCTGGACGAAATCCTGGAGTTTTCGAAAAGGAACGACGCGGTTTTCTACCTGGAACTGAAACCCGGGGGGTCCTGGGGTGGAGAGCATGCCTTGATCGGAGCGCTGCGGGAATCGGGAGAGATTCACCGCGCAGCGGTCATCTCGTTTGATCCAGGGATCCTTGCGGGTTTGCGCCGTATCGAGCCGACCATGATGACGGGATTGCTCTATGACGGGCAGCTTGAAAAGCCCATCGAGAAAGCTTTGGAAGTAGGAGCGCGGCAATTGGCGGTGCGCGGCGACCTGGTGAAGCCAATGTTCTTAAAGGAAGCGCGAAAAAAAGATTTACAGGTGATTTGCTGGACGGTGAATCATCCCGCGCATATTCGAACGCTGATGGAGGCAGGCGTGGACGGGATCATGAGCGATTACCCGGATAGGCTGGTTGCGGCGCAGAAGAAGGAAGACAAGGATTAGCCATCGAGGCGCCGAGAGGCGGCGATGGAAAAATAGAAGGCAGTCTAAGAGGCTAGCCGGAGACCAGAATGCTGTAGAGGGTAGCGAACTGAGAAACGGAGAGTTGTTCGGCGCGGCAATCCAAGCGGAGCGAGAGAGAAGCAAGAGTTTCACGAATAAGCTCAGGTTTCGCGAGGGACCGCAGATTGTTCACTAGCGTTTTGCGCTTCTGCGAAAAAGATAATTTCACGAAATCGAGAAAGCGTTCTTCATTGCCGAGCGAAAGGTGTGCGCGTTCCCCGGGAAGACGCAAGGTGACGAGGGCGGAACTGACTTTGGGGGGCGGGCGAAAGGCACTTGCGGGGATTTCAAAGACAAACTCTGGGCGTGTGTAAATTTGCGTGGCGACGGAAAGATAGCCGTAAGCCTTGCTGCCGGGCTGTGCGGCGAGCCGGTGAGCGACCTCGCTCTGCATGACGAAGTGCATTTCGTCGATAAGGTCCGCGAAGGAAAAGAGGTGATGCAGAATGGGCGAAGTAATGTAGTAGGGAAGATTGCCGTAAACCAAGGTACGGCCGGCGGCAATGGCGGTCAGGTCGGTTTTGAGAATGTCCCCCGGAACGACGGTGAGATTGGGGAATCGCTTGGTCAAGCGCTGGAGACCTGCGACGAGTTGGGGGTCTAGCTCGACGGCATAGACAGACGCGCCGGTCGCAGCGAGATGCTCCGTCATTTCGCCGTGGCCGGCGCCGAGTTCGATCCAGCACGAATTCTCGGCGGGCTTCGCCGGAGCGGCGGAGTGCGGCGAAATTCGAATGGCCCGCGCGATTTGTTCGCGCCAGTTTTCATCCGCGAGAAAATGCTGGCCAAGCCGTTGACGAGTCATACGGCCGAAAAGTGTAGCAGGAACGCGCGAAAACGCGAGAAGAGGCGACGGTCTGAGTGGTGCGGCTTGACGTGCCGATGGGCGTCCGGTAGCGTGAAAGTGTTGCAAAAGAAGAAAAAATCTAACCGAGAGAATGCTTTGCGAATATTGTTCGTAGCATCGGAAGGTCTGCCGTTCTCAAAAACCGGCGGCCTTGCTGACGTGATCGAGGGGCTGACGAGGGCGCTGGCCGGGCAGGGACACGAGGTCGCTGTGGTGCTGCCGCGCTACCGGGGAACGAAAGCTGCGGCGCTGGTGATGCCGAGCCTGACGATTCCCATGGGCCCGCGCCTGCGGTTTCCTGCGATTGCCGATGGCGCGCTGCTCGAGGGCGTGCGGTACTTTTTCGTGGACGACCCCGGCTATTTCGACCGCGAAGGAATCTACGCTGGAAGCGCCGGCGAATATCCCGACAACGCCGAGCGCTACACCGAGTTTTGCCGCGCCGCGATTGAGATCGCCAAACACGTCTGGCCGGCGGACGTGCTTCATTGCCACGACTGGCAGACGGCGCTAGTGCCGGCGCTCCTGCGCTCCTCCTATCAGGATGATCCCGCGGTGAAAGATCTGGCGGTGGTGTTTACGATTCACAACATCGGTTATCAAGGGCAGTTTGGGAAAGAAGTGCTGGAGCGCACAGGTATCCCCTCGATTCTTTTTCAACCGGGCGGGATCGAGTTTTTCGGCAAGGTCAACCTGCTCAAAGGCGGTTTGGTTTATTCGGATTACGTGACGACAGTGAGCCCGACCTACGCGCGGGAAATTCAAACTTCGGAATACGGCTTCGGATTGGACGGAGTCGCGCGCGACCGTAAAGACCGGCTGGTGGGAATTCTGAATGGCGTGGATTACGCCGTGTGGAGTCCGGATAAGGACAAATTCATCGCCATGAAGTATTCAGCAAAGGATTTGGCGGGGAAGCAAGTTTGCAAGCAAGAGCTGCTGGAGACTTTCGGACTAGCCCATGACAATCTGGCGCGCCCAGTGCTTGGAATCGTTTCGCGCTTCGCGGACCAAAAAGGCTTTGACCTGATCGCCGAAAAAGCGCACGAGTTGATGCGCGAAGATTTGACTCTCGTCGTTCTGGGGACTGGCGACCGCAAATATGAGGAATTTTTCCGCGCGCTCGCGGAAGCGTATCCCGGGCGGGTCGGCGTGAAGATTGCCTATGATGATGCTCTCGCGCACAAGATCGTCGCCGGTGCGGATATGTTCGTGATGCCATCGCGCTACGAGCCGTGTGGATTGAGCCAAATCTACAGTCTAAAATATGGTACCGTGCCGATTGTACGCGCCACTGGAGGTCTCGACGATACGGTCGAGAATTTCGACGTGGAGCACGGCACGGGAACAGGGTTCAAATTTACCGAGTACTCGGGCGCGGCGTTGTTGTACGCCGTGAAACAAGCGCTGCATCATCACATGGACGAGCGAATCTGGAAACGCATCCAGTTGAACGGTATGGCCAAGGATTTTTCCTGGAAGGCTTCCGCCACGGAATATGCGAAACTATACCAGGCGGCGCAAGCGACTCGTGGCTCAGGACAAACCCAGGGCAGTTCAGAAAAAGCGGCCCGCGGCCCGGGACCAGGAACAAGAAACCAAAAGGCCTCTGGCACATCTAATTGAAGGAGAAAAAGGCGGCTGGCTCTGGCTAAGCTGCTGAGGACAAAGACCATGGCTGAGAACATTCAGGCAGCAACCGATGGAAATTTCGAGGCGGAAGTGCTCACGGCAAGCAACACCAAGCCGGTGCTGGTGGACTTCTGGGCCGAGTGGTGCCGCCCGTGCCACATGCTGGCACCCACCGTTGCCGAAATTGCCCACGATTACGAGGGCAAGCTCAAGGTAATGAAGCTGAATATCGACGAGGCGATGAATTCCACGGGACGCTACAACATCCGCGGAATCCCCACGCTGCTGGTCTTCAAGAATGGGCAAGTTGTCGAGCAGATCGTCGGCGCGGTGCCCAAGGACCAAATTACGAAGGCAGTGGATCGCCATATTTAGCAATTCGATGGATATGCACCGGGCGTGTCGTAGAGTTCGAGCGACGCGCCTTTCGTGTTTTTGCGCAAAAGGGAAAATCTGCGTGGAAGGATGCCGGATTTGGCGATTCCCGAGGCAGCGGCAAACACTGCGACGCGCACGGTAAAGCCCGTGGATCACCCGCCGCTCCTCGCCGGGGAACGCGGGCCGATCCCTGTGTCGCGGCCGGGATTGCATGAAACCGTGCTAGCGATTTTGAAGCCGCTGCCGCGCGGCTTGGTACTCGACTGCCCGACCGGCGAAGGGGCTCTGGCGCAGGACCTGATCCGTGAAGGATTCGAGCTGCGGTGCTGCGATCTTTATTCGGAGCTGTTCCGCCTGGACGGCGTGGAGATCAAGCGCGGCGACCTTTCCGGAACATTGCCCTATTCCTCGGAATCGTTCGATTACATTACTTCTCTGGACGGTCTCGAGCACATTGACTCGCCTCCGCAGGCGTTTCGCGAGTACCGGCGGCTGCTGAAACCCGGCGGGCACCTGATCATCAGCGTGCCGAATATCATGAATATCGAAGAACGCGTGAAGTGGCTGCTCTTCGGCTACACTTCGCATTTCAAGCCGCTTTCGGAACAATACAAAGCGAAGATCCACGAGGATTGCGCAGGGATGGACGAGATCGTGGTCCATGCCAATCCCATCGGCTATACCGAGCTGCGGTATTTCCTCGAGAAAAATGGATTCGCGATTCAGGGTGTCTACCGCGACCGGAAGAAGGCTAATCAGTGGCTGTACTGGCCGCTGGTAGCGCTGATCCGTCTGGTGGGGAAATTGACGCCCGCGGCGCGCCGGAAGGACCGCTGGACGGAGGAACTGGCTTCCGATCCGGTACTCCTTGGGGGCAATACCATCATCATTCATTCCATTCGAGGCTGACTGAGGGCCGGACTGTCGGGCATGCGCCAGGTCTGTACCTCACCCCATACCCCCCCCCGTTTTTTTGTAAGTGTTGCATCTAAAGGGCTTAGACTTACTGTAAATGGTTTAGAATCAACACTTGTGGGGGCGATAATATACTTGGCTAACCAAGTTGTGTTAGGGTTAGGATGCCGTGACAGGGCTAATTTAATTGCGCCGGTAGGACATAGACGTGATCTAAAAAGTGACGCATGAACGTGAGTGCATCGTCTGCATCTTTGGGTTGGAGTGTATCGTTTATGTCTGAGAAGTCTCCGTGCGACCCTTTATTCCCTAGCAGTCGAATACGCTGAGCCATTTGGCGGAGAGTTTCTGTAATGCGGCCCTTTTTGGCTAGGTCATCTATTTGGCTGTACAAGTCCTTGCCCTCAGCTTTTTCCATGTCACAACTAACCTGAAGTGCTCTCCTGCACATCAATACGGTCGCCTGGAATGCGTCTATCCAGCGACATCGGAGAGCTTCCTTCAAACCAACACCAATTTCTTTTGGGATTTCCACAGCGATTGAATCATCTGGTTTACCCATCGGGAAGTGCGCTTCATATTCGAACTGTTTTGCATTGTGTTTCTTTAAGGCAATGTGGGCATTTCCCGTTAAGGCTAAAGTTTACCTTGTCGCCTTCTTGACTGGAGCGTTTTGACATTCATTGGCGGCCAATCCTTCCAAAGAACTGCAACGTTCCTGAGATAGTCGATAAGACTCGCTTGATTTTTGCACACGGATGCGCCACACTCCCATCTACGGAGTGTGAATGGCGAGTCACCCTAAACCTTCCGCCAAGAATGAGTCGGGTGAATATGCCACTTTTGAAAATGCGCTTAAGACTGTGCTATCTGTTCCTCACTCCAAACTGAAATCGAAACTCAATGCGGAAAAGCGGAAGAGAGTTAAGAAATCTTCCGCTTCCCACGCGGGAGCCGACGAGGGTTAGTTGTTCGCGGCAAGACCCACCTTGCCAGTGACCTCCGCGAAGGTCAACCGCTTTCCCGCGATCTGCGATAAAGCTAACTGAAACCTGTCTCCATCGTTCACCGGATTATCTTTGCTGCCCCGATTGTTGTACCGAAAGACCTGCTCATCCAGATAGCGGAACATGTGGAACGGCTCAGCGCTGATATAGGTGCCTTTCAATCCGCGCTTGACCAAACTCCAGAAGTTTTCTAGGCCGTTCGTATGAACCTGTCCTTCAACGTATTTCTCAGCGTGGTCAATAACTTGGTGAGCGAAACCTTGGTCTTTCAATCCGTGATAGGACAGAAGCGCGTCAGAGTAGATCGCGCTCTGCGCTTTGACGTGAGCGCGAATCTCAGCCTGAATATGATGTTTCCGGCGAGTGGGAATTACGTTGGCGCGAACTTCGCCGCCACGTTCCAAGATGCCGATGACCGCGAGCTTGTCTTTAACTCCGCGCTCGGTAATCATTCGCTTCCGCCGTTCAGGGTGCATAAAGCGAGCAGCCCCGCCGATGAAAGTTTCATCCACTTCAACATGTTTCCCTTGTCCACCGAGTTTCTCCATGCTTCCGCTCTGTAGCGCCAAACGGAGACGATGGAGAACAAACCACGCAGACTTCTGAGTGATTCCTAAGTCTCGGCCCACTTCATAGGAACTGATTCCGTTCTTGCAGTTCACAAGCATCCAAAGAGCGATGAGCCACTTGTCCAACGCGATTGCGGAATCCTCGAATATCGTTCCTACCTTGACGGAGAACTGTTTAGAGCATTCTCCATTCTTGCACTTCCAACGCTTCTGAGTCGCAAGGTAGTAGTGCTCTTTCGCGCCGCACTTCGGACAGACCGGGCCATTCGGCCAGCGCATCGCGGCCACAGTATCAATGCAGACCTGCTCATCACCGAAGTAGCGGATTGCGTCGCGGAGTGTTTTGGGCTTCTTCATGGCGTCCCTCACTGTCTAAACTGTAGCAGGAACGCCTTGGTTAGTCAAGTATATTATCGCCCTTGTGGGCGGCCACGTAAGTGTTGCATCTAAAGAAGTTGTCTGCTCGAAAATGGCGCAAAACACAGTTTGTTTCGTAAATGTTGCGGATGGAGGACTTAGGCCGAAAAGCTGGCTTCCGAAACCAAAAACGCCAGCATGGATGCAGGGCGTCCTCTGTCTTAAGATGGATTATTACCCAAGTAATACTATACGCTGGGAGATACTCTTTGTCAAGAAAAAAGAGGGGGGAAGAGACAGTCTCACCCAACATGGCCTGGAGAGCTAGGTGGTAGACTCGACTTCGGGGCGGGGCTAGAGCTGGCTTAAAATGGAAAAATGAAAAATGCCGGCGCTGGAATGATCCGTTGTCCCTGGGCAAAGAATGCCCTGAATATTCCTTATCACGACGAGGAATGGGGCGTGCCGTTGCATGACGACCGAAAATTATTTGAATTGCTGATTCTGGAGGGCGCGCAAGCCGGATTGAGTTGGGACACGGTTTTGCAGAAGCGCGCAAGATACCGCGAGGTGTTCGACCGCTTCGATCCGCAGAAGGTGGCGCGCTACGATGGGCGAAAAGTCCGCACTCTGCTCAAGGATCCGGGAATTATTCGCAACCGGTTGAAGATTAACGCGACGATCGGCAACGCGCAGGCGTTCCTGCAGTTGCAGGAGGAATTTGGGTCGTTTGACGGGTACATCTGGCAGTTTGTTGGCGGTCAGGTGAAACAGAACGCCTGGAAATCGCACAAACAAATCCCTGCCCAAACCGCCGAATCCGACGTCATGAGCAAGGATTTAAAAAAGCGTGGATTCCGCTTTGTCGGCTCGACGATTTGTTATGCCTTCATGCAGGCCACGGGCATGGTCAACGATCACGTCGTTTCTTGTTTCCGGCATTCCGCGGTCCAAGACAATTAGCTCGATCACTCAGGAACGTGGAGAGACAATGCCAGAAATTCTAACCGTCATCGCTTATGTGCGCGCGAAAAAAGGGCAGGAAGCTCGCGTGAAGCAAATCCTGGAAGGACTGCTTGCGCCGACTCGAGCGGAAGCTGGGTGTCTCAATTACGACTTGTTTCAGTCGGACAGCGATCCCACGCACTTTGTTTTTTATGAGAACTGGCAGAGCGATGCCGACCTCGAACGCCATGCGCAGACTCCTCACATCAAGGCATCCGGCGGGTTGCTGACTGGCTTGCTACAAGAACCCGTGAAAATCACTAAATGGCGGGCGGTAAAGTAGCTATCCTCTTCGCGGGTTGGACGAACACGTCGGTGGATTACGGCGCTAATCAGGTACCTTGATTGCGTGCGATGAAACCCGGTCGATGACTTGACCATGTTCAATGATGACCAAAGCGGGTTCGAAGTGGAATATCGGCTCGTACGAGTTGAAGCCAGGCGTTAACGTCGCACGAGATTCGCTTTTTAAGTTGTGAAGGTCAAGGCTCGCACCCTCCTCATTCTGAACGCATAAACTGACCACAGAAACATTCTGTTTTGCGGTCAAGATCAGGCACGTATCCTCAAAACTGTCTTGCCCTAGTCTCGCCACAACATTTCCCGCCCTGTCCTTGAGAAGGAACTCATTGGCCTCCGCAGTTTTCGGATGCCTCTCCCAAGTTGCGATACTTCCACCGGCGAGACAGAGAAATAACACGACTCCGACGCATTTCGTTCGGAAAATATCTCGCTGCAGCCGTTCAATCTTTGCGACGCAATCTGGTTGGTTGTTCAAATGCCACCTCTCCTGATCTCGCATAATATGAAGCTCCAATTATGTCGAATGGTTGGAAGAGTTGTTTCGGTCAAATTGGGAGTTATCGAGCGCTACCATGGACCTGCCCTACTGCCTGATAAGTGGGTTACCGGAAACTGACTCACCCACTGGCCGCCAACTCCCTTGCCTTCTCTTCACGCCCGGCGTACGATGCTGATTCCGCTGATTTCCGCGAATTCCCGCCGGAAGTACCCCTCGAAGGACGTGAAAAAGAGGGAAGGGTGCGGCCCCGGTTGGCCGGGGTTGGCCCGCCACCGCGGGCAGGCAAGGAGAACGACTGGGCATGAAATCCGTGGCCGTGGTGGGCGCGCAGTGGGGCGACGAAGGCAAGGGCAAGGTCGTGGACTACCTTGCCGGGTCGTTCGATTACATTGCGCGCGTGGGGGGCGGCCACAACGCGGGACACACCGTCATCATCGACCGCAATGGGGGCAAGGATCGCTACGTTTTGCAGTTGATTCCGTGCGGAATTTTGCGCCCAAGGCAACAGGCGGTGATCGGAACCGGCGTGGTGGTGGATCCCGCGGCGCTAGTCGCGGAAATCGAGACTCTCGCGAAGGCCGGGATTGACGTCAAAGGCCGGCTGCACGTCAGCAATCGCGCCCACCTGATTTTTCCCTATCATCGCGAGCTTGATAAGGCCGCGGAAAACGCGCGGGGCGCGAATAAGATTGGAACAACGTCGCGCGGCATCGGGCCTGCATACGAAGATAAGATGGCCCGCCGGGGATTGCGCGTTTGCGATCTGCTCGAACCGGCATCGTTCCGGGAGAAAGCCGCGCGCGTCGTTGCGGAGAAAAACCGTCTGGCGAAGGGCGCTTACGGCGCGGACATCGATTTTTCGCACGAGGTCGACGAAACGCTACGGCTGGGCGAAAAGATTCGCGGCTACATCTGCGATACGGCCGAGTTGGTGAATCGCGCGCTGGATGAAGGCAGGTCCGTGCTGTTCGAAGGCGCGCAGGGCACCATGCTGGACATCGATCACGGCACTTATCCGTACGTTACTTCTTCGAGCGCGATATCAGGAGGCGCGGCGACCGGCGTAGGCGTGCCGCCCGCCAAAATCAAGCATGTCCTGGGAGTTTCGAAAGCCTACACTACCCGCGTGGGCTCCGGGCCGTTTCCCACGGAGATGCCCGACCTCGAAGCGAAAGAAGTACGCGAGCGCGGCAAGGAATTTGGCGCGGTAACCGGCCGGCCACGCCGCTGCGGATGGCTGGACCTGCAGATTTTGCGCTACGCCAAAATGATTAACGGGATCGACTCGCTGGTGGTCACCAAGTTAGATGTCTTCGACACGCAGAGGGAGATTCAAGTCTGCGTGGGCTACCACTACAAGGGCTCGCCGCTCCGGGAAATGCCGGCACTCGCGGAGGAGCTCGAAAAAGTTACGCCACAGTACAAGACCCTGCCGGGCTGGTGCGAATCGACATACGGTTTGAAGGACGGCGCGCGCTTGCCGAAGGCGGCGCAAGAGTATTTGCGCTTCATTGGTGATTTTCTCCAGGTGGAAATCGGAATGATTTCCACAGGTCCGGAGCGCGATGCCACCATCGTGCCGGCGGGAACGCTGCTGTCCCACTGGCTGTAACACGCCATGCTCACCTACGAGCAAGCCCGCCAGAAGGTCATCGAAGAAGTTTCAAAGAAGAGAGGTCCGCGCGCAAAAGTTGACCTCAGCGTCTGGGATGCCCTCGGGTACGTGCTGGCTCAGGATGTGAAATCGGACCGCGCGTATCCGCCGTTTGACCGCTCAACGCGCGACGGATACGCCGTGCGCGCCGCGGAAGCAAAGTCCGGCGCAGGGCTGCGCCGCGTAGGCGAAATTAAAGCAGGCGACACGGTGACGCAGCCGCTTGCAGCCAGAACGTGCGTCCAGATCATGACCGGCGCAGCGGTTCCCCAAGGCGCGGACGCGGTGGTGATGATCGAGCATACGCGAGCCGAGGACGATAAAGTCCTATTCGAACGCGACGCGCAACCCGGTCAGAACATCGTGCCGCGAGGCTCTGAAGGAGCCGCAGGCCAAGTCCTCCTCTCGGCGGGAATGCGTCTCGGCTACGCGGAGCTGGCCCTGGCCGCGCAAGTGGGCGCGGTGCAATTGCAGTGCGCCCAAAAGCCGCGAGTTGCCATCCTCTCGACGGGAGATGAGGTCGTCTCTGTCGAAAAAACGCCCGGATCATTTCAAATTCGGAATAGCAACAGCGTTTCTCTGGCGGCGCAGGTCCGCTTGTCCGGTGGCGAACCTGTTCTGCTCGGGAACGCGGTCGACCGGGCGAATGACTTGCGCGAGAAAATTCACCGAGGCTTAAGAGAAGATATTCTCGTTTTGTCCGGCGGAGTTTCTATGGGGAAGTATGACCTCGTCGAATCCGTTTTGAAGGAGTTGGGAGCAGAATTCCATTTTGATGCCGTGGCGATTCGCCCAGGGAAGCCAGCGGTTTTCGGGCGTTGCGGTGAGACATTCGTGTTCGGTCTGCCTGGGAATCCCGTATCAACCATGGTGACTTTCGAATTATTCGTGACTCCGGCGCTGGATTTGCTTAGCGGAGCCGAGGCGCGGCCATTGCCCCTATTGGAAGCACAGGTTGGGGAAGCCCTGCACGAAAAGCCCGGGCTGACGCACTTTTTGCCCGCGCGCGTGGAATGGAAGGCAGCGACTGCCGAAGTCAGGCCGCTGAAATGGCAGGGCTCGGGCGATATCGCCGCGCTGGCAAAAGCTAATTGCTTCTTGGTCGTGCCAGCCGATAGAGCCGAGGTTCAAACCGGGGAACCGGTATCCATTCTCCTCCGAAAAGATGTAATTTGAGAACGTGTGGCCGCGATTGTTTGAAGGCGGATCTTCTGCAGGCGAGCAAACTATAGACATGGCCAAGCTGTCGCACTATGGGAAGAAAGGCGAAGTCCGGATGGTGGACGTGTCTGCGAAAAAGGTAACCACGCGCACCGCGAAAGCGGAAGGGTTCGTGCGCATGTCTCCCCGCGTGGTACGCGCCGTGCGCCGTTTGAAGAATCCGAAAGGCGATCCGCTGGAAGTGGCGCGAATCGCGGGGATTGCCGCGGCCAAGCGCACTGCCGAATGGATACCTCTTTGTCATCCTCTGCCTCTGACGCACATTGATGTGACTGCGCAGCTATGCCAAAATGGCGTGGAACTGCGATCCACTGTAACTACCGCTGCTCAAACGGGCGTGGAGATGGAAGCGTTGGTCGCCGTTAGCGCCGCCGCCCTCACGGTATACGACATGTGCAAAGCCCTCGACAAAGCAATGGAGATTACGGACATTTTTCTCGTGGAAAAGACGGGCGGGAAGAGCGGTGATTTCCGCCGAGCGGTGCCGGGAAAAGCGCGTTCGAAAGACGCCGCACAGGGCCGCAAACGATGAGCGCGTCGGCGGGCACAACCGTCAAATTGCTGCTGGCGGAGGACAATCCGCTGGTGCGCGGCCTGATCGTCAAGGGCCTCGAGCATTCCTGCGAAGTGGTAAGCGCCTCAGATGGCACCGACGCATTGCTCAAGGTAATCGACGATCCGCCGGACATGATTCTTTGCGATTACAAGATGCCCGGCCTCGATGGGCGGCAGCTTTTCGAGAAACTGCGCGCCCGCGAAGCCACCCGCCACATTCCGTTTTTGTTCATGGCCAGCCGCGCGGACATTGAAGAGCGTCTGCGGCCCCTGGTGGACGGTGTCGAGGAATTCATTGCCAAGCCGTTTCTGGTGAAGGACCTGGTGCGCATCACCAAGAAGGTGGTGGATCGCCTTCTCCTCGAGAAATTGCAAAAGCGCGCTTCCCGGCCGGGCGTGATTCAAGGCCGCCTCGAAGAAATGAGCATGATCGACCTGATGCAATCGCTCGAGATGGGGCAGAAAACCTGCCGGCTGGTCGTTCGCAAAGGCGGCGAACACGGCGAACTTTATTTTTCGAGCGGTCAGTGCCGCGACGCGAAGATTGGCAAGACCGAGGGAGATGATGCCGTCTACAAAGTCGTGTTGTGGACGGAAGGCGAATTCGAAATTGATTTCAACGCCGCCAATGCGTCCACCCGCACCACTACCACGCGCAATACCACCGGCCTGCTGATGGAAGCGATGCGCCTAATGGATGAATCGAATCGCGACGCGGTTGAGACTAAGTGATCTCCTCGAAATAATCCACGCGATGCGCGTTGCCATCCTCACGATCAGCGACACAGTCTCGAAAGGCGAACGCGAAGACGCCTCGGGTCCCGCGGTTGTAGCCGCTTGCCGGGGGCTTGGCTGGGAAATTACTTCCGCGCTGCGTTCCTCTGATGATGCCGCGAATATCCGGCAACAGTTGCGCGAGCTTTCCGATTCCGGCCGGGTCGATCTGATTCTTACCACTGGTGGAACGGGAATTGGACCACGGGATAATACTCCGGAATCAACGCAGGCAGTTGCTGACAGGCTCATTCCCGGGATCGCTGAAGAGATGCGGCGCAAGGGAGTGGAATCGACTCCCACGGCAGCGCTATCGCGCGGTGTCGCCGCGATTCGCGCCAAAACCTTGATTGTGAATCTGCCCGGAAGCCCAAAAGGCGCGACAGAATCTCTGGCGGCCGTGGCGCATCTTCTGCCCCATGCCGTCGCCGTGCTGCACGGCGCGCGCCATGATTAAACTCTCCTAGCGCGGAATCACCGGAACCACAATACGCGATGCATAGGCCGCGTTGTGGTAGATGCGAATGTGGCCGATTTGTGTTCGCGAAGTCGTGATTTCCGAATCGCCGGTCTGCAAGTTTCGCGAGAAGTGTGGAAAAAATGCGCCGGAAATTTGCACGCGGATCCGGTGCCCGGCGAGAAAGACGTTGCTGGTCAGCAAGCGATCAAAATCGAGACGGTAGATTTTGCCGGGAGCGAGAAGTTCCGGCTTGAATTCTTGTCCTCGCGTTTCCGGGAAGCGGCAGTTGCGAAAACTGGCGCGAAGAACATCAAGCCCCGGGCTCATGAGATTGTATGCCGCGCCGCCGGGCTCAACATCGAGCAGTCGCACCCAGAGATCGAGGTCGGGGACATCAGCAGAAAGATAGATTTCCGCGCGGATGGCGCCCGTAACCTCGGTGCCAGCCGCCAGCGGTTCAGTGTCGAAAACTAAAACATCCTCGCGGCTTGCGAAGGAGCGATAGTCATGCGCGCCATACTTCGTATAGGGGTCACCGACCGGGTGCGCAGGATCGGAAACGAACGTGCTATACGCCTGCTTCGGGTCGCCTGGACTGGCGAGCAAGCGCCCCGTGGAAGCCTCCGTCGCTTTTGGCCCCAGGTAGAAAGATTGCTCCTTCGCGCGCCCCAGCGGCCAGGCATCCTCATCCCGCCAGGAATTTTCTCCCATGATAAACACTCGCACGGGTTTTTCTCGTTCGACGCCGTTGTCAATGCCACGCAGGTAGTGGTCCATCCAGCGAAGAATCAATTCATCGTAGTCAATCGCCGCCGTCGGCCCAAACTCGCGTTCGCCGGAGGCCGATTCTTCTTGTCCGCCATGTGTCCATGGACCGACGATCGTGCGCGTGCGCGGATCTTTCACGTTGCGCCGCGAGGCGAGAAGCCCATAAAAATTTGTCGTGGCGCCGTCGGGGCCGTACGCTTCGTCGTACCACCCGGAAAAATTCAGGACCGCCGCGTGGACGCGATCATACTTGTCTCGCAGCTCGGCCCAATCCCACCAAGGATCGGCGGGCGGATGCGAGAGCCATTCATAGTAGAAAGGCGCGACCTGCTTCAGATCCGGGAGGTCGCGCAGCGGCAGAAACTCTTGCATTCGTTCATGGTCGCTCTTCCAAAAGGCTGCGACCTCGTCACGCGTTCGTGGCCCCGTAAGATTTTTGCGCAGGCGCAGGTCGGGCGCGATATTGAACCAGATCCAATCCAGCCAGGAGCCATCGAACACGCCGCCCGAGTAGAAGAAATTGCGCGGCGTCGAAAACGTCATCGCGGGAACCATGGCCTTCAGGTGCGGCGGATTCTCCACGGCCGCGAGCCATTGCACCGCACCCGGATACGACAGCCCAAAGGTTCCCACATTGCCGTCCGACCAGTCCTGTCGTGCGGCCCACTCAATGGTGTCGTAGCCGTCGCGCCCTTCGTCTTGATAGGGCGCAAACTCGCCGGCGGACGCGTAGCGCCCGCGCACGTCCTGGACAACGACCGCGTAACCTCGCGCAACGGCTTTTTCGAATGTTTTGTATTCCTTCCGCGCGAACTGTTTGCCGTACGGCGTGCGGTAAATGAGCACGGGATAGCGGCCCGAGCTGCTCGGTAGCATCACGTCGCCGCGGAGGATGACGCTATCGCGCATCGGGATGGCTACGTTCTCAGTAATGTTCATTTCCGGTGGTGCACCTGTGTGCAGCCAGGAATGGGACACAAGCGGCAAAAGACTTAGGGAGACCAGCCCGCCCAGAAAAAAATAGCCTTTTCCCATTACGTGTTGTCGTCTCCGGCTCCGAGTGTGTCAGCCAAGAGGGGAATTGTACTTGAACCCGCGACAAAACGCTGGTTGACGCATCTCGACGGGTCGTCAACAATACTTCCACCATGGCAAACAAACTATCAGGCAAGCACCTCGCGGTATTGGGGACAGGGAAGCTCGGCGGGATTCTGCTGCGCGCGTATTTGAAGCAGGAACTCTTTACGCCGAAGCATGTCAATGCCTCGGTGCGCCACGATGAAAAGGCCGCCTCCCTCGGAAAAGCGCTCGGCATCACCGTAACCACCGACAATCGCAAGGCCGTGCAAGGCGCGGATATCGTGCTCCTTTGCGTAAAACCCCAAGTGGTCGGCGAGGTTTTGAAAGAAATCGCGCCCGAGCTCAACGAAAAAATGCTGGTGATTTCGGTCGCAGCGTCTGTCCCCACAAGCTATATCGAGAAGCATCTCAGCGCAAAAGTTCCCGTGGTGCGCGCCATGCCCAATACTTGCTCGACCGTGGGCTGCGGCATGGCGGGAATCTGCCGCGGCGCGTTTGCCGGAGCCGAGCATCTCGAAATCGCGAAGGCCATGTTCGATGCCGTGGGACGCACCGTGGCTGTGGACGAGAAAAATATGGACGCTGTGACCGGGCTCTCTGCCAGCGGACCGGCGTACGCTTACATCATCCTCGAATCCCTTGCGGAAGCCGGCGTGAAAGTCGGCTTGCCGCGCGACGTGGCCACGCTACTGGCCGCGCAAACCATGAAAGGCGCCGCAAGCGTCGTGCTCGAGACTGGCGATCATCCGGCGTTGCTGAAAGACGCGGTCACAACGCCCGCGGGCTGCACCATCGACGGCATCCTCGAACTTGAAGAAGGAAAGCTGCGCGTGACGCTGATCAAAGCCGTGGTGAAAGCCACGCAACGCGCCGGCGAACTTCTTTTCGAGAAGTGAAATTGCGACATTGCTAAAATAAAGGTCATCAATATGCGTCCGAAGTCTCTCCTAGCCTCTTCCCTGGTTCTCTATCTATTTGTTTCTGTTCAAGTAGCTTCTGCCGCTTCCAAAGGCGGCTGTCAACTCCCGGCTGGCCTCGGCGCCGAAATCTCAAACAAATTTCCTGGTACAAGTCTTGTCACGTTGGCTGATCTGGCCGAATTCCATAGGAAGCTGTTTCAAAAAGACCACGGAACTCGATGCCCTGGGTTGGTGAGGGTAAATTTCTACGGCGATGGAAAACCCACATGGGCTCTTGTCTTGATTGAAGGACAGAACCCGAAGCGGAAAGCGGAACTGGTTGTGGCGCACAAGCCGGACAAAGTTTGGGAGATTCGCTCCTTGGAGAGCACGGATGGGACACCGGTAGTGTGGCGCGAGCCGCCTGGGAAATACGAGGGCCTTTATGTTGGCGACAAAACTATTCATGCAACCAGACCTGTTATCGTATTTTGCGGTTATGAGTCGTGGGCCATTGTTTACGCGTGGAGTGGCAAAGAAGTAGAAAAGGTCTGGGTCTCGGACTAGGCAGGATTGTGGACGATACGCCGAATAGCAGCGGACCTAGGTCGCCGGATTTGGAGAAGGCGAAGAAATACTCGACGCAAGCGTCGCTGGCGCTCGAGCTGCCGTTTACGATTGTGGGCGCAGTGGTTGTCGGCGGCTTATTGGGCTACTACCTGGACCGCTGGCTGCACACGAAAATACTCTTCACTCTCCTTTTCGGCGGAGCCGGATTTTACGCGGGGTTGCGCGAAATTTTGAGGCGGTTGGATGGCAGCAAAGACAGCTGAGGCACCGGCGGGGGCGGCGACCGAGCACCGCATCGCTTGGCTAACGCTGCTTCTTGGGCTCGCCGCTGCCTTTGCGGCAATTCTGCTGCGCCGCTGGGTCTGGGCTACAGGCCTAGCAGTCGGTACGGTGCTTGCCTGGCTCAATTTTCGCTGGCTGCGGCGAGGACTTGACGGCCTGGTAACGGCCTCGATGTCGCAATACGGTGCAGAAAAACCCCGCGTTCCAACACTAACTTACGCGTTGATGATTCTCCGCTACGGCTTGATAGCCCTCGCCGTGTATGTTATTTTTGAGGTTCTGAAAGTTCCCCTGTTGAGCATGGTCCTGGGTTTGTGTGCTCTAGGAGCCGCAACAATAGCGGCGAGCGTGTACGAAATCTTGCGTCCCGTGGAATGAGGAATGGAAGAACACGTAAACCTTTTAACGCGAATCATCAATCACTACCTCGGCCCCATCACGCTCTACATCCTGCATGCGCTACACATCAAGCCGAATCATCCGGAATTGCCAATCCCTCAGCAAGTCGCCATGGCGGTGCTGGTACTTGTGGTCGGCACGATTTGCGCTTTGGCTCTGAGGTCGCGCCTGTCCGTCGAACGCCCGGGGGCGCTCCAGCAAGTCGCCGAGTTGCTCATCACAAATCCCATGAGTTTCGGCATCAAGGACCTGCTGGATGAAAACGTCGGCCACGAAGGCGTCAGGCACGTTGCCTTCGTCGGCTCTATTGCGATCTTTGTGCTGATCAGCAATCTATTCGGCATTTTCCCGTTTCTCTCGGCTCCGACGGGTGTTGTTACTGTTCCTCTCGCCTGCGCCGTTCTGACGCTGATTTACTTTAACTGGGCGGGAATTCGCCATCATGGCATGCTTCGCTACATCGCCACCTTCGCAGGCTCTCCGAAAGATCCTGGCGCATGGGCCCTCGCCGTTCTGCTGTTCCCGGTGGAAATTATCAGCACGACTGCTCGCCTTCTCTCCTTGACGGTCCGTCTTTGGGCCAACATGTTTGCGAGTGACCTGATCTACGGAATTTTTCTGAGCCTGCTCGTAGGCGGAGCCACATTTGGCTGGTCGAAGTCGCCCGTGCTCGGCGTGATCTTGGGCATCTTTCCGGCGACGATTCCGGTGCTGTTCATTGGGCTGCACATCTTCGTTTCCGTGGTTCAGGCGTATGTCTTCACCGTTCTTCCCGCCGTCTACCTGGGACTGGCGACCGCAGAGGAACATTAATCGAGATTTGCCGGAGGAAGTTTGCCGGCAATTTGCTGCTCCAGCGTGAGCCCGGCTGCACGGTGTCCGGGAACCACCTCCTGGCGGCAATTCATAAGGAGGCAGTAATGAAGAAAGTTATGACTGTAATGACCGCGTTTGTGGCGGCGCTGCTTGTTGCGCCGGCTGCATTTGCGCAGGCTGGGGATCAAGCTGTCGGCGGCACCGGGCTTGGTGCAATTGCGGTTGCCTTTGGCATGGGAATCGCGGCATTTGGCTGCGGTCTCGGTCAGGGCCGAATTGCATCGTCGGCCTGTGAAGGCATGGCGCGCAATCCCGGGGCTTCGGGACCAATCCGCGCGGCCATGATCCTAGGCCTCGTGTTCGTCGAGACGTTGGTGCTGTTCACGCTTGCCATGATTGCACTCAAGGTGAAGTAAGCGCTATTAAAGAAATCTAGCCAAGCTCGGCCCGGGGGCACCTGCCTTCGGGCCTTTTGTTTTTCTTGAGTTTAGCCATGCGGAGGACCGAGGCACGTCCCGTTCTAGCAAGGGCTTATCACTCTTTCGAATGCACCAGTCCGTATTAGTGCACTGCAACCTTTTGTACGTCGCTTGCATAGGAGTCAAACTGAGAGAATACGCTTCTTGCCCATCCGTCTACGCTGTCACTCCCAACAATTCCTATCCCCGGCGCCACAAAATAACGCGCTCCGTCAGGTAAGAAAGTGTCGAATACATATGAGACTGCAGAGGCACTTTTCTCGTGGCCTGGAATCGCGGCGCGTGTCAAGATGATCTCGAATCCCGAGTGTCCTTTAGGAGATTCAGACGCCAAAACGTAACCATTAGAGCCTCGAATCCTTTCTCGCAATGAGGACGTCGCGTTCGATCCGACTGTGTCAGTGCAATCAGAAGACAAATAAATCATGGCGGTCTTGACTTTCTCTTGAGCAAGTGTCGTGCTATGCGCCAATGACAACAGGGCGAGAGTCATCGTCTTCATCATTTCTACTCTTTTGCAGTTATCGTGATTTCTACCGCAGTAATAGCGTCACCGACGTGAGAACCATTCACAAGCCAAGTCTTCGGATGTTTTTGAGTGTCGTAGTTCAACCTCGTGGAATTCTCGGGATTTGAACCGAAGACCACATTAATAAAACCCCGAATATTATCGTGAGTTAGCTGTCTAGCTGAGACCGTAAATCTACCGCTAGTGTCGGCCTTGCTCGATGTGGAGACCTCCAATGAACCATCGTTCGACAAGACCACCATTTCAGCCTCCTGCTTCAAGAAAGCTATCTAATATCATAGTTCTCTTGTCGCAACCAGAGATAGAACTGTCAGCGGACGCTTGTGGAGGGGTTCTTTTATCGGCCGAGGAGGGTGGGCTGGAGGACGAAATTCAGCACGGGATTGGGCAGGACGCCGAACAGGATGGTGCCAATCGCGGCAATCGCGAGAACCAGATTGACGGAAAGAGGAAAGCGCATGGGGGTTGTGGCGGCCACTTCCGCGCTGGGGTCGCGCATGTACATCACGACGATTACTCGGAGGTAGTAGTAGGCGCCGATGACGCTGTTGATGGCCATAAGGATGGCCAGCCAGATCAAGTGCGAGTTTACGGCCGCCTTGAAGATATAAAACTTGCCGAAGAACCCCGCGGTTACCGGAAGACCCAGGAGCGAGAGCAGAAAGAGCCCAAGCGCAGCTGCAGCCACAGGCTGACGCTGCCCCAGACCGGCATAGTCGTCGAGGGAAAGATGCTTTTCGCCTTCCCCGCCAAATTGCGAAACGATGGTGAACGCGCCGAGTTTCACCAGCGCGTAGCTGAGCAAATAGAAAAGAATTGCTGCGTAAGCAGGAGCAGCCGCCGCGCGGCCTTCCTGGGCCAGAAACGTGACCGCCGCGAACGCCACTAGTATGTAGCCAGCGTGCGCAATCGAGCTGTAGGCCAGCATGCGCTTGACGTTGCTCTGCACGAGCGCGCCGAGGTTCCCGGCAAACATGGTCAGGACAGCGAGCACCCAGAAGGCCCAGAACCAGTATTGCGTGGCCGCAGGTACCGAAATGAAGATGCGCAACAGCAGTGCGAAGGCCGCGGCCTTGGGTCCCGCGGAGAAGAGCGCGGTGACCGGTGTCGGCGCGCCCTCGTAAACGTCGGGGGTCCAGATCTGGAAGGGAGCCGCGGCGACCTTAAAGCCGAGGCCGATGAGAATGAGCGAGAAGCCGAGCCGCAAAAGATTCTGCGCTGGATCGGCTTCGGCCATGCGGGAAAGATTCGTGCTGCCCGTCGCGCCGTAGACCAGCGCGATGCCGTAGAGGAAAAACGCGGTGGCAAACGAGCCGAGCAAAAAATATTTCAAGGATGATTCGCTGGATTTCAGCGAATCGCGGCGATATCCGGCGAGCACGTAGCTAGAGATGGAGCTCAGTTCGAGGCCGATGAACGCCGTCAACAGCTCCTGCGCTGAGGCAAGTATGCCCATCCCCGCGGTGGCGAAAAATACCAAGGCATAAAACTCAGGCAGGGCTAGCCGCTCGCGGTCAAGATAGGGTCCGGCGGCGAGAATCACCAGAAAAACGACCAGACCGATAAGCAGATGAAAAAAAAAGCTGAACGAATCTGCTTGAATCAATCCGCCAAATGCGGTCCCTCCGTATCGCGAGATGCCGACGGCGGAGATAGTCCCAAGAGCGGACCCGAGGAGCGCCAGGAACGTGAAGAATTGGCGGCTGCGAACAAACGGTTGAAACAACATGACCAGCACCCCAAAGCCGCACCAGATCAGCTCCGGCATCACTCGCAATAAGTCTTCGCGAACGGGAAACATTAGCGGGCTCCGACCCTTTCGAGAGAGGTTTTGTCCCGCCCGGCCCCGGGAATTTCGATTGGCGCCGTAGGCTTCGCCGGCACGACTGCCTCGTAGGCGCTGTTCGGCCGGTTCATTTGATCGATCACGTTCTGACACGCATCGGAAAAGCGTCGCGTGAAAAACGCCGAGCCGATGCCCATCCAGAGCGTAACGACGGCCATAGTCACGAGAATCCATTTTTCGCGCGCAGAAGTGTCCGGAAGCGTGCGGTTCTTGTCGCGTGTGATCTCACCAAAAAACACGCGTTGATAGGACCACAGCAAATAGCACGCGGAAAGAATCACTCCCGTAGCGGCCCAGGCAGCCCAATTCCAGTGCACCTGGTACGTGCCGAGAAGGATCAAGTATTCGCCGACAAAACCATTTAGCATGGGCAGGCCGAGTGAAGACAGCGCCACGAAAAGAAAAAACGCCGCCAAGCACGGCATCGGCGTAGCCAGACCACCGTATTCGGAAATTTCAAACGTGTGGCGGCGGTCGTAGAGCATGCCTACGAGAAGGAAGAGCCCGCCTGTGGAGATGCCGTGCGCCAGCATCTGGAAAACGGCGCCTTGCATGGAGACGTTCTGAAACGCGAATATCCCGAGAACCACAAAGCCGAGGTGACTGACGGAAGAGTAGGCGACGAGTTTTTTCAGATTTGGCTGTACGAGGGCGACCAGCGCGCCGTAAATGATGCCGATGATGGCAAGCGTGGCGACCCAGGGCGCGGCGCGGTGCGCGGCAGCGGGGAAGAGCGGCAAGCAGAAGCGCAACATGCCGTAGGTGCCTAGCTTCAGCAGTACGCCGGCGAGGATAACGGAACCGGCGGTAGGCGCCTCGACGTGAGCATCGGGCAGCCAGGTGTGCAGCGGGAAGAGCGGCACCTTGATGGCAAATGCTACAAAAAACGCTAGGAAGAGAATCATTTCCGTGCGCGGCGCCAGCGTAAGCTCGCCGGACTGAAGCGCCTGCTGAATCGTAGGCAGGTCAAATGTGCCCGTACTGTTGTACAACCAGATGATCCCGACCAGCATGAGGATCGAACCGGCCATGGTGTACAGGACAAATTTTACTGCGGCGTAAATGCGGCGTTCGTGGCCCCAGATTCCTATCAGGAGGGCCATGGGGATCAGCATCACTTCCCAGAAAAGGAAGAAGAGGAAAAGATCGAGCGAGAAGAACACGCCGATGACGCCGACTTCGAGCATCAGCAGCGTTACGAAAAATTCCTTGACCCGGTGCGAGATGCTTTTCCAGGATGCCAGCACGGAGATAAGCGTGAGGAACGTCGTCAGAATGACGAGGAAGATGCTGATGCCGTCGGCGCCGAGGTGATAGTTGATGGGCGGCACGCTGATCCAGCGCGAAAATTCCTCGGCGCGGAAGCCACTGGGTCCCACGGGAAGATTGCGGAGCAGGAACAGAGAAAAAATAAATTCTATGATGGAAATGCCAAACGTCAAGCGGCGAATCCACTCATGATCCTCGGGGCGGAGCATCAGGAGAGCGAGAGAACACACCGCGGGGAAGAAAATGAGAACGGAGAGCAAGTGTCCGCCGTGAGGCATTAGGGCACCATCCCTGCGACCGATCGGTGAAACGGCCAGAAGATCGCCGCGATGATGACAATCGCCCCGATGACCACCCACACGGCGTAGCTGCGCGTGTTGCCGGACTGGGTGTGGCGGACCGAATCGCCAATGGCGGTGGCAGTGTCGGCGATGCCGTTGACGGTGCCGTCGATGGCGCCGACATCGGCGACTTTCCAAAGAACATTCGTCGAGAGCCACATCAGGGGATTGACGATGACTGCAGCGTAGAGTTCGTCTACGTAATACTTGTTCAGCAGCGTCGTATACGCGCCCTTCATCGATTTGGCGAGCGCTTCGGGCTTGCCAGGCTGTTTGAGGTAGAGCCAGAAGGCCACGATAAGGCCGACGAGCGCGGCGAACACGGCCACGCCGGCGAGCGGTATTTCCAGCGCGTGCGCGGCGGACTCAGCGGCAGCCGACTCGCCAGCGCCAAACACGGGCCCGAGGAAATTCGCAAAATAATCCGGCCCGCCCCAGAACGCGGGCGCCGCCACCCAGCCGCCTACGAGAGAGAGAACAGCGAGAATCATCAACGGCACGAGCATACTCTTCGGAGATTCGTGAACATGAACCTTGTGCTCGTCATAGCGCGGCTTGCCGTGGAAGGTGAGGAAGATGAGGCGGAACATATAAAACGAAGTGAGCAGCGCAGTGAGCAAGCCGAATGCGTACAGGACGCGGCCGCCGGTTTCATTCTGAAAAGCGGCAAGAAGAATCGCATCTTTGCTGAAGAAGCCGGCCAGCGGGGGAAATCCCGCAATTGCCAGCGTGGCAGTCAGCATGGTGATGTACGTCCACCGGATTTTCTTGCTGAGTCCGCCCATTTTCTGCATGTTCTGTTCGCCGCCCATGGCGTGAATGACGCTGCCCGCAGCGAGGAAGAGAAGCGCCTTGAAAAAAGCGTGAGTCATCAGGTGGAAGATTCCGGCAGAAAACGCGCCCACGCCGCAGGCCAGGAACATGTACCCGAGCTGGCTAACGGTCGAGTAGGCGAGAACTCGTTTGATGTCGGTCTGGACGAGGCCGATTGTGGCGGCAAAAAAAGCGGTGGCGCATCCGATAATGGCGACCACAAGCATGGCGGTCGGCGCGTGCGTGAAGAGCACGTGCGAGCGTGCCACTACGTAAACACCGGCGGTGACCATTGTCGCGGCGTGAATAAGCGCGCTGACGGGCGTTGGGCCTTCCATCGCGTCGGGCAGCCAAACGTAGAGAGGAAGCTGCGCGGATTTGCCGCACGCGCCCATGAACAGCAGCAACGACGCGATCGTCAAAGTCCCAAGCTGACCCATGGCGTCGATAGGCCAGCGGCTCGCCTTATCGAAGACGGCAACGAAGTCGAGCGTGCCGAAAGCGCGGAACAGCAAGAACATGCCCAGCATGAAGCCGAAATCACCGATGCGGTTGACGATGAAAGCTTTTTTACCGGCGTCAGCGGCCGATTTTTTCAGGAAGTAAAAGCCAATAAGCAGATAGCTCGAAAGCCCAACGCCTTCCCATCCGACGAAGAGCAGAACGTAGTTCGCGGCCAGCACCAGAATAAGCATGAAGAACATGAAAAGATTGAGATAAGAGAAAAACCGATAGTAGCCGCCCTCGTGCGCCATGTATCCCGTCGAATAGATGTGGATCAGCCAGCCGACTCCCGTGACCACCATGACCATAACGACGGTGAGCTGATCGACTTGAAGATCGAAACCTGCGCGGAACGTTCCGGCGGTGATCCAGGTGAAATATTGCTTCACCCAGGGAATTTGCCCCGGCGAAAGCTGCGTGAATTCGCGAACGGCTTCGAGCGCGGCGGCGAACGAGAGGCCCGTCGATCCAACGGCGACGAGATTGACGATTTTGTTCGGCCACTTCGCGCCGAAAAGACCATTGGCCGCGCTGCCCAGTAGCGGCAGAAGCGGAATGATCCACAGGTAGTCGAGTATGGGGTGCGTGGGCATTAGAATTTGAGCAAATCAACGCGCTCAACGTTGAGTGACCGCCGGTTGCGCGAAATGAGAATGATGATTCCGAGCCCCACGGTGGCTTCCGCCGCGGCGACCACAATCACAAACAGCACGAAAACCTGGCCATCGAGTTTGCCAAGCGCCTGGCTGAATGCGACGAACGCGAGATTCACGGCATTGAGCATCAGCTCGATGGACATGAAAATCGTGATGATATTGCGCTTAAAGACGAAGGCGATCACCCCGAGACCGAAAAGAACCGCGCTGAGAACGATGAAATAATTCGTGGGGATCATCGCTATTCATTCTCCCGCTGGGCGAGAACGATGGCGCCAAGAATCGCCACGAGAATCAGGAACGAGGTCAACTCGAACGGGTAGACGAATTCCTTGAAGAGCAGGTTCGAAATAGCCTTTGTGGAAGCCACAGCGCCGTTCTGCGCGGCGGTCTGCACCGATTCGTTCGAACGCGCGATGGCCGCGGCGATAAAGCCTGCCAGCGCCACTGTCAAAGGAATGCCCGCAATGCCAGCGATTTTCGAAATGTTGGTGTGCTCTTCCGCCCCCGCGTTCAGCAGCATGATGACGAAAACGAAAAGCACCATGATGGCCCCGCCGTACACGATGATCTGAACGGCAGCGACAAATTCCGCGCCCAACAGGAGATAAAGTCCGGCCAGCGAAACCATCACCACGATCAGCGAAAGCGCGCTGTGAATTGGGTGCTTCTGAAATATCAGGCTCACCGCGCCTAGAACCGAAAGCGCGGCCAAAATGAAAAAAATGGCGAGCTGCGGGCTCATCGCCCACCCCGGATGAGGACAGCGGCCGCCGTAAGAATCACGTTGGCGATAGAAACGGGGAGAAGCAGCTTCCAGCCGACGTTCATAAGTTGGTCATAGCGGAGGCGCGGTAATGTTCCCCGTATCCAAACATAGGCGAACAGGAAGAAGAGAATTTTCGAGAGGAGCCAGAAGGGCCCTTGAACGAATTCGTTGACGGCGGGGAAAAGCGCAAAGGCCGCGCCCAGCGCCGCGATAGCCGTTCCGACACCCGGCAGAAGGAGTCGGCCAAAAATCGTTTCGTAGCGGATGCCATCCCAGATGACCCAAAGGCCGGAGGGAATCAGGATCACGCTCGGCAAGTAGTGCGTCCATGCCCAGGCGGAAGTGGCAGGGAAGGGAGAGAGCCAGCCGCCGAAGAAAAGGATCGAGCAGAGGCACGATACGGTGATCATGCTGGTATATTCGGCGATGAAAAACATCGCGAACTTGAAGCTGGCGTATTCGGTATGAAAGCCCGCGACGAGTTCGGATTCCGCCTCGGGAAGATCGAAGGGCGCGCGATTTGTCTCCGCGACGGCCGCAATGAAAAAGCAAAGGAAGCCAAGGATCTGAGGAAAGGGGCCCGAAAGGACATTCCAGCCAAGAATTCCGTAGGCGCTTTTTTGCGCATCGATGATTTCACGAAGGCTAAAGGTTCCGGCCATGAGAAGAACGCCGACCACCGACATGGTCAAAGACAGCTCGTAGCTAATCATCTGCGCGGAGCTGCGCAGGCCGCCCATCAGCGGGTATTTGCTGTTCGAAGACCAGCCCGCGAGGGCGATGCCGTAGACGCCGAGGGCGGTAATCGCGAAAAGAGCGAGGATACCGATGTTGAGGTCGGCGATGCCAAGATAAATATCGCGGCCGAAAAGGTGAAGCGGCTCGGGACCGAAGGGAATGACGGCGATGGCGGTCAGCGCAAGCGCCAGGGAAAGCAGCGGCGCGAGGAAATAGACAAACTTGTCCGCGCCCGCGGGAGTGGGGTCTTCCTTGAAAAGAAACTTAACGCCATCCGCCAAGGGCTGAAGCAGGCCGTGCGGGCCGACGCGATGGGGTCCCCACCGCGACTGGATGTGCGCGACCATCTTGCGTTCGAACCAGGTCAGGTAAGCGTTGACGGTCAAAACGATGAAGAGCAGCAGAATAATCTTGACGACCGTGATGATCAAGGTCGCATTGGCGGCGAGGAGGCTCACGGTTTGGCTGTGGCCTCCGGGAGGGATTCCATCATGCTGCAGAAGCGTCCCAACGTTCCGCTGGTGAAAAGCGTGTCGTTTGCGGAGCGGATCAAGCCCACGGGAACGTCGTAGGGAGCGTGACCATTTCTGGCGACCGCCGCGCGCGAAGGCTCCGCGCCGCCGATCAACAGTCCGGCGGAGGGCACGTTGTATCCCGGAACCGCTTTGCGAATTTCTTCGAAGACGGCTGCCGGGGACTTGTAGTGGAAAGCTTTGCCGAGACCAAGTTTCTCGAGTTGGTGTGACAGAATGCGCAAGAGGTCGAAATCGCTCCGCGGCCCCATGACTTCCGCGGCTTTGTGAAGAAGTTGAATCTCGCCAGAGGTGTTGGTGACGCTGCCCTCTTTTTCATAAGCGGAGGCCGCCGGGAAAACGATATCCGCCTGTTTCGCGGTCTCGGTTAAGAACATTTCATGGACGATCAGCAACGGAAGCTTTCCGCGGCCGAGACCCAGCGTGCCAAAATGCGCCAGGGGGTTGGCGCCGACAACATAGAGCGCCCGGAGCTTGCCGGCCTGCGCAGCTTCAATCATTTGCGGAGCAGTCATGCCGGGTTTCGGCGGAACAGTACAACCCCAAAGTTTTTCGAATTCCAGGTGTGCTGCGGAATTGCCGACGTAGGCGTAGCCGGGGAAGCGGTCGGGCAAAAGCCCCAAGTCGGCTGCGCCGCGCGAATTGGCGTAGTCGCCGAGGGCCATGTAGCGAGTTTTGCCGGGAAGTTTCGAACCAAAAGCAACGAGCTGCGAGATCGCCGCCCCCGAAATTTCCGCGCCGAAAACCACAGCGACGTCGGACTCGGCTTCCAGCCCGGCCTTGAGAGCAACGAGCTGTTCCACAAGTTCGGGTGGGAGCTGACCTTCTTCGTGGGCCAGCCAGCGAAGCGCGGTGATTTCGTGGCCCGCGGGCACTTTCACAAATTGCGTGGCCTTGCGTTTCAGCTTGATGTCGCTGGCGTTGATGACGAAAAGCTTGGTGCCATGATGGCGAATGCCGCTGCGAATTTGCCAGCCGACAAGAGGGTTCTGATTCGTGGGATCATTCCCGACGAGCAGAACCGCCTTTGATCTGTAGAGCTGCTCCATGGTCAACAAGGAATCGCTCGCGCGATCTCCCAGAGCGGTGATCAAGCCGGTAAAATCAGCCGTGCGGTGATGGTCAATGTTGTTGGTGACGAACGTGGCGCGGGCAAGTTTTTGGAAGAGATAGTTCTCTTCGTTGGAAGTCCGGTTTGAACCGATGAAACCGATGGAATCCTTGCTGCCCGCGTCGTAGGCATGTTTCAACTTTGTGGCGGCGGCCTGCGCGGCCTCTTCCCAGGAAACGGGATAGAGCTTTTCGCCCTTGCGGAGCAACGGCTGGCGTATCCGGTCGGCATGCCTCGTGAAATCAAATCCGAAGCGCCCCTTCACGCAGAGAAAATCGCCATTAATTCCAGATAGATCGCGGTTGTTAGCGCGCAGGATTTCGTGATTTCGGACGCTCAGCGTGGTCTTGCAGCCGTTCGAACAGTGCGTGCAGATCGTCGAGACGTACTGCATCTCCCACGGGCGAGTCTTGTAACGGTAGGCACCGCTGGTGAGCGCGCCGACGGGGCAGATGTCGATGCACATGCCGCACTCTTCGCACTCGAGGTGGTCTTCCTTGTTGGGAATGATGATGCTGTTGGCGCCGCGCATGCCGACGCCAAGTGCCTTTACGTCCATGCCCTCATCGCAAACGCGCACGCACCGGAAGCACAGGATGCACCGCGGAGCATCGTAATAGACCAGCTCGGACCATTTTTCCTCGGGCCGGTGGATTTTTTCTTCGACAAAGCGGCTGGAATCCGCGCCGTAACGGAAAACCATGTCCTGCAACTCGCACTCGCCGCCCTTGTCGCAAACGGGGCAATCGAGCGGGTGATTGGTCAGGAGAAACTCGAGCATGTACTTCCGCGCACTGCGAACTTGCTCGGAGTCGGTGCGCACAACCATGCCCTCGGTCGCGACGAGCGTGCAGGCGGTTTGCAGCTTGGGCATTTTTTCGACTTCCACCAGGCACATGCGGCATGCTGCCTGCAAGGAAAGCCCGGGGTAGTAGCAAAACGACGGCACTTCCGTGCCGACGCGACGGGTCGCTTCGATGACCAACGTGCCGGGGGGCACCTGGACGTCGCGATCGTTAATCTTCAGGTTGACCAGCTTCAAATCTGTTTTCAGTTCGGACATGAGTTCCTACCGCGAGCCGACAAGATGCTCAGCGGATTTGTAGGCACAGCGCCCATTCAAGTGATCTTCGAATTCGTTGCGCCACTTCTGCACGATGCTGATGGTGGGAAGCGCGGCGGCGTCGCCGAGCGGGCAGAAGGTGCGGCCCAGCATGTTTTTTGCAAGCTCGCCGATAAGATCAATGTCTTCGGTACGTCCCAGGCCGGCGTGGAAGCGTTCCAGCATTTTGCGCAGCCAGGAAGTGCCTTCACGGCAGGGGATACACCAGCCGCAGGATTCGTGCGCGTAGAAATGCATAATGCGCCGCGCCATGTCCACCATGCATGCATTTTCGTCCATGACCACCATGCCGCCGGAGCCGAGCATCGAGCCGGCCTTCGCGACGGAGTCGTAGTCCATGGGAATATCGATTTCGTTGGCGTTGAGAATCGGGCAAGAGCTGCCGCCGGGGATGACGGCTTTGAGTTTTTTCCCGCCGGGAATTCCGCCGGCCATTTCGTAAATGAACTTTTTCATGTTCATGCCGAGCGGAATTTCGTAGATGCCCGGCTTATTGACGTCTCCGGAGACGCAGAGCAGTCGAGTGCCGCCATTTTTCGGGGTTCCGCGGTTCGCGTAGGTCTCGCCGCCTTCGCGGATAATCGCGGGCACGGCGCTGAGCGTCTCGACATTGTTTATGATGGTGGGGCAGCCATACAGGCCCACCACAGCAGGGAAGGGCGGCTTGATGCGGGGGTAGCCGCGTTTGCCTTCGAGCGATTCCATAAGGGCCGATTCCTCGCCGCATTCATAAGCGCCGGCGCCGGTGTGCGTGAGGATATCGAAATCGAAGCCCGAGCCGAGAATGTTCTGGCCGAGGTAGCCGCGAGAATAGGCCTCGACGACCGCGGCCTCCATGATGTCCAGCACGTAGCGATATTCGCCGCGAATATAGATGAAACCGCGATGCGAGTTGATGGCGCGGCCCGCGATGACCATGCCTTCGATCAATTGGTGCGGGTCCATCTCCATCAACGGGCGGTCCTTGCACGTGCCGGGTTCTGATTCGTCGGCGTTGCAGAGCACGTATTTCGGTTTCGGCGAATCCTTGGGCACAAACGACCACTTCATGCCGGTAGGAAAGCCGGCGCCGCCGCGGCCGCGGAGGCCCGACTTTTTTACTTCATCGATGATGCTGTCCGGCGTCATCTGCTTGAGGGCTTTTTCGAGCGCCTGGTAGCCCTCGTGCTGCAAATAAACATCAATCTTGTGGGAATCTTTGATGCCCCATCGCTTACTGATAAGCGGAGTTTCGCCAGGGTGGCGTTCATGGAGAGCGCCGCTCGTGACCGGCTCCGGCGCGGGCTTTCCACCAGCATCCAGTTCCTCGATGATGCGGTCGAACTTTGTCGGCGTGAGATTCTCGTAGAAATCGTAGTTGACCTGCATGGCCGGCGCGCCCGTGCAGGCGCCGATGCACTCCACTTCTTCAAGGGAAAACACGCCGTCGGCTGTGGTTTCCTTGTGGCCGATTTCAAGGCGCTTCTTCGCGCGTTCAAGCAGCTCCGCTCCGCCTCGCAACATGCACGCAACGTTGGTGCACACCTGGACGTGGTGCTTGCCCATGGGCTTGCGGTGCAGCATGGAATAGTAGGCGAGAGTCTCCTCGACCTGGACGGTATTCAGGTCGAGACGCCTGGCTATTTCAGCGATCATTTCGTCGCTAATAAATCCGAATTCGTCCTGCGCATACAGAAGCATGGGTACAAGCGCGCTGCGCTTGAAGGGATAGCTGGTCTGCAGCTTTTCGAACTTGGCCGCGAGCTGGGAAGAAAGTTGCATGGCGATTTCGGTCTTATCTCCTGTCCGACGCTAGCGGTCGACTTCTCCCAGAACAATGTCAATGGTGCCGATGCATGCAATCACGTCCGGGAGCAGCTGGCCCACGATCAATTTCGGAAGCGACTGCAAGTTGATAAAGGACGGCGCACGAAAATGCACGCGCAGCGGCTTGGGCGACCCGTCGCTGGCGACAAAGCAGCCGAGTTCGCCGCGTGGCGATTCGATGGTCACAAAGGCTTCGCCGGGCGCTGGGGAGAAACCTTCGGTAAAAATCTTAAAGTGGTAGATGAGCGCCTCCATCTCCGTCTTCATCTTTTCGCGCTGCGGCGGAACAATGCCGGGAGCGTCGGTCTTGATGGCGCCTTCGTTTGTAATCTTATCCATGGCCTGGCGGATGATTTTCAGGCTCTCGCGCATTTCCGCGACGCGAATCATGTACCGCGCGAAGCAGTCGGATTCCGTGCGCGTGGGAACGTTGAAATCGAATTCGTCGTAGCTGGAATAGGGGAAAAATTTGCGATTGTCGTAGGCCAAGCCCGCGGCACGAAGCGTAGGGCCGGTCACGCTGAGAGCCACGGCATCTTCGGGGGAGATATAACCCACCCCCTTGGTGCGCGCCATCCAGATGCGGTTTTCGGTCAGCAGAGTTTCGTACTCGTCGATGCGGCTGGGCATCATCTTCAGCACTCGGCCGACGGCTTCGCGCCAGCCGGCGGGAGGTTCGAGAGCAACGCCGCCGATGCGAATGTAGCTGGTCATCATGCGCTGGCCCGCGAACATCTCAAAGATTTTGAGGATCTCTTCGCGCTCGCGGAAACAATAAAGGAAGACGGACATCGCGCCGAGGTCGATGGCGTGGGTGCCAAGCCACACCAGATGCGAAGAGATGCGCTGCAGCTCGACCATCATCACGCGGATATATTGTGCGCGTTTAGGAATTTCCAGGCCCAGAAGCTTTTCGACCGCAAGACAATAGACGAGATTGTTACCGAGCGGAGAAAGGTAGTCGATGCGGTCGGTGAGGGTGATCGCCTGGGAATAGGTTTTATCTTCGCAAGATTTTTCGATGCCGGTGTGGAGATAGCCGAGATCAGGGACGGCGCTGACTACCGTTTCGCCATTGAGCTCGAGCAGAATGCGCAGCACGCCGTGCGTCGACGGATGCTGCGGCCCCATGTTGAGGACCATGGTTTTCGCGGAGCCGGTGGCGGTTTCGACGGTGGTCATGGCGTGCTCTTTCTGAACAAGGCGCCGGTTGAGGGCACGTCGCGAAAACCCTCAACGGGATAATCCCTGCGCAGCGGATGCCCTTCCCAGTCATCGGGAAGCAGGATGCGCCGCAAATCGGTATGGCCGTTGAAACGAATGCCGAAAAGATCGAACACTTCTCGCTCCAGCCAGTTGGCGCCGGGCCACACGGGAATCAGCGAATCGACGGAGGGGTCGCTGCCGGAGAGGCGTACGCGAAGCCGCAACTTATCCGAGCGAGGGATCGAAACCAGATGGTAATTCATTTCGAAGCGCGGCTCGACGGGGTAACGGTCAACGCAAGTAGCATCGGTGAGGAGGTTGAACTGAAGGGCGGCATCTTCGCGGCATCGCGCGGCGGTAGCACGGAGCAGCTCGCGCGGCACAACGATGGTCGTTTCGTCGCGAAATTGGATGACTTCCGCGACCGCTTTCGGATTCCAGGCGCGAAGATGCTCGACCACAACATTAGCGCTTTGACTGGTGCTTTCCGTCACAGTGTTCAACGCAATTTCCGGAAAAGGAGGCCGAGATTACTTATGCCAGTCCAGCGCGCCCTTTTTCCAAAGATAGAGATACCCGACCAACAAGATGCCGATGTAGAGGAGCATCTCGCAGAAGCCGTACAATCCAATGCTCGGTGAGGCCTTGACCATGTCCTTAAAGATGTACGCCCAGGGATAAAGGAAAATCGCTTCCACATCGAAAAGAATGAAAATCATGCCCACGATGTACCACTTCACCGAGTAGGGCTCGCGGGCGTCGCCGGTAGGTTCCATGCCGCATTCGTAGGGCTGCATCTTCGCGCGCGTGGGGCGCCGCCAGCCGATCAGGACGGAGAGCGCCGTCAATAGACCGGCGAGCGCTGTGGCAATCAGCAGGTGTAGCAGAAGCGGAGCGTAAGATTGGAAACCAGAACCACTCATAGGTAAAGCGGTATAATAACGAGAGAACGGGTGTCGGTCAAATGCGATGCGGAGATTTCCACGGGGCGCGGCGGGCGGCGCTGTCTGGAAACTCCTTCGCACGAAGGCCACCGGGGGCAGATCAGGACATGCTTTTTGGACACAACACGAATCTCACACTAGCCGGAAGGGTGTACCACGTTCAGACCGAGGACCGCGGCCCGGTTCTTGCTCTGATCGATACGACAGTTTATTACCGGGGACGAGTGCTGCACCGCCGGACCGGCAAGTATGCTGATTTGCTTCCTCTCGACGGGGGGCGCGAGCAGGCGCTGAAGAAACGAGTCGATCAGCAACATCGCACTGTGGTGGAAGAGATGCGCAGTGGCGCGTTGCCGCTGGCGCCAGGTGCCGAAAACCCTTCGGGGGCCCTCCATTCGGCGAAAGATTCGCCGCCGGCCACTGCGCCGTCGATCAAGGCCGAGTTGCTGAATGCAAAAAGTTGGCTAACGGGAAGACATGCCACGCTGCAAATCGCAGTGCGCGACAAGAATAATGGAAGCGCAATCGCCGAAGCCCGGGTTGTAGCGAAGATCGAGGGCGCCGCGACTATTTCGGAGTTTACGGCACAAACTGACCGCCAAGGACACGCGCAATTGGATTTCGAAATGCCAAATTTTTCAAGCGCCGAGCCGGCGCTAGTCATTGAAGCGGGTAAGGACGGCGCGAAAACGTCCCTGCGATTTCAACTTCGCGCCCGCCCGCGTGTGCCTTCGGCTTAGAATAGATCCATGACCGCAGCGACAAACATCACGGTAAACGGAGAGACCCGCGAATTCCACCCCGGCATGACGGTGGCGGAGTTGCTGCGGGAGTTGGGGTTGAACGCCGGACGCGTAGCCATCGAGCGCAATCTGGAAATCCTTCCGAGACCCCGCTGGCAGGAAACGCAGGTCGCGGCAGGCGACCGCTACGAGATCGTGCAATTTGTCGGCGGCGGATAAAGGCTTCTACTTCAAAATCCTTCGAGCAGATGGCCCATCTTGGATTTCTTTGTCTGCAAATAAGAGCGGGAAATCCTGCTCACCCGAGGCTGACAGGGAATGCGCTCCACTACTCGAATACCGGCGCTTTCGAGCTGGCGGACCTTTTCCGGATTGTTCGAGAGGAGCCGGATTTTGTTCGCTCCGAGCTGCTTGAGAATTTGCGCGGAAAACTGATAGTCGCGCGCGTCGGCGGCGAACCCCAGGGTCTCGTTGGCCTCCACAGTGTCCATGCCGCCGTCCTGGAGTTGGTAGGCGCGAAGCTTGTTCATCAATCCGATGCCACGCCCTTCCTGGGGCAGATAAAGCAGGACGCCCGACGGCGCGCGGCGGATTTTTCGCAACGAAAGCTCGAGTTGGGCGCGGCAATCGCAACGCAGGGAAGTGAGGACGTCGCCCGTCAGGCACTGCGAGTGCACGCGCACCAGGGGCGCGGCCTTGCCGCGCAGATTGCCGCGAACCAGGGCGACGGCTTCCTCCTGAGGACTGCGGCCGGAGAATCCATAAATCGTGAAGGGGCCGTAGCGCGTCGGCAAATCGGCATGCGCGACCATGCGCAAGTCAGGATGTTTTTTCTTCGACCGCCTGCCTGAACGTGATTTTGCGCTCATCGGAAACGAGCAGTATAGCAGGGACGGCAAAGGCGAAAAAATCACGCCCGACCTCAAGTTAGTTCCATGGTTGCACGAGGGCACTTTACTTCGCTGACGGGATTGGCTAGCGTAATCGGAGACAGACCGCCTCTCGACCATGGATACGCTCACGTCAGTTAAGGATCTGCTGTTTACGCTCTTGCTGAAAGTTGGCGTGGCCTCCTCGATCGCCGCCTTGCTGGCGCGTTGGACTACCTTTCGGCGGGTGCTCTTCACCGAGGAACGCGACCCCGATCAAAAGCTCAAGCTGATGTTGTTCATGACGCCGCCGTTGATCGTCGGCGTCACGCTGCGCCTCGTCGGATTTCCGTACCGCTTCGCCGACGGGTCACTCGAAGGCGCATTCCTCATGGGTCTCCTCGGAGGCCGCGTCGTGGGGCCGATTGGCGGAGCGATTATCACCATCCCGGCGCTGATGGCGCGTGAATGGCTAGGAATGCCTGCGGCGGCGGCGGCGGGGCTTTTGGGCGGATTGATTCGCCAGGCTATCCCGAACAAGGAAGACCTCTGGAATTTCGGGCCCTTCACGTTTCTGAATATTCCCAAGGCCGTTGTGCGGTTGCTGCGAAGGGGCGAAGTGTCGTGGGAAATGTTACCGCTGTTTGCGTGCGTGGGCTTGGAGCTGGGCCGCGTGGCACTGGTGACAGCGACGAAACCCAGGTGGCTCTTTGCAATCGATCCAGAGTGGAATTGGTGGCTCGGGCTGGCGGTCATCGCCACGCTGATGGCGGTAGCCGCACCGCTGAAAATCTGGAACAACACGCGCATTGAGATGAATCTTGAGCGCCACCAGCAGTTGCTTTTGAAAGCGCGTATGGACGCACTTTCGAGCCAGATCAATCCGCACTTCCTTTTCAACACGCTCAACACGGTATCGTCGCTCATCCGCTTCGATCCCGACTCGGCCCGGCGCGTGGTGCTGAAACTAAGCAACATTCTACGGCGCCTCCTGCGAAAGCATGAGACGTTTGTGCCGCTTCGCGAGGAGCTGCAATTTATCGACGATTATCTGGACATCGAAGTGGCGCGATTTGGCAGGGACAATCTGGAAATCGTCAAGCAAATCGAGGAGGACGCCCTGGAAGCTTTCGTGCCGAGCATGCTGCTGCAGCCGATCGTGGAAAACTGCCTGAAGCACGGCCTGGCTCCGAAGATCGGAGGCGGCAAAATCCAGTTTCGGACTGCCAATCGCGATGGCCGGCTTCACATCGAGATTGAAGATAACGGTGTGGGCATTTCCGAGGAGAAGATGCCGCACGTTTATGTCGAGGGAATCGGCCTCAGCAACGTGAGGGAGCGTTTGCACGTTCTGTATGGTACGGATTTCCAGCTGCAGATCGAAAGCCGTCCGGGCGAGGGCACGCTTATCAAGATTGATGTTCCCGAACTGGTTCCCACCATGCCGACTGTGGGAAGCCTGCTCTAGGCCGAGAACAGTCTAAATCACGCCAGATCCCCTTGCTGGTGGCGCTCTGCTGTTTACGCCCTTGCCACTTTGGCCAGTGGCCGCGCGGTCTTGGCTTCCCATGCGTTGCGCAATTCGACCCGACGCGCGAGCACGAACGCCTTGGCTTCGTCGAGACTGGCGTAGACGCGCGTGCCCTTGATCATGTTGCAGGGGCGGCAGCAGGCCACCAGATTGCTCGGATCTTTTTTACCCTTGCGAGCACGCGGAACCACGAAATCCACCTGCATGACCAGGGCGTTTTCGAAACTGGCTCTGCCATCCAACCCGCAATACCGGCAGTGGTAATCATCACGTTCCAGGATCTTCAGCCCTTCTCGCAGGGATACGGGCGAATCCACCACGGAAAGCGTCATCAGATTTAATGGCATGGAATTCCTCCAAATCGGAAATCTCGAGGAGTTGGCGGGAGCTTGCGGCTTCCACTTCCTTGGGCAAAACCATAGGACGGCGGGGGGGCGGTGTCAAGCGCCGCGCGGAAAATAAAAGCTGGCGACACAGAAGGGAAGCAGGAAGAACTACAAAGAGAAGCGTGCCGTTGGCAAGACCCGATAGAAAGTGATCAGGCTGTGGGAAGAAGCGAAAACCTGTCGGCGAGGTCGAGCGAAAAAAGGCTTGACAACCAGCCGGTAAATACGGTACATTCTGTACATACAGAAATGAGCGACACTACTAAAACAACACTAACTCCAGTAGCTCAGAAATTCATTCTCCATTGGGGCGAAATGGGCACGCGGTGGGGCATCAACCGCACGGTGGCGCAGGTCCATGCGCTGTTGTTTCTTTCGCCGCGGCCCGTACCGGCGGATGAAATTGCGACGACGCTCTCGGTGGCGCGGTCGAACGTCAGTACCAGCCTGCGCGAACTGCAGGGGTGGGGGATCGTGCGCGTCGTGCACGTGCTGGGCGACCGGCGCGACCACTTCGAGTCGATCAAGGACGTTTGGGAGATTTTCCGAATTGTTTCCGAGGAGCGCAAGCGGAGGGAGATCGATCCGACGCTACGCGTCCTTGCCGAATGCGTGCAGGAGTTGAAAACGGCGCGGCCTGACGACGCCTACACGCGAGAGCGGTTGGAGAGCATGCTCGAATTCCTGACCACCATGACGGGTCTCTTCGACGAGGTCTTGAGAATGCCCGTGGGCGCGCTAAAGGGCGTTTCCAAGCTTCGCGGCAAAGTCATCACGCTGTTGGGGAAGAAGGCAGCCAACGGTTGAACGTCTGAAGACCGCATACGATGAAAAATAGAAGAATTAAAGATAACGCAGAGACGCCGAGGGCACAGAGATTCGCAGAGTGGAAGAGAAGAAGTGCCACGAACGAAGAAACTGAGAATCAGGCGAGCCATGATTTCGCTGACATCGGAATTCACAGACGGTAAGGGGCGGCACGCACGGGGCTGGCTTTTTTTCGACGCCGATTGCCGCTTCTGTACCAAGATCGCGCAGTGGCTGGCTCCCATTCTGGAGCGGCGCGGCCTGGCGCTGGCCCCGCTGCAAGATCCGCGCGTGGGCGCGCTGCTGGGTCTCTCGCGCAATGATTTGCTCCGGGAATTGCGATTTTTGTTGTCGGACGGAAAGCAATCCGGCGGCGCGGATGCCGTGCTGGCCTTGGCGCGCGAGATTTGGTGGGCTAGGCCGCTGGTCTGGGTCTCGACGCTGCCCGGAATGATAGATGTATTTCGCCGTGGGTATCGCTGGTTTGCCGCGCGGCGCCACTGCGCAGCCTTAGCGTGCGTCGGGCAGCATGTTTCCATAGCGGATGAAAGGAAAATCCGATGAATACCACCCTGGTCTTCATAACCGATGTCTGCGTGACGCTGTTCGTGTGTATTGGACTAGCGTGTTACGTCAGGACGAATCTGCGGTCCTTACTCATTGAACTCTGCGGCACCGCGGAACGCGCCAACTTTTGGTTGGCGTTCTCAAATGTTGCCCTTGTTCTCGTGCCTTTGATCTTTGCCTTGGATTATCGGCCGGAATTTGGGCGAGACAATCCAGTTGTGTTTGAGGTAGCGGGACAGCTCAAGTACTCGCTGATCGGCTTCATTGTTACATTTAGCTCGCTGGCGCTGATTTTGCTCCGGTTCATTCCGCGGAGCAGCGCCGATATTGCTGCACGGCCCATAAGGTGAGGTGAGGCAAGTACTCAGGCGCGGGAGCGGAGGGTAACGCCGTGCGTTTCGCCCAACTCTGGCAGTGGGAAGGAACGATCGATCGGAAACAGTACGCGACGGTGGGTTGCGCAGCGCTGGCTCTAAAATATCTTCTCGACAAGATTGTCGCCGGCGCGGTGTTTCACCGGGCCTGGATGCCATGGAGTTATTGGGCGCCGCTCGGGCCACAAGCCCGGGTTGGCCAGCTTCAGATTGACCAGCGCGTGTTCGCGGCCAGTTTGTTGATAATCGCGATTCCGTTCATCTGGCTAGGAGTCACGCTAACCGTGCAGCGGTTGAGAGACGCGGGGCAGCCGCTGTGGCTGGTGATTCTGTTCTTCATTCCGGTCATCAATATTTTGTTTTTTCTGATGTTGTGCACGCTTGGCTCTCACGCGCGGGATCCGCGCGAACAGGCTATGCCGTGGCCGGAGACGCGAGGTCTGGATGCGTGGATTCCGAAAAGCAAAGTGGGGGCAGGGTTCGTCGCTATCCTCGCAACGGTCGTTGTGGGGTTACTTTTCGCTGCGCTAAGCACGCAGGCGCTCAAGTCCTACGGCTGGGGGCTGTTCGTGGCGCTGCCGTTCTGTCTGGGGCTCTTTTCGGTGCTGGTGTACAGCTACCACGAGCCGCGCAGATTCGGAGCTTGCCTAGCCGTTTCAGTCGTGCCCATCGGCCTTTTAGGTGCTGTGCTTCTCGTCGTGGCCATCGAAGGATTGATTTGTCTCCTGATGGCTGCGCCATTCGCCTTGGGGCTTGCTGCGCTCGGCGGGGCACTGGGATACGCGATCCAATCGGGCTACTGGATGAATCGCGACGGGCCGGCCATGCTTTCCGTCGTGCTGCTGTTCACGCCGGCGTTTCTGGGGGTCGAGCACTGGATCCGGCTGGAGCCGCAAACGTTCATGGTGAAAACAGCAATCGAGGTGAACGCGGCTCCCGAAGCGGTCTGGGGAAAAGTTGTCGCATTCACGGAGATCGCTCCGCCAAAGGAGATGCTTTTCCGGGCGGGGATTGCCTATCCGATTCGCGCGGAGATTACGGGACATGGGCCCGGAGCCGTGCGCAATTGCATTTTCTCTACCGGCCCGTTTGTCGAGCCCATCGAGATCTGGGAGGAGCCTCGGCTTCTACGATTTGGGGTCACCGCCAATCCAGCGCCGATGCAGGAATGGACGCCGTACGCACACATTGAGCCGCCGCACTTGCACGGGTATTTCGTCTCGGAGAAAGGGCAATTCCTGCTTACGCCGCTAGCCGGAGGACGCACGCGCCTTGAAGGCACGACCTGGTATCGCCACACGATGTGGCCCGCGGCGTATTGGCATTTGTGGTCGGACTACATCATTCACCGCATCCATTTGCGTGTGCTTAATCATATCCGCGAGGAAGTCGAAAGTTCAGGCGCGAGCCTTCCAGGCTCAGGCTGAAGCCGCACTCCAAGCTCCTGCCCTGGCGGCCAGTTAACCAATCGCCTCAGTCCCATTGGATGCCGCTCCCGTTCAGATAAGCTGTTCTGGACGCGCGAGGCCTCGATGAAACGAAGAAAAATGACAAAACGCGAGCGCAGGCTGGTTATCTGGGCAAACGTGTTTCTCGTGATAGGATTCTGTGTGTCGTACTTCGGCGTCGCAGTTCTCTTTGTCCTGGAGACACACTATGTGGGATGGAAATTCCCCATGGTCAAGAAAACTCCGGCGGAACTGTCAGATTTATCTATTTCTCAGGCGTCAGGGCAGAGGCTTTCTTATTTTGGGTATGAATTCGACGTTCCCTGGGACATCGATCAGGAAAAGACAAAGCAGGTAGGGAAAATGGAACTCATCACTTTTCGTTCCGGGAATGCCCTTTTGTTCTCGAAAGCGGCACCCAAGGAGTTCGTGCATACCTTTCTATCGACCACCAAGGTTGACCCGGAGAAGGTTCGAAGCTTTTGGGGTAAAGAGGCGCTAGAATCGGATTATTCCTTGCACCGGCTCATTCTAGAAGCGACGCCGGGAGAAGTGACTCTGTTCACTCGTCGTGAGGATGCCGTTCGTAGCTCGATGCTGATTTTGTTCAAGGGAATCATGATGCCGAGGGACGGAGAATCGGGCATCTTTCGAGTGCGGACCGATAAGTTTCGTGGTTTTCAATACGGCGATCCGCAGGCGCACCCCAAGTCACTTAATGTTGAAATTTTTGCGGACGACGGAGGACTCTACTTTGTGTTCGCGCAGAAAAGCGAAGGGCATGCACCTGCTATCACGCAAGCAGAGATCAATCGCGTTATCCAGACCGTGCGCAAGATTCCTGAGTCAGGCTTAAGCGCGAGCCGCTGAGGATGATGAGAAGAGCGGGTCTGAAGCCCCGCCTCTACAAGAGAAAGAGCCTTAGGTCTCTGAGTGTTACGCGCAGGCCTTGGAGGATCATGCGCGAGCCGCTGAGGACTGCTCCAAGATGCGCTGGTAATAGCGCTCATAGGCGGGGATTACGTCGTTGGCGCAGAATTTTTTCTTGGCGTTGATGCGGGCGATCTTGCCCATCTCGCGGCCGCGATCGGCGCGGGACAACAAATCGATGGCGTAGCGCGCCGCCTCCTTCACATCGCCGGGCTCGACCAAGTATCCATCCACGCCGTGTTCGATCACTTCCGGCACGCCGCCGGTGTTCGTGGCAATCACAGGAACCTCGCAGGCCATGGCTTCGAGCGCCGCCAGTCCAAACGATTCCAGTTGCGAGGGCAGCAAGAAAAGATCGGCTGCCGCCAATTTTTCGTAGACCGCGTTCTGCTTGCCCAGGAAGAACACGTCCTTCTGCAGGCGCTTCTTGCGGACCAGGTATTCGGCGGAGCTGCGGTCCGGGCCATCGCCGATGAGCACCAGCTTGGCAGGCATTGCGGCGCGTACGAGGGCAAAAATTTCCACCGCGTCGGTGACGCGCTTCACGGGCCGGAAATTCGATAGGTGCATGAGGATAGGCTCGCCGCTCGGCGCCCATTCCTTGCCGAGCCCTTTGTCGGCGGCGCGGCTGTAGAGGTCGCAATTCACGAAGTTGGGGATCACCTCGATGGGGCGCTTGATGTCGAATTCCTTGATGGTTTGGTTGAGCAGATAGCTGGAGATAGCGGTCACGCCGTCGCTCTGCTCGATGGAAAACTTTGTAATGGGCAGATAACTGCGATTGCTTCCCACGAGCGTGATATCGGTGCCGTGGAGCGTGGTGATGAACGGCAAGCGGCGCGGGGCGGCCATGGAACGCGCGAGCAGCGCGCTGACAGAGTGAGGAATCGCGTAGTGCACGTGAAGCAGATCGAGCGACTCAGATTCGAATACCTCCATCATTTTTGTCGCGAGCGCCAAGGTGTAGGGAGGGTGATCGAACAGGGGATAAGAAACGACCTCGACTTCATGAAAATGGATGTGCGGATCGTTGGGATTCAAGCGGATCGGCGGGGCATAGCTGATGAAGTGAACATCGTGGCCGCGCGCGGAAAGCTCCATGCCGAGCTCGGTGGCGACAACGCCGGAGCCGCCATAAGTGGGATAGCAGGTGATGCCGATTTTCATTTCGTTGCTTTCGATGCGCTGCTTCGCCTTGCGCGGTTCGCTACCCGGATGCTAGATTCGCAGGCTCGCCTTTGCCAAGGAGGCTCGCCGGCCTTGCACTCTCGCGGGGCAGTCAATTCATATTAGACGCAATGAGGGGGGTAATGGTGACAAGGCTTTCCGGCAAGGTGGCGCTGATTACGGGTGGTGGCACCGGGATCGGGCGAGCTTGCGCGCTCCTGTTTGCGCGAGAAGGCGCCCGCGTGGCGGTCACCGGACAGCGTCCGGAGCCCTTGGCCGCCGTGGTTCGGGAGATTCAGGCTACGGGCGGACAGGCATATTCCGTATCTTGCGATGTATCGAAAGCCGAGCAAGTCAAGAAAGCGGTCGATGCAGTTGTCGCGCATTTCGGCGCGCTCCACGTGCTCGTCAATAACGCCGGTGTGCTGCACGTGGGCAGCGTCGAAGAGACCTCCGAGGAGGAATGGGACCGCGTGATCGATGTCGACCTGAAAGGAGCGTTCCTGGTCTCTCGCGCGGCTTTGCCCGCATTGAGAAAAGCGGGTGGCGGGTCGATTGTAAATATCGGCTCGGTGCTTGGCCTCGTGGGCATGAAAAAGCGGGCGGCGTACACTGCGGCAAAAGGCGGAGTGACTCTGCTCACCAAGGCCATGGCCCTGGATCACGCGCAGGAGAAGATTCGCGTCAATTGCATCTGCCCCGCGATCGTCGAGACGGAACTCGTGCAGAGAATTCTTGCGCAAGCACCGGACGCCCGGGCGGCGCGCCGCATGCGCGAAGAGCAGCTTCCTGTGGGGCGTTTGGGGCAGCCTGAGGACGTAGCCGCATTGGCGCTTTTTCTCGCGTCCGACGAGTCTTCCTGGCTCACGGGAGCGGCGATTCCGTTGGACGGCGGGCTTACCGCTTATTAGTGGGGAGTTTGACGTTGACGAAATCCAAGACCGACAAAGCTGCGAAGCGGTTCAAGGCCGCTCTTCGCCGGCGATTGAAAGAAAGCCGCGCCACGGAATTGATGGGATTTGCGTTGGACCACGTGGAGCCGGGCCGCGCCGTTCTACGACTGGATGTGCGCCCGCGGCACAAGCAGCTTCACGGCGTCGTACATGGAGGCATCCTGGCGGCCATGGCGGATACCGCCGCGGCGATCGCTGCGTACACGGTGCTGCCGAAGGGGACCACTCTGGCTACGGTGGAACTGAGCATCAATTATTTGGAGCCGGTTCCGGAAGGGCGCGTGAAGGCGGAAGCGCGCGTCCTGCGTGTGGGACGAAATTTTGTGGTTGCGGAGTGCGAAATTCGAATTCAGAACGGCTCGCTCGCTGCCAAGGCACTACTCACCTTCGGAGCGGCCGTGGGGCACACCCTCGGCAAGTAAGAGATTATTCGTCGCCGCCCTGCGAAGATTCCTCGCCGTCCTTGTAAACGTACTTGATGACGCGCTTGAAGATGAGCAGGTTCGGGGCGCCCTGGCGAGTCAGCTTGATGCAGTCGCGGTCATACCATTCCACGGTTCCGCGCAACACCTCGCCGCCCTCCAGTACCAAGGCCATCGGCGTGTGGCCCTGCATCTGTTTGACCCAGTAAAAATTTTCCGCATGAGTCACTTCTGGCGGAGCGGGTTTCTTGCTCGGCACAGGCCCGTTGTGGGGTTGCCGTTGGGGATTCGGCTCCTTCAAGTCCGGAAAACCCGGACGAAACAACCTGCGATTTACCATGGTGGCTCCTCGTAGCCCAAGGGGGGAGTTGGTCATCTGCCTGTGAGATGCGAGAGCGGGTCTCCGGGTTACAGCGCACTTTGAAAAAACTTTGAATTTCAGGGTGAGATGATTTACCGGGCTGAGTTGGCCATGTTTCCAGAGTCGGGAGACAAGGCAGCCGCCAAAGCGTCCAGGCCCAACTGGCGATTCAGGTTGCGCCGCGCTCCTGAGTAAAGTTCGTCGAATCCGGAAATCGCGCGCATCACCCAGCGGCGGTCTACGAGCTTGGCGAGGGCCTCGAGTTCTTTCTTCAGAGCGGGATTCCGGAAGACAGGCTCCTGTACTTTAGACGTGAGCTCGAGCAGGTCGGTAAGCAGCCCGTAGAAAATGGCGATCAGCTCTTCGAACGAGGTTTCGCGGTCTTTCGCCAGCGCCGCCGTGTCTGCGAATAGCCGGGCGAAACCCTGACCGTGGACGGCGCGCTCGAGGATGCCCAGTGCGAGGCGACGCTTCTCCGCAGTTTTCTCCACGTTCATTTCGATGGCCAGGCCGGGGCTGCCTTCCGCGAGCTGCGCGGCAAGCTTGATCTCCGCGGGCTTTCGATTGGTCTTCTCGCGGAGAATCTTCTCGACCGCTTCCTGCGGGAGGGGAGCAAAATGAAATTGCAAACATCGCGAGACGATGGTTGGCAGCAGCGCGTAGGGGGAAGGCGCCGTAAGAATCAGCGTGGCGGAAGGAGGCGGCTCTTCCAAAATCTTCAGGAATACGTTCGCGACGTCCCAGCGCATGGTTTCGGCGCCGTCCAGTAGGAAGATTCGCCGGCGCCCCATGGGCTGGAAATACGCGGCGCGCTGCACCGCTCGCAGTTGGCCGATCCGTAGCGTCGGGCGCACCACGGGGGTCTTCAGGCGCACCGGATCGGGGACGAGCGCCCAGACATCGGGATGGGGCTGCAGGATGAGCGGGATTCGCTCGACAGTGGCCGCATCAGCGCTCTCTCCGCGCTCGGCCAGGCCCTGCTCGAGGAGTGGTTGCGGATCGGCCAGGAGCGCAATTCGGTGGCAGGTGTAGCACTCGCCGCAAAAGTCGTCTTTTAACCGTTCGCAGTTTGCAGCTTGCGCGAACATCCGGGCGAGCGTGAACTTGCCGACGCCGCGGGGACCCGTGAAGAGTAGAGAATGCGGCACGCGTCCGCTGCGCAGCGCGCCGCGAAGAGCAGCCACGATGCGTTCATTCCCGAGGAATTCGGAGAAGCCCATTGCTCAATTCCTCTTCTTTCTGCTCTTGCGGGTTGTCCGAGACTTAACGAGCGGCTCAATCGCTGCTAAAACATCAGCGGCGATTTCTTCCCGCGGCCGCATAGTGTGATGGGACGCGTCAAAGCAGGATATTGTCTCCCATCGCGGGCGGCGCGCAAGCGTATCGTAAATCTCAGCCGCCTCTTCCAAGTGCCGCAAACTCGCTTCCAGGAGATCTTTTTTGGCGGTGGTGTAGCTCCGCGCCGCCTTTCGTGCAATCAGCGATTGGGCCTCGACGGGGGGGACGCGCAAATAAAGCACCCGGTTTTCGCGCGGCAGACGGTAGATTGTGTATTCGAGATGCTCGATCCATTTGATAAATGCGGCGCGCTTTGTGACGGGCACACGCGCGGTCTGATGAGCCAGGTTCGAACCGATGTAACGATCGACTAGAACAATTTGGCCCTTGTCCAGCGCGGCTTCGAGTTTGGGTTTGGCTTCGAAACGATCCCCGGCATAGAGCAGGGCCGTGAAGTGCGGATCAACATTTTCGAGCGTGCCGAGCTCACCGTTCAAGAAGTGCCCCACCATCCTACCGAACCAGGAATCGTATTGAGGAAACCCGGTCGAATAGACGGAATGGCCGCGCCGGGTGAGCGCTCTTTCGAGCAACGCCACTTGCGTGCGCTTCCCGCTGCCGTCAATCCCTTCCACGGCGATGAGGATTCCGCGAGGTTTCATGCGATGGATGCCAGTCTAACCGCAGTCTTTCGGCGCTGCAACGCCGCGCATGTTACGATGCGAGATTCTTCGGGAACGGAATGATGACGCCATCACGGGTGCGCGAAAATTTACCGCAAATTCAGGAGCGGATAGCCGAAGCCGCGAAACGCGCTGGGCACCGGCCGGAGGAGATTACGTTGATTGCGGTTTCCAAGACGCATCCGGCGAATGCGATCCGCGAGGCCTACGAAGCAGGCGTGCGCCATTTCGGTGAAAACCGTGTTCAAGAGTGGGAAGGGAAGCGCGGCGGGATTCAGGATCTGGCGGCGACCTGGCACCTTATCGGACACCTGCAAGGGAACAAGGCAGCGCGGGCCGCAAAATTGTTTCACAGCGTGGACTCCGTGGACGAGCTCGCTCTTGGCCAGCGTCTCGATCGCGCGCGCACAGAGCTGCCTCAAACCGAGAAATTGCGCGCGCTGATTGAAGTGCGCGTGGGACAGGAAGCGTCCAAGAGCGGAGCTGAAATCGCTGATGTGCCGGAGCTGGCGGAGAAAATCGCTGCCTTGCCGAGGCTGGAACTGGCTGGTTTCCTGTGCATTCCGCCGTTCTTCGAGAACGCCGAAGAAGTGCGGCCGTACTTTCGCCGTCTCCGGGAGTTGCGAGATGCGGTGCAACTCCGCCTGGGGCGCGCGCTGCCGGTACTCTCGATGGGCATGTCCCACGACTTTGAGATAGCCATCGAGGAAGGTGCAACGGAAGTGCGACTGGGCACCGCGCTGTTCGGAACGCGCGGCCACGCATAGAGACGCGCGAGGAAAGAGATGCTCGAGATTCAGGAGCGCGATGGAGCAGTCGTCGTAGCGGTTCGCGTTCAGCCTCGGGCCAGCCGGGACGAGATCATCGGAGAGATAGATGGCGCGCTCAAAATCGTTTTGCAGGCCCCTGCTGTGGAAGGCCGGGCCAATGAAGCTCTGGTCGAATTCCTGGCGCGGCTTTTGAAAACACCGAAGTCGGCTGTTAGAATTCTTAACGGTGAACACAGCCGTTCGAAGCGCTTGGAAATCCGCGGAGTAACCAAACAGCAGATACTGGCGCTGCTCACATACGAAGTTTGAATCCGGGAGCCTTTCGGCCCGCAACCGCCGCTTGCCAAAGGGAAAATGGGCGCCAACATCCAAGGAATACAGCAAGATTTGCAGGCCGCGAAGCTCGACGGCTGGCTCTTCTACGATTTTCGCGGCCGCGACCCGATTGCCCAGCGCATCCTCCAATTGCCGGAAGGCATGCGCACGCGCCGCTGGTTTTACTTCGTGCCTGCCAAAGGCACGCCGCGCAAGCTGGTTCACAAAATCGAATCGCAATCGCTTGCCGCGCTGCCCGGAGACATGCTCTCGTATGCGGCACAAGACGAGCTGCGCAAAAATCTCAAGAAAATCCTGGGTCGCGCCAAGCGCATCGCCATGCAGTATTCACCGAAAAACGAGATTCCCTACGTCTCCATGGTCGACGCGGGGACGGTCGAACTCGTGCGCAGCGCGGGCGCGAAGGTCGTGAGCTCAGCGGATCTCCTTCAGAAATACGAGGCCTGCTGGAGTCCCGCGCAACTGGAGTCTCACCGTACCGCAGGGGCAGCTATCGACCGCATCGTCGCGGGAGCGTTTCAACATGCGGCCAAGTGCGTCCGCGAGAAAACTCCGCTGACGGAATATGATTTGAAGCAGTGGATATTAAAAGAATTTGAAGCCGCAAGTATCACGACGGGCGATGGTCCCGATGTTGCCGTGGGCGCGCACGCGAGCGATCCGCACTATGGGCCGATGCCGGGAAAATCCTCGCTCATCCGTGAAGGAGATTTACTTTTGCTCGATGTCTGGGGAAAAACGAGAACGCCGGGCAGCGTCTATTACGACGTCACCTGGGTCGGGTATCTTGGCCCGAAAGTTCCCAAGAAATTCGCGAAAATATTCAAGATTGTGCGCGAGGCCCGAGACAAAGCGCTTCAGCTCATTCAATCGAGCGTCGCGGCCGGGAAGCCGCTCGAAGGCTGGCAAGTGGACAAAGCGGCCCGCGGCGTCATCGAGAAAGCCGGTTACGGCAAATACTTTTTTCATCGCACCGGCCACAGCATCGGCGAGGCTATTCATGGCAATGGCGTGAACATGGACGGATTGGAGACCCACGATGTACGCCATTTGATTCCCGGGATTTGCACGTCGATCGAGCCCGGCATCTATTTGCCGGAGTTCGGCATCCGAAGTGAATTCAATGTCTATATCGGGCAGCGCGAAGCGCGCGTGACCGGCAACGTGCAACAGGAGATTCTGGCGCTTCTGGCATAAAGTATTCGCGGGGGCGCACAAGTGATTAGGCCGCAGACTGGACTTACGACCGTGAGCACAATTACAAGCGAACTGACTTCGGAGCAAGAATCCCGGCGTGAAGCGCGCGCCCTTGTCTTCGGCGTGGCGGGCTGGCTCATCCCTGGATTAGGTCACGCACTGCAGAAAATGTGGGGCCGCGCCGTGGCGTGTTTTCTTACTGTCGGTGCCCTCGTATTCTTCGGGGCCGGCATGCGCGGAAACGTTTTCTCTTCCCGCGGCACAGACGCATTCGAATATCTCGGTTATGTCGCGGACATGGGCACCGGAGGGTTCTATCTGCTCGCGAAATATATCGAAAGGGACGGCTCGGACGTTTCCCATGCTGACGGTGATTATGGCACCCGCTTCATGGCCGCGGCGGGAGTTTTGAACTTGTTGGCGGCGCTGCACGCTTATGAAGCGGCCCGTGGCCGGAAGGCGTGAGCGCCAACTTGGGTTTCCACCTCTCCCACCTCCAGGCCATGGTGCTGTTTGCGCTGATAATTTCCGTGGCGTTTGGTTTTCTCGGGCGCCGCCGGCCACTCGACCGTGTGAGATACATTGCCTGGTCCCTATTCCTATTCTTGCTGGTAGGCGTGGCCATCGGCTGGGCCATGTATCCGTTCACCCGTTGAACGTCTGGATTTGCCGCGCAATCCTGTCGCTCACTTAGGATTTCTTGACCATCTGGGCGGCTTGCTGCTGCAATTGCTGCGTCATCTTTTCGATTTGCTGTTGCATCAGCGGCAGTATCGTTTGCATCGACTCTGACGTTATCGCCGGCAACTCTTTTAATAATTTTTGCCCTGTCGGCGACAAATAGAATGCGACAAGCTGATCGATGTCGCCCTTCGTGAAGTGCTTTTGGTACACCGGCACCATAGATTGCAGAATTTCATCCCACGGAAACTGTCTGAGATAGTCGTTAATCATTTTATTCGTGCGGGCCTCAAAATCGGGAGGAAGCTTGTCTTTGTCCCGCTCGTATTGTTCGTGCATCATCTGATGCATAGGCTTGGTCATGGCATCGAGCATCTTCGACATCATTTCCCGCGAGTGCATCACTTCGAGATAGCGTTGCACGTCTTCTTTCGTTGCCGGCGAATCTGCCGAGCTTTGCTGCGCGAAAGCAATTGCTGAAGCGCAAACCAAAACAACCGCCCCTAGCGCGAAACGTTTCATGGTGCTACCTCCATTTTGCCAATGGTACAGCAACCGGGGCGGTGAAACGGATGTTGCGCGAGAAAGCTGTACTCACCCGACAACGGGGGAAAGGCAGCGGCGACTCAAGTTTGGTAGAATGAAGCACCGGGCCGAGGTAGCTCAGTGGTAGAGCAGCCGATTCGTAATCGGCAGGTCGCGAGTTCAACTCTCGCCCTCGGCTCCAGTCTCTCAAACTAATTTACCTCCTACCCGGGCTCCGGAGAATGAGTTATAAACTTCACGCTCGAAGCACTAACCTCAAAAAACTAAGGCGCTCCGCAAAATGAAAAAGCTCATTCTTCTGCTCTTTATTTCGCAGACGCTTCATGTCCAAGACGCGGCAAAAAACAAGGTGGAGCTCCCGAAGTCCGCGGGTTCGTCATCGCCAGCTTCCAGCCATCACAACTTTCCTTCCTTAGCCCAAAACACTGCGTGTCATCCTGAAGCTACCCGACGAGGTAGCCGAAAGACCTCATCGTTGTGCTCACCGGCAAGAACTGGGCGTGCTCCTGTAGGTCCGCCTTCTGAGTCGGGCCGCCTGTCCCACCCCAACCTATTTGCTTGACGGAGTTGTCTCGGGTCTCTGGCCGGGGAAGATACTCTTCACCACAACATACAACACGGGGATAAACAAAAGGTTCAGCGTGGTCGCGGCGATCATGCCTCCGAAAACGGTTGTGCCGACGGAGATTCTTCCCGCGCGGCCTGCGCCATGCGCCAGCACCAGCGGCACAACGCCAAGGATAAACGCCAGCGAGGTCATCAGAATCGGCCGTAGCCGGATGCGCGCTGCCTCGATCGTCGCCTCCAGGATCGAGAGCCCCTGCGCCCGCAACTGTTCCGCGAACTCCACGATCAGAATCGCATTCTTGCTGGACAAACCGATCAACATCACCAGCCCGATCTGGCAGTACACATCGTTTTGCAGTCCACGCAGCGACTGTGCGCCTAGCGCGCCCAGCAACGCCACTGGCACGGCCAGCAGCACAATGAAGGGAAGAACATAACTTTCGTACTGCGCCGCGAGAGTTAAGTAGACGACCACAAGACCAAGCGCAAAGAGGATCAGGGCCTTCCCTCCGGATTCAATTTCTTCCAGCGAGAGCCCGCTCCATTCAAATTTCATGCCGTTCGGCAAAACTTGCTTGGAAAGCGCTTCCATCGTGGAGATACCTTGGCCCGTGCTGCGGCCCGGCGCGGCGGAACCGTCAATTTCCGCGGACCGAAACAAGTTGTAGTGGCTGATGACTTGCGGATTCGCAGTCTGCTCGACCGTCACCAGGTTGTCGAGCGGAATCATCTTGCCTAGGTCCGACCGCAAATAATATTGGCGGATATCTTTTGGTTGCGCGCGGAACTTACTGTCCGCTTGTATGTATACCCTGTAAGACCGGTTATTAAAATCGAAATCGTTCACGTACACCGAGCCCATATAAACCTGCAGCGCATCGGTAACCTGGCTCAGCGGCACCTGCAAACTTTTCGCTTTTTCACGGTCGATACGAACCAGGTACTGCGGGTCGTTCGCAGTGAAGGCAGTGAATAGACCCGTCACATCCCTGCTTCCATTGCCCTTGGCAACTAACGCGTTTGCCGTGTTTGAAATGGCTTGTAGCGAATTGCGGCCCAAATCCTCGAGCTCATACTGAAACCCCCCGAACTGGCCCAAGCCAAAAACTGCTGGCGGATTGAACGGCACCACCAGCGCTCCCGAAATTGCTGAAAGAGTCCCGCGCAACCGCTGAATCGCAGCGCCTGCGGTGTGTGCTTCTCCCTTACGTCCTTCGAACGGACGCAGGTTCGCGTAAAGGATGGCTTGGTTGGAGGCCGAACCGGCGGCGCCAAACCCAACGATGGAGAAGACCCCGTCGATTTCCGGATCTCGCGAGATTACTTCCTCCGCCTTCCCACAAATGTCGCGCGTGTAGGTCAGAGAAGCGCCTTGAGGAGTCTGGACGATGAACATGAGATAGCCTTGGTCATCCTCGGGGAGGAAGGCGCGCGGAACGCGCTGATAGAGCAGGTAGGTACATCCGAGTAGAGCGAGAAAAACAACCAGCGACACAGCGCGCCAGTTCAGCACCTGGCGCACGCTTCTCCGGTAGAGATTTGTACCCGCAAGAAAAACGTCATTGAACAATTTGAAGAAGCGGCCTTGCGCGCGCTCCCGGTGATGCCCGAGAAAGATGGCCGACAATGCGGGGGTCAACGTCAGCGCATTGAACGTAGAGATCGAGACGGAGAATGCAATTGTCAGCGCGAATTGCCGGAAGAGAATTCCCGTCGTTCCCGGAAACAAAGCCACAGGTACGAATACCGCGACGAGCACCAGCGATGTCGCGATCACCGCTCCCGTGACCTCCTTCATCGCCACCGACGCCGCGTTGTGCGGCTCGGTGATGCCCTCCGTGATATGACGCTCCACGTTTTCGATGACCACGATCGCGTCATCCACCACCAGGCCGGTCGCCAGGGTGATCCCAAAAAGCGTCAGAGTGTTAATCGAGAAGCCCAGCAGTTTCACAAAGACGAACGTCCCGATCAGCGAGACGGGAATCGTGATAGCCGGAATGAATGTGGTCCGCCAGTCCTGCAAGAACACGTAAATGACGAAAATGACAAGCGCGATTGCCTGCAGCAGCGTGATCAGCACATCGCGAATCGATTCGCCGATAACCGTTGTGGTATCGAACGCGACCGCAGCTCTTAGCCCTGGAGGAAAATCCTTGGAGAGCCGTAAAAGTTCCGCCTTCGCTGCCTTGTCCACATCGAGCGCATTGGCGCCCGGCAATTGCGTCACCGCCAGGCCGACCGCGTCATGTCCATTGAATCGCAGAATGCTGCCGTAATCCTCGGCTCCGAGTTCCGCATGTCCCACATCTTTTATGCGCACCAGCGTCCCATCGTTACCCGTTTTCAAGATAATGTTGTCGAATTCAGAAGCCTCGCTCAGCCGTCCGATGGCCCGCACGCTGATCTGGAAAGCCTGTCCCTGTGCCGATGGCGGCTGTCCGATTTGGCCTGCCGTGACCTGGACGTTCTGTTCTTGCAGAGCGCTCAGTACGTTCGTCGCTGTCAATCCGCGTTGCGCCATTTTCCCGGGATCGAGCCAGAGACGCATGGCATATTTGCGTTCCCCGAAAACAACCGCGTCGCCCACACCTTTCACGCGCTTCAAGGCATCCTTGACGTATAGATCGAGATAATTGCTCAGGAACAGGCTGTCATATTGCCCGCTGTCGGAATATACGCCAGCACCAAAAACGAAACCTCCGATCTGTTTTGTGATGATAATACCCGTGTTCTTGACTTCGTTGGGAAGCCGGCCAAGCGCCTGATTCACGCGGTTTTGGACGTCCACAGATGCCAAATCCACATTCCTGCTGATATCGAACACCACCGTGATTTGACTCGTTCCGTTGTTGCCGCTCGTCGAGGTGATGTACTTCATGCCTTCCACGCCGTTGATGGCTTGCTCCAGCGGAATCGTGACTGCGGATTCCACCGTTTGCGCGTTCGCGCCGATATAACCGCTGCTGACGACGACCTGCGGTGGCGCCAGATCGGGTAATTCCGCGATCGGCAACGTGGGAATGGAGATGGCGCCCGCGAGAATGATCATCAGCGCGCACACGGTTGCGAAGACCGGCCGTCGTATGAAAAAGTCAACGAACAATGCCGGGTTCCGCCTTAGGTTGGAATGATTTCGCGGCGCTCATCGGGTTAGGGGTCCTATCGCGCCGCGGGGTTCTTGCCAGTGCCGGTTTCGCCGCCCGCATCGGACTTTTGAATTTGCTCCGCCACCGGAAAACCGTCCTGCAGGAATTGCGTTCCGCTGACAATCAGGTGGTCGCCGGGTTTCAGTCCGTCGAGCACGACATAGTTGTTTCCAAGCGTGTCGCCCAGCATGAGCTTCTTCTGCCGCGCGACCGTGCCTTTTCCGTCGTTCACCGCCAAAAACACGAAAAATTGTCCATTGATGCGGTTGACCGCCAGCACCGGCACGACCGGCCCTTCATGGGTCCCCCAGGTCACTTCCGCGCGCATCTGCTGCGCGATACGCAGCTTGGCCTGAGGATTTTCCACCGTGGCTTTAGCAAGAATCGTCTGCGTGTCCGTTTCCACCTGCGGCGAAATGAACGTAATCCGGGTGTTTGCCACGCCATCGCCGTTTTCATCGAGCAACCGCACCGGCAATCCCAGTCGCAGCTCTCTCGCGCGGTCCGCCGGCACGTACACGTACGCTTCGAGCGCTCCCGGTTCATTCACGGTCGTCAGCAATGTGGAAACCGTTACACGGTCGCCCATGCGCACGGGAATGTCGCCCACGATGCCTCCCATCGGCGCGCTCACCATGTAGTAGTGCAGCTCCACTTTTTGCTGCTTTACTTGTTCTTCCAGGGCTTTCACTTGCGCGTCCGTCGCATCGAAATTGCTCTGCGCGTTATCAAGTTCCTGCTTGCTGATTACTCCCGCCGCAAACAGTTTCTTCGCGCGTTCGAGCGAAACTTGCGCCAGCCGCCGGTTTGCCTCTTGCGCCGCGCGCGTCGCTTCCTGGCTGTTCACCGTGGCTTCTTGTTTCAGAGGATCAATTTGCAGGAGCGGCGTCCCGGCGCTCACCCGGTCGCCCGACTTCACAAAAATCTTGGTGATCTGCCCTTCGACTTGCGGATTGATAGCGGCGGAATGCCGCGATTTCAGGATCGAAAGGTATTCCGTGGTTTGTGAAATCTTGACGGCCTGCGCGATTTTCACCTGCACAGGCATAGCAGGGGCTGCGCCCGCCCCCGGACCGTCCGCCGCCGTCTTCTGCCCGCACCCTGCCAGCGCTCCGGCTGCAGCCAGTACCAGCATCGCGGCGCACCTAAGGCCGCATGTCTTCGATTTTTCTTCACATTTGCGAGGCAGCATTTCCACTACACCCTATCCGTTCCACGCTAAATGGTACGACACCTTTTAACCATCACCAAGCGGAGAGGAGTTGCAAGCTATTGATTAGACGCGTTGTGCGTCGATCCGTTACTTCTTGCAGTAGGAAGGGTTGATAGCACCGGGCTCTGGCACGGCACATTTTTCTTTTGCCGGGACCTTTAATAGAAATCCCGCGGATCGATTCGCTTCCCGGATAGTCCCAATTGCAGAATCTCCATCCGCTCCGGGCGATCGAACACTTTTCCGGGAAAAAATATCTTCGTCACCACGCGCACCCCACCGAACGCAATGCCGAGCACCACCGCCGCGAGCATGAAAATCCCCGTGCAGATGAAAATATTCGCCAGCACCCGCGCCCACGGCGGGTCGGTAATCGTGTGCGTCGGCTCGTTCCAGGTCACTTGTGTTTCGTAATTCACGGACTTTCGCAGTTTTTCCGCATACGCCGCCGAACTGGGAGACAGCACCATCATCAGCAGCGAGCCTCTCCGCTCGATAGGTGTCTCTTCCAGCTTCGAAATTTCCCTCAGCCCCAGTTCCAGGTGCTTCTGGTGGTACGTCGCCAATTGCGGCGTCGGATAGTCGAGCAGCAGCAATACGCCTTTCTCTTTCCCGTCCCTGTACTCCGCCAGCATCGCTTCCGCGCCGTCGTTGAATCCCACCTTCTCCGCCAATCCCGCGAAAGTGGCCCGGTTGAAATCCGTCGCTGCAGCGCGAAATCCCGCCGTCCCCAGCGCGTAGCGCTGCGAACCGTCGAGCATTTCGCCGTTTGGCAAATAGGCGCGCACCGGAGGCAGCGGCGTCTGATCCGCGCCCGCTTGCAGCACATTTACCAACGCTTGCAAATCATTTGTGGAAATCGCCTGAGGAGGTCTTACCTCGAAAACGATGTTGCCTACCAGCGCCACCAATCGTTCCCGATCTACGGCCGAGTTTTTCCCCATTACCGAGGGATGCATGCCCGGATTGATCTTCGAAGTATAGATTTCGTAGCCGCTGCTGGGATCGCGAAACCTTCCGGCCCAGATCGTGACACTCCGATTCCCCGACGTAAATTCACACGAAAGAAGATTTTCTTCACCGGCTTCCCCAGAAAGGGTCGGGTGCACCGGTTTCGCCACGCACGCTCCCATACGCATGGTACCGAAGTGTTCCGGAAGCAATGCTTGCGCGGCGGACAGACCTGGCGCGAGCGCAAACAGCAACAATAAAATCGCAATGAGGTGAGTACTGCGCATCCCTACCATTTTGTTTGACACCACCAGCTTACTGTTGGTTCCTGGATTGTTCAACTGAGGTGGCGCCTGTGGTTCGCGATGGCGCCGATTTCCCCGGCAGGTTGACGGTCATGCTGTTCAGGCTTTGCAAATAACTGGCTACGCCCTGATAGAGTCCCTCCGCCACCCGCTGGCGGTACTCCGGCTTCTTCAACATTTTTTCGTCGGCGGGATTGCTCAGAAACGAAATCTCCGTCAGGATGGACGGCATGTCCGCTCCGATCAACACCACGAACGGCGCCTTGCGCACGCCGCGGTTCCGCACGCTCTTGGCTGATTTCTGGATGCGCTGCGCCAGCGAATCCTGAATGTCTTCGGCAAATTCCCGCGACTCGTCGATTTTCTCGTTGCGCGCGATTTTTTTCACCAGGTCTTCGAGTTCGTGAACGCCCTCTTCCGACGACGCATTTTCGCGCGCCGCGACTTCCATTGCTTCCGGCGAACCTTTCAGGTTCAGGTAGTAGGTCTCGATTCCGCGAGCGTCATGATTGCGGCTTGAATTCGCGTGAATCGAAATAAACAGATCGGCCTTGGCCTGGTTCGCGATGTTGGTGCGCTCCTCGAGCGGAATGAACGTGTCGTCCGTCCGCGTATACACTACGTCGGCTCCCGGCAGGCGTTGCGCGACGATCTTGCCCAGCCGCAGTGCCACGTCCAGGCACAGGTCCTTCTCCATCAATCCGGTTGGCCCGATCGTGCCCGTGTCGTGCCCGCCGTGTCCCGGGTCGATCACGATGCGCCCAATCTTCAAGCCCAGCGCGCGAGTGAGCGTGGACTGCCCGTCGCGCATGGGTTGCGGCGCCGTCGCCGGCTGAATCAGGTCAGGCTTGCCCGTTCCGGCGGGCTTGCCGTTCAGGGCCTTCAACGCTTTCGATCGCGAACTTTTTGTCTCCGGACCCGCCGTGCCCGCAACCGTGGAAGAACTTCTTGCCCCCGCAGAATTCTCAGCTGCGACTTCTGTTTTTCCCGTTGGTTGCACGGCAGAGCGGTTGGGGTCCACTGCGGGGTCTTTCGCTGCGACGCTTTGTATCGCGTGGCTATTTTCCGCCGGAGGCGTGGCGCTTGCCACCGCGGTATCGTCATCCGAATCCGCTTTCTCTTTCGCGCGCTTCGCCTTTGCGGCCCGCAACGCCGAGGCGCTGGCGTACAAATCAATGACCAGCCGAGGCGGATTGTTCATCAGCGAAGCCGTGTAGTCTTTCACGCCGTTCACGTCCAGGACCACGCGAACCACGCCCGATTTGTTTTGCGCGACGCGTACTCCCGTCAATAATTTCCCGTCGACCGCAAGGCTGCCTTTCGCAATCTCTGGCGTCAGCCGCGCCGCATGGAGATCGAAAAAGATGCGGTCGGGATTCTTGATTCGCGCCGAGGTGTATTGAACGCTGTCTTCCAGGTCCAGAATGATGCGTGTGGAATCCGCAGCCGCGCTTGTGGTGATCCTGCGCACGCGCGGCACGCTGGTCCCCGGTGTGTAATCGGGCGCGTTCGTCATCCCGCGAGCCGGCGCTGCCGCGCTCTCTTCGCCCTTTTCTCTCTTCGCGCTGGAATTTTCCGCCCGTGCTGGTGCGGACTCCTCGCTGCTTTCAAGCAACGCCAACTCCGCCAGCCCTTCTTCCGCTTCGCGCCGCCGCGGCGACCTCTTATACTTGCTCAAAAATTCTTCGTAATTTTCCCTGGCTTGCGCCCGGTCTCCGAGCTGATCCTTCTGCAAGTGCGCCGCGCGCAAATACGCATCCTGGCAAAACTTGCTCTTCGGATATTCATGCACGAGGAACAGATAGGAATCCACCGCCGATTGGTAGTAGCTCCGCCCGAAGCGGTCGCCCATTTCCGCGTAAAGTTCCGCCACCGCGAGCAGGGAATCCGGCACTTCAATCGCGTGCGGTGTAATCAGGTATACCCGGCGGTAGCTCGTGACAACTTGTTTGTAATCCGCGAGCGTGCGGTTCTCATTTGGTTTGCTGTTCAGCAGTGCGCGCTGCTCTTCCGCCTTTGCGAATTGCGTTTCCGCCACCTTGCGTTTCGTGCTGGCGGTATTCGCCGCGGAGAGCTTAGGCGCAAGCGCAGGACAAAGCAGTGCTATCGCCAGCATTACAAAAACCGGCGAAACACGGGCGAAACTCCTGTTGAAAATTTTTCGTCCTGCCGACATGCGCGCCCTGCGTCCTTATCTGAATCGAAACGGAAATATTCCCGGCATCGCCGGGACCGGTTCATTCATTCGTGAAGACGACGCGGCCGCTCGTACTGACTTCCTTGTGGATTGCGTGTGGGTGGAACCATGCATCCGCAAGACGTCCCGAGCCAGGCCGGAAGTAAGCATTCTGCACTTTCTGCACGTAATCCCGCGTCTCTCGAAACGCCGGGACCCCGTGTGCCTTGGCTACAGCCCCCTCACCCGCATTGTACGCCGCTAAAGCCAGATCCAGGTTGCCATTGTATCGTTCTAGCAACGTCTTCAGGTAATGGACTCCGGCGTCGACATTCTGCTTCGGGTTGAACAGGTCTCTCGCTCCAAATCGTTCTGCCGTCGTCGGAATCAGTTGCATCAAGCCCACTGCACCCCGGTTGGAAACCGCTCCGGGATTCCAGTTTGATTCCGTCTCGATCACCGCACGGACCAAAGCAGGGTCCATGTTGTGACGATCCGCGGCTTCTCGCACAAGCTTCTCGACGCCGTCGCGATCGATGCTCATCGCGGGGCGGGATGGGCCTATAAAAGAAGATTCCGCGGGGAGGTAGATGGTTGCGCGGGGCTTTGCGGAGCCAAACGCGTGAATCCTCACCGGCTTGGGAGGCGCGTCATTGATGAACAACTGCCGCCCATCCTGATTGGTTATCTTCGCGATCTGGCCGTTGGCAGCGCTTGCGCAAACTGCCAGCGTTGCCAGAATGAAGCTTGCCGCGACTACCGTGCGTTTTACCATCGTGCCTCTGGGGAAGGCAAAACCAGCTGTAAAGCGACTACCGTGTTCGGGGCGCCCCGATGCTGTCGGGACGACTCGTCTTGCGAAGCCATGCCTGAAGAGAGCAAACTGTCTCCTTCCAGACACGCTTCTGGCGCTGGGTGAAATTATAGCCACCCCTCCAGCAGGGAGGGGATAGAACTAAGGGCACTTTTTAGGGCTAGTGTGTCCTTTCCGCCAGCCTCCGCCAAATCGGGTCTCCCGCCCCCTGAACCCCCTACTTTTTGGGCTAATGCCTGTATCAGCTTGCCAGCATGGACTTTAGCGGTCAGGTCCTTGGTCACCCCGGCAATCAGGTCAACCCGGGCCGGGGGACCATCGTTCGGCACCCCCAGTGCTACCACCCCAGAGCCAAGCTTCTGCCGGAGGCTGTCCACAAGCTGCCGGAGGCCTTCCCGGTCCACGTTTTGGACCTCGGCGGCTATGACTTTGACCCCCTTGACCACCTGAACCCGCGCGGCCAGCTCTTCGAGCTGCCCCAGGGCGCCCTTGCGCCTTTGCTCACCAAGCTGCTTTTCGAGCTGCTTGGCGGTCTCCGCAAGCTTCTCCACAGTGCTTAGAACGGCGTCCTCGCCCACGTTGAGCTTGCTGGCGACCTGGCTGAACATCTGCGCCCGCTGCTGATAGTGTTCTAGGGCCCCTACGCCGGTCACCGCCTCGATTCTGCGCACGCCAGCGGCTACCGACTGTTCGCTGACGATTTTCAGCACCCCGATGTCGCCCACGCGGTGCACGTGCGTGCCGCCGCAGAGCTCCTTGCTGTAAAACCCGCGCGGCGCGCGCGAATCCGGAATGGTCACTACGCGCACGTTGTGTTCCGGGTACTTGTCCCCGAAAAACGCCAACGCGCCGGAAGCCAGCGCATCTTCGAGCGAGGACACGTTCGTCTCGATCTGCGTGTTGAAGCGAATCTCGTCATTGACCTGCTGCTCGATGTCACGCAACTCTTCCGGATCGACGTGCGCGAAATGCGAAAAGTCGAAACGCAGCCGCTCCGGCGAATTGAGCGAGCCGGCCTGCTTCACGTGCGTTCCCAGGATATTCCGCAGCGCCGCGTGGACCAGATGCGTCCCTGTGTGGTTGCGCATGATCAAATCGCGCCGCGCAGCATCAGCCATCACCGCGATCCGATCTCCCACGCGCAGCGTCTCTTTCGCAACCACCTTGTGGGCAATCAGTCCCGCAACGGGGTAATACGCTCCGGTAACTTCCGCGATGACCTGCGACCCGGAGGGATCGTAGAACGCGCCCGTATCGGCCATCTGCCCGCCGGACTCCGCGTAAATCACCGTGCGGTCCAGCACGACTTCGCCGCTCTCGCCGGCCTTCAGTTCATTGACCGGTCCGCCTTTTGCGTCGGCCCGGTTAGGGCCGCCCAGGTAAATGATGGCCTCGATGCGGCAATCCTTCGTGCTTGTCCTGAAATAAAAATCCGGCTCGGTCTTGAACGTTTCCGCAATCTTCGCGTACGCCGGATTCGCCGCATCCTTACCTGCTCCACCCCTCCACGACGCCCGCGCCCGCGTCCTCTGCTCCTCCATCGCACGTTCAAAGCCACCTATGTCCAATTGATGACCCTGGTCACGCGCCAGCTCTTGCATGAAGTCAAGAGGAAGGCCGAACGTATCCCATAAACGAAATGCTTCGTTACCCTCAATTCTGACAGGCGCTACATCCCTTGAGTTCCATTCCTGTTGGAACCGCTTGGCCCGCGACGCCCCAAACTCCCGCTCCACGGCTTCAAACAGAACTCTCAGGTCGCCTCTCTCTATGGCTAGACCTAGGGCATGTGTGATGGCCGGACTACGGGAAGGCAGTTCCCCGTCTAGTTTTAATAAGTCTCGCGCTTTAATCTTCTGATATAAGAGGCCGTGCCATTCTTTGAGTCCTAACTCAAGCGTGCGCGCAAATTGAGTCTCTTCGTTATATAGAGCTCGTTGCACGACTTTGGAGGATTCCGTCAATTCCGGATAAGCATGTCTCATTAGGTCGCAGACTTGCGCTGCCATCTCGAACAAAAACGGTTTCTGCACGCCGAGCATTCGGCCATGACTAATCGCACGCCTTATGATTTTGCGGAGAACATACCCCCGGCCTTCATTTGATGGCTGAACTCCGTCAGTTATGAGAAATGTAGCGGCGCGAGAATGATCGGCAATGACTCGAAGAGATGCAGCCCAATCTATCCTGGCCTCGAATTTAGTCTCAGCTTCGAAATCGACTCCACAAAGTTCCGCGGCGCGCTTGAGTAGTGGTGCGAACAGGTCCGTATCGTAGTTAGAGATGACGCCTTGAAGGACGGCGGCGGTGCGTTCGAGGCCCATGCCTGTGTCCACGCAAGGTTTTGGCAAGGGAGTTAGCGTGCCACTGGCGTCGCGGTTGAATTGCATGAAGACCAAGTTCCAGATTTCGACGTAGCGGCCGCAGTCGCACGGAAATTTGCAGTCGGCGTGGCCCTCTTCGGACGCGGCGGGTCCCATGTCATAGAAGATTTCACTGCAGGGGCCGCACGGGCCGGTGTCGCCCATGGCCCAGAAGTTTTCCTTCAGTCCGGGAATCGCGAAAACTCTGTCCGCAGGAACATTTTCGGCCAGCCAAAAACCTCTTGCTTCTTCATCGACGCCCAGCGTGTTTCCCGGTGAAACCTCCGCGCCGCCAAACACTGTCGCGTAAAGTTTGCTCTTATCGATGCCGAACCACTCCGGTGAGGTCACCAATTCCCACGCGTACGCAATGGCTTCCTTCTTGAAATAGTTGCCAAAGGAAAAATTACCCAGCATCTCAAAAAACGTGTGGTGCCGCTTCGTAAAGCCCACATTTTCCAGGTCGTTATGCTTCCCGCCTGCGCGCACGCACTTTTGCGCCGTGGTCGCCCTGTTGTAGTCACGCTTTTCAAGACCCAGGAAAACGTCCTTGAACTGGTTCATCCCGGCGTTGGTGAAGAGCAGGGTAGGGTCGCCATGGGGTACGAGCGAGCTGCTGCGCACACGCCGGTGCCCTTTGCTCTCAAAGAAGCGCAGGAACGTCTCGCGGATCTCGTTCCCGGTCCAGGACTTTGTCTGTGTTTGCGCGCCGGTCATTTTTTTTGTGTGCCCTTGCCGGACACGTTGCCCTCAAGCCGCCCCGATTATCGCAGACGTGGCAATCCTGTGCCAATGTGAAGGGTGCCAAAGTGAAGGGCGGCAATGTAAGGGAATTGGTAGGACCAGAGGGGGGTGCCCCCGCCATTTTTCGGATGTGTGGCAAACACAGGACTTTAAGTACCTGTGTTTTTGGATGTGTGGCAAAGAAAAGACTTAGAGAACGATTTTTCGGATCTGTGGCAAGGAAAGGAGTTAGCGAGATTTTGTTGATTTTCACGTACGATGATACCACAAGAGATACCGTAAGTCAATCGATAAGTGAGTACTGGAACTGGAAAGAGAGATGTGTTCGGGGCGGATTGAAAAAGGAACCGCAAAAAGATTTTCAGGGGCTAAAGCCCGAAGGAGGTCGTGTATTCGCGTGGGAGCTAGAGCTCCCACCTCCTAGAAAGATTACGCCGATCGGTGAGGGGAACAGGTTGCAGGATAAAGCTAAGGTACCCGCGACCCTTCACAGCTCAGGGCAAGGTTTGCTGCAACACCCAGGATTGCCAAGTATGTGAATTCGCAAGCGTTCCTAGCGATTTCACGAGGGCCAAAGAATCCTGGTAAACGTCACGGAATAGAGAAAGCAAGGCGTGGGCCGTCTGGGTCAGGAGGCGTGGGGACAAGTAGGGGCATTCTCGCCCAGTAATTGCGCGACAAGTATTCGCCGATGGAATACCGGCCGGATGGAAGATTGTAGATATTGAGGAGGTCGCCGCCGTCAATAGCTTTCAGCGTGTGAGGGGGGACTGAGACCCAGCCACTGCAGCGGCATGCCCAGACTGTTTCCACACCATTGACACGCTCTTTTTCGAGATCCGGATCCTTCATGGGCACGCGGTGACCGTCCGCGCCGTATAGCTCGATGAAGTCGATAAATGTGGCTTCGCAGCAGACGTAATGACTCTGCGCGACCTCGGTTTGATTATCCATCCAGATGTAGACGCCGCTGGCCTTGCTTGGAGATTGAGAGACGCCGAAGGAAATGTCCAGACGTGCGGGAAACATCACCGGATGTCCATCTTCGGCAAAGGCGGCCTTGGCGCAGGCTTCCGGAGTTCGTTTGTCCCGCGGGAGGGTTGTGTTGTCTGGGCAGGCGATGGTGGAAGTCGACGGCCTGGCCGTAGTGGCTCTGGGCGTCGGAGATTGGCCGTGGGAATGAAGTGCGAATACGGAAAACAGTACAAGAGTCGGCAACGACAGCAGCGCCGACTTACGCATAGACCTCCTTGGAGACGCACAATAGACAAAGAGTTGTGGTGCGGCTCATCGATGGATTCGCGCGATCTGATTCGTATAACGGATGCGACCTGCTCTTTTAGACTCCGGGGTACGGCGCTGGGTTCCCGCGCCAGGGCTATTCTGTTTCTTCCTCGGGCACGTTTGCGGCAGAGAAGGATTTGAGCTCACGGCGGATGAGGTCGGCGGGGAAGCCAAGGCGGAGGAGGGAGCGGAACAAGGAGGCGATCTTGCGGTCATCGACCTCACCCCGAAAGAGTTTCAGTTTGCGCTCGATGCGCTGGCGGATGATGGCGGCTTCGTCCGTGTTCTTGGCGGCTTCTTCGAGCGCGGCTTCGATGTGGTGGTCGGGAACGCCCCGGGCGCGAAGCTCGCGGGCCACGCGGAATTTGCCTTGTTTGCGCAACTCCGTGCGCTGGCGGGCGAATTGTTTGGCGTAGCGGGCGTCGTCGATCAAGCCGTTTTGCTTTAAGCGCGCAATGACTTTTTTGATGAGGTCCTCGTCGGCGGTGCGTCGAATGAGCGCTTTTTTCATTTCGGAGACGGAGTGCGCGCGGCGCATCAGGATCTTGATGGCAGCGTCGTAGAGGGCGGGTTCCGAATCGATCGTACGAGGCCTGGGAAACATAAAAGAAGAATAGAAGAGAAAGTGGCGAGTGGCTAGTGGGGACAAAGAAAGAGGGATCTGCCACAGAGACACAGAGGGCACAGAGGGGAGACGAAGGAAGGGAGGAAGGAAGGAAGGAAATAACGCTTTAAAGAAAATGCAAGAAAGAGGGATTTGCCACAGAGATCCGCCTGCCGGACGGGCAGGCACTGAGACACAGAGTGAAGAGAAGAAAGAGAGGGACGGAGAGGGAATTCACCACAGACCAGAGCGTACGGAGCAAAGCGAGAACGGGCTCAGGAGCGCAGAGCTGGGGCGGGCTGAGGAAGAGCGAGGAAGACGAAGAGACCCTTGAGCGAAACGAGTGCAAGAAATGCGCCCATAACGAGCGATGGAGCCCAGGGTATCCAGTTCCAGAAAGGACGATCGATCATAGCTAGGGACAAGTTGTCGGGATCGTAGAGTACAGCGACTGGCCAGCCGACGCCTTCTCCCTGGACGACGAGTTTGTGCTCCTCGAAGCGCACCACGACGCCCTGCGCCTCAAATTCGACGATTGGGAGGTAGAGGGTGCGGCCGAATATGCCAGTTGAGGTGGGAGTGCGATACCTATGGATCTGCCTCGGCTGGAAGCCGACGATTTTGCCCCGTGTGCGGGTACCTTTGAAGAGCAGCGGGGCATCGGTTTTTCCAGTGAAATACACGACGCTAAGCAAAGCCACAGCGGCGAGCAATTGAGGTACGAAAGCGAAACGGAGAATCTTCGCACGATTGGCGAGGAGCCACTCGACTTGTTGTTCGGGAAAAGGCATTAAAGTGCACCGCTCGACACAGCAAAACCGCTATTTGCGGGCGAAGCGTTCGAAGTCGGCCATTTGCCGCTCCATCTCTTCGCGAGCGGAGTCGGAGGCCGAACGGATGCCCTGGATGCGCAGCTTGAACTCGTCGGGGTTCGAGGAGCGCGCGAGCGCTTCGTCGAGCGTGATGAGCTGCCGGGTGTAGAGATCGAAGAGCGATTGGTCGAAGGTCTGCATGCCGTACTGGCTAGTGCCGGCGGCGATGGCGTCGTGAATCAAGCGCGTCTTGTCGGGATTGATGATGCAATCGCGAATGTACGCGGTGGCGATCATGACTTCGCAAGCGGGGACGCGGCCCTTGTCATCGGCGCGGCGCACGAGGCGCTGCGAGATGACGGCCTTGAGCGTGGCGGCAAGCTGCAGACGGATTTGCTTCTGCTCCGGCGGCGGAAAGACGGCGATGATGCGCTGAATCGTTTCGGTGGCGTCGAGAGTGTGCAAAGTCGAGAAAACCATGTGGCCGGTTTCGGCGGCCAGCAGCGCGGTGGAAATCGTTTCGAGGTCGCGCATTTCGCCGACCAGGATGACGTCAGGGTCCTGACGGAGGGCGGCGCGCAGGGCGGTTGAAAAGCTCGCCGTGTCCACTTCGACTTCGCGCTGGTTGATGAAGCCCTTTTTGTCGCGGTGTAAAAACTCGATAGGGTCTTCGACGGTGATGATATGGTCGGCGCGATTGGCGTTGACGCGGTCGATCATGGCGGCGAGCGTGGTGGACTTACCGGAACCCGTGGTGCCGGTGACGAGCACCAGCCCGCGCTGCTCTTCGCAAATTTTCGAAATGACCGTAGGAAGATTTAATTCTTCCGCGGTGCGGATTTTTGTGGGAATGACGCGGAGCACCATGCCGACGTTGCCGCGCTGCTGAAACACGTTGACGCGGAAACGCCCGAGGCCCGCGACGCCATAGGCCATATCCAACTCGGCGGTTTCCTTGAACTTTTGCTTCTGGCGGTTGGTCATCATGCTGAACGCCATGGAAAGCATTTCTTCCGGAGTGATGCGCGGGACATCGGTGAGGGCGGTGAGCAGGCCATCCACGCGGAGATAGGGATGGTTGCCGACCTTTAAGTGCAAGTCGGAAGCTTTGTTTTCGACGCCGCGCCGAAGGAGATCGTCAATCGAAAGTGCCATGTCGGTATGTTCTCCGCGAGAGTGCCGCTAAATCGCGACAGTAGCATCCGAGGTGGAGGCGGGCAAGCAACCCGTACGAGCGGGTAGCGCGCTAGTAACCTGCACGGAAGACCAGTTTTGGCAGATATTTGTTAGCTCGAAGCTCCGGCAGGAAGCCGGAAAGGTGAACGATCCAAAGCTCTTGGTGAACTCAGGATTTCTTGAGAAAAAGCGAATCGTACAGCAAGCCCGCGACAAAACCTCCGCCGAGCGGGCCGACCCAGTAGACGCCGTGATTCATCCAGTGAGTTGAGGCCAGCGCCGGGCCAAAGGCGCGGGCGGGATTGAGAGCGGCGCCGGTGAACGGGCCCGCCACGAGAATGCCCAGCGTGATACTCAGGCCGATGGCAAACCCCGCGAACGTCCGCGAAGGGCCGCTTTCGTCAACTGCTGTGGCGAAGAAGGTCAAGACCAGGAAAAAGGTGGTCACCGCTTCCAGAAGGATTCCGGAGAGGCGTGAAAAATCGCGAACCAAGTCCGGCGTGCCGAGCCAGACGTTGCGCCAGGCATCGTCGGGGAGGAGAGCTTTGAGGATGAACGCTGCGGCGGTTGCGCCGGCGAGCTGCGCGGCCCAGTAAAAAACAACATCAAGCGTGTTGAGGCGCTTTGTGACCCAAAAGCCGATGGTGACGGCCGGATTGAAGTGCCCACCGGAAATGTGTCCCATGGCGCAGATCATGATGGCGATGGCCAAGCCGTGGGCCAAGGCGACGCCGACGAGGCCGATTCCGGCGGTGCCGTGGAGGAATTGTTCGGAGCAGATGGCGCCTGCCCCGAAGAAAATCAACGCAAATGTCCCGATGAATTCGGCCACGAGTTTCTGAGGAAGGCTGTACACGCGGAAACCTCCTTACCGGGAAGGGAACTGAACCCGGCGCGAACGGCGGCATTTTAGCCGGAACGCAAGCGAGTCGCTAGTGGTGAGTTGCAGTTTCTAGTTTTTCGGACTGTGGGGCGTTGCATGGCGCGACCACACGAAAATCGCGGAGCACACGTGGCGCAATGCGAAGCCGTTCAGCGGGAAGCGGCGCTGACCGGAGAGCTTGCCGGTGTGAACCAGTTGTGCCGATCGGGCTTGTTGCCGCTAGTGATGGCGAAGAATTCTTCCTGAAGCTTGCGAGTCACCGGTCCCGCCTCGCCCTTGCCGATCTGTATGTGGTCGACCGAACGGATGGGCGTGATCTCGACGGCTGTGCCTGCGAAGAAGAGTTCGTCGACGATATAGAGCATTTCGCGCGGGATGACTTGCTCCTTCGTGGGGATGCGCAGATCCTCGGCGAGGGTCAAGACTGTGTTGCGGGTGATGCCCGGGAGAACGCTGGCCGCTAGCGGCGGAGTGTAGAGCGTGCCATCGTGGACGAGAAAAATGTTTTCGCCCGAACCTTCACTGACGTGGCCGGAGGAATCGAGCGCGATGCCTTCGACGTAGCCGTTGCTCCGGGCCTCCATGTTGATCAACTGGGAGTTCATATAGTTCGCGCCGGCCTTGGACATCGAGGGGAGCGTATTGGGCGCCATGCGGTTCCAGGAGCTGACGCAGACATCTACGCCTTTGGTGACCGCTTCGGGGCCGAGGTAGGCGCCCCACTGCCAGCAACCCAAATAAACCTCGATGGGGGACTTGAGCGGATTGACGCCGGCTTCGCCGTAACCCCGCAAAACGATTGGTTTGATGTAACAAGCATTCATTTTGTTGACGCGAACGAGCTCCGTGGCGGCGTTACAAAGATCATCGAGCGAGTAGGGCAGCTCCATGCGGTAAATCTTGCCGGAGTTGATGAGACGCTGCATGTGTTCGCGAAGGCGGAAAATCGCGGGGCCCTGCTTGGTGTCGTAGCAGCGGATACCCTCGAAGACGGAGGAGCCGTAACTGATGACGTGGGAAAAAACATGCAGTGTGGCGTCTTCCCAGTTGATCCACTTTCCGTTGTGCCAGATTTTCTCGGTCTTCTGAATGGGCATGGTCGCTTCCTCTCCCGGCGCCCCAGGGGTGGCGCGCTGCTCGAAATTTGAGAATACGGTAGGAGAGGGGCAGCGTCAATGCGCAGAACGTGGCAGTAAGAAGGAAGCGGAAACCAAATTGGCGCGTCGGCGAATTATTTTTTGTCGTTATCGGAAGTGTTTTCGCGTGCAGACGGTTTATGAGGCAAGCCGATCGCGGGAGGTTTGGGAGCTGAGTCGGAAGAGGTGAAAGAAAGGAATGCCGAGCGGGCCTCGACAAGAATGCGGTCCGACCTATTTTCCACGACGCCCAGAATAAGAAATGGAATTGCGGTCGCGGCGATCAAAAGCTTGGCACGGCGTGGAGTCTTGGCTTCCGGTTCCCAGCGGAAGAGCTGAGCGGACAGGAAAAACGTCAATGCCGCCCAGCACGCAAGGGAGAGGATCTCGGCATAACGGCTCCAGGGAGTGGCGGAGTTTACGATGGTTTGCTGGAGGCCGTTTACGAGGTAGGTGGCGGGGAGAAACAAGCCGAAGCGCTGCGCGAAATGCGGCAAATAGGCGAGTGGAAAGGTAGCGCCGGAAAGAAAGATCAGCGGCAGCCAGAGTAGCTGGTTAAGGACCTGAGTTTCCTGCATGGTGTTGGTGACACTGGCAACGACCAACCCGAGCGAACCGAAGGCGATGATGCCGACGGAGATGAGCAGAAACATGGAAACGGGGTTGCCAAGGCTGGGGATGTGGAAGATGAATCGAGCAAAAAATATTTCAAGAAGGACGATGGGCAAGGTGAGGACGTAATTGGCGACGATGCTCGATGCGAGCATATCGCTGGCAGTCACCGGAGCAACATGAAAGCGCCGAAGGATGCCTTGTTCACGAAACATCACGAGAGTGGCGCTGAGGCCCCAGAAACTTCCCATGACGTTAAAAGCAAGGACCGGGCCGAGATAAAAAGCCACGGTCCGCGGGACACCCTTGGCGAACACCCCCGCATAAAGAAAGAAAATGGCGAAAGGAAAGACAAGCACAAAGAAAAAGAACATCTTGTTGCGAAAAGCAAGCTGAACGCGCATACGCGTCAAAGCAACGAAATTGTTCAATCGCGTAATCTCCTTCCGGTGAGCTCGATAAAGACGTCTTCAAGAGAAGGCGTGGCGATCTCGAGGCTGACCAGCTCGTTGCCGCGGGTTTCCAGATGTTTCACCAGCGAGACAATAGCCTGCGGCGGGCGCTGTGAGTGCATGACGTAGCCGCCGTCCACTTCGCGGGAGTCCAACACGCCTTCGAGATTTTTCAGCGTGCCACAGGACTCCGGCTTGGCCAGGCGCACTTCGATGCGAGTGGTATCGCCAGAACGGGCTTTCAGCTCGCGGGGCGTGCCGATAGCTATGACGTTTCCGTGATCGACGATGGCCACGCGGTCACAGAGGCGTTCGGCCTCCTCGATGTAATGGGTGGTCAGCAAGAGCGTTTTTTTGTCGCGGCGCAGCTCCTCGATGACATCGTAGATTTCGCGGCGAACCTGGGGATCGAGCCCGGCGGTGGGTTCGTCAAAGAAACAGACACGGGGGTCGTTGACAAGCGCCATGGCAAGCGCCAGACGCTGTTTTTGACCTCCGGAAAGCTGGTTGTAGAAGGCATCGCGTTTTTCCTGGAGACCGAAACGCTTGAGGAGCTCTTCCGGATTACGATGGCGCTTGTAAAAACTCGCGAAGAGGTTAAGCGCTTCCATCACGCGAATCTTATCGGGCAGGGAAGTCGCTTGCAGGGCGGCGCCAATTTCGTGCTTAAGCTGGCTGGAGTGAACCTGGGGATCGAGGCCGCACACGCTGACGCGGCCGGAGTCCGCGGTACGCAAACCTTCGAGAATTTCGACGGTGGTTGTCTTACCGGCGCCGTTGGGGCCGAGCAGGCCAAACACTTCGCCTTCCGACACGGTAAAGCTCACGCCACGCAACGCCTGAACTTCGCCGTAGTTCTTGACCAGGTTTTCGACCTGAAGAATCGGTTCTGGCATATTCGGTGGCCCTTAGGATACCGCAGAAGGGTTTTGGCGTCCTGAACGACATAGTTCAAAAGGAAACCGCTCTAGCGTCTAGCAGGAGATCGAGCCGGAGTTCTTGTTCGTTTTGAGCGGGCGGGAGGAGACCAAAGGTGGCGCTTCAGGTTGAGGCGAGATTCGACAATTTCGATGCCTTCGCTCGAGAGGAGTTTTTTCTGGAGCGAAGCGTACGGTTCGCGAATGAGGATTTTGCCGTGATCTCCGACAACGCGGTGCCAGGGAATGCCTTTCCCGGAGGGTGTGGCCGCCATGGCGCGGCCGGCACTGCGAGCACCGCCGCGGAGGCGCAGGATTCGAGCCAACGCCCCATAGGTTAGAACCCGCCCGCGGGGGATTTGTTTCACAAGCCGGTAGACAGGATCCCAAGACATTGCGAATCAACCTCATAGGGAAACTGGCCTTTATCGTAAAGACGCGATGCCGATACGACAAGACAAAAAAGCAAAATGCGGGTTTAAGAGAGTGTGAGCAGCTAGAGTTCGTCAGGCGCATTGCCCACAGCATATGAAACGGAAGGTTTAAGTTGGAATCTAATGAACAAGGAGCAGAAAATTTTGTTGCAATTGGGCCCGCCGCAATCGACGATGGAGGTTAAACTCACTCAGTTGAATCAGAGGCGCGGGCTTTCATAAGTGCGAACCCGGCGTTGCGGGCTCAGGAGACGGCCATGAGCGACTACATCCTTCCATTAGATCCTAGTAAGCGCAGCACTGAAACTATGGATTTTCAGGTGGCCCTGCGGGCGAAGATCGTAGGACAAGAGGAAGGGGTGCAGGCGCTGGTGGACCTGTACCAGGTGTTCTGCGCGGGGCTGAATTCGCCGGGGCGCCCGGTGGGGAATTTGCTGTTTTTGG
>Ga0210400_10000102_pt1 | contig 113574 bp, 107 predicted proteins | sample IncBWH26MmetaG_FD_155456 | JGI IMG/M metagenome (GOLD analysis project Ga0210400, IMG submission 155456) | Forest soil microbial communities from Barre Woods Harvard Forest LTER site, Petersham, Massachusetts, United States - Inc-BW-H-26-M | ecosystem: Environmental > Terrestrial > Soil >... | reverse complement strand
GATCGGGATAGCGGATCTCCAACGCAAGATAATTCTTCGGCGCCGCGCGCACGGCGATGGTCCCTGCGCGGCCGTCGATGCGAATGGTTCGGCGATACTCGTCCGGCGTGACCGTTTCGACGCCAGGAATCGCGCGGGCGGCAAGGAACGAAATCATCGAGCTCCAATCGTACGGCGGCCGGTAACCGAGACGAACGGTGTAACTTCCGGGCTCGTGTCCATTCGTCCGGGAACTGGTTTTTCGCAAATCGCTCGGAGTGCGGCCATAGAGATTGTGAAACGTCGCATTGAAACGTCGGACGCTTCCGAATCCTGCCGCCATAGCGATCTGGGTCATGCTCAGACTCGTTTCGTCGATGAGATTTTTCGCGAAATGCACGCGCCGGGTTTGTGCGACTGCCACCGGAGTGGCGCCCAGGTAGCGCAGGAACAGCCGCCGCAAGTGCCGTGCGCCGATGCCCAGGCGCTCCGCCAGACGGTCCACACCAGCGTCGTCAAGCGCACTTTCGCCAATCAGTTTCAGGGCTCGCGAAACAGTAGCCGAGGTTCCCAACCACGCCGGTGTTCCCGGAGACGCTTCCGGCCGGCAGCGCAGGCACGGCCGGAATCCAGCTTCGGCGGCCGCCGCGGCGGTTGGAAAATAACGCACATTTTTTTCGAGCGCCGTCGGAGCGGGGCAGATGGGACGGCAATAAATTCCCGTCGACGTGACGCCAATGAAAAAGCGTCCATCGAACCGCGGATCGCGGGCCAGCCGTGCTCGTTGGTATGCTCGCAGGTCCATCTCAAAGCAATTATGACCGAACGCCGGACGAGTGGCTGGCCGTTTTCGGACCTCAACACTATAGCCGCAGATGAACGCTGATGAACGCGGATAAGAAATCTCTTGATCTGCGTTAGACTCTTCGCGCCATGAGGATGGTCATATCGTCCTGCAACTCCTCCGACGCGGTCCATTGGTGGACGCCGGAAAGCACCAGATCGATGATCTCCGGTTCCGTGCGATGCGCGTTGCGCGCGATCAGGTCCACCAGCCGGTCCTCGCCGAACATTTCGCCGTATTCGTTTTCAGGCTCCGTGATGCCGTCCGTAAAAAACACCAGCAGGTCGCCGGATTTCATTTCCACCCGGCTCTCGCCGTAAATCGAGAACGGAAATGCCCCCACCACGGTCCCGTTCACGTCCAACCGGTGACCGACTCCTTCACGAATCAGCACCGGCGGCAAGTGGCCGGCGTTGGTGTAAGTGAACGCCGCGGTCGGCTCATCGAAAACGCCCAGGCAGAATGTTGCGTACTTTTCGGACGACGTGTAGGCGTGCAGCTGATTGTTCAAACGGCTGACCACGTGCGACGTCGAAACGGTTTTGATCGAGCTTCCGTTCCCCGCCGCCGCGGCCACTTCCATCCAGTTCTGCAACTGCGTGCGCAGCGAGCTTTGCAGCGTGGCCATCAGCAGCGCCGCTGAGATTCCTTTTCCCGCCACATCGCCGATGGCCAGCGCCAGCTGCGAGTCGCGGATGCATTCGTAGTCGTAATAATCTCCTGAAACCATGCGAGCCGGCTGGCAGATGGCGGTGAGGCGCAGCGTGCGCGTAGTCGGAACCACGCGCGGATAAAGCTGATTCTGCACTTCGCGCGCGATCTCGATTTCCGATTGCAGGCGCTCCTTTTCCTTGGCGACCACCAGCAGGCGCTCCAGATTTTCCGTCATCGAGTTGAAGGAGCGGCTGAGTTCGGCAAGCTGGTCGTGCCCGGTCACGTCGATGCGGTGGGAGAAATCGCCCTCGATCATTCTTTGCGTTCCCCGATACAGGCGGTGCACCGCGCTTGTAATGGTGCGGGTCATGGCGACGCCGATGATGAGCGAAGTGATCTCGACGATAAAGAAAACGACCACGCCGGCGATCAACCCGATTTGCAGTGCGCCTTGCACGATATCCGTTTTTCGATTGAAGACCGCGTTTAGGACCGCGGACGTGCGGGAGCGCACAACCAGCAGGCCACGTCGTTCCGTCGCCGGCTTATCCCAGTCCCCCATCGGCAGGGTCGCGTACCACAGGAATTCGTTGTCGAATCGATTCACAGCGGCCGGCAATCGGCGCGTCTTGCTCGATCCCGGTCCAAACACCGCGCGGCTGGTGTTCGATTCGAGAAGATCGACCACGCCCAGATTGGGCACCAGCCCCTCCAGGAATTCGCGCGTGAGCGGAACGGTAATGGTGATGTCACCCCACTCCGTCTTTCTATACGACCAAAGATAGAATTTCCGGTCGCGCACCAGGGGACCGGAGACATCCGACCAACCTACCGGAGGCGGAACGAGACTGGCGCCCGGCGGGTATCGGAAAGTGTGCGCGCCGTCGTGGAGCGACACCTCGATTCCGGGGTAGCGCTTCAGGTAAAACAGATCGACCATGCCGCGCACCACGCCGAGACGATCGATAGGCGCGGCCTGTTCGACGCTCTCCGATGCCGCCTGAAGGTTTTCCACGCGGCGGTCGAGCTCGCTGGTCACCAGATAAACCGCAAGCTGGCGAGCCAGGAATTCCGCGCCGCCCGCGGCCAGCACGACGATCAGAAGAATCGGCACCACCGCGATGAACAGATAGGTGACCAGCAGCCGGTTGCGCAGGCGCCAGATGGCCTGTTTCGCCGCCATGCGCAGCATCCGGATGGCGACCCAGAATCCGGTGACGATCGCTCCCAGTCCGGCCACGAAGCGCCACAAACTGTTCGGCGCGAAAGCGTCGACCAGGAAATACAACACCAGGAAGGCAAGAAACGCGATGCCCATGCGGCCCAGCCACCGCAGCGCGACTTGTAACGGTCGCGGCACTCACACCCTCGATTTGGCGATGGCCGGAGTTTCCCGGTCGGGCTCGAGATAATATTTCGTCAAACCGGTTTCCAGCAGATGAAACGCGGAATCGACGTCATCGGCGAAGTTGAATAACGCTAGATCGCTTTCGGCGATCATTCCATGGCGCACCAGCGCGTCGAAATTCAGGATTTCCTTCCAGAATTCGGATCCATACAGGATGACCACCATCTTCTTCAACAGTTTTTGCGTTTGGACCAGCGTGAGAATTTCCATCAGCTCGTCCAGAGTTCCGAATCCGCCCGGAAATACAACCAGCGCCTTGGCGAGATACGCGAACCAGAATTTCCGCATGAAGAAATAGTGAAATTCAAAGCACAGCTCGGGGGAGATGAAGGGATTGGGGCGCTGCTCGAACGGTAGGCCGATGTTCAAGCCGACGGTCTTCCCTCCCGCGTCGTGCGCGCCGCGATTCGCCGCTTCCATGATTCCGGGTCCGCCACCACTGCACACAACGAAGCGCCGGCCAGGATTTTCCAGATTGTTGGACCATACAGTAATGCGGCGCGCCAGTTCGCGTGCGTCGTTGTAATAACCTGCATTGGGTCCGACTTCGGCGGTCCGCGCGGATCCGAAAAAAACGATCGTATCCTGAACTTTTTCGAGGCGGAAATGTGAGAGCGGATACAGGTATTCGCTCAGAATCCGCAGCGAGCGCGCATCCGGCGTGTCCAGGAACTTGTCATTCTTATAGGCGAGTAATGGACGTTCGCAGTTTTCATTGTTCTCGTTATTGCTCTGTTCATTTTTCTGGTCCATGGGATGATTCCAACGCCGCCAGCCGTTTCTCCAATTGTCGCATTGTCCTCACCAGCTCCGGCAGTTTTGGAAATGCGGTAACCGCGCGGAGCCATTCTCGCACTTCAAACGCAGGAGATCCGCTGACTACGTGTCCCGCCTCTACGTCGCCGCCGATTCCGCTCTGCGCATAAACTACCGCGTTGTCATGAATCGTCAAATGGCCCGACACGCCCACTTGCCCAGCCAGAAGAACGTTCTTGCCCAGAATACTGGATCCCGCGAGCCCGGTTTGCGCGCAGACGATGTTGTCTTCGCCCACCACGCACGCGTGTCCCACCTGCACCAGGCTATCGATCTTCGCTCCGCGTTTCACGCGCGTTTCGCCCATCCTGGCGCGATCCACCGAGGTCAGCGTCTGGATCTCGACGTCGTCTTCGATCACCGTGATGCCGCCCTGGACGATCTTATAGTGCGTGCCGTCGGAGCGCTTGACGAATCCGAATCCGTCACCTCCGATGACGACGCCGTTCTGAAGAATCACGCGATGGCCGACTCTGCAATGTTCGCGGACCACGGCGTGGGCGTGCGCGTAGAAATGGTCGCCGATGTGTGCGCCTTCATAGATCACGACATGCGGATGAAGCACAGCATTGCTACCGATCGTCACGTGTTCGCCGATCACCACGAAGGCTCCAATGGAGGCGTTTTCGCCGATTCGAGCCGTCGTCGCGACCGACGCGAGCGGATGAACGCCCGCCTTGGGCCGCGGGGGTTGATAGAACAGCTCCGCGGCCCGCGCCATGTCGAGATCCGGATTGGACGAAATGAGCTGCGCCGCAGCAAGGCCATCGATGGGTTCGGAAACCAGGACCGCTCCCGCGCGCGTATGTTTCACTTTGTGCGCGTACTTCGGATTGGCCAGAAACGTCAGTTCGGAAGCCGCGGCGTGTTCCATCCCGGCGACTCCCGAAATCTCGATTGCCCCATCTCCCCGCAGCTCGCACCCGAGCGTCGTAGCCAGTTCAGCTAGCTTCATTTTTATAGGCTAATTGATGGCCGCAGATGAACGCAGATGAACGCCGATCAGAAGTTGTTGACTATCCGCTGCCAGCCTAACTTGGATCGTTGAAAGTTGAGCAGCAACGCGACCTTGAGATTTGCGGCCCTAAGATAGTTGAGGCACTGCGCCATGTGCTCAGGTGCGAGGTTCTCGACGCACTTCAGCTCGACGACGACCTCGTTTTCAACCAGCAAGTCTAAGAAATAGTTGCCGACGATCGTTCCCTTATAGTGGAGCCGCAAGCAGGCTTGTTCGCGCACGTTTAGTCCGCGGCTTCGAAGTTCTTCCAGCAACGCACGCTCATAGACCTTCTCTGAAAATCCGGATCCAAGTACGTTCGAAACCTCGAAGGCTGACCCAAGAATCTGTTCGGTGATTTGATCTGCGTTCATCGGCGTTCATCTGCGGCCATTCAATTAGTGCCGCCAACGCCCCGACGCTCTCACACTTTAAACTTATCCCTGCACTCCACCGAACAGAAGTAGTACACCTCGCCGCCGGATTTTTTCTGGATGGCCGTCGCCGCCGAGATGAAGGTGCCGCAAACGGGGTCTTTCTTCAGCTCCCCGCCGGAGGGAACGGCAGGACGGCGAGCTGCGGAAGACGCGGCCGGATTCACGAATTCGCTGAAGAGTTTCCCGATGATCCCGATTACTCCTCGCAACATGCTGATGACAACAATGGCGAGGAGCAGGTACAGGATCACCCGGAACATTGGTTGCCGTCTGGGCTATTGCGACTTCTTCTTAGGAGTCGCCTTCTTTTCACCCGGCTTGCTGAACTGCGTATCGACCTTCGCGCCTACCGAATCGAGCATCGCCTTCGCGGTTTCCACGTCCTTGCCGTTCGGCGCCAGTTCCAGATACTTCTGGAACGCTTCCACGGTTCCGGCGACCGGGACCATCTTGCCGTCACCGCCGATGGTGGCTTTACCCATTAGCGTGATGCCGTATTGCAGATAGGCGTCGGCGTAGTTCGGATCGGCCTCGATCGCTTTCTTGAAAGCTTCGGCGGCGGGCTCGGACTGTCCGGTGTTCACCAACACGGCGCCCATGTTGTAGTAATACTTGCCGGCCTGCGTCGGATCGAGCTGCGCGGCCTTGGTCAATTCCGCCTGCGCTTCGGTGAACTTCTTCTGTTTGGCGAGCGCCAGTGCGAAGTTGTTGTGATACTCGGGAGCGTCTGGCTTCAACTCGATCGCCTTCTGGTATGCAGCCACGCCTTTGTTGAGTGCGTCATCGGATTCCGCGCCGGTCTTAGAGCTAGCGAGGCTAGTGTAGCTATCGGCCAGGCGGCCCCATACGACGTTTTGTTCCGGGCCCAGTGTGGACGCCTTCTCGAAGCTTTGGACCGCAACATCCCACTGTTTGGCGTTCTGCGCGTCGACGCCCGCGTTAAAAGCGTCGTTGAGTTCCTTGTTCTTCTTGAGAGCCTGCTCCTGTTCGGCCTTCTTCTTCTCGAAGTCGGCCTTTTGCGAAGCCGACATACCGCGCTCCACTTCTTTGGGAGGAGCGGCTGCGCCACCCCCTGCGCCTGCACGTGCGGACGCCGCGGCGAGGTCGAAGTTCACAGGTGTTGGATCGCCGAACTTGGACTTGACGTTGTCTATCGAGTCGCGCTCTTTGCCGTCGATTTCGACGCTGAGCTTATACGTCCCATTGGGGAGACCACCGTAAAAGTAATGGCCCTTTTTGTCGGTATTGACCTTGTAACTGCCCTTGATGTCCTTTCGCTCGATCTTGACGACGGCTTTTTGAACCGGTTTCCCGTCGTCGCCTTTGACATCGCCTTCGAAAGCGACGGTCTGAGCGAAGCAAGCGGTTGAAAACAAGAGAGTTAATGGAAGAGCAAGGAGCATTTTGCGCGACATGGTCGAAACGCCTCCAGAGATAGTGTAGTCCTAACACATCAGAATACTACAGGCGTAGCGAGAGAGGGAAGATGTTACCCCTGCTCCAGCGGGCCCCCGGCTCGGTGTATCCATTTTGTCTTGCCTGGCATCTAACGAGGTAAAATACTTCGTATCCGGTAGTGACAGGGATTTCGATGTCTCAAGCGATAACTTTGCTCGTGTTGGCGGCTTCGATGTGGGCGGGGCAAGTCCCCGACTGGGAGCATGCTCGCGAGTTGTACCTCCACACCGAATATCGAGAGTCTCTCGGTTTGCTGCAAGCTCAAGTTTTGAAGGACGCCGCGACGCTTCAATTAATCGGTCAGAACTACTTCATGCTGGGCGAGTACAAGAAAGGCACCGAGGTACTCGAGAAGGCCGCTGTGCTGGAGCCCAACAATCCCGCGATTCTTTACTGGCTGGGGCGCACCTATGCGCGCCGCGCGGAGACCGCCAATCCTTTCTCGGCCCCGGGATGGGCGTCGAAGGCACGGCAGATGTTCGAAAAATCGGTGGCGCTCGATCCCGCGAACAAGAACGCCACTGGCGATCTGCTCGACTTCTACCTCGAGGCTCCCGGTTTCCTGGGTGGGGGAGTGCAGAAGGCCGAGGCTCTGGCCAGAGTGATCGGGCAAACCGATGCCGCGGAGGGACACTATGCCCAGGCCCTGATTGAGGAGCGCCGCAAGGATTACGACCAGGCGGAGCAGCACTTCCGGAACGCGGCTGCACTGGCTCCGCGACAGGTGGGGCGGTTGGTCGATCTGGCGAAATATCTCGCCAAGCGCGGACGCGTCAGCGAGAGCGAAGCCATGTGGGACCAGGCCACCAGCATGGCGCCCAATAGTCCCAAGATTCTGTTCGAACGCGCCCATACCTACATCAAGGAGCAGCGCAATCTAGGCCAGGCGCGGGAACTGCTTGAAAAGTATCTCCAGTCGCAGCTCACTCCCGACGATCCTCCCCGCCATGAAGCCGAAAACCTGCTGAAGAAGCTCGGAGCCTGATGTTCCATCGCGAGGCGCTGCGCTCCAGCGTCGAGGCCCTGCGCGCGAACAAGTTCCGGGCCTTTCTAACCGCGCTGGGCTTGGTCATCGGAAATGCTTCCGTGATCCTGGTGGTCACCATTTCGCTGACCAGCCGCGATTACATTCTGGCGCAGATCCAGCGCATCGGCTCCAACATGATCTACGCGCAGTACGAGACCGGCAACAATGGAACCATCGCGACCGCGGCCGCGGATTTCATCAAGGTCGCCGACGTGGAAGCGGTGCGTGACAAACTCGGATCGCGCATTGTGGCGGCGACGTCGGTCATGAACAGCTTCGACCGGATGCGGATCGACGGCCGCGAGCACGACGTCGCCATCATCGGAACCGACGAATTCTATCCGGCGGTTCGAAATCTGGATCTGCTGTCCGGGAGATTTTTCGATCATAGCGACGTTGGCCAGCGCAATCACGTGGCGCTGCTGATGCAAAAACTCGCCAAGCAATTGTTCGGAACCGAGGCAGCCGCGGTCGGCCAGACCATCAAGCTGTACGGTCTGCAGTTCACCGTGATTGGTACGTTTCGCGAAAAGATCGAAACCTTCAATCTAGGCGAGCTGAACGGTGAAAACGTGCTGATTCCGATCACTGTGCTGAAGCTGTTCGCGCAGATCGAGCGCATTGACCCGCTGTACGTCCAGGCGCGTTCTTCGAGCGACGTGGAGCCGCTCACCAATGCCGTGAAAGCGATTCTCGAAGGTCGTCACCGGCCTGGTGCGAAGTACGCGGTGCAGAATCTGGTGGCGATTCTGAGTACGGCCCGCGACATCGCGGCGGTGCTCACGGCGGTTCTAGTCATCGTATCGGCGATCGCACTGATTATTTCCGGCATCGGCATCATGAACATCATGCTGGTGACGGTTACCGAGCGCACACGCGAAATCGGACTACGGATGTCGGTCGGCGCACGGCGGCGCGACATCCTGGAACAGTTCCTGGCGGAAGCCGTGCTGATCAGCATCGCGGGAGGAATCGCCGGAATCCTGATCGGCGTCGCGATCCCTTTGAGTGTCCAGTTTTTCACCGACGAAATTCAAATCCCCATTTCGCCGCTCTCGATCGGCGTCGCGTTCACGGTCTCGCTGCTAGTGGGCCTGCTCTTTGGAATCCTGCCCGCCAATCGTGCGGCGCGGCTGAATCCGACGGACGCGCTGAGGTACGAATAGCGGGAGTTAGGCGCGGATAAGACCTCGATTTAATCGGCTGTCTGTAGGGGTCCGGGATCGGGCGACACACCCAACTGGTGGTGGCGATGTGCATCAGCGGACGGAAGCCGGCTTGTCATTCCCTAGTTAAGCTAGAGCAACGCTACATTGTGTTCGATCGTTTTTATCAGGCTGTCCATCCTGCCGTTTAATACCTGCTTCGCAACGCTGAGCGTGTAGCCTTTCATGGTATGAAAAGGTACGTGAGACGGCAAGGCCAGCGCATACGGGTCGACCAGGACGTCCACAACAACAGGTCCACCTTTGTGCGCAAGAGCCTCCGTTAGACCATCGCTGACTGCGTCGGGCTCTTCAATTCGAATCCCCTTCGCGCCCATTGATTGGGCCACGGCGGCGAAGTTCGGATTCTTGAATCCCACTCCAAAGGGAACGAAGCCGGCTTCCTGCTGCTCGATGTTCACGAAGTCGAGCGACTCGTTGTTTAGTAGGATGTGGATCACAGGTGTCTTGCGTTCGACCTGAGTTAAAAGATCGCCCATCCCAAGCATGGTGAACCCGCCGTCGCCGCAAATGGCGATCGTTTGGCGGCCAGGATAGGCGAGTTGCGCTCCAAACGCGTTCGGCGCTGCGTTGGCCATGGACGCCCAGGAGAACGATCCGAAGAGCCTGCGATTCTTGCCACCTTTGATATGCCTCGCCAGCCACATTACCGCCGTGCCAGTGTCTGCGAAAAACATGGCGTCATCCGACGCTAAGTTACACAGCGTAGCTGCGAGGTATTCGGGACGTATCGGTTTGATGCCCGGTCCCTTGTCGACATAATGCTGTTTCAGTTCGGCAAAAGACTCCGTCTCGGCAACATATTTCCGCAAAAAGCGGTCATCAGTCTTCTCCCGGACGTTTTCCAGTAGCGCTTGAAGGGTCGCTTTAACATCGCCTACGAGTCCTAAGTCGAGTGAGGTTCGGCGGCCGATGTGTTTCGGATTCCGGTCGATCTGTACCTTCCTTACTCGCGCTCCTGGAAGGAATTCGGAAAACGGAAAATCGGTCCCGAGCATCAGAAGGAGGTCGGCATTGTTGATCGCTCCATAAGCGCCGCCATATCCCAGTAGACCCGTCAACCCCACGGCATAGGGGTTGTCGTGCTCCAGCCATTGCTTGCCTCGCAATGCGTAGCCGACGGGCGCCTTCAATCTCGCGGCCAGTTCGATTACCTCTTCGCGCGCGTCTCTACACCCATCGCCGCCAAAAATCGCGACGGTGCCGGCCTCGTTAATCATGTCTATGAGCCGGCTCAGGTCCGAATCCGACGGACGAAACACAGGCGCCGCAGGGATCCTGATTTCCACCGGTTCGTCCACGGCGTCCGCCGCCGCGACATCGCCGGGAATGGAGAGTACCGTAGGGCCTTTCTCAATGATCGAAGTGCGTATGGCCGTACCGATGACGGCCGGAGCCTGAGCAGGATTGACTAGCCTGGCCGTGTAAAGAGACGCGGCTTGGAAGAACTGATAGGGATTCATCTCCTCCAGCGAAGACGTATCCATTACCATGGTTTCGACGTCGCCGGCGATCGCAATCACCGGAGCGCGCTCTTTGCGCGCATCCATCAGTCCGTTGAAAAGGTGGACAACGCCAGGTCCCGCTGTTCCGCACACGGCGACGGGTACGCCTGTGAAGTAAGCATCTGCGACAGCGGCGAATACGCCGTATTCTTCATTTCGAACATGCACAAAGTCGACGTTTCCGTTTCGACGCAGCGCATCGATCACAGGATTCAAGGCGTCGCCGACAATGCCGTAACACCGTTTTACGCCGGCGCTGACAAGCATTTCCCACAACACATCAGCCACCTTTCGGGCCATAGCGATCTCTATTTCCTTTCACGAAAGAATGTATGTAGGGTAAGCTCGCCGCTCAGAGTTGAATGATTCCTCGACGAACCTGTCATAAGGGAAAGAGCCGCGTTCGCATCCTTTTGTTTGGTGCTGATCCATTTGAAATGGGAGCAACGGGTAGGGCGAGTTAGTAGGCCGATCAACCCACTTGGCGTGGTTGTCGCCTGCTCGCAGATGTTGGTCCCATCAACGCACCATGGCTGACCGATTAACGGCGCAACCAGAGGTTAATCGTCCGTGGTCACAAAGTCCGCTCGGAGCAGGGATCACAGATAGGTACCGATCAACGCTTGCCACCATTTAACGCCTGGAGCACCGAACAAATCGTCAGCGACCCGGGGAAAGTGATCAATCCCTAACGGCTAACAAATCTACTTCCCTTCAAGAAAAAACGCAGCGGCAGATCGACCGACTTGGTGATCCCAATCCTCTGCGAGACTCCGATCTGGAAGGGGTCCTCCTGATCCGGCGCGCAAACCAGGATAGGTCCACGCGTGACGTCGCATCCGTTGTGCCGCAGTGTGATCCCGAGAGCGCGGGTCAGCTTTCCCGGACCATTCGCCAAATCCTCAGTCCGCTGCGCCGCGGGACGACGCGTGCGGATGGTCGCGATTCCATCCAGCGGCTCCAATGCCCGGATCAGAACGCAGCCGGCCTGTCCTTCCGCCTCGGCCACGATGTTCAGGCAATCGTACATGCCGTAGATGAAATATACATAGGCGTGTCCCGGCGGCCCGAAGATGACGCGATTGCGGTTGGTGGGGCCGCTGGCAGCGTGCGCGGCGAGATCGCCAGTACCCAGATAAGCTTCCGTTTCGACAATGCGTCCGGACGTCGCGCCGTGGACAATGATTTTTCCGAGAAGGGACCGCGCCACATCGATGGTGGGACGCAGATAAAAGGATCGTTTGAGCGGCAAACCGCTGTTAGAGAGCGAGCTTCCCGTTATAAACCATGTCCTTCAAACGAAACTTTTGCTTGATCGTTGCCGGACCCAGCTTGGTGGCGAACTCGACATCTTTGTCATCGAGTGAAAATTCGACCTTCTTGGGAAACACGAAATACACTTCGACGCCTTTGGGGGCACGGCCGAGCTGAATGTCGGCGGGTTTGATCTCGTCCTTGCCTTTCACCGCAAGGGAAGTGTGTTCGATCAGATCTTTCTTCATGGCTTCCGCATCGCCGCGGACCATGTCCCTGGCTATTCCGGTAATCGCAACCACGTACGCGGTACCTTCAGTCGCGAGGATCTTCTTGGCCTCTTCCGAGGTAGACACTTCGGCGCCATATTTCATTTTCAGCAGCGCCTGCTTTACGGGTAACGCCGTTTGCCAGCGGACCACGACCAGGGTGGAGGCAACCGGTTCTCCAATCCCGCTGTCACCGTCACGATTACGGCCGCCGCGTCCGCCGCCGGCGTTGCCCATGGGATCTTCGCCCATGCTGCTCGATCGCGCCGGGCTGTCCGTTTCACCCATGGAGCCACGCCTCGCTCCGCCCGGTCTCGGCCCTTCGCTGCCGATCGGAATCGAGATGGACTTTGCCCACGGCGAGCTTTCGATCATTTTTTGGACGTCCTTGTCACTCCAATCGGTGAACGGTTTGGATTGCCAGAAGTCGGCGCCGAACAGGCACACTGACAGCGAGATCGTGATGGCAGTGAGCTTTTTCATGACTAGGATGAAGTATAACGCAGTACACTAAGAAGTTCCGCATGCGCCTGTTCACCGCGATCGACATTCCGGCGGAGGTTCAGCGCAACCTTCACGGCTTGCTGGACCGGTTGCGGCCAACAGCAAAAATCGCTTGGTCGACGGTCGAGAAGCTGCACGTTACCACGAAATTTATCGGCGAGTGGCCGGAACATCGGCTGGAAGAAATGAAGGGGACGCTCCAGAAGGTGTGTTCCCCGGGCGCGATCGAAATCACGGTGCGCGGCCTCGGCTGGTTTCCGGATGCGCGTAGTCCGCGGGTATTTTGGGCGGGAGTCGAATCCGGTCCCGAACTGGCGATGCTCGCCCACGCGACCGGGTCAGCAGTCGAAAAAATCGGCGTGCCGGTCGAGGAACGGAAATATTCTCCACACCTGACGCTGGCGCGAATTCGGGAGCGCGTACCGCTCAATGCACTGAGGAGCGCGGTGGAAGCGCTGCCCTCGGTTGATTTCGGCTCCTTTCATGTACCGTCGGTTTATCTGTATTTGTCGAGCGGCGGAAAATATACCAAGCTTGCGGAGTTCGTGCTCACGTGATGGGATTGCTCGCGGTTGTCATCGCTTATCTGATTGGCGGCATCCCGTTCGGATATGTGTTGGTGAGGCTCACCACCGGCAAGGATGTTCGAGCTTCAGGCAGCGGGAATATCGGCGCGACCAATGTTTTGCGGACCACGGGACGCGCGGTCGCAGTCGCGACCCTCGCGCTCGACATTTTGAAAGGGTACGCGGCGGTGTGGCTGGCTGCATATCTGACCAACGAATCGGTAGAAGTGATGAGCGCCGCGGCGCTCGCGGTCATGGCGGGACATGCCTTTCCTGTGTTCCTGGGATTCAAGGGCGGCAAAGCGGTGGCCAGTTTCATCGGCGCGTTCCTATACCTTGCTCCGTTGCCGTTGTTCGCCGTATTGTTTGTATTTGTTGTCGTAGTCGTGACGACGCGCTATATTTCGGCTGGATCGATTCTCGCTGCGGCGACGTTCCCCTTCGGCGTATGGATCATCCTGCACCCTCCAATCTCCGTTCTTTTGGCGGCTCTGATTGCGGGCGCATTTATTGTGTGGCGGCATCGCGAGAATATTGGTCGATTGCACGCCGGCACGGAGAGTGTGTTCGTGTGGCGAAGAAACTGATTTCACGCAAAGGTGCAAAGTGAACCGCGTGAAACGGGTCTTATGAGACTCGCCATCATCGGCGGAGGGAGCTGGGGAACCGCGCTCGCGATCGTCCTGGCGCCGCGATTCGAGCGTGTCCATTTATGGGTGTATGAGGCGGATCTCGCCGAACGGATGCGCCGCACTCGCGAAAACGACGTCTATCTGCGTGGCTGCACCCTGCCCGAAAACGTCGAGATCGCCACGGAACCGGGAGGCGCCGAAATCGTTCTGGGAGTGATGCCCTCGCGGCATGCACGGAGATTGTACACGAGCGCGTTGCCGCATTTCGATCCGTCGACGATCTTCGTCAGCGCCACCAAGGGTCTGGAGCAAGGCACGCTGTTGCGCATGTCCCAGGTGCTGGGCGAGGTGGCCCCATTCAAGCCGCGCATCGCGGTGCTCTCCGGGCCCACGTTCGCCCTGGAGGTCGCGCGCGGCGAGCCGGCCGCTGTGGTTATCGCTTCGGGCGACCTTTCCGTGGCGGAACAGGTGCAAGCGGCGTTCTCCGGCCCGACCTTCCGTTTGTATACGAATTCGGATACGATTGGCGTGGAAATCGGCGCCGCGCTCAAGAATGTGATCGCGATCGGCGCTGGAGTATGCCAGGGTTTGGGGCTTGGAAACAATACGTTGGCGGCGCTCATCACTAGAGGGCTGGCGGAGATCACGCGATTGGCAGTCGCGATGGGAGGACAGCCGAAGACGCTCGCAGGTCTCGCTGGTTTGGGCGACCTGGTGCTGACGTGCAGCGGTGATCTTAGCCGCAACCGTAAGGTAGGAATCGAGTTAGCAAAGGGCAGGAGCCTGACGGAGATTGTTGGATCGATGCCCATGATCGCAGAGGGAGTAGAAACGTGCGACGCGGCGGTCGCATTAGGCGCTAAGTTTGGTGTGGATCTGCCGATTATTCAACAGATGCATTCTGTTCTTCACAACGCGAAGAGCCCTCGGGAAGCCTTGCGGGACCTGATGGAGAGGTCGCTTAAGGGGGAGTGATGAATCCTGCGCAACCTTCTCCTAAAGCTGGGGTTAAGAGGGATATGGAGGCTGTAGCCTCCCTGGAACGCGACGCCGAGCTGATGCTCCAGGTTCGCGACGGGGATACCGCCAGTTTCGGTCTTTTGCTGGAGCGGCATCGGTCGCCCGTGGTCCATTTTCTGTATCGTATGGTGCAGAATCAGGCTGTGTCGGAGGAACTCGCACAGGAAGTTTTTCTGCGCGTCTATCGCAGCCGGGCCACGTATGAGCCGACGGCGAAGTTCACCACTTGGTTGTTTCGGATCGCGACGCATTTGGCTCTGAACTGGATTCGTGACGGACGAAAAGAAAAAGGCCAGGAGAGCCTTGATGAGAATCTGATCGAAGGAGTCGAGCGGCAGGTAGCCGACCGGCAACCGACGATCGAGCAGAATTTGTTGTACCAGGTACGATTGCGGGAAGTCCGCGAAGCGATCGAGATGCTGCCGGCGAAGCAGCGTGCCGCAGTGATGATGCACAAATACGAAGAACTGGAATACTCTCAGATCGCGAAAGCGTTAAACTGTTCGGAATCGGCGGTGAAATCATTGCTGTTCCGGGCGTATGAATCGCTGCGGGCGCGTCTCGCGCATATGGCGTGAATTTGCAGTATTGACCGAGGGAAGAACGATGGAATGCATAACAAGAACTAAGGACGGTGCAGAAGTCCTGGTCGAATATTGTTCCGGCGCGCTGAATGCGGCGCGTGCGGCTGAAATCGAAAAGCACATTGCCGTTTGCGGCGCGTGCAGGACTGTCGTCGAAGCGCAGCGCGAGCTGTGGGATACGCTGGAGGGCTGGGCCGCGCCCGCGGTGTCCGAGAATTTCGATGCGCGGCTGTATGCACGGATCGCGCGGGAAGAGTCGGCTCCGTCGTGGAAGCAATGGGCGCGCAGGCTTTTGCAACCCGCGATTCCCGTGGCGATCTGGAAACCGGCGGTTTCTCTCGCCGCAGTGTGTGCGGTACTGACCGTAGGGCTGATGGTGCGGACGCCGGATCCGTCCGAGCAGGGATCGCAGACGTATATCCACGAAATTCATTCCGAGCCCGTCGATATCGAGCAGGTTGCCAACGCTTTAGACGATTTGGAGATGCTGACTCCCGGATCGGCGATGTAAAATATGCCGATGCGCAGGTTGATCGATGTGACCATCGCGGTGACCGTTTTGGCTCTTGCGGGCCATGTGTCTCCGGCGTTGGCGCAAGGGAAAAAGGGCGGACCGTCGGTTCCGCGCTCGGCACCCAAGCGTCCCAACCGGCCGCAGCAGAACCCGGTGCGCGAGTTGGAGCGGTTCCAGAGGATGCCGTCGGCGGAGCGCCAAAAGGAACTCTCGAAACTCCCGCCAGAGCGGCGCACGCAAATGGAGCAGCGGCTGCAGCGTCTCGACAACCTGCCGCCAGCGCAGCGGGAAAAGGAACTGAAGCGCCTGGAAGCGTTTCAGAACTTGTCTCCGGAGCGGCGCTCGGCGGTACGTGAGGAAGTTCAGAATCTCAAAACGCTTCCGCCGGATCAACGCAAAGCTCGGCTGTCCAGCGATGAAGTGAAGAAGAATTTCTCGCCGGAGGAGCTGAAGCTCCTGCATGAGGCATCGGGCCAGCCGGAACTCCTCTAAAAACCCTTCCGCAAGCTGGATGGCCCAAATCCAGCGCACGTCACGATTCAGTAAGGATGCACAATTGTGTGGAGCGAGCTTTGAGCTTGCAGTGCCGGCTTCTAAGCCGGTGTCGTATGACACGTCGACATCGACCGCTTCCTTTGGTCGCGGCTCAGGGTCGGGCGCATGAGCCAGGACCATAGGAGGCGGGCAATGCCGAGTATTTCGCGGTCCCTTTCGCTTGCCTCGACGCCGCCTGAAGCCGTGGCTGCAAGCTTGCTCCACAAAACCAGTCTTTTAAACCAACGAATCCAATTCATTCACCACGAATGCGAAAGTCGCCGCCAGAACATGGATTCCTAGGCAATACCAACCTCTTGGGGCAAGCACGCCAAGACCAAGGGCGGATCCGTAATAAGCGAGCGCCTGAGCCGCCTTTCGGCTGATCGGAGAGATGTGACTGTACCCTGAGGCGCTTCCAGGGGATCCGCCTGGCGGTCGGATCGACATCCAATGAACGGGACAGAAACAGCCGGCGGGGACTTGCCACCTGGATTTTGACTGCGCGCGCAGTGAAAGCTGCACGCACAGAGCGATCACAGCAAAGAGGAAACCCGCATTGAACGGTACCTCACGACTCGAAGTCTACCACCGGGAATTGCCAATTTTAGCGCTGAGGTTCTACTCGACGATGAAGTATGAGATCGTCTGCAACCGGCGCAGCGCTGCACAGCCACTTGGCCGTCTATTGCTCTCGCCGTAGAGGCCCCACAGGAATTTACGACGCCGGCTTCGGAAGCTTCGTGCTCGGCGCCGCCTCGGTGCTTGCTCCAACGGTGGAGAACACGTATATTAGCCCCGTATGAACAAGGTCACTCGCCGGACCGTGATCGCGAGCGCGACGCTGGCGCCGGTCGCGGCGATCCGTAGTGCGGCGCAACCCACCGCACTCAGTCCAGCGCAACTCTCGCTACTCGAAGCCATTGTCGACCGGTTGATCCCCGCCGACGATCTCGGGCCCGGCGCCAAGGAGTGTGGAGCGGCGAACTTCATTGACCGCTCGCTCACCACCGAAAAGGCGTCCTTCATCGAAGGACTCGCCGCTGTGGATGCGCAGGCGCAAACGAAATTCTCGCGCGCGTTTGTCGAGCTCAGCGCGGCGGATCGCGAGGCTGTCCTCGAATCCTCGCCGCGGCCGTTCTTCAATCGTGTTCGTCAACTCACTATTGAAGGCACGTTCAGCGACCCTTCCTACGGCGGCAACCGCGGATACATGGGATGGGATCTGATTCGCTACCCCGGCCCACGGATGGCGGTGAAGCCCGAGGATCAGAAACTTCGCGACGCCGCTAAGCCGGTTCGTACATCAGGTGCGCATGGCCACTAAATTAAAGCCGGTAGATGTGGCCGTGATCGGACTCGGCGCGGTTGGCGGCGTCGCCGTACTACCGCTCGCACGCGCTGGGCTCAAGGTCGCCGGGATCGAAGCGGGAACGTGGATGAATCCGCGCGATTTCCGCCCCGACGAAATTCACAACAATATTCGCGGCCTGCTCACGTCGGTGCCGAAAGCCAACCAGGAAGTCCCCACGGTTCGCGAACGCCCCGGCGCGCCAACGCGTCGCGGGACCATCCATCCTATGATGAACGCGATTGGCGGGACCTCGATTCACTACTGGGCGCAAAGCTGGCGGCTCAAGCCGTGGGATTTTAAGACTCGCTCTCACGTGGAAAAACGGTACGGAGCGCGCGCTATCCCCGTCGGATCGACGCTTGAAGACTGGCCCATCGCGTACGATGACCTAGAGCCGTTCTACGACACCATCGAGCACGAAGTCGGTGTGTCTGGAAAGGCAGGAAATATTCAGGGCCTCATCGATCCCGCCGGAAACGTGTTCGAAGCACCGCGCCGCCGCGAGTATCCCATGCCTCCGCTGCGCGGCTCCGGATTTACGGATTTGATGATGGACACCGCCCGTCAGCTTGGATGGAAACCATTCCGTCCGCCGGCGGCGATCAATTCCGAGCCGTATCAAGGCCGCCCCGGCTGCGTGTTTCACGGCTATTGCAATCGTGGCGGATGCCACATCAGTGCCAAGAATTCCACGGCCGTCACGACAATTCCCGCGGCAATGAAGACGAAAAACCTGACGATTTTCGATCGCGCGCACGTCACGCGAATCGTCAACGGTCCCGATGGGCGCGTCACCGGCGTGACTTACATTCGCGACGAGAAGGAATATTTCCAACCGGCACGCGTGGTGCTGCTCGCGTCATACACTTACGAAAACACGCGATTGTTATTGCTTTCGAAGTCGAAAGAATATCCGAAGGGGCTCGCTAACAATCATGGCCAGGTCGGCAGGCACTATTTCGGCCACTACCAGAATGGCGTGACCGCGCTGTTTCCGTTCGATATCAATGTCTGGTACGGAACGCCCGCGCAGGCCGCCGCGGTGGACGAATGGGCGGACGACAATTACGACCATTCCGACGTCGGGTTCATCGGCGGCACCACGCTTCAGCCGCACACGGAGATGCACCCGATCGAATCCGCCAACATGAATACGTTCGGACGCGCGCCATCGTGGGGATCGAAGTGGAAGGCGTTCATTCGCGAAAACGCCGGCCGCTGGACGTCGGCGTATCTGCAAACCTCGGCCTTTCCTTACGAAGAAACATTTCTCGATCTGGACGACGCCGTCCGCGATCCGCTGGGCGATCCCGTGTGCCGCGTGACTAGTGGGCCGAAAGAGAACGAATCGCGCGCGGTCGCATACGGGCAGAGAAAGATGGAAGAATGGTTCCGCGCCGCCGGAGCGATCGAGGTGATTCGGCCGACGGCGGGCCCACCCGGCGTCTCGACCCACGCATACGGCGGCACGCGCATGGGCGATAACTTCGAGACCAACGTCGTAGACCGATGGGGATTTTCACATGAAGCGCCGAACCTGGGGATTCTGGGGGCGTCCGTGATGGGAACCAGCGGCGCGCGAAATCCTACGTTGACGGCGCAAGCGCTGGCATGGCGAACCGCGGAGAGACTGGTCGCGAACTGGAAGAATCTCTAGCGCGCTGACATTGACCGCTACTTCTTCAACGCCGGATTCACGTAGCCCGCTGGCAATACGTGATCCGGGTCCGGACGGACGCTCAGGTAATCGACGTGATCGGTAATGTCCATCCATCCGTGCGGTACGCCGAACGGGATAATGATGATGTCGCCGGGACCCACTTTTCGTGCTTTGTAGCCCTCCATGGCGCCGCTGGTGCTGGGTCCGTTTAACACCTTCACCACTTCACCGTCCGCCGGAGCCTCGCGACCGTTCTTGATGGTGCCGCCGGTGATCAGCGTGCCGCCGCCCGAAACGATGATGTACGTTTCGGTTTCCTGCGCATGGAAGATTCCCGTCGCCGGGGCGCCTTCCCGTGTTTTGCCGCGATGAATGATCCCGACCGCAAGGTTGTATTTACCCATGTCAACAACGCGCAGCTGCTGATCGACTGCCGGAGGAGCGTTCTTCAGCACCGACTTCACGTCGGCGTCGGTAATGTCGATCGCTTCCTTAGGCGGAACTTGCGCCTGCGCGAAGCTCATCGATCCAAACGCGACTGCCAGAACAAGTCTCTTCATAGTGTCCCTTTCTGTCAGACGATGATAACCTATGACGCATGCGCTGGTACTGCCTTTTTGCCGCCACCGCGGCTGCTGCTCTCGCTCAGACTTCCGCGCCCAACGCGACCGGAGTTTCCATGGGACACGTTCACCTGATCGTCGCCGATCCGGAGGAGCATAAAAAACTGTGGGTTGGTCTGCTCGGCGGGCAGGCGTCGTCTCTTCCACCGCTGGAATTGGTGAGATTTCCAGGGATCTTCGTCATCCTTCAGAAGGCGCGCACGCCGCTCGCCGATGGCTCCGATGGATCTACCGTCAATCATTTCGGATTCCTGGTGAAGAGCTATGCCGACATCAGGGCCAAGCTCACAGCCGCCAATCTGACGTTCACCATGGATAACGCGAATACCAAGCAAGTGATCGCCGTCTTTCCCGACAAGGTCCGCGTAGAATTCACGGAGGACGCGAATCTGAAAACGCCGATCGCGTTCCACCACATCCACGTCGCGACCACGGATCAGGAAGCGACGCGAGGATGGTACGTCAAGACCTTTGGCGGCGATGCCGGCAAACGCGGGACATTTCCTTCGGCGATGTTCCCCGGTGGCGAAGTCGATTTCCTGAAAGCCCCCGACGCGGCCGCCCCTACTAAAGGCCGCTCGCTCGATCACATCGGCTTCGAGGTCAAGGGACTGGAGGCATTCTGCAAAAAGCTCGAAGCCGACGGCATGAAGTTCGACATGACGTATCGCGAAATTCCGCAGCTCGGTGGATTGAAGATCGCCTTCGTGATCGATCCCATTGGCACCAGGATCGAGCTGACGGAAGGCCTCGAATCGCGTTAGTGGAGTAAATCAATCCGAACGCGGGCAGGTCGTAGGCTTACACTGTTGGATATGCGAAAATCCGCGGTGTTTCTTCTTGTCGCGTGTTGCCTATTCGGCGAAGTGAAGACCATGACCTTGCGGGAGGCTCTGGATCTGGCGCTGGCGCAGAGTCCCGAAGTGATGCTGGCGCGGCTGGATCAGCAAAAGCTGCGCGAGCAGGTGACCATCGCGAAAGATCCGTTCGTGCCCAAGGTATACGCTGGCAGCGGCGCGGCGAAAACTTGGGGCTTTCCGGCGAGCATTGATGGAGCCGCGCCATCGATTCTGAATGCGAAAACCCAGATGTCGCTTTTCGACCGGCCGCAGAGTTATCAGATCGCAACCGCCAATGAGAATCTGCGGGGTGCCGCGATAGAAGTGGGGCGGCAACAGGATGAAGTGGCGTTTCGCGTCGCATCGTTATATCTGGACGCGGAGCAATCGTCGCGGAGTCTGCAAGCCGCCCAGCGCGAGGTAGAAAGCCTGGCGCACGTCGTCGAATACGTGCAGGCCCGGGTGGCGGATGGACGCGAGTTGCCGCTCGCAGCCCGCAAAGCGGACCTTTCCCTGCGCAAAGCGAAGAACACTGTGGAGAATCTTACGCTGGATCTGCTGAACGCGGAAATGTCGCTGGCGGTGGTGCTGGGAATGAAGCCGGACGATCGGGTGCGCCCGACGACCGAGGATCGGCAGCCGCTGGCGGTTCCCGTTTCAGAAGAGAAATCCATTGCTGAGGCGATTGAAAACAGTCGTGAATTGAAACGCCTGGAGTCCAACATGCAGGCGAAGATGCTGGAAATCAGGGGTTACAAAGCGGCGCGGCTGCCCAAGATCACGCTGGTGGCCCAATACGAGTTGTTCGCGAAATATTACTACCAGAATTTCTACCCGACGTTTCAACGCAACAGCGGGCAATTGGGCGCGTCGTTTGAGCTCCCAGTGCTGGTGGGCAGGTCCGCGCGGGCCTATGTCAATCAGGCTGAAGAGGACGTCGCCAAGCTAAGGGTCGAGGGGGATCGGACGCGATCGCGAATCACGGCCGACCTGCGCCGCGCGTTTCAGGAAGTGAAGCGCGCCGAAAGCGCTCGCGACTTCGCTCGCGAGGACCTCGACGTCGCGCGCGATCAGGTGTCCGTCGACTTGGCCCAGAACGATGAAGGCCGGCTTCCGATATCGGCGGTGGAGCAGTCGCGGGCGATCGAGCAGGAAAAGTGGCTGGTTTACTATGAAGCGCAGCACGTGGTGGAACGGGCCAAACTCAACGTCATGAAGCAAACCGGTTCGCTGCTCGCCGGGCTTAAGTAAGCGCCGCGTCAGTCGTCCTGTAAATTTCGCCGTTCGCCGGTTTTGCCGAGCCCTAGCAAACCAGGTAACTTATCTTGATCCAAGAGGTACTCAGAACATGAGACGGCACGGATTAAAGCTGGTGATCGCGGCGGTGATCGCATTTCTGATCGGGTTCGTATCCACTATCCGCAGCGCTCCAGCGCAGCAACGGTTCGATATAAAGGTCCGCAACGACTTCTTCGCCGGTTTTGCGGGCGATGCAGCCGCTCTGGCTCGCGGGATGAAGGCCTGCGATCAGGCTCTGACTGAAAATCCGAAGGACGCGGAAGCGCTGGTGTGGCATGGCGGCGGCCTGCTGTTCAATGCCGGCCAAGCGTTCCGCGGTGGCGATCAGCAGAAAGGTATGGATCTGTGGACGCGTGGGTTGAAAGAGATGCAGACCGCGGTCGATCTGGAGCCGGACACCGTCGGCATCCGCATTCCACGCGGGGCTACTCTTCTCGCCACGTCCCGATTCCTGCCGGACGAAGCAATGGCGAAACCTCTACTGGAGACCGGGCTGTCCGACTATCAACGCACTTACGATCTGCAGAAACCTTACTTCACGACGCTCGGAACGCATCCTCGCGGCGAATTGCTGTTCGGCCTGGCCGAGGGATACAGCCGGCTGGGAGATCAAGCCAAGGCGGCCACCTACTTCGAAGAGATCAAGAAAACTCTGCCAGAAACGGCTTATGCCAAGCGCGCGGATTTGTGGATGCAGACGAAGTCGCTACCTATGCAGCAGACCGGATGCGTCGGGTGTCACGCGGGGAACTGAGTTAGCGTAAGGCTCGGGTGATTAAATCCAACGGAGGCGCACCCTGGACGCCGGATTCGGTGTGGTAGGTGCGGCAGCACAGCGATTCGACCGGGTGCGCGTCCTTCTCGAGATCCATCCCGTTCACTAGAATTGTTGGCGATCCGCAGAAGCCGTCCGCGATTGCGTCCATGGTCACTTCCGTTTCCACAAGCTTAATGCTGACGTCCAGAGCGCTCGCAGCGGATCGAATGCGGGCAATCGTTTCGTGGAGGCTTGGGCATCCCTCAATGAAGAGGACCTCAACCCTTTTCACGGCAGAGTCCATGACCAAAGTATGCCAAACCCAAGGTAATCATTGCGTTGGAATCAGCAATATTGACCGCGGCAGCATCGCTGCGATATCCTAAAAGCTCGAATGGCTAATACTGTATCCGCGCTGAAGCGTGTGCGTGTCGCCGAACGGCGGACTACGATCAATAAGACTCGCAGATCCCGTTTGCGGCATCAAATCCGCGCCATGCGCCGGTTGCTTGATGCGAAGGACGCCAAAGGTGCGACTGCTATCGCGCCGAAAACGTTCTCCTTGGTCGATCGCGCCGCGAAGTGGGGCGTCATCAAGAAGAATACGGCGGCCCGCTATAAGAGCCGGCTCACGCTTCGACTGCGCAAAATCGCTGCTGCTGCCTAATTTCCAGGCGAGGTTAGGGCGAGAATCATTTCTTCCATCACGATGCGGTCGTCTGGACGCGCATCGCGAAGGGAGCGGTCTGCCTCGAACAGCCTCACCACGGCTCGTTCTAAACGCGCTTTAGGAAACGCCTCCACGGTTTGTTCGATCTGACGAGCTCGCTCCGGCCAGATTCGCGCGCCGAGCTTATTGAAATGACCCTGGATCTGCCCGGCGGTGCGCAACCCGGCTTCACGAGCGACCAGCGCCATGCGGAACTGCGTGGCAAGGAAGGTCAACGCGAGCGGCATGTATTCGCCATCGCGAGAAAGTGTGTCGAGGACTTGCAAGGCGCGGGTACGATCGCCGCGGCCGAGCGCGGCAACCAGCGCGAAAATTGTCGCCGCCTGCGCGTCGGGAACCAGTGCGGCGATATCGTCCGCCGTCACTTTGCGATCGCCGGCAAATAATTTCAGCTTTTCGATTTCGACCGCGATGCGAGCAACGTCGCCTCCGGTGGCTTCGAGCAGCAGCGCGAGTTCGGCGAGGCCTAGCTGCAATCCGGCTTGTTTGGCGAGCGACTGCGTCATGGAACGCGCCGTGTCCGGCGGGAATTGCCGGAACTCCACTTGCGCGGGGATCGCAGCGTAGAATTTCTGAACGCGCTCCAGCTTGGATTTCTCCTCGCCTTCGAAATCGTAGCGGCTGGCTTCGATGACCAGCACGGTTCCCGGAGTGGGCTGCGCGATGTACTGCGCGAGTTCCGGCGTTTCGATTTCGGCATCGCCGCGAGGCAGGGCAGCCTCTGCGCCGGCCAGCCAGATCACGCGTTCGGACGCAAATAGCGAAAGCGACCGCGCGTCGTCAATGGCGGCGGCGAGAGGGATCTGATCAAGATCGTGCCGCGTGAATCCGCTTTCGCGATTTTCGGGAGTGAGTACCGCTTCGATCAGCGCGCGCCGGCAGCGCTCACGCTGATAGGATTCCTGGCCCAGGAACAAATACACCGGTGCGGGAGCTTTCTTCAAACGCTCAAGAAACTGTTCGGGCGTCATCAGAAGTTCTCGAGAATCGCGGTGACCACTTGCTGCGCCAGAGTGCGGCTTACGCGATCGAGCGCCGCATCGCTCTCTTCGAAATACTGTTTAGGATCCACGCTGACTTCGTAGCGTTCGCGAACTTCCATGGCAGGGCGCGAGAACAGAACTTTGCCAGTGGCCCGCTCCGTGAGCGAGAGCTGAAGATACACGTGAACATCGACGGCGGTAGCGTTTTGCACCACAATCGTGGCGCCGGCGATATAGTTCGTCACAGTTCCGCGCAGCACGGCGTCGGCTTTGTTCGGATCGGAAACGATCCGGTAGCGCGTGCGTGCGATAAACTCACGCGCCAAGGCCTCCGGAATCCTATCGGTGAGCTTGTAGCGCGTAGTGCCGTTAGCGAACGCGGGTATCGCGATGGTCTGGACCGTCTTTGGAAGCAGATCGGTGTGACCGGCGACGTGATAACCACACGCGGTCAGACAAAGCGCGACGGCCGTTAGCGCGTAATTCAGAACGCCTCCTTCGCTACAGCCACCGCATTTTCGGCGGCGAGCCGCAGGTTGTCTGCCACCATCCACAGCCAGCATGCGCGCGGCTGATTGTGATCCTGCACGATGGCGCCCGCCGCCAGGCCGTTTTGTCCAGCAATGCCGACATTGGTGGGAGGCTCGTCGGGGCGCACGTCGATTCCGGCGCCTTCGAGTCCGCGTGAGATGGCGTCGACGCCGGGGTTTTCTTCGAACTCGACCCACACCGAAAAACTGTGCCCGTGAAAGACCGGCGCCTGAATCAGGCGCAGAGACGGCATGGGGACCGACGGATACGCCGACAAGAGCGATGCGAGATGCCGCTCCAGCCGCTGCTCCACCGAATCCAGCGGCTCCAGTGCTTCCTCGCCGTAGCGCGCCAGAAGATTGAAAGCTACCTGGGCGTCGTATACATCGGTTTTCAGTTTCTGGAATGACAGCGTCGCGACGGTTTGTTGTTGCAGCTCGTCCAGGCCCCGCTGGCCACGCTCGCTGGCGGGCTCGAAGACGTGCGCGATCGCGCGGCGGACCGGCGCGATCCCTGCGAGTGTCGAGAGAACCTGGGCCAGCGCAATCGCAGCCGGATGCGCGATCACTTGAATCGCGGAAGGACTCGGATGCGACGCTTCAGCCGTTGGCGCGCGAAGCCGGGCGGAGGGCTGATCCTCCAGGGCTCCGGTGAGATCGATCAGCATGGGGCCGTCTTGGGGATTCAATTTCAAGGTCCGGCGGCTGGATGCGGGCGAGCCGGCAAGAAAAGCCACGCGCGAAGCTTCCAGGCTTTCCGCAATCAGCGGAATCATCACCACGGCCTCGTCCTCTTCACGCGCAAGGATCATGGAATCGTCGGCCGCGGCCGAGATCAATTCGACGCGCGGGGCAGGCTTCAAGTCTCCCAGTAAGTCGCGGATTTCGCGAGCGAGTAGGGTATCGCCACCCACTACTGCCACCAAAGGACGGTCCGCGCTAGCCAACCTGGTGCTCCGGCGCGCGCGGCGGCGAGGGTCTCAAGCGCCGTCGAACGATTCCTCCAGCGCGAATAACGATACCGCTGCCGACGTACGCAGCGCACATCCCCAGCAGCATGGGTTGCGAGAATATTGAAATGACGTAGATCAGACCCGCGACTAATATGATGGTCAGTGGAGAGAGTGGCCGCGTCAGTGCCAAATCCTTGAAGCTGGGATACCGCCAGGTGCTCACCATCAGGAACGCCAGCAGTCCGGTCAGGATCAGCCACGCCACTGAGAAGACCCACCACTCCAGCGGAGCGCCGTCGACGGCGTAGACGATGCTGGCGATCATGCCTGCGCCCGCTGGAATCGGCAGACCCACGAAATACTTCCGGTCGGGACGTCCAGGATTCTTGGGAATCGGGTTGGTCTGAATATTGAATCTGGCTAATCGGGCAGCGCCGCACAACAGGTACATGAAGGACAGAAAATATCCGGCGTTGCGCAGATGTTCCAGAATCTTGCCCTGGCTCAGCGGAACGAAATACACACCCCAGACAAACGCGAGGGCGGCGGGCGCGATTCCGAAGGTGATCACGTCGGCCAGCGAATCCAGCTCCCGTCCAAACTCGCTGGTAGTGTTGGTCATGCGGGCGATGCGCCCGTCGAGCCCGTCGAAGAACACGGCCGCTCCAATCGCCATGGCTGCGAACTTGAATTGAAGGCTGGCGGCATACGGGTCCTGCGTCATCAGGATCGCGCCTTGAAATATCGCCAGCAGTGCATAGAAGCCGAGGAAAATATTGGCTGCCGTAAACAACGTAGGCAGGGCGTACGCCGCGCGGCGCGGGCGGCGGTCGGGCGATCTTGGATCGATCAGGCGTTCGCGTAAGTTCATACAGAATTCCTTTGGGCGATCACGCTGGAGCCGGCGGATACGCGCTCGCCTTCACGCACAGTGACCTTCCATTCGGGTCCCAGAAATACATCCACGCGCGATCCGAATTTGATCAGGCCTATGCGCTCGCCTTTGTCCACAAGATCGCCGGGCTTTTTGTAACAAACGATCCGCCGCGCGATCAGACCTGCGATCTGTTTGAACACCACCCGCGTGCCGTCGCCGTCGACAGTCATGATGTTCTGCTCGTTCGAATGGCTGGCGGCTTCCTTGCTCGCCACCAGGAACTGGCCCTTCTGATATTTCACGCATTCGACTTTGCCGCCGATAGGCGTGCGGTTGACATGCACGTCGAAGATGTTCAGAAAAATACTGATGCGGTTCGCACCCGCGGCATCCCGCTTCACTGCCACAATTTTTCCATCCGCCGGTGCTACCGCGACCGGTCCGTCCGGAATCGCGCGTTCGGGATCGCGGAAAAAATACAGACAAAACGCCGCTAGAATGTATAGCGGCACGGCCCAATACCAACTCAGCAGCCAGGTCACCAGCGCCCCTGCCGCGATGAGTCCGAGCGCGTAATAGATTCCGAAAATGACCACGCACTTCTATTGTAGAAGGTCCGCGAGGGAGCTACTTCCTAAACAGCAAGACGGCGTTCAGTCCGCCGAAAGCGAACGAGTTCGAGAGCGCGTACTCGACTTGTACCGTCCGGGCCACATTCGGGACGACGTCCACGTCGCAAGCCGGATCGGGTTCGGTGAAATTCGCCGTCGGAGGGACAATTCCTTCGTGGAGAGCGAACAAAGTCGCGGCGGCTTCAATCGCGCCCGCGGCACCAAGGGTGTGGCCGTGAATAGACTTGGTGGAGCTGATGAGCAACTTATCGGTCTTAAAAATCGCCCGGATCGCTTCAATTTCGGTGGGATCATTCATCGTCGTGCCGGTTCCGTGAGCGTTGATATATCCGACGGCCTCCGGAGCCACCGCCGCGTCGACAAGTGTCGCCCGCATGGCGCGCGCGGCTCCTGTGGCCGAAGGCTGCGTGATGTGATGCGCGTCGGAAGACATGCCGAAGCCGGCGAGTTCGCCCCAAATATGCGCCCCGCGCGCCCGGGCGCGCTCCATCGGCTCCAGGATCAGCATCGCTGCGCCCTCGCCCAGAATCAATCCGCGCCGGTCTTTCGAAAACGGACGGCACGTGTCCGGCGAAACTACACGCATCGCCTCCCAAGCCTTCAACATCCCTAGCGAAAACGGCGCTTCGCTTCCGCCGGCGATGGCGACTTCGGCAGTTCCGTTGCGCACCATCCAGAATGCCTGGCCGATGGCGTGATTTGCCGAAGAACACGCGGTCGAGACAGTGTAAACCGGACCCGTGATTCCGTATTCCAGCGAAATGCGGCTCGCTCCGGCGTTGGCCATCACTTTAGGAATCGAAAGCGGAGAGAAGCGCGTGTTGTTCAGTGCGTAAAGCCCGCGAAAGGATTCGTCTTCCGTGGACTTTCCGCCGACACAGGATCCCGTGACTATGGCCGCGCTTTCCTTCAACGCAGCGTCGAACTCGAGACCGGAATCGGAAACGGCCTCGCGCGCCGCGAGCAGCGCGAACTGCGCGAAACGATCCAGCAGATCGGCCTCCTTCGGCTCGAATTCGAGCGACGCGTCGTATCCCGGAACCTCTGCGCCGTTCGGAAATCGGACCGATCCTGGCGGGACCAATACCATGGGACGAATCGCGCTGGTTCCGGATTTCAGCGCATCCCAAAAAGCGCCGCGAGTGCGGCCCGCTGCGGAAATAACGCCGATTCCCGTGACGGCGACTCTTCGCGTCATGCGCTCTGTTTCGCTGCGAGCAGTTTTTCGATGCCTTCCGCCATCTCACGAACCGAGCGGATCTGGCGCGCTGCATCGTCGGGAATATCCACGTCAAACTCGCTCTCGAGCGCGAACAGAATATTGATGCCATCCAGCGAGTCGATCTTGAGCTGCTCAAAGCTGCTGTCGATGGTCACCGATTCCGGCACAAGGTGCTGCGTCTTGACAATGACGCCGATCACGCGGGCAATTAGCTCGTCGGACATAATATTTGGCTCACGGTTTCGAACTGAAACCCGCGCTCTTTCAATATAGGTATGGCATAGTCGACGGCTTCGAGTGTGGCGCGGATGTCCGGAGCGCGTTCCACCGTGCGTCCATCATGCAGGCAGACGATCGCTCCGTTCGCGGCCCGCCGCAGAATCAGGCTGGAGATGCGCGGCGCCGGCCAGCGCCAGTCGCGGCCGATCACGGTCCACATCACGCCCATCAAGTTGAGGCGCTGCTGCGCGCCTCTCAACCCCACCCAGCGGACTCCGTAGGGAGCGCGAAACAGCCGGGGCGCCACGCCCGTCGTTTGCCGGATGGATTCCTGCGCCAGCGCCAGTTCGCCATAAATGAATTCCGGCGAATGGAAATCGAGCCGCGGATGCGAATCGGTATGATTGCCGATTTCGTGACCGGCCCCAGCGACCGCGCGGGCGATGGAGGGGCAGCGCCGGACGTTTTTTCCGCACATGAAAAACGTCGCCTGAACGCCCTGCCGCGCAAGAATTTCGAGCAGCGCCGGCGTCGACTCGCTGGGACCGTCGTCGAATGTGAGTGCGATCGCCGCCCGGGAGCGGTCGCCGTGATAGACCGAAGGAGCCAATAGGCTGGAGGACCGGCCCCGCACTGCGTATCCCATGGTTCCGGCCGCAGCCGCCACTCCGGCAGCCGCAGCAGCGCCCATCAGCATCGTTCTTTCATGATACAGGCCCGGCGCGCACCGGCCTCTCCTGCTATTTTCAAAGGTGATGCTCCAACCGACGATCTTTCGCGAATACGATATTCGCGGCATTGCTGAAACCGAACTCACCAGCGCCGGCGTCACCGACCTCGGACGCGGCCTCGGAACACTCCTGCGTCGGAAGAGCGGACCTAAAATCAACCTGGGCTGCGATTGCCGCCTGAGTTCGCCCCGTCTTCGCCATGCGCTTCTCGAAGGCCTGCTCGCCTCCGGCTGCGATGTGACCGATATAGGCGTCGTCCCCACCCCCCTGCTGTATTATTCCGCCGTGCATCTGAACGCCGATGGCGCCGTGATGATCACCGGCAGCCACAATCCCAGCGAGTTCAATGGATTCAAAACGGTGTGCGGATCGGGCACCATTCACGGCGATGATATTCAGGACGTCCGCCGCATCATCGAAGCCGCCGATTTCTCGACGGGCAGCGGCACACATCGGACGGTCGACGTCAGCGATTCGTACGTCGACCAAGTCGCTTCGCAGTTCAAATTCGATCGCCGCATCAAAGTCGTCGCCGACGCCGGTAACGGAACCGCGGGTCCCACCATGCATCGCCTATTCCAGCGTCTCAACTGCGAAGCCCTCGAACTGTTCTTCGAAATGGATGGCCGCTTTCCCAATCACCATCCTGACCCAACTGTCCCCGCAAATCTCGCAGCGCTTCAAAACGCGGTGAAAGCCCACGGCGCGGATCTGGGCATCGCCTTTGACGGAGATTCGGACCGCATCGGTGCCATCGACGAGCACGGCAACGTGATCTACGGCGACATGCTGCTGCTGATCTACGGCCGTGAAATCCTCACACGCAAACCGGGCGCCACCTTCATCGGCGAAGTGAAATGCTCCCAGATCATGTACGACGAACTGAAGCGCCTGGGTGGCAATCCCATCATGTACAAAACCGGCCATTCCCTGATCAAAGCCAAAATGAAGCAGGAGCACGCCGAGCTCGCCGGTGAAATGTCGGGTCACATGTTCTTCGCCGATCGCTACCTCGGCTTCGATGACGCGCTCTACGCCGCCTGCCGCCTGATCGAAATCGTCTCGCGTAGCGGCAAACCCCTATCCGCGCAGCTCGCCGGCCTGCCGAAAACGGTGACAACTCCGGAAATTCGGGTCGATTGCCCCGACGAATTGAAGTTCGAACTGGTCGCCCGCGTCGCCGACCAATTCAAACGAACGCACAGGGTGATCGACGTCGACGGAGTTCGCGTCCTGTTCGATCACGGCTGGGGCCTCCTGCGAGCTTCGAACACACAGCCCGTTCTAGTGATGCGTTTCGAAGCCACCGATGCCGCGTCCTTGGCCCGTTACCAAGCAGAAGTAGAGCAGGCGCTCGATCGAGCCAAAGCGCCGCTCGGCGCTTGAGATGTCACCCCAGCGAAAAAAAACGCGTCGGACTCTTAGCGCCCGGCGCGTTCCCAATTTCACAAGGAGACAAGTAGAGAGGAGCCGAAGGCCGCCCTCCGATCCGGCCCTCAGCATAATTGAGAATGCCACAAGGCGTAGCGCCCTCCAATAGTACACACTGATAATTTCTTAGAGTTTCGTACTATACCGTGCAAGAGTACTACTGGTACAGGACCTCTTTACTTACGACCCGCCACACGCAATACCCCGCCACGGGAACCAGCGTCGCCAGTTCGAAGGCCGTGTTATAAGCGTGCAAATCGAATAGCTTACCCGCTCCCGGCATCGCCACAGCGACCACCGCCGACCAGCTCCCCGCCCCCAGCCCTGCGATTAACCCGGAATACTTCATGGAGTAATGACTCGTGGCATATGCGACTGCCCCAATAATAAATCCCGCGGCAATGAACATCGCCAGAAACATCAACGCCAGCGCAGCCCCCGCTGACTCCACGCGACCCACCGCGGCCATCGGCGTCATCAAACAAATCAAAATGAAGAACTGCTTCCGCATCGCGGGAATCGAGGCCCCTGCAGCCGCGAACCTATCCGTTACCCACCCCCAGAAAAAATACCCAAGCTCCCACCCCAGCGGTGGAATCCACAACACATGTCCCAACTGATTCTGTGAAAAATGCATGACCGCACTCAAATAAATCGATGACTGATATAAGACAAACGCCGCCGGAAATCCTCCCAGCGCATACGCCGCCAGAAACCCCCAAAGCCGCGCATCCTTCCAATGCGGCCCGCGTTCCTCTTTCACGTCGCCCCGAGCCGTGACCAAAGGGAGCGGTTCCCCCTGCGCCTGCCGCAAATCCTTGCGCCGCGAAACCAATCCCCACACCGCCAGCCACGCCAGCCCGACCGCGCCCGTAAACCAGAATGCTCCCGTCCATCCCCACCTTGCCGCGACCGGAGTCACGATGATCGGCGTAATCAGCGCCCCCAGCGATCCTCCGCTATAGGAAATCGCAATCCCTCGCGACCTCTGCCGCGGCTCGAGCGTCTGCACCACCGTCCGCAGCGAACCCGGGAACGTCGCGCCTTCTCCAAACCCCAGCACCGTCCTGGCCAGCGCAAAACTCCGGAAGCCGCCCGCAAACGCATGCGCCGCCGACGCCACGGTCCACAACGAAACTGCCGCCGTCATCCCGATCCTGACGCCGACACGGTCCAGAATCTTGCCCCACACCGGATTCGCCAGCATGTACGCAACGGAGAAAGCGGAAATAATGAACCCATACTGTTCATTACTCAGATGTGTGTCGCGCAGGATGGTGGGCGCCAGCAGCGCCAGCGTATTCCGATCGATATAGCTGATCGTCGAGACCAGCATCATCGCAAATGCGGGAACCCATCGCACGAATTAGCCAAGCTAGCACACGGTTGCGACCCGCGTACGTTCTCTTGCGTGCCAGCCCTACTTCGGAGCGCCCTGCGCGAAAAACTTTGGGGGAGTCGAAGAGTCCGCAAAGTCGAAGCCGCTAATGAACGCGAGCTTTAGAATCTTTTCCATCTTTGTGAAATTAATCTTCTCCACCGTGTCCGTCACCTGGTGATAATCCGGATGGAAGCCCGTGAACCACCACATCGCCGGAATATCGTGCAGCAAAAGAGGATACTGATCGCTGCGGAACAGCACGTTGAGCACAGTATCGTCGTCCCATTTGTAGTTGAGATGCAATCCCACGAACTCATTCGCCTGTTCGACCTCCTTACGATAATCCGGGCTGTACTTGGTGCCGACGATGTTCACTTCATTCGACGTGTCCGCGGCAATGTCGATGAGCCCGTGGGTCTGCGCGCTGTCTTTTTCATCGCGGCCAATCATGTCGAAATTGATCTGCGCGCGTGTGGTTTGCAGCGGACGCAGCGGGTGCGCAGCGTAATAATAGGACCCCAGCAACCCGCGCTCCTCCGCAGCGAAGACGATGAAGAGCAGCGATCGCTTCGGCTTTGCCGGATTTTTCGCAAACGCATGCGCCAAGGCGACCACGCCGATGGTGCCCGATCCGTTATCGTCCGCGCCGTGATAAATCCCGCCGTCAATGCGCAAGCCGTCGTGATCGTAGTGGCCGCTGAACAGAACGGTTTCATTCTTCAGTTGTGGATCGCTTCCCTCCACGATTCCAGCGACGTTGTACGAAAGCTGGCGCTTGCGCTGGGCCGTTGCGATGTGCAATTCAGCTTCAGCATCGCCGAGCGCCGCCGACTGCGGCTTGAGCGTCGAATCGATCGCGGTCTGAAGTTCCGACGGCTTCTTGCTCGTCGCCGCGAGTAATGTTTCTGCCGCTCCGGCGCTTACGTTGAACACCGGAATTGAATCCTCTTCGGCGATGGCCTGTGTCGGCCGCGGAGTGCGTAGGTTTTGACCACCTCGCCCACCAGTGTCAAGCGGGCCGCGCTGATTTCCCGCTTTGTGGTTCGGATCCGGCGCGATCAGCAGCGCGACCGCGCCATGCCGCTGCGCGATCATCATCTTCGCGCGGGCGTTCGCATAGCGCGTGTTGCCCTTGCCATTGAAGATCGAATTGGCGTCGTCCTCCTGCGGCTCGTGGTTGAACACCAGAACGATTTTGCCGCGCGCGTCGATCCCGGCGTAGTCGTCGTAACGTAGCTCGGGAGCGGTGATTCCGAAACCCGCGAATACCACGCGTCCTTTGTAAACCCCGTCGTTGGGATAGTTGCCCGTCGCGTCCGGTGCGTGGAGAGTCTGCTCGGTTCCATGCATCCGAAGCTTCAGCGATGTGTTCTCGCGATCCATCTTGTATTCGACCAGTGGTACCGGCTGTAGAAACCCGTCGCCGAACGCGGGCTTCAATCCGGCCTTGGAGAATTCGGACGCGATCCACTGAATGGCGACCTCCGATCCACGCTCCAGAGACATGCGTCCTTCCAGAGCATCCGATGAAAGGAATGTTAGATCGGCGCGAAGTTTCGCGGCTTGAATATCTTCGAGCCCCGTAGCGATTCGCGTGCGTGTTTGAGCGGTGAGGGCGACGGCAAGTAAGCAGAGAGCAAGCAGCTTGAGGTATTTCACGTTAAAGAGTTTATATCAACAACCGCGTGCAATGCGGAGTAGAATTCTGGGATGACTTTCGCAAAGCTGCTCGCGATGTTCGCGAGCCTCGCCACCGCGCAATCGATCGATCCGGAACTCGCGAAGCACACCGCGCTGTTCGAAAAGAAGATTTATCACGTCACCGCGAACGTGTACTCAGCAGTCGGCTACTCGCTGGGTAACTCGATCATGATCGAAGGCGACACCGGCGTCATCATCGTCGACACGCTTTCCTCGGTCGAGGCGGCGCGGCAAGTGCGCGAAGAGTTTCGCAAGATCACGCCGAAGCCGGTAGTTGCGGTGATCTACACCCATTTCCATCCGGATCACGTACACGGCGTCAAGGCTTTCGCGGATTCTCCGAGCGTCGAAGTCTACGCGCACGAATCACTTCTTGACAATTATGTAACTCAGGGAGCGCTGATCGGACCGATTCTCGGCGTTCGCAGTTCGTATTCGTTCGGTGCTGGAATGACGGCCGAGGAACGCCAGGGCATGAACTTCGGACTTGGCCCGATCTACGCGCCGGGCACCTCTACGTTTATCCCACCGACGAAAACATGTCGTGACCGGATGGACGTGACCATCGCCGGCGTGCAACTGCGCCTGTTGCATGCTCCCAGCGAAACGCCGGATCACATTACGGTGTTTCTGCCCGAATCGCGCCTGCTGTGCTCGGCGGACATGATCCAAGGGCCGGCGTTTCCGAACATCCATACATTGCGCGGCGCGAGCTTTCGCGATCCCCGCGCCTGGGTCGGCAGCATCGATGCGATGCGCGCGCTGCACGCCGATTTTCTGGCTCCATCGCACGGCCAGCCCGTTTCCGGGCGTGACAAAGTCGAAGAAGTCATGCTCAACTATCGCGATGGAATCCAGTTCGTGCACGATCAGACTATCCGCTACATGAATAAAGGTCTAACGCCGGATGAGCTCGTGGCCAAGGTGAAGCTGCCGCCGCATCTGGAAAATTACGCGCCCTATCTGCGTCCATTCTACGGAACCGTGTCGCATTCGGTTCGCGAAATCTACGTCGGATATCTGGGATGGTTCGAAGGCGATCCGACGGCTCTCGATCCCACGCCTCCCGCGGAGTCCGCGCGTCGTCAAGTCGGGTTGATGGGTGGACGCGACCGCGTTCTTCAAGAAGCCAAAGGCGCGCTGGACGCAGGCGACGCGCAGTGGTCGGCGGAACTGGCTTCGTATCTGATCCGGATGAATCGCGACGATCGCGACGCACGGCAGATCAAGGCCGCGGCGCTGCGCAAGCTGGGACTGGCGCAGAAGAATACGAACTGGCGCAATTGGTATCTCGCCTCGGCGCATGAACTGGACGGATCGCTCGACACTGCTGCCGTTTTGGCCCGCGCGCGAACAAACTTCGGCGCGCCGGAAACGATCGCGGCATTGCCGGCTCGCGTGTGGGTCCAGGGATTGACGACGCGCCTGGAAGCGGAGAAGACGCTCGACGTCCACACCACCATGTCGTTCTGGTTTCCCGACACGAAAGAGGAGTACGCGCTCGAAGTGCGCCGCGGCGTCGCGCAGTTCAGCGATCGGCCTGGACTCGCAGATGTCGCGATCGAGCTGGAAAAGGCCACGCTGGATCAAATCCTGCTCGGCCGCTCATCGATCGTGCGAGCGCTCAACTCGGGTCAGATGAAGGTGACGAAAGGCGACCGGGCGGATGTGCTGAAGTTCTTCGGCTATTTCGAGCCTGCGTTCGCCGATCCCATCGCGCTCACGGTTCGCTGATCTTCGCCAGCACGTTCAGATCGAGCCGGCCGGTATAAATCGCCATGCCGAGCGCCACGTCGATCCGCATCGCCGTCAGCTCACGAATCTCATCCAGCGTGCTGATCCCTCCCGCCGCCGTGATCTCGTGATCCGTCGCCGCGCGCAGCCTTCGGAACCATTCCAGATCGGTCCCCTGCAGCATGCCTTCCTTGTCGACATAGGTGCACAGAAACCCGCCGCAGTACGTTTCCAACCGGCTAATGACGTCCTCCGCGGTGAATTCAGTCGACTCCTGCCATCCCTTGACGACGATCTTTCCGTTTCGTGAATCGAGCGCGATCATAATTCGCTCGGGTCCAATCGCCGCACAAATCTCTTCGATCGCCGGTGTAAAGGCCGCCGTCCCAACGATCACGCGATGGGCGCCCCGATCGATCAGCAATCTCGCGCGGTCTGCCGTGCGCACGCCTCCTCCGACGCGACAATTCGCACGCGACGCGATCGATGCGACGATTGCTCCGTTGTCTCCCGTGCCCATCGCGGCATCCAGGTCGATCACCTGAATCTCGCGAAACGCCTTGAATCTCTCGACCATCGCCAGCGGCGCGTCCCCTTCGAGGGCCTTTTCGCGACCTTGTACAAGCTGCACCACCTTGCCGCCCATCAGATCGATGCAAGGAACGATCATCGCCGCACCGGAGTTCCTCTGGCCGCAAGAAATTCTTTCAGATCGGAGACGGTGTAAGTCCCGTAGTGAAAAATCGAAGCCGCCAGCGCAGCGTCGGCGTGTTGGAAGACTTCCAGGAAATCTTCAGGCCTACCCGCGCCGCCGGAAGCGATCACTGGAACTCCGGTCGCGTCGCGGACAGCGCGCGTGAGTTCACAATCGAATCCCGTCTGCACCCCATCCGTGTCCATCGACGTGAGCAGGACTTCGCCGCAACCCAGCTCTTCGCCGCGGCGCGCCCATTCGATCGCATCGATACCTTCATCGTCACGGCCGCCACGCGTGAATACGTTCCACTGCCCCGGTGCGCGGCGGCGAGCGTCGATCGCCAGCACTACCGCTTGCGCGCCAAATTCCCGGCTCAACTCAGCGATCAGCTCGGGCCGTCGAACCGCGGCTGTATTGACGCTGATCTTGTCGGCGCCCGCATGCAGAATCGCGCGTGCGTCGTCAATGCTGCGGATTCCGCCGCCTACCGTGAGTGGAATGAATACTTCGCGTGCCGTTCGCGCGACCACGTCGACCATGGTCCGTCGATTGTCGCTCGACGCTGTGATATCCAGGAAAACCAGTTCGTCCGCGCCCTGCTGGTTGTAGCGTGCCGCGAGCTCCACGGGATCGCCTGCATCGCGCAGGTTTACGAAATGCACGCCCTTGACGACGCGCCCGTCCGCAACATCCAGGCAGGGAATGATCCGCTTCACGAGCATACGAACGCCCTGACGATCTGCAATCCCACAGGCCCCGATTTTTCGGGATGAAACTGAACAGCGAAAATATTTCGGTACTCGATCACCGCGGTGAACTCGATTCCGTAATTGCACGTCGCAGAGGCTGCGTCGACCAACGGCGCATGGAAACTGTTCGCAAAATAGGCGTACGGTTCTTCGGGGAGTCCCTCCAGCAAGCGCGAATCGCGCCGCCGGCGCAGACTGTTCCAACCCATATGCGGAACGCGGCGATCGCCCCCGAATTTCTTCACCACGCCCGGAAAAATGCCGAGCCCGGTTTGCTCCGGAGCTTCGTCACTGCACGAGAACAGGGCCTGCAATCCCAGACAGATTCCGAAAAATGGAACCCCCTCCGCGATGCGCTCCTTCAACGCGCCCCGCAGCTCGAGCTGATCGAGCGCGCGCATCATCTGGCCGAAATGGCCGACGCCCGGCAGCACGATCTTATGCGCACTTCTTACTCCCGCCGGGTCGCGGATCAATGTGTGCTGCGCACCGATTGCGTCCAGCGTGTTTTCCACGGAACGAAGATTCCCCGCGCCGTAATCGATGACCGAGATCACAGCAATCCCTTCGTCGACGGCAGCACCCGCTTCAATCGTGCGTCGCGGGAACACGCGTACCGCATTGCGCGCGCGAAACATTTGAAGATCGCCTCGATCTTGTGATGACTCGACCGGCCGTACAATACCTTCGCATGAACATTCGCGCCGGCGTGGTTCGCGAAACCGCCGAAAAAATCCTCCACCAGCTCAGCTTGAAGATCGCCCACCAGCCGCACACGAACGGTATCCTTATATACAAGCGTCGGCCGGCCGCCTAGATCTACTGCGACCACAGCCAGCGTTTCATCCATGGGTAGGACGAAATACCCCGCGCGATTGATCCCGCGGCGATTGCCCAGCGCGTTCGCGAACAACTGCCCCAGCACGATGCCGACGTCTTCCACCGTGTGGTGCTGGTCCACGTCCAGGTCGCCGTCGGCGCGCAGCTTCAGGTCGAATGCGCCGTGCTTCGCAAACAGTTCCAGCATATGGTCGAAAAAACGGATGCCGGTCGAAATGTCGTAACGGCCCTGGCCGTCAAGGTTCAAAGTCGCGCGAATGTGAGTCTCGTTAGTCTTCCGGTCGATCGACGCCCGCCTCATAGGGCTCTCTCGATTTCGTTGATATTTTCCAGAATCGCGATGGCGCGTTCCTGCTCGAACAACCCGATCAGGTCCGCACGTCGCGAATGATTCTCCGCCGCGATCCCGATGAACGGCACTCCGGCCGCGCTCGCCGATCTCGCGTCATCCACCGTGTCGCCGACATACACCAGCTTGCTCGCGGGCTTCATTTGCTGAATTGCGTGCAGCCCGTCCGGCGCCGGCTTCCCAACGGTAACGTTCTCCGCGCAAATAATCGGATCGAAGCGCAGCCCGTTCGCGAACCGGCGCAGCGAAATGTCGGCTTCGTAGCGCAACCGGCCGGTAAAGATCGCCAGCTCGCAACGTTCCGTCAAGCGTTCCAGCAGGCCGGGTTTTGGGAACCACCGCTCCCGCGTGATGAGCCCGTTGCCGTTCTCGCCCAGGAATAGCTGGTTGAACCGATCGACTACATCATCGTAAGCGAGGTCGAACCCCAGGTCCGCGGCGATCTGCTTCGACAAAGCCCAATCGTTGTTCCACCCGCCGCGATTCTTGTACTGCTGAATCAAGTCGCGCGAGATGCGCTGGTCCGTGAACGATTCGACCGTTTGCACGATCGCCTCGCGGTAGGATTCCGAAACCTCGGTCAGCACGCCGTCCATATCGAACACGATCAGCGAGTCCACAGCTTCTCCATTTCCTCCAGAAAGCGCGCGATCTGCGCGCGTGTGCCGATGGTGAGCCGTACGCATCCGGGAATCTCGTAACTGCGGTCGCGAACCAGCACGCCCCGTTCGCGCAGAGCGTCGCGAATCGGAATGGCCCGGTCACCCGCGTCGAACAAAACAAAGTTCGAGTGAGTTGTAAAATAGCGCACGCCGAGCCTCTTCAAGCCCGCGCACGCCATTTCGCGCGCCGCCAGGATCTCGGCCACGTAGTTCGCGACATACTCGCGATCCTGCACCGCCGCGCGCGCCGCCATCAAGGCAAGCACGTTGACGCTGAACGGCGATTGCGCCTTGCGCAGCCAGCGGACGCTTTCGGCGTTCGAAAACAGGCACCCGCAGCGCATTCCCGCCATTCCGTACACCTTCGAAAACGTGCGGCTGACGAACAGGTTCGGATATTTTCGGATCCACCCCAGCGCGGTCACGCCCGCGAACTCGTAGTACGCTTCGTCGATCAGCACTGCGGCATGTGGAGCCGATTCGAGAATTCGCCGCACTTCGCCGAGCCCGATTCCCGCGCCCGTCGGATTGTTTGGATTGGAAATAAAGATGGCACGCGTGTCGGGCCGTACCGCCGCGATCAGTTCCTCCAGCGGAAATTCGAACTCCGCCCGGTAATCGACCTCGCGGATCGAGGCATCGGCCAATTGCAGATAGAACCGGTACAGCGGATAGGATGGCTTAAGCACCAGCACGTCCGAGCCCGCTTCGACAAAGGTGTTCACGAACAACTGGATGGCCTCATCCGTGCCGTTGGTCAGGGTGAACTCCTCGGGCGAAACCTGGAAAAACGCCGCCAGCTCTTGCATCGCCGCCGCGTATTCGGGATACATCGATAGTTGACTTGCAGTGATGCGTGTCAGGCACTCGATCACGCGTGGCGAACACCCCACCGTGTTCTCGTTGAAATCCAGCCGCAGCTTCTCTGCGCGCGAACCGGTCGGCGGCGTATACGGCGCCATGCTTTTTACAGCTTTGCGCGGCTCAGGCAAAACGCACCTCCACCGAGCGCGCATGCGCCTCCAACCCCTCCGCGCGAGCCAGCGTCGTGATCGCCGGCGACAGTTTCGCCAATCCTGCTTGTGTCAATTCCTGCACCGAAATCACTTTGACGAAATCGGCGGCCGAAAGTCCGCCGGAAAGTCGCGCCGCGCCAGAGGTCGGCAACACGTGGTTCGGCCCTGACGCGTAGTCGCCTGCCGCCTCCGTGCTCCACGCTCCTAGAAATATGCCGCCCGCATGTTTGATTCCTGGCAGCAGCGACGGATCATGCAAGCTCAGATGCTCTGGCGCCAATGCGTTCGAAATGTCCACCGCGCGCGCCAGCGTATCCACCATCACGATCGCCCCATTGGTGTCGATGGATCGCCGCGCAACCGCCGCCGTCGGCAGCGTGACAATCTGTCGTTCTATCTCCGCCGACACCGCATTCGCCAGCGTCCGCGATGTGGCCAGCAGGATCGACGACGCGTCTACATCATGTTCCGCCTGCGCCAGCATGTCCGCTGCAATCCATCGTGGATCGCCTTCCGCAGCGATGATCACGATCTCCGTCGGCCCCGCGACGAAGTCGATGGCCACCTCGCCCGCGATCAGCTTTTTCGCCGCCGCGACATAGATGTTGCCAGGCCCGACGATGCAATCGACCTTCGGCACTGTCTCAGTTCCGAACGCCAGCGCCGCGATGGCCTGCGCGCCTCCCATCCGAAAGAGATTCTTCACGCCCAGCCACGCCGCGACGCCGAGAATCTCCGGCACCGGATTCGGACACGCGACGGAGATATTCTCGACGCCCGCGACCTGCGCCGGAATCACCGTCATCAGTACGGTGGAGAGCAGCGGGAACCGGCCTGCCGGGATATATGCCCCCGCCGAATCGAGCGGCCGCACGATTTCACCAAGCCGACGCCCATCCGCATACTCGACCGTTCGTGCACAAGGAAGTTGCCGCCGGGCATTTTCACGAATGTTTTCGGTCGCCGTCGCTACCGCACGCTCCAACTCCGCCGACAGCGACCCTTCGACGCGCACGCGCACACTCGATCCGTCGAAACCGTCGAAGCGCCGGGCATACTCCAACAACGCCGCATCTCCGCGCTTCCGGACATCCGCGAGAATCGGAGCGACCACCCGTTCCGCTTCTTCCAGCCGCGCCGTCTTTCGATCCGTCAGCGCTCCGGCATCATGAAAATCAATAATTCGAATCATCACATCACGATTTTGTTCAAAGGATATTCCACGATCCCCTGCGCCCCGGCCTCTTTCAAGCGCGGCAGAATCGTTCGCACAGTCGATTCGTCCAGGATTGTGTTCACCGCCAGCCACGCCTCGTCGCTCAGTGTCGAAACCGTCGGATTCTTCAGCGCCGGCAGCACTCCCAGCACCGTGGCAAGATTTTTCTTTTCGACGTTCAACATCAGCCCGACCTTTCCCAGTGCGTTGATAGCGCCTTCCAGCAGCATCCGCATGTCTTCCAGCTTGCGGCGTTTTTCAGAATCCTTCCATGACTCGACGTTGGCAATGAGCTGCGTGTTCGATTCGAGCACCGTTTCAATGATGCGCAATTTGTTCGCGCGCAATGACGATCCCGTTTCGGTCACCTCCACGATCGCGTCCGCCAGCTCCGGCGGCTTCACCTCGGTTGCGCCCCAGCTGAATTCGACTTTCGCGCTGACACCGTTCGCGGCCAGGTACCGCCTGGTCGCCTCCACCAGTTCCGTCGCGATCACTTTGCCTTCCAGGTCCTTTACCGATCGAAACGGCGACGCTTCCGGCACCGCCAGCACCCAGCGCACCTTGCCGAAACTCTGCTTCGCGTATATCAGATCGGCCACCGTTTCCACCGTCGCGTCGCTCTCCGCCACCCAGTCGCGCCCCGTCAGGCCCGCATCCAGCACGCCGTCCTCGACGTATCGCGCCATCTCCTGCGCGCGGATCAGCATACACTCGATTTCGGGATCGTCAATGGCCGGAAAATACGAGCGGCTGCTGGTCGTGATCATGAATCCGGCGCGCCGAAACAGCTCGATGGTCGCGTTCTCCAGACTGCCTTTGGGAATTCCGAGTTTCAGTTTCATTTCGTGTACACCGAATCAGGATCGTAGGCGCGTGGTTCACTGGTCACCCACGTGCCGTTCTCCAACCGCCGGAAAAAGCAGCTCGCGTAGCCTTCGTGACACACCCCCGGACCGAGCGCGTCCACCTTCAACAACACCGTGTCGCGATCGCAGTCGGTTGAGATTTCTTTCACCACTAGCCGATGCCCCGACGTTTCGCCCTTCATCCACAACTTGTTTCGACTGCGGCTGTAGAACGTTGCAAAGCCCGTTTCCACAGTTTGCCGGAAAGCCACATCGTTCATGAAACCCACCATGAGCACGCGGCCCGTCGCATGATCCTGAATCACGGCCGGAATCAACCCATCCAGTTTGCTGAAATCAAGTTCCATAAAAAGAAAAAACCCGCCGTTTTCGCGGCGGGCTCTCGATCCTTAAGTTTGAATCCTGTTCTAGGAGTAAGCCCGTCGCGGCGCACCATGCGCGTGATGATGAGGATGATGATGCGTTGCGACGAACATCGCTTCTAGCATAGCAGAAGCCTCTCCTCAAAGAAAACCCAAATTCGACTTCCCGATTCCCCCCACCCAGTTCGCAAGCGCCGCTCCGTAGAGATCCAACGACGTTGTCGGAAACATGATCCCCCACCGATGGGCCAGAAGGTTTGGAAACTCCCCGTACACATCGCCTCCATTCACTGCGCCGCCCAGAATGAAGTGATGATTCCCCCACCCGTGATCGCTCCCCTCGGTCGAGTTCGGAATGAGACTGCGGCCAAACTCCGACGCCGTGAACAGCGTGACGTTCCCCGCGATCCCCAATTCGACTGTCGCGGAATAAAACGCAGCGATCGCGTTGCCGACGGCCGTAAGTAAATTGTCGTGGACGCGTAACTGCGCTCCGTGCGTGTCGAATCCGCCCAGAGTGCAGACGTATACTTGACGTCTCTGCCCCAGCTTCATATGCCTATGAATCGTGTGCGGCACCGTCGCCAGCTCGTGCTCCACCGCCCCCGGTAGGATTCGACGCCATTGCTCCCGTTGGACAGTGTGGTCGAACAGATCCGCGCCCACCGCTGCCCCCACGTTCGCGAGAATCGCGAGCTTCCCTTCTCGAAATAAATTCTGTACCGCGCCCAGCCTCTGATGCAGTCCATAAATGTCGCCGTTTTTCGCGATCACCGGCAGCAGCGAGCGTTCAGGCAGCGCCAGTCCCTGGCGCACTTGCCAATAGGTGCGATAGTCCTGCGCCGCAGTCCTCAGCGGGATCATCATATTGCTTCCATCCATGCCCCCGCGCAGAAACACGCACACCAGCGCCTTATAATCCGATCCGGCGCCGAACGCGCTCGTCAGACTGATAGGGCCGATTTTCAGAAAATCACGCCTGGTTGCAGCCAGCATCCTTAGGTTCTATCCATCAACTGTAATCGCAGCGCAGGTTGCATTACTACATGGGACAATCGCCATCCGCCTGATTGTACTTTCCTGTAGAATTAACTGGGCGTTTTCTATGAAAAAGGGCGGCGTATTCCTCGCTTCGGTCCTTGCCGGATTCGCGTCCGCGCAAACGCCTGCCCCGAATTCCGCCGAAATTGAATCCCGCGACGCCCAGACGACGTTCAGCACCCGCGTGAATCTGGTGATGGTTCCGGTGGTGGTTCGGGATAAGCAAGGACGCGCCGTGGGGACGCTGCAAAAGGAAGATTTTCAGCTCGCGGACAAAGGAAAGCTCCAGCTCATCACGCGCTTCGCCGTGGAAAAATCCTCCGACCGCTTGGCGGTGAAGCCGATCCGTTCCGAAGGCGCCGCTGAAGATCCCACTGCGGCGCCCGTGGTGATCGCCAATCGCTTCACGGCCCATCTTTTTGACGATCTGCATATCGAATTTGGCGACCTGGTGCGCTCCAGAGATGCAGCCAGGCGGCATCTCGATTCCCTGCAGGACAGCGAGCGCGCCGCGATTTTCACCACATCCGGACGGACCATGCTCGAGTTCACCGACGATCGCGAAGCGCTGCATCGGGCGTTATCGCAGATTCAGCCGCGCCCCCTGGCCGCAGTTTCGGGATGTCCTCCGATGACGTTCTATATGGCGGATCTGATCCAGAACCGGAATGATCCCACGGCGCTGAGCGCGGCCACCGACGACGCACTGGCGTGTGGCAACATGGACCCCAGTATGCGTCCCATGGCTGTTCAAATGGCCCAGAGCGCCGCGGCACGTGCGGTGTCGGAAGGCAATCAGGATACCCAGGTCGCACTGTCCGTCCTCAAAGACGTGGTCCGCCGGATGGGCGCCACACCGGGCCAGCGTAGTATCGTTCTCGTGTCGCCCGGCTTCCTGCTTACCGTCGATTATCGACAAGAGGAAACCGACATTCTGGATCGCGCCATTCGCAACAACCTGACCATCAGCTCGCTCGACGCGCGCGGGCTCTACGTTCCCGGCGACGATCTGAGCCAGAGAAATTCCAGCGGCTCCGTTGCATCCGCCATCGCGAAGCGGATGTATCAAACACTGGGCGCCAGCGCCGACGCCGACATTCTGGCTGAGCTGGCTTACGGCACCGGCGGAACGTTTTTTCAGAACAACAACGATTTCGACGATGGATTCCGCCGCATTGCCGCCTTGCCGGAGTTCGTATACATCCTCGGATTCGCTCCCCAGAACCTCAAATACGACGGGGCGTTTCACGCGCTGAAAGTGTCCTTGAAGATTAAGAATGGCCTGACGCTGGATGCGCGCCGCGGCTACTACGCGCCCAAACACGCGCTCGATTCCGCGGAGCAAGCCAAGCAGGAAATCAGCGAGGCGCTTTTTTCCCGCGAAGAAACGCAGGATATCCCGGTCGATCTGCAAACCCAATTCTTCAAGCTCGCCGCAGATGAAGCGCGGCTCGCCGTGGTGGCCAAAGTCGACCTCAAGCACCTCCGCTTCCGCAAAGAAGAAGGACGTAACCGGAACACCCTCACAGTGGTCTCCGGCGTCTTCGATCGCAATGGCAAATTGGTTAGCGCGCAGGAAAAGACGGTGGAGATGCGCTTGAAAGAGGAAACCCTGGAGGCGCGGTTGGCCGCCGGGTTGGCCATCAAGACCAGTTTTGATGTCATTCCTGGAAGTTATGTGATCCGCGTGGTGGTGAGGGATTCAGAGGGGCAGTTGATGACGGCGCGCAACGGCGTCGTTCAAATTCCGTAACCGGAGGTTCTGCTATGAAGATTCTTCGAACGCTCTTGTGCGGCGCGGGGGTCCTTGCGGCGCAGCAACCCAATCAGCCGCCCGTCGATTCCGGCGCCGTCATCCGTACCGAAACCCGCGTGGTGCTGGTCGACACCGTCGTCACCGATAAAAAAGGCGCCTATCTCCGCGACCTGACGGTAAAGGATTTCAAGGTCTGGGAAGACAACAAGGAACAAAAAATCACCAGCTTTTCTTTCGAGGCCGACCCCGCTGCGCCCACCAATGCGCAGCCTCGCTATCTGGTGTTGTTTTTCGACAATTCGACCATGAACACAGCCGACCAGATCCGCGCCCGGCAAGCCGCTGGGAAATTCATCGATTCCAATGCCGGCCCGAATCGCTTGATCGCCGTGGTGAATTTCGCAGGCAGTTTGCAGATTGCCCAGAATTTCACCGCGGATGTCGAACGTCTGAAGGCGGCCGTGAGCGGGATCAAGTTCGCGCCGATCTCGACTAACGAGCCGGTTTCCATGCGAGGTCCTCGGCTCGGCGGCGGCATTCAGGATTTCGCGGTTCGCGATTCGCTCCTGGCCCTGCGGAGTCTCGCCAAGAACCTGGGAACCGTGAACGGGCGCAAAACGCTGGTGTTGTTTACCGCCGGCTTCACCGTACTTCCCGAGCAGCTTTCGGAAGTGACCGCGACGATTGATGCGTGCAATAAATCCAACGTCGCCGTCTATCCCATCGACGTGCGCGGATTGGTCACCCCGACCGCGAGGCTGGCGCCCACCAATCAGAGTTCTCCGCGTTCTCCCTTCAGGTTTGGATTCGCGCCGCAAGCAGGTCGTGGCGGAGGTACCGGCGGTGGAACCACGGGTGGTGGAACCGGTGGCGGAGTTGGGGGCGGTGGAGGTCGCGGACCATCCGGCGGGGGTACCGGCGGCGGTAGCGGTCGCGGCGGCGTCGGCGGAGGAACCGGTGGTGGAACTGGGACCGGCACCGGAGGTGGCACGATCGGAGGTCGAGGTGGCGCCACCACGCCCGGCGGCGGCCTGGGCGGACGGACCGGCGCCATTGGAGGTCCAATCATGGGACCCAACGGCTTGCCGACTTACAACCCCCGCAGTCTGATTCCAAAGTTTCCCGAAAGCGCCACCACCAATCAACAGGTGATGTACATGCTCGCCGATGGGACCGGCGGATTCGTGATCGTGAACACCAACGATCTGCTCGCCGGATTGGAAAAGATCGGCAAGGAGCAGAACGAGTATTACCTGCTGGGCTACACCCCCGCCGAATCGGAAGAAGGAAGCTGCCACACGCTGCGCGTGAAAGTGGATAAGGGCGGCGCCAATGCTCGCGCGCGCACCGGGTATTGCAATTCCAAAACACGCGATGTGCTGGCGGAAAGTCCCACTGAAAAAACTCTGGAAGCTCGAGCCGGCGCGCAGCAGGCTGGAAACGTCGGTGTTTCCATGCAGGCCCCCTATTTCTACACCGCGTCAAACGTTGCCCGCGTGAACGTCGCTTTGGAGATCACGCCCGACGAAATGAAGTTCGACAAGGAAAAAGGCAAGATGCGCTCGAGCATGAACGTGCTGGGGATCGCGTACCGTCCCGACGGATCCGTCGGCGCCCGCTTCAGCGATACCGTCAAGTTCGAATTCGCCGACAAGAAAGAAGTCGAGGCTTTCAAGGAACGGCCGTATCACTACGAAAATCAGTTTAATATTGCCACTGGAACGTACAACCTGAAAGTCGTTTTCAGCGCCGGCGGCAACAATTTTGGAAAGACCGAAGTCCCGCTCGCGATTGAGCCTTACGACGGAAAGAAGCTCACCGTTAGTTCTCTGGCCTTCGGATACATTCGATCCGCGGACGCCGGCGGGTTGGAAGCCGCGCTGATCGAAGATCGGACGCCGCTTGTCGTCGAAAACTTTCAAATCGTGCCGACCGGAAAGATCGCCTTCAAGACCACGCAGAAGCCGTCGGTTTATGTTGAAGTTTACGAGCCCATGCTGCTCGCAGCAGAACTCCCCAAGGACCTGGGCATCGCCCTACAGGTGCGCGTTCTCGATGCCAAGACCGGAGAGGCCAAGGTCGATTCCGGTAAATTCCGCATCGCGAACCCGACCGAGGGCGGCAATCCAGTGATCCGGTACGGCGCAAACATTCCGTTAGCGAAGCTCGAGCCCGGAAGCTACCGGCTGGAGTTCAGCGCATGGGATACCGGCGGAGCGACCTTCCAGCGTATCGCCGAATTTCAGGTCGAAGCCAACTAAAGACTATTTGGATGTGCGCGATCCGATTGGCGCGCTTTGCGCAGACGTTTGCGCCCTTTGCGTGAACCATTTAAACATCAGCGTGATAAACTTCATCCAAATGAGGATAACTATGCGCCGCCTTGCATTCATCGGAATGGTTGTCTTACTTCCGCTGCTCGCGCAGCGCCGCGGAGGCCAGGAATCTGTCGACGCATTCCGCTTTCGCTTCGTCGGTCCGCTGGCTGGCAACCGCGTCGCTTCCGTCGCTGGCGTCCCGGGTGACATCAACACTTACTATGCCGGCGCCGCGTCCGGTGGGATTTTCAAGTCAGTCGATGGCGGATTTGGTTGGACGCCGATTTTCGATAATCAGCCTGTCGGCGCGATTGGTTCGCTGGCTGTGGCGCCGTCGAATCCAAGTATCGTGTGGGCCGGCACCGGCGAAGCATGGGCCATCCGCGACGTCGATGTAATGGGCAACGGTATCTACAAATCCGTCGACGGAGGCCGTACTTGGTCGCATATGGGACTCGATGAAACCGGCCGCATCGGGCGGCTGGTGATTCATCCCACTAATCCGGATATCGTCTACGCGTGCGCCCTCGGCCGTATGACCGGACCGCAACAGGAGCGCGGAGTGTTTCGCACCACTGACGGCGGCGCGCACTGGGATCGCGTCCTGTTTGTCGATGAGAACACCGGCTGCAGCGGCCTCTCCATGGATGCCAAGAACCCGCAGAAACTGTTCGCGGGGACCTGGCAGGTCGAAATGCACACCTACGGCGAGTTCAGCGGCGGACCTGGAAGCGGTGTTTATATGTCGCGCGATGGCGGGACCACCTGGAATCGCGTCGCATCAACCGGCTTGCCGCATTCGCCCGTCGGCAAAATCGACGTCGCTGTGGCGCCCACCAATTCGGATCGCGTATACGCACTCATTCAAACCGCGGATCAGGGATCCATGTGGCGATCCGACGACGGCGGCGTGAATTGGCGCGTCGTGAATTGGGATCGCGCGCTGATCGGACGCGCCGGCTATTACATTCATCTCGCCGTTTCACCCACCAATGAGAACGAAGTGTTCGTGTCGAACAGTTCCTTCCATCAGTCTCTCGATGGCGGTGAAACCTTCCGCCCGACTCCGTGGGGCGGCGACAATCACGACATCTGGTGGGACCCCACCAACCCCGATCGCTTCGTGATCACGCACGACGGCGGAATGAATATCACCACGTCGCATGGCCGCGGCTTCAATCGCGTCACGCTCCCCGTCGGCCAGATGTACCACGTGTCTGTCGACAATCAGGTCCCCTACTACTTCTACACCAACATGCAGGACAACACGACCATGCGCGGTCCCGCCGTGCAAGTCGGCTTTGGAGGATTCGGCCGCGCCGCCGAGCCCGGTTGGGATCGCGGCATGGGTGGCTGCGAATCTGGCTTCACCTATGCCGACCCTACCGATCCGAACATCGTCTGGGCCACTTGCTACGGCGACGAAGTGACGCGCTGGGACGCGAAAACGAAGCTCGCGCGTTCCGTGAGTCCGTGGCTGCACACGCTCGACTCGCCGCCGAACGACACCAAATATCGTTGCCACTGGACGGCGCCTCTGGCCATCGATCCGTTCGATCACAACACGGTTTACTACGGCTGCCAGGTGATTTTCAAAACTAGCAACGGCGGGCAAAGCTGGAACGTCATCAGTCCCGATCTTTCGACGCAGGATCCCAAATACCTGGTTCCCAGCGGTGGAATCGTCGGCGATAACCTCGGCCAGTTCTATGGCGAAGTCGTGTTTGCGATCGCTCCATCCACCGTGCAGAAAAATCTCGTCTGGGCCGGGACCAACGATGGAAAAGTCTGGTTCACGAAAGACGGTAAGCAGTGGAACGACGTGTCCAGGAACGTCGGCATGAAGCCGTGGGGCACCATCACCAGCATCCAGCCGTCCTTCTTCGACGCCGGCACAGCCTACATCTCGGTCGACTATCACCTGATGGACGATCGCAATCCATTTCTTTTCAAGACCACTGATTTCGGCGAAACTTGGACCAAAATCAGCGGCGGCCTCCCGAGCCATCAACTCTCTTACGTCCGCGTGATCGCCGAAGATCCCAACTGCAAAGGCCTGCTGTTCGCGGGCACCGGCAACGGTTTGTACTATTCGCTTGACGACGGCGGCCACTGGACCAACCTCCAGAACGGCTTGCCGCATTCTCCGGTTTCGTGGGCTGTGGTGCAAAAACAATTTCACGATCTGGTGATTTCGACCTACGGCCGCGGGATTTACATTCTGGACGACATCACGCCGCTCGAGCAGATGGCCAAGGGCGTGGGATCGGACACTTCGGTATCGCTGTTCACGCCGCGCCAGACCGTTCGAATCCTGGGCGGCGGCCGCGGGTACGTGAATTTTCAACTCAAGAATCAGCCGAAGGGAGCCGTACAGGCCGCGATTCTCGATGCCGACGGCAAAGTAGTCCGCGAGCTGCGCAACGTGCCCTCGCGTCCTGGCTTGAATCGCGCGCAATGGGATCTGCATTACGATCCGCCGCGTCTGGTGGCGTTGCGAACCGCGCCTCCTGAAAACCCACACATCATGGAAGAGCCGCGTTTCCGCGGACAGGATTCTCGTCCCATCACGCACTGGGGCGCGGCGCAAGCCGAGGTTGGTCCGGTCGCGCCTCCCGGAAAATACACCATGCGTCTCACGGTGGACGGCGAGTCCTACACCCAACCCCTCGAGATCGTTCGCGATCCCTCCAGTCACGGGTCGGACGCCGATCTCCAGGCGCAGGCCAAGCTCCAGCTCCGCATCCGTGACGACATCAACTCGGCGTCGGACATGATCAATCAGCTCGAGTGGATGCGGAAGCAGCTCGACGACGTTCAAAAGATGTTGCGCGCGGATCGCTCCAAAACCGAGTTATTGAAATCGGCCCAGGAGATGGATCAGAAGATGCAAAACGTCGAATACAAACTGGTTTCTAAGGCGCTCACCACCAGCGACGACAAGTATTTCATCGCATCCTACAAGGTGTACTTCAACCTGATCTGGCTGAACGGCGAAGTCGGCACCGGAGCGGGTGATGTTGCCGGAGGTGCGGATTACGGGCCTACCGACACTGCTCTAAGCCTGACCGACATGATCGAAAAGGATCTGGCCGCGGCGAAAGGCGAATATCGCGCATTGATCGACAAAGATGTGCCCGCCTTCAACCGAACCCTTGCAGCCAGCGGAGTGACTCCCCTGTCGGCCAACAACTGAAATCGTCTCAACGAGTCGTACTCAACCATTCGCGAGCCGCTTCAGCAGACTCGAACAACCGAAAGTGGTTTCCACGATTTTCCTCCGTGACGAGCTCTCCAAACTTCGTGCTGAAACGAACGCGATCCCGGCTGTACACCACCGCCACGCGGATCCGATAGTTCCGCAGCTTTTGCAGAACGGCTCCCGCTTCGCCCGAACTCAAATCGAAAAAGTGTTCAGTGAGATTTTCCGCGTACAGAAGAGCCGAGAGCGCACGGTGCGAAAAACATGACTCGACAACCAGGGCAGCGTCATCAACAGTACGCATGACCGGCCGGTCCGGCGGCCCCTCCACAATGCGGACGCCTCCTGTTTCGGAGATTGTGAAGTCGTTTTCCATGGCTCACTCCGCCGCCAGCTTCATGACCGTCTGAAATGTGTCCGACTCGGCAGCGCTCTTATCCGTACGATATCGTTTCACCCGAGCGAAGCGCAGCGCCAGCCCGCTGGCATAGCGCGAGCTGACCTGGATTTCGTTGAACGCAATCTCCGCCACCAGCTTCGGTTCGACATGCACCGTGTACCGGTCGCGCGCGATTTCAAGTTTCAAGAGTTCCTGCGTCTGCCAGGCGAGCATCTCATCCGTGAGCCCCTTAAACGTTTTTCCGAGCATCGCGAACCCGCCTTTTTCGGCATCGCGCGCGCCCAGGTGAAGATTGCTCAGCCAGCCGCGGCGGCGACCGCTGCCCCACTCCGCCGCAAGGATCACCAGATCCAGCGTGCGGACGTGCTTCACTTTTAGCCAGCTCCGCCCTCGCGCGCCGATCGCATAATTAGCGTCAGGCGCTTTCGCCATCACGCCTTCGTGACCCTGCGCGAGCGAGCTTTGCAAAAACTCGTTAGCCTTGCCCGCGTCCGACGTAGCCAAGTGCGGAACCACCGGCGCAATCCTCTCGAGCATCCCGAAGCGGCGCGACTGCGGTTCCGTGAGAAGATCGCCACCGTCGAGATACAGCAGATCGAACCAGAATGGTGAAAGCGGTAACTCAGCACGCAGCCCATCGATGCCCAGCTTCCGGCCGAAACGCCGCATCGTAATTTGAAACGGCTGCGGACGCCCGTCAGGTCTCATGCTTAAAACCTCGCCGTCGAGGATGAGTTCCTTGGCCGGCATGGCTCGAACCGCTTCCACCACTTCGGGCACCGCGGCGGTAACGTCGTTCAGCGCTCGCGAGAACACCACCACGTCGTCGCCGGATTTGTGAACCTGCACGCGCGCACCGTCGAACTTGTATTCGAGCGCAGCTTCACCCAGATCGTCCAGCGCTTCGGTTACGTCCTCCGCTGTCTGTGCCAACATCGGCTGCAAGGGTTGAAACAGCCGGACGCCGTACTCACCCAGACCGGCCTCGCCTTTTTCCAAAAGCGATTTTGCGATCGCCGTTACGTCGCCGGTAACCATCGCGGCATGCCGTACACGATCGACCGGCACGCCCGATGCTTTCGCCACACCTTCGATCATGATCCCTTCGAGCGCCCCCTGCCGCAATTCGCCGCCGAGCAGTCCTGTGATGAATTGTTGTTCGGGACGCGTGGCGCGCGCGAGCACGTGACGCAGAAGTTCCACGCGGCTGCGCGTCCCTTTCGTCCTTGCGATTTCGGTGAAGCCCCGATCTAGTTCGACCACTTCAATCGTCGCAGTCGCCGCCGGCTCGGCAGCGGCGTCGCGCAGCGCTCCGTATCCCACCCCGATGCGCCCATGCCGCGTTCGCCCCGAAAGGAACGCGACCACGACGTCGATCTCGTCTCCGCGCAACTCGCGCAGCAGCGCAGCTAGCAGGTCGATCTTTGCCAGACGCTTAGTCGTCTCCGCGATCCGCTGCGAAGTTTCGACCACATGAGCGAGCAGCATAATTCAATAAACGGACGGTTCCCCAGGCGGCCGCGTTTTCCACCGCCTGTGAATCCACAGGTACTGATCGGCGTGTTGCAAAATGACGTTTTCCAGATGCGCGTGGATGCGCTGCGTGTCTTCCAGCACGTCGCCCGTCATTTCGATGATCGGATCGAATCTCAACACATAGCGCTGTTCTTCCTCAGACCACAACGCGAAGCCCGGAACAACCGCCGCGCCGCTATGGTGCGCCAGCCTTGCAAACGCGGCGCCCGCGCACGCTTTGATGCCGAAGAAATCGATGAACACGCCCTCCTCAGGCGCAGTATTCTGGTCGATCAGGATTCCGACCGCGTCTCCCGCCTTGAGCGCGCGCAGAATGTCGCGTGCCGCATCTTTCTTCTCGATGATATGATTCCCACTCAGTGCGCGGCGTTGCTCCACCATCGCATCCACCCGCGGATTATCAATCGGACGAACCACAATGTGCATCGGCGCGGTCAGCCATGCGTGCGCAAACGCGCTCAACTCCCAATTTCCCAGGTGTGCCGTGGCCACCAGAACTCCGCGCCCGCGCGCTTGCGCCGCTTTGAAGTTTTCCAACCCCTCATAGCGAATCCAGTCACCAATATTTTCAGGCGTGATGAACGGAAGCTTCGCGAAGGCAACCAGTGTGCGCGCGATCGAGCGATACATCCCGCGGATCACGCCCTCATCCGGTATATCGGCGATTTCCAAATTCTTGACAGCCGTCCTTCGCAATCGAGGAATCGCCAGATCGATCAGCTTCACATACACGCGAGCTAAAAAAGGAAATTGCGCAATAGAGGCCAGCGCGAATTTGGCGATCCAATACTCGATCACTCGCCTTTGTCACTCAATCCAGCCGCCGCCGAGCACCAGGTCGCCCGAGTAAAATACGGCGCCCTGCCCGGGAGTGACGGCGCGTTGCGGCTCGTCGAAATGAACCTCAACCCGTGTCAATGTGTTCGGCGTGATCGTCGCCGCGGCAGCCGCGTGCTTGTTGCGAATCTTGATTTCCCCCCGAATCGGCGCCGCCGGCGGCGCGATCGAAATCCAGTTAACGTCCTTTACCAGCATGGTCGCCCGTAAAAGCGCATCGTTGCGCCCGATGACGACACGGCGCGTAATAGGCTCGGTAGCGATCACGTACAGCGGCTCGCCCGCCGCGATACCGATGCCGCGCCGCTGCCCCACCGTGAAATGATGCACGCCCGAGTGTTCGCCCACCACTCGACCATCCGCCGTGACCAGTTCGCCGCGCGTGTCTTCCGCGCCGATTCCCTGCTCGCGAAAATAAGCGTCGATAAACGCCGCGTAGTCGCCGTTGGGAACAAAGCAAATCTCCTGACTATCGGGCTTCTCCGCAGTCGGAATCCGCAATTCACGAGCCAGTTCGCGAACGTGCGACTTCTCATATGCACCCAACGGAAACAGCGTGCGCGCCAGTTGCCCCTGCGTGAGGCCGAACAGAAAATAAGTTTGATCCTTGCTTCGATCCGCGCTGCAGCGCATTTCCCAGCGCCCGCTATCCGGGTTCCACAAGATCCGCGCATAGTGCCCCGTAGCGATTCGCGAAGCGCCCACGCCGTCCGCCATTTCCAGAAACTGGTCGAACTTGATGAAGTTGTTGCACAGTGTGCACGGGATCGGCGTGCGCCCCGCCAGGTACTCGTCCACGAATGGCTTCACCACCTGTTGCTCGAAACGATCCTCGAAATTCACCACGTAGTACGGAATTCCAAGATGCTGGGCCACGTGGCGCGCATCGTACACATCGTCGATCGAGCAGCATCGTCCCGTGGGGCCGCTGGGAGCAATTTCCGGCAAGCGGCGCTGATTCCACAATTGCATGGTGAGACCGATCACGCGGTCGCCTTGCCTCTGCAGCAATCCCGCGACCACGGAGCTATCCACTCCGCCCGACATCGCCACCGCGATTGTTTCGGCTTTAGACATAGGCCGGTGCCAGCTTTCTGAGATGTGCCACCGATTCCGCCACCGCTTCGATCAACGCGTCCACCTGCTCCACGGTGTTCGATCGACCCAGAGAAAACCGCAGGCTCGATCGTGCTTGCTCCTTTGTCAACCCGATCGCCGTGAGCACATGCGACGGCTCCTGGGCCCCGCTCGAACATGCCGATCCGCTCGACACGGCGAATCCTCGCAAGTCGAGAGCGATCAGCAATGGCTCGCTGTCGATCCCGTCGAAGCGAATGTTGCTCGTGTTAGGCGTCCGCGGCGCACCCGCTCCATTCACATGCGCGCCCGTGATGCGATCGAGAATCGCTTGTTCAAGTCGGTCGCGCAGAGCTTCGATGCGAGTCCACTCCGCCGCGCCCTCGTCGATGATACATCGCGCCGCGCGCCCCAGCGCCACCGCGCCAGGGACGTTTTCTGTTCCCGCCCGGCGATCGCGCTCGTGATGTCCGCCGTGCTGCATCGCGGCCAGCTTGGTCCCCTTGCGGACGTACAACGCCCCGACGCCCTTCGGCGCGTAAAACTTGTGCCCGCTGATCGAATACAGATCGACGCCCAGCGTACTGACGTTCAGTGGAATCTTTCCTGCCGCCTGCACTCCGTCCGAATGCATCACGACACCTGCCGCGCGCGCAATCTTTGCGATCTCCGCAATCGGTTGGATCACGCCGGTCTCATTGTTGGCGTGCATCACGCTGATCATCTTCGTGTCCGGCCGCAACGCGCGCCCGATCGCATCCGGATCCACCACGCCGCGTCCATCCACCGCCACCATGGTCACCGCAGCCAGTTGGGCCGCCGCGCCCAGCACCGCCGGATGTTCGATGGTCGTCGTGACCGCATGCCCGCCTCTAGCGATTCCGAGCAGTGCGAGATTGTCCGCCTCGGTTCCGCCACTGGTGAAAACAATCTCTTCCGCCGACGCCCCCAACATCGCAGCGACTTGCCGCCGCGCCGCATCCAGCTTCTGACGCGCCGCCTGACCGAAATAATGGATACTGGAAGCGTTGCCGTAGACTTCGGTCATCATGGGCAGCATCGCCTCCAGCACTTCGGCGGAGACGGGCGTGGTCGCGTTGTGATCGAAGTAATACACGGGCGTATATAACAATTCTTGCATGCCCATTCTCACTCTCACAACGGATTTCGGCGCAGCCGATCATTTCGTGGGAACCATGAAGGGAGTCATCCTCGGCATTGCTCCGCGCACGGCCATCGTCGACATTACCCATGAAATCGTCCCGTTCGACCTCAACGAAGCCGCCTTCGTGATCGCTCAGGCGTGGAGTTATTTTCCGAAGGGCACGATTCATGTGGTCGTGGTCGATCCCGGCGTCGGCAGCGAGCGGCGTCCCATTCTGTGCGAAGCAGGCGGGCAATTCTTCGTCGCGCCCGACAACGGGGTGCTCTCGATGATCTACGACGCGTCGCCACACAAGGCTCGGGTCATCTCCAATTCGAAATTCATGAGCGCTCAAATCAGTCGGACTTTTCACGGACGCGACGTCTTCGCTCCCGCCGCCGCCCACCTTGCGCGCGGTGTTGGCGCGGAGAAGTTCGGAAAAGTAATCCACGACCACGTACGAAGTTTCCGCCTGAAGCCGCAGCAGATCGGACGCCACTCATGGACCGGCGTCATTCTCAAAGTCGACCGCTTCGGAAACCTCATCACCAATCTCCACATCGATGATTTCGCCGGCGTCACGACGCGGCCCTTCGAACTCCGCGTGGGACTGGAGCCCGTTCGCCGCCTCGCTCTAACCTATTCGGAAGTCACCATCGGAGAAGTTTTCGCGATCGTCGGCAGCTCGGGCTATCTGGAGGTCGCGGCGAACCGGGCGTCGGCGTCGAAAATCCTGGGCTGCGGCGCGGGCGCTTCGGTCGAGCTGGAGATTTTCAATGCGTGACGATTCTCTGCGCTGTTCGTTTTGCCGGAAGAGCCAGGACGTCGTCCGCAAATTGATTTCCTCCCCGTCCGATTACCCGCGCGCCTATATCTGCGATGAGTGCCTCCAAGTGTGCAACTCGATTTTGGAAGAGCAAGATGGCCGCCCGTGGGGATCCGTCCCGCATCTCGACCTCGGACTCTATCCGACGCCCATCGATGAAATGCTCGGCCTGCAGGAAGCGCTCGGCGGCGGCCCTCGTCTATACATCAAGCACGACGATTACATCGGCCCCGGGTTCGGTGGAAACAAGGTTCGGAAACTCGAATACATACTCGCCGAGGCTCAGGCTAACGACGCCGATACAGTCCTGACCATCGGAAGTATTCGCTCGAATCATGCGCGCGTCACCGCCGCGCTTGCCGCGAACGTCGGCCTGAAATGCCATCTCATCCTGAACGGCCAAGCCTCTGGGACGCCTGCCAGCCTGTATCTTGATGAACTCTACGGCGCGACCATCCATCGCGTCGCGAATCGTGAGGATCGCGTACCAACCATGCACCGGATCGCCGAAGAGCTTTCCGCGAACGGCCGCAAGCCTTACGAGATTGCACTTGGCGCTTCGGTTCCACTCGGATCGTTAGGATGCATGCGAGCCGCGGAAGAGATCGCGAACTGTCCCGTCCATTTCGACTTCGTTTTTCATTCGACGTCATCCGGAGGCACACAGGCCGGCCTCGCCGCCGGGTTCGAATCCCTCCATTGCACGACGAAAGTGATCGGCGTCAGTGCCGACGATTCCTCCGAATCGATCGCAACTCAGGTTGCCGAAATCGTGCAGGGCGTCGCAACATTACTCGGTACGCCCCTCGATCCGAGAATTAGCGTCGACGACCGCTTTGTCGGCGAAGGCTACGGCATCCCAACCCCGGAAGGTCTCGAGGCGATCCGATTATTCGCGCGCCACGAAGGCGTAGTCCTCGATCCCGTTTACACCGCGAAAGCCGCAGCCGCGATGATCGCCCGCATCCGCGCCCGCGATTTCACCGCGAATCAGAACATTCTGTTCCTTCACACCGGCGGCCAACTCGCATTATTTTCCGCCTAGCTCAACGCAATGTGGGGCAAGCTTCCAGCTTGCGCTCCGGCTTGTAGCCGGAGCATTCGCGCGAACGCGCGAACGTCGTCACCCGCGATCGCCCCGCTCCTCATACCCCACGCATTGAAGCACCGGCAACCGCGGATACTTCACAAAACTCGGATCCGTCAAGGATCGTTCACACAAATAGAACGTCGACCCGCGGTCCGACCGCATCACCCTGCAATACACGCAAGTTTCACACAGGCCGATTAAAGAACTCACGCGCAGCCTCCACCGTCTGACGGATGTCGTCCTCCGTATGCGCGGCCGAAACGAATCCCGCTTCGAACTGCGATGGCGCAAGATACACTCCGCGCTCCAGCATGAAATGGAAAAACTTCGCGAACCGCGCCGTGTCGCTTCCCTTCGCCGATTCCCAATCCGTAACCGCACGATCCGTGAAAAAGAAAGTGAACATCGATCCGACGCGATTGATCGTGACACCCGCCGGCGTCCACGCCGTCAACTGCCCCGAGCGCGCTTCAAGCGTCGCGTACACTTCGGGATGTCCCACCAGATACCGCAGCATCGCCAGCCCCGCCGCCACCGCCAGCGGATTCCCCGATAGCGTCCCCGCCTGATAGATCGGACCCAGCGGCGCGATCTTCTTCATGATGTCGACGCGTCCTCCGTAAGCCGCCAACGGCAGACCGCCGCCCACAATCTTCCCGATGGTCGTCAGATCCGGCTTGATTCCGAATCGCTGCTGCGCGCCTCCCAGCGCCAGCCGGAACCCCGTCATGACTTCGTCGAAAATCAACAGCGCCCCGTGTCGAGCCGTCAGATCGCGCAGCGTTTCCAGGAATCCGGGCGCGGGCGGAACGCACCCCACGTTGCCGACCACCGGCTCGACGATCACCGCTGCAATCTCGCCGCCGCGCTCCGCAAAAGCTTTCTCCACAGCGGCGATCGAGTTATATGGAAGCGCGATGGTGGTTGCAGCGAACGCTGCCGGCACTCCCGCCGTGTCCGCGATCCCCAGCGTCGCCATGCCGGATCCAGCCTTCACCAGCAGTGAGTCGACGTGTCCGTGATAGCAACCCTCGAACTTGATAGTCAGATCGCGGCCCGTAAATCCGCGAGCCACGCGCAGCGCGCTCATGGTCGCCTCGGTTCCCGAATTGACCAGCCGCACCATCTCCATCGACGGCACAATCTTCGCGATCAGCTCCGCGAACTCGACCTCGCGCTTCGTGGGTGCCCCGAAGCTGGTGCCGGATTCGATTGCCTCTCGTAGCGCTTCCGTTACGCACAGCGGACGATGCCCCAGAATCAGCGGCCCCCACGAACCGACATAATCGATATAGGAATTGCCGTCGACGTCGTAAATCCGCGAGCCTTCCCCGCGCGCGATGAACAGTGGAGTTCCGCCTACGCCGCGAAATGCCCGTACCGGAGAATTCACGCCGCCCGGAATGTGTTCCTGCGCTCGTGAAAACCACTTCTCCGAATTGGAGATCTTCATAGACTCGCGCGCGAGCTTTCCGGAATCACGCGGTTCAGGAAAAAGTTCATCAACACTTCCTGCAGCGTGCCGTTGAGATTCTTCAGCAGGCGCTTCTTCAAAGTTAGGTACGGCTGCGTGCCCGCAAACAGATCCTGCATCAGTTCGCGAAAACGCGGACTGCGCCGCATGAAATGGATCATGCGCGCCGGGACGCTGCTGAACATGAAGCTGCCCAGGAATACCCGCTTCGCCAGTGTCGCCGCGAACTCCAGATCCACCGCGAACTCATGCGAGAGCATCGCTCGATACGCCGCGGCCTTTTCCGCGATGCCGTGCGCGTCGTCCACCACCACGCGGCTCGCCAGGTCGCCCGAACGCATCGCGTAATACAAACCTTCTCCCGTGATCGGATCCACCAGCCCGCCCGCATCGCCCACCGCCAGCCATCCGTCGCCCGCCACGCGATTGTTTTTCCATCCCGGAGTTTCCAGCGACGGAAGCATGTGGCTGTAAAATGCCGACCCCTTCCAGACGATCCCGCGCTCGTTCATGTATTGTTCCAGCCGCGCGCGCAGCGATTGCGCGGGTTCGCCTTTTCCGCAGATGCCGACCGAAAGATGTCCGCATCGCGGAAACACCCAGATGTAGCCTTCGAGTTGCGGCAGAAATTGAATGTCGATGCGCTCCTGCGATGCAGGCACGTAGTAACCCAGCGCGCTCATGGTGTCCTTCGCGCTCCACTCGGTTCCCACATCGCGCAGCGGATTTCGCGCGCCGGTCGCGATGATGCAGAAATCGGCTTCTGCGGAGCCTGCTTGCGTGCGCAGTCGCCACCCGCGATCGCGCCGCTCCAGACCGAGCACGCGCGTCTTCTCGATCGATGCCCCGGCTCGTTCCGCGCGTTCCAGCAGCATCCGGTTCAGATCCAAGCGCGAATAAATGACCAGCGGATGCGACAGCGCCATGGTCACTTCGCCCGCCTTGGGCGCCGCGATCAGCGTTTCATGCACCAGCCGTTTCGGAGTATCGTTCTCGATCAGGAATGGATATTCGTTGTACGCCTTGTACGTCAGCCCGCCACCGCAGGGTTTTTCCCACGCGAGCTTTTCATCGAACACCATGACCTTCAGGCCGGCTCGCGCCAGGCGCTCTGCGGCGAACGATCCTGCCGGTCCGCCGCCCAAAACGGCGACGGTCTTCATTGTTTCGAACCCACCGGCGGATGTCCCGCCGGCAACTGTCCTTGCGGCGCCGGCGTCGATCCCGTCGACGGATGCCCCGGCGGCAGCTGCCCGCCCGGAGCCTCGCCTCCATGTGGACTCCCGCCACTCTCCGCTTTCCCGCGCACCACCCACTTGTTCCCCTTGCGATCCAGCACGTAGGCAATCATCATCGGACTCGTGTCGACCCCGCCCTTGGCCCGGAACGCGACCGACGCCCGCGCCTCGTTTTCCTGGAACGATACCGACGTCACGTCGATCTGCATCGCATCCGGATTCAGCCCGATCTTCGACTGATTCGCCGTCAGGTAGTCGAGCACCCCAGACCGCACCGCCTGGGAGTTCTGAATATCGCGGGAACACGCAACGAGAAGCACGCCGGCCACGACCAGCAGAGTTTTACGCACACCACGATTATACTCTTGCTATGGCCCAAATCCGATCGTTCGACGGACATGAGTTCTCCGCCTATCTGGCTCTTCCAGCCGGCGGGCGCGGTCCCGGCGTCGTAGTCCTGCAGGAGATTTTCGGCGTCAACGCCAACATGCGTTCCGTGTGCGATTGGTTCGCTGCCCGTGGATTTCTGGCCGTCTGTCCGGACCTCTTCTGGCGTATCGAGCCGGGTCTCGAATTGTCGCCGGAGAGCGATTTCGAACGCGCCATAGGTATGCTCGGAAAGCTCGACTTCGCCAAAGCCGTGGACGATGCGTCTGCCGCCATGAACTTCCTCCGCGATCATCCCGCCTGCACCCGCCGCGTCGGCGCCGTCGGATACTGCTTGGGCGGACGCCTCGCCTACGAACTAGCGGTGCGATACCAACCCGATGCCGCCGTCGGATATTACGGCGTTGGAATCGAACAGGCGCTGAGCAAAGTGAGTGGTCCGTTAATGCTGCACGTCGCGGGACTCGATAAATATTGTCCTCCCGCCGCCTTGGAAAAGATCCAAGCCGCGCATCCCGGCGCGGTTCATCTGTATCCCAATTGCGATCACGCCTTCGCGCGCAAAGGCGGCATGCATTACGATCCCACGGCCGCCGAACTCGCCGACCTGCGCACCATCGAATTCTTCCTCCGTCATCTAATCGTCAAACAGCACTCGCTTGAAGCCATCTGGGCCGAACACATCCAGCATGAATTCGCGACGCGCTCCACCGAGGACACCCTCGCCACCATGGTCGACGATGCCTACGTCAATCACATCCCCATCCTCACCGGCGGAGTCGGCAAGCAGCAGTTGCGCGAGTTCTACTCGAAACACTTCATCCCGCAAATGCCTCCCGACACCACCCTGACGCCGCTCTCACGCACCATCGGCGACGACCAGATTGTCGACGAAATGATCTTTCAGTTCACCCACACCATCAAAATGGATTGGATGCTCCCCGGCATCGAACCCACCGGAAAGCGTATCGAAGTCCCGCTGGTCGTCATCGTGAAGCTGCGTGGCGACAAACTCGCGCACGAACATATCTATTGGGATCAAGCGTCAGTGCTGGTGCAACTCGGTCTATTGGACGCGTCGAAGCTCCCTGTGGCCGGTATCGAAAGCGCGAAGAAAGCAGCCAATCCTAAACTCGCCGCGCGTACACTTCCATGAATTCGTAACCCTGAATCCTTTCCCGGTTCCGCCTCATCCATTAGACGAGGGGATTACAGTACATGAGTAAACTTGCGGGCAAAGTAGCCGTAGTTACTGGCGCGTCCAAGGGTATCGGCGCAGGAATCGCCAAAGGATTGGCGGCTGAAGGAGCGGCGGTCGTAGTGAACTACGCCTCCAGCAAGGCTGGCGCGGACCAGGTGGTCGCGGACATCAAAAGCAAAGGCGGCAAGGCCATCGCCGTGCAAGGCGATGTGTCGAAATCAGCCGATGTTCAACGGATTTTTGCAGACACGAAAAAGGCGTATGGGCGTCTGGATGTTCTGGTGAACAACGCGGGAGTGTACGAGTTCGCTGCGCTCCAAGAAATCACCGAAGAGCGGTTTCACCGCCTCTTCAACACCAATGTTCTGGGACTGATCCTGGCAACGCAGGAGGCCGCGAAACACTTCGGCGCGGAAGGCGGAAGCATTATCAACATAGGCTCAGGCGCGAGTCAAGTGACGCCGCCAAACACCACCGTCTACACCGCCACCAAGGGAGCCGTGGACGCCGTGACCCGCGTGCTCTCAAAAGAGCTCGGACCGAAGAAGATTCGAGTCAACTCGATCAATCCTGGAATGGTGGAGACCGAGGGTGTTCATACCGCTGGAATCATCGGCAGCGACTTTCAAAAACAACTTGAAGGGCAAACGCCGCTAGGACGAATCGGGCAGCCGGAGGACATTGCGCCCATTGCCGTGTTTCTCGCATCAGGAGACTCGGGTTGGCTGACCGGCGAAACACTAATCGCATCCGGCGGAATGCGGTAAATCCCCGTTGCTGATCCCTAAGCACTCGATCAACCGCTGGCCCCTGAGCCGTGACCAAAGGGAGCGGTTGCCCCTCCGGGCACGCTACAACCCCTAAAGCACCCGAGCAATCGCGTCCGCATCGTTCGGCACCACCACCGAACGATTCCCGTACGTCGATTCAATCTTCACGCCACCCGGCGCCTCCAACTGCCCCGTGTGGTACCGGTAAATATAGTCCGGGTCTTTCAATAGATTCCCAGTCAGCACGGCAACAACATCCGCGCCGTGATCGACTACGCCGCGCGCCGTCAGCTTCTTCAACCCCGCGAGCGTAGCCGCCGACGCAGGCTCGCACCCGATGCCGCATCGTCCGATCTGCGCCTTCGCGTCCGCGATCTCCTGCTCGTTCACCTGCTCCACGACGCCGCCCGACGACCGCACTTCATGCAGCGCCTTCGGCCACGACACCGGGTCGCCAATGCGAATCGCCGTCGCCAGCGTCTCCGGCTTTTCGACCGCGTGAAACTCGCCGCCGTGCTGAACGAACTCATAAAAAGGTGAAGCCCCGGCAGCCTGAATCACCGCCAGCCGCGGCATCTTGTTGATCAACCCCAGTGCCATCAATTCACGAAGAGCCTTCCCGAACGCCGACGTGTTCCCCAAATTTCCACCTGGCAGCACGATCCACTCCGGCGCGCGCCAGTCGCGCTGTTCCAGCATTTCGAAAATGATGCTCTTCTGTCCTTCGATCCGAAACGGGTTCACCGAATTGAGCAGGTAAATCCCGACGCGTTCCGCCAGCACGCGCACCAGCGCCAGGATCTGATCGAAATTCGCATCCACTTCGAATGTGCGCGCCCCATATTCCAGCGCCTGCGCCAGCTTGCCGAATGAAATGTTGCCATGTGGCAAAAAGATCAGCGGTTCGATTCCCGCCGCCGCCGCGTAGGCCGCCATCGATGCCGATGTGTTCCCAGTCGACACGCAAGCCACACGCCGCATCCCCAGCCGCCGCGCCTGTGCGACGCCGCACGTCATCCCGTTGTCTTTGAACGAACCCGTCGGATTGAATCCCTGGTGCTTGAACGTGATCCGATCCAGCCCCGCGTATGTCGCGGCTTGTTGTGTGGCCGAAGCATCCAGCAGGGGCGTGTTCCCCTCGCGCAGCGTGGTCACGCACGAATAGTCATCCAGAAACGGAAACAGCTCGCGATATCTCCACACCCCGCTCGCGTCCAGTGGATCGTTGCTCATCCGCCGTTCGCGAAAGACTTTCTTCAGATCCGAAGCGTCAATCGAGCCATACACCGCTTCCAGCAGCCCGCCACATTTCGTGCAGTTATACAGGACGTCCGTGATCGCGTACCGCGTCCGGCACTTCGCGTTGAAACAGACCAGCTCCGCCGTTTGCGCCGCTAAAGCCATATCCTCTAACTCTAGACGATGCTCGCCGTTCATCTCGAATCCGGACGCGTCGAAGTTCGCAAACAGCCGCTCCCGCGCGTTCCCCACGGCTTCGCGCGCATCCGCATGCTCGCCGCCGGAATCTGTTCGACCGACTTGGAGTTGCAGCGCGGCTACTACGGATTCAGCGGCACCCCCGGTCACGAATTCGTCGGCGAAGTCACCGCGGCGGACGATCCCAACTGGATCGGACGCACCGTCGCCGGTGAAATCAATCTCGCCTGCGGCCAATGCGATTGGTGTGCCCGTGGACTCGGCCGGCATTGTCCCACGCGCACCGTTCTTGGAATCGTCCAGCACCCCGGCGCGTTTCGTGAATTCCTGACGCTGCCGCTGCGCAATCTGCATCGAGTTCCGAAGACCATCCCCGTCGAACATGCCGTCTTCATCGAACCCATTGCCGCCGCTTGCGAGATCTTGGATCAAGTCCGCATCGCCAAAAACGACCGCGTCGCCGTTCTGGGCGACGGAAAGCTGGGTCTCTTGATCGCCCAAGTCATTCACGCGCACGGCGCCGAAGTGCACCTCTTCGGCCGCCATCGTGAAAAGCTGAGCATCGTAAAAGGTATCGCCACAGAGCTCATCGGCAAGAAGCTGCCCGAGCGCGCCTATCCCGTCGTTGTCGACGCCACCGGCTCGTCCGAAGGTCTCCGCGCCGCCATCTCGATGTGCGTTCCACGCGGCACCGTCATCATGAAGTCGACCGTCCACGGACTAGTCCCCATCGATACCGCCCCTGCGATCGTGAACGAGATCACCCTGGTCGGCTCCCGCTGTGGACGATTCGAGCCCGCCATCCGCCTGCTCGCTTCCGGCAAAGTTCGTGTCGACCAACTCATCTCCGAACAGTTCCCCCTCAATCGCGCCCCCGAAGCCTTCTCCAGGGCCGCAACCAAAGGTATCCTCAAAGTCCTCCTGCTTCCACCTGGCTAATACGCGTGACGCGCGCACTCGTGCGTGCCGCGTCGACACTTGTGTCGACGCCTCTTCGTACACCCCACCACCGAACGGTAAAATGACTCATGCTTCGTCGTGCCGTTCTGCCCCTCTGTCTTCTTCTCTCCTCCTGCTCCATCAAGAAATACGCCATCAATCAACTCGGCGACGCGCTCGCCGGCACCGGCGCCACCTTCGCCGCCGACGACGATCCCGACCTGATCCGCGCCGCCGTGCCGTTCAGCCTCAAACTGGTCGAAAGCCTGCTCGCCGAAAATCCGCGCCACGAAGCACTCCTCATCGCCGCCGCACGCGGCTTCACGCAGTACTCCTACGCGTTCGTCCAGGAAGACGCCGATGAGCTTGAGGATACCGATCGCGTCCGCGCCAGCGCCCTCCGCGCCCGCGCCGCCAAGCTCTATATCCGCGCCCGCAACTACGGCCTGCGCGCCTTCGAAGTCAAGCACAAGGACTTCATCGCGCGACTCAAAGCCAATCCCAAGGAAGCCGTAAAGGAGCTGAAAAAGTCGGAAGTCGAGTTGATGTATTGGACCACGCTTGCCTGGGGCGCCGCCCTCTCCACATCCCACGACTTCGCCATGATGTCCGAAACTCCGCGCTTCGAAGCCCTCGCCGATCGCGTGGTCGAACTGGATGACAACTACGACGAAGGCGCCATCCACGGCTTCCTGATCACCTATGAAATGTCGCGCCTCAATCCGAAACCCGACCGCCTCGCGATCGCGAAAGCCCACTTCGACCGCAACATCGCCCTCGCCAACGGTCATCAGGCCTCGCCGTTTGTGTCGTACGCGGAAAATGTTCTGGTTGTACAAAAAGACAAAGCCGGATTTCAAGACATGCTGCGCCAGGCTCTAAAAATCGACGTCAACACCTGGCCCGAACATCGTCAACTCAATCTCCTGATGCAGCGCCGCGCCCGCTGGCTGCTGGGCCGCGTCGACAAGCTCTTCCCTCCGCCGCGTACCTGACTGAGATGTCCCCGCCCCGCTTCTAATGTTTCTACCTGATTGTCTCTAAGAGCATCGAACTCCAGACTGGACCTATGCGACAGGCCCGCGTCCTCTTGTGTCCCGTGCTTGCCACGGCTGTCTTCGCTCAAATACCCGACCGCAACTGTTTGAGCGACCCCTTCATGCGAGGCTGCCCGGCTGAAGTGCAATCTCGCAAGATGCAAGAGAATCTCAACAAGGGCATGGTTCTTAATCCCGCAGCCGTGCCGGCCAAATCCACGGCATCTTCGACCACCCGGCCCGCGGCGTCGTCCGTTCCTGTCGCCGATAACGATTGGCAGCGCCCCCGACTCGCCAATGCATTGCCGCCGGATTGGCCGCGCTGGACCTTCGCTCCTGCCGATGCAAGCCTCGTGGTCGGGATGAAACTCGATGCCTTGATGAAGTCGCCCCTGATCCGTCAGATCATGGAAGGTGCGGGACTCCCTGCCATCGATCCTCAAATGTCCGGACCACATCCGGATGAAGTGTGGTTAACGCTGCGTCCATCCGCGGGACGCCCGCCGGAGTCGGTCATGCTCCTCCTGGGAACCGGCGCGGGAACCGACGTCGCCACCGTTGCCGCGGACCTTCGCTCCAAAGGCGCGACCGTCTGTTTCCTCGACACTCAATCCATCCTGGTCGGCGAGTGGAACGCCGTGAACCGAGCCTTACAACGCGTCGCCCGCCCGTCCGCGATCGCCAGTCCATACGCCAAGCGCACCCGCGAATTGTGGACCAACAACGATCTCTGGTTCATCGCCAGCGGCTCTCTCCTCGCAAGCGCCAAGGTCGCCCCCACTGGTGTCACCGCCATGTCGATGGGTCTGAGCCTTCAAGATAAGCTGGTGTTCGATGTACTCCTCAATGTCGCTACTCCTGACGCCGCGGCACATCTGATGGCGAAGATGAATACCAATCCCGGCGATCTCGGGTTCCCAGGCATGCAGCTTAAGAAAGTCGCCAACGGAGTGAGCCTCCAAGGAGCCGTTGCAGTCGCCGAGCTTCCCGAGTCGCTTCGCAAACAGATCACCGATCAGATTCGCCCGCTGTCCGAACTGGCCTCCACGCGAAACGCGAGACCCGACGCGCCGAAAAACGCGATTGTGATTCAAGGGCTGGACGACGGGCCGCGTGTCATCGCGCCCAAGAAGTAACTTCGTGGGGCGGGCTTGCAGCCCGCCGAGTTATCACATTGCGCTGATAACCCGGATGCCGATACGCTTTGTCAATGGCTAGCGCCATCAATCTTGGAGAATTTCGCGAGAAGTTGATTCGTGCATTTCCACCACAACCTTTCTACGGAGTCGTTTCAACGCATCACGAATGTAACGAGGGTATCGCTCTCCGTCAGGAATTGCCAGGTAGACGCTGGGACGAAATCCCAGCCGCATTCATGGATTTCAACCCGGGCTCTCTACCACTGCTGGAGCCCGATGGGTTGGTTGCGTTTCTTCCTGCGTGGCTGCTGCGGTCAATGGAAACCTTCGGTCATCACAGCGTGCTCCTGGAACTTACGATGTACTTCCTCTGTCCTGGCAACGAGGATGAAGGATGGGACGAGAAAGGAATAGCCGAGATGGTGAGCCTCTTTAATGTCGCCCAGAGGTGCCGCGCGTCCGCACCAGCATCAATGAAAGCACGATTGCCGCGCGCGACCAATCCACAAAGATCATCACACGCTTGCGGCTGATGCGGTCGTTCATCACCGCAGCCTCCTACAGCTTGCGGGCTACCACCACGGTGATGTCGTCGGCCGCGGGCGCGCCTTCAGTGAAATCCGCAACCGCTGTCTCGATGGCTTCGACGATTTCCGCCGCGGTCCGGCCGCGCAGCGAGGCGACCACTTCCGCCAGACGCTCTTCTCCGAAATCATCGTCCTTCGGATTGGCCGCTTCAGTCACTCCGTCGCTGAACAGGACCAGGATGTCGCCGGGCTGCAATTGTGCGGTCGATTCCTTGTAGGTCGCTTGCGGAAGAATTCCCAGGATGACGCCGCCGCCGTGCAGCGTCTCGAATCCGCTCGCCTGGCGTATGATCAGCGGAGGATTGTGGCCGGCATTGGTGTACACCAGCTCGCCCGTAGCGGGATTCACCACCGTCATGAAAAACGTGATGAACCGGTTGTCGGGGCAATTGGAGCAGATCGCCTTGTTCAACCTTCCGATCTTATGCGCCAGATCGTCGGCTTCCTCGAACAAGACTTGCACGCGAGCCTGAAGACTCGACATGAGTAGCGAAGCCGGCATTCCTTTACCCGCGACGTCGCCAACCAGCATGGCAACGCGCCCATCGGGGAATTCGATGAAGTCGAAGTAATCGCCGCCGACGGTGCGGCACGCCGTGGTTTTCCCGGCGATATCGAGTCCTTCCACGGTAGGCGGCTTGGACGGCAGCAATCCTTTTTGGATCAGCGCCGCCTGCTGCATGTCCTTGGCCATCATCCGCTCGGCTTCTTCCACCTCGCTCAAGCGGGCGTGTTCGATGCGGATCGCCGCCACATTGGCCATGACGGTCAGAAGATTCAGATCCTCGCGCGAAAACTCGCGGATCAGGTGCGGCGAATCCACGTAGATCAGCCCGATGACGCGATCGTTGGTTTGTAGGGGAACCGCGATCATGCTCCGGACTTTCTGCTCGACTATACTCATGTGATCGCGCAGCGCATGGTCCAGTTGCGCGTCGCGCACCAGCAGGGAGGCTTTCTCCTTCAACACGCGGTCGCGGACGGTGTTGGAGATCTTGAATCCCTCGCCGCGATGCGCGCGCACTTCCAGCCGGTCGCCTTCGAGCGTCATCAGCACGCCGCGTCCGGCGCACACAGCTTCCACCGAAAGATCCATGATCACGGTGAATAATTCACTCAACGGGCGATGCCCGGCGAGCTCGCGGCCGGCGCGGATCAGTGCGCGCATTTGCGGGCTGCCCTGCATCACATAGGTCTTGTTGAGATCGTCCACCTGCGGTCCCAGCACCGCATCCAGGCTTGCCACCACCGTGGTGGAGGCGCTCGAAACGCTTTCGCCGTGATCGACGAACACCACCGTGTGTTCGGTGGCCGGAGCCGAATCGGCGAACTCGATGGTCAGGTGTCCCGCGGAAACCCGGTCGCCCAGGGCGAAGGACATGCGTTTTTCAACCCGCTTCCCGTTCAGCAGCGTTCCGTTCTTACTGCCCAGGTCCTCTACGAACCATTCGCCGTTAACGCGAGTCAAAGCCAGATGCTGGCGCGAAAGGCCGGCGTCGTCGGGATAGCACAATTCATTGGCGCTGGAACGTCCGAGCGAAATGCGATCGCGATCCAACGGCACTGCCACATTCTTGCCGTCGATGTTGCGAATCACCAGTTCTTTCGGAATGAGTTGAGCGGGCGGTGCCACGATGACAGCGTATCATGAGTACTTCAATCCTTACCGGATTGGGTTATTCAATCCTTATCGGATTGGAATTCTTACAGGACGCGGCAGGCTTCGTCGAACTCCAGCCGGGGATTTCTGGGAAACAGGCTTTTCCCGTCTCCATAGCCGAGATTGCAGATCAGGTTGATCTTCCACTTGCCGTCCGGAAAGAACTCGGCGTTGACCTTGGCTGCGTCGAATCCCGACATCGGACCGCAGTCCAAACCGAAGCCGCGCGCGGCCAGGATGAAGTATCCGGCCTCAAGCGAACTGTTCCGGAAAGCGGTTTCGTCGATCAGGGCACGATTCTTGACGAACATACTCCGCATGTCCGCATGTGGAAATGTCCTCGGAAGTTGTTCGTGAAACTCCGCATCCCAGGCAATCAACACCACCACCGGCGCCGTCCGTGACTTCTCGACGTTTCCGGGCGCGAGCGCTGGAAGCAGCCGTTGCTTGGCTTGGTCGGAGACCAAGAACACGAAACGCGCCGGCTGGCTGTTCGCGCTGGTCGGCCCCAGTCGGACCAGATCGTAGATCTCCCTTAATACTTGTTCTGGAACAGGTTCCGGGCGCCATGAGGAATGGGTACGGGCGTCTCGGAAAAGTTGATCGAGTGTCTGGCCGGAAATAGGGGCGCGACCGGTGGTAATGCCTGCGTGCATTATTCTGCCTCCAGGATTCACTGCTTAGATGCCAAATGCCGTCTGGGGGATTCAGCAGGCGCCAAGTTGACATTTTTCGAATCTCCGGCCGTCCCCTAGCCTCTAATACTGGCATGAGAGCCGCGTCAGCATTTGCTGCATTCCTGCTACTGAGCGCTGCACACGGTGGTGAGTTGAAGCCGGAGACGCTGAGTTCCTGGGACGATTACATTCGCACGGTGGACGCGCACACACAGGAACGGCTACAGCGCGATCACAGCTTCCTGTGGGTGGATGAACTGGCCGAGCGAGGCCGTGACGTGCGCGCGGGCAAAATCGTGGTATCGCCCGCCGGCGTTCATACGCCGCAACGGGTTCCGTCCGGCCTGATTCACCATTGGGTTGGCGCGGCGTATTTCCCCGGCGTGAAAGTCAACGACATTTTTCCCGTCGTGCGCGATTACGGAAAGTACAAGAACATCTATCATCCCTACGTCATCGATTCGAAGGCAATCCGTCAGGACGGTTCGCTCGATCAGTATTCCCTGACGCTGATGAACAAGGCCGTGGTGGTGAAGGTGGCTCTTGACAGCGATTGCGAGACATCCTACATTCAGGTGGATGCGCGCCGCTGGTACAGCGTCACGCGGAGCACCCGGGTGCAGGAGATCCAGAATTTCGGCCAGCCCTCTGAACGCAAGCTTCCGGCAGATCAAGGGAGCGGATATATCTGGCGGCTTTATAGTATCTCGCGCTTCGAAGAGCGGGACGGCGGAGTCTATTTTGAGGTGGAAGCGATAGTGCTGAGCCGCGATATACCGGTCGCGCTTCGCATGATTGTCGACCCGATTGTACGGCGCGTTTCCAAAAGCTCTGTAGAGACTTCGCTCAAACAGACGCAGGAAGCCGTAGCCCTGAGTTCCGACGTTGCTTCCGCCACGTCGCAAGGCCACGCGTTTCGGCAGCAGTAAACCCTAGTCGTAACTGCTCTCGATCGCCCATATCCCCGTTCGGACATTGCGATGAATACGCAGCAGGTCGCCGCTGGTGATTTCGACGTCCCATTCAGCGCGATCCCAGGGATGGTCTTCCCACCAGCCGCCGGATCCGGCCCAAGGACCCGCGCAGGCGATCACCCGGCCTTCTATTTTCGAAGAAACAATCCGCGCCGGTTCTCCTCGCGGAGAACACCATACTTGAGCGCGCACCGGCGGACGGAATCTTCGCATCACCAGCTTTAACTGCGGCGGCGGATTGTGAACTTTCCTTTTGGCCAGAGATCCCATCAGAAAACTGTCCGGACGATGCGTGTCCACCAATACGGGAGCGCCAAGATTTTCCGGTCCCACCATTTCCCGAATGCGGGAGAGCGTGATTTCGAGCTTTTCGGGTTCGGGCGAGGCGGGTAGAAACAAATCATGCTGCGTGGTGCGCACCTTGACTGGTTTTAATTCAAGAAAGAGTTTTTCGACCGGCGCTTCCGGAGGGCGCTGGTTCAGTTGTAGTTGCAGCAGCTTTAAAAACACCTTGGCATCCAGCATGGCAACCGGAAGACGCAGCACCATCCTGTATTCCGGCGCGCGTTCCAGTTTCAGCCGTAGATGAATTTCATTGGTCGCCAGCGATTGCCGGGTCAACCGGGCGCAAATGTCATTCAGCATGCGCCCGGCAAGCAGCAGCACGGATTCGGCCAGATCGAGCGTGCATTCCGGCTCCATCTCCTCGCGAAATTCCAGAGGATCTTTGACGACCTTGAGCAGACGATCGCCTTCGCCCCGCGCGAGCCTCTGCATGGCCACGCCTTCGTCGCCCAATCGCGCTGCGACTCCCATGGACGGCAGTGCCGCGAATTCTCCGAACGTCCGCAAACCCCACAGATCCAGCGTTTCCGCAAACTCCGGTGAACCACCCAGGAGATTCAACGGAAGGCCTGCCAGCGCGGATGCTTCCTGGCCCTGCGCGATGATGATCTTCCCTTTGATTCCGCGCGCGGCATGGATCGCCGCGTCGGGATTCGACGCGATCGCCAGGTTCGCGGGGATGCCCACGCGCAGCCAGATTTTTTGCGCGATCTGTTCCGTGGTTCCGTGAATCGCGCGCAGCCCGCGAATATCGAACACCACGGTATCCGGAGGAGTCTCTTCAATCAGCGGCGAAAAATAGCGCGCGCAATCGAGCAGCACAGCCATATTGCCGGGAGCGTGTAAACAAGCAAGCATCGTTCATCTCGCCAGCCGCAAAGTATTTTTCGCCGGCCGATGATTTTCCACGCGCGTCGCAATCGTCTCAAAACCGTCCAGCAGCCGGCAGCCGCGCCAGATCGCGCGATTCCGCCGCAGTTCGATTTTCAATGCCGAGCACGACGACGCATGCACGCAGGCACCCACGGAAACCAGCGCCGTACGCGTGTTTTCCACGGCATGCCGCAGCCGGAACCACGCGGCTAATGGAATACGCCGTGAAATTTTCGCCGGAGTATCGGCCAGATCGATCGCCACCAGCCCGAATCCTCCAGCGGATGCGAGCAGATCGGCCGCTTTAAGCGCATGCTCGGCATTCCCGCCGCAGCGCACCCACAGGATTTGCGAGAGGCGCGCTCCGGAAGCCGCCGCGCTCGATGGGTCGAACCGGTCTTCGACGTCGATCAGGGCGCAAAACTCCTCCCCCGCCGTCGCCTCGGCCAATAAAGCACACAGAAACGAGGTGCGGCCGGAGGACGCCGGACCGGCGATTTCGGTCAATGCTCCACGCGGAATTCCTTGGAGGATCGATCCCAAAATTTCTGATTGTTTCCGGGAGAGCGAGCTGGCCGGAAAGACTGCCGCGACTACCATATTCGCCTTATCTTCGCCTATAGTAGAAGTGAAGTCAATGCTTGGGCCAACGCGCTCCATTACTGTCGCGCCTCCACTGACACAGCTTTGAGGCGCGACAGTTATGGAGCGCGTTGGTGATGATCGCGATGCCCTACATAGAACTCCACGCACGATCCGCTTTCAGCTTTCTGAGGGGCGCCAGCCAGCCGGAAGAGTATGCCGACCGATGCGCCAGATTCGGCCAGTCGGCCATGGCTCTGCTGGATTTCGACGGCGTCTACGGCGCGCCGCGTTTTCATCTGGCGATGAAGAAACTGGGGCCCAAGGCGTTTCTCGGGTCTGAAGTTTTGTGCACGGATGGGGCCCGATATCCGCTGCTGATCGCGACGCGGACCGGGTATCAGAATCTGTGCCGGTTGATCACGCGGACAAAGCTGCGCACCGGCAAGCATCCCAAGCCGGGAAAAGAAGCCGCGGCGACGCCCGAGGAACTGGCGGAATTTTCCGAAGGACTCATTTGCCTGACCGGCGACGCAGATGGTCCCCTGGCTCACGGTTTGCGCGATCGTCAAGGCCGCGCCGCGATCGAACGGCTGCAACGAATTTTCAAGCCCGAAAATGTCTATCTCGAATTGCAGCGGCATTTCGAGCGCGATCAGGAGGCTCGTAATCAGGCCGTGATCGAGCTGGCGCGATTACTCGACGCGCCGCTGGTCGCTACGAATGGCGTGTGTTACGCGCATCCTTCTGAGCGCGAAGTGCTCGACGTGTTCACCTGTCTGCGCCACCGAACGACGCTCGCCCGCGCGGGACGGTTGCTCGAACAGAACTCGGAAAAATATCTCAAATCGAGCGAAGAGATGTCGCGACTGTTTGCCGACGTGCCGGACGCGATCGCGAACACCTCGCAGATCGCGTCGCGACTAGAATTTACGCTCGACAAACTGGGCTACGAGTTTCCGCACTATCCAGTCCCGGATGGCGAAACCGAGATGAGCTATCTCCGAAAACGCACCGAAGATGGCGCGCGGCGGCGCTACGGCAATCGTTACGAAAAAGCGCGTCCGCAACTCGAAAAAGAGCTGGCGCTGATCGAAAAGCTGGGATTCCAGGGCTATTTTCTGATCGTCTGGGACATCATCCGCTTCTGCCAGAAGCAGGGAATTCTGGTGCAGGGCCGCGGGTCGGCTGCGAATAGCGCGGTGTGTTATTCGCTCGAAATTACTGCCGTCGATCCGGTCGGGATGGAACTGCTGTTCGAGCGATTTTTATCCGAACAGCGTGGTGAGTGGCCCGATATCGACCTCGATCTTCCTTCCGGAGATCAGCGCGAGAAGGCGATTCAATACGTCTACCAATGCTACGGAAAACTAGGCGCGGCGATGACGGCCAACGTCATCACCTATCGCGGACGGTCCGCCGCTCGTGAAGCTGGAAAAGTTCTGGGATTCGATGAACCGACGCTCGACGTGCTTTCAAAACTGGTCCCGATGTGGGGGTGGACCGACGATTCCGATACTCCCGAAAAACATTTTTGCGACGCCGGGCTCGATTTATCGGACCGGCGCGTTCGTAAATTTCACGACCTTGTAATTGCCCTGCAAGATTTGCCGCGGCACCTGGGGCAGCATTCCGGAGGCATGGTGATTTGCCAGGGACAGCTCGATTCGGTGGTGCCGCTCGAACCGGCTACGATGCCCGGCCGTGTAGTCGTGCAATGGGACAAAGAAGATTGCGCGGATATGGGGATCGTCAAAGTCGATCTGCTGGGCCTGGGGATGATGGCGGCGCTCGAAGAATCGATCGCGCTGATCGAAGAACATCGCGGGCAGAAAATCGATCTGGGCAATCTGCCGCCGGACGATCCTAAAGTGTACGCGGTGTTGCAGCGCGCCGATACCATCGGATTATTTCAGGTGGAGAGCCGCGCGCAGCAGGCTTCCCTGCCTCGCATGAAGCCGGAACGATTTTACGATCTTGTCGTGCAAGTCGCGATCATTCGTCCGGGGCCGATCGAGGGCAAGATGGTGCATCCATATTTGTCGCGCCGGCAGAAAAGGGAACGGCCGGAGCCGCTGCATCCGCTGCTGGAATCGATACTGGCGCGGACGCTGGGAGTCCCTTTATTCCAGGAGCAACTGTTGCGGATGGCGATGGCGGTCGCCGATTTTACAGGAGGCGAAGCCGAAGAATTACGCCGAGCGTTCGGCTTCAAGCGCTCCGAAAAACGGATGCGCGAAATCGAAGTGAAGCTGCGCGCGGGCATGACCAAAAAAGGCATCGTGGGGGAGCCGCAGGACAAGATCGTCAAATCGATCACGGCGTTTGCGATGTTCGGATTCCCGGAATCGCACGCGGCGAGTTTCGCGCTGCTCGCCTATGCCAGTGCGTTTATCCGCACGTATTTCCTGGCCGAATTCACCTGCGCGCTGCTCAACAATCAGCCCATGGGCTTCTATCATTATTCGACCGTGATCAAAGATGCCCAGCGTCACGGGCTGCGCGTTTTGCCGGTGGACATCAACCGGTCGCGTGTTAAGTGCACCATCGAAGACGGCCATCTGCGGCTGGGATTTCGATATGTCCGTCATCTGCGGACGGAGGCTGCGGAGGCGCTGGTACTCGAGCAGCCGTTTGCGAATTTCGAAGACTTGAGCAGCCGCGTTGCTCTAAATAAGGATGAGATGGAGCAGTTAGCGTCCATTGGCGCGCTGAATCCTATTGGAGCAGCCCATAGACGCGACGCCTTGTGGCAAGCCTCGCGAGCGGTTCGTCCCGCGGGCGAAATGCTGGGCAATGTACCGGAGACCGAACCCGATTCTCCGCTGCGGCAGATGACCACTCTCGAACGCGTCGCCGCCGATTTTCGAGGCACGGGGACCACCATCGGTCCTCATCCGATGATGTATCGCCGCGAAGAAATGACCCGGATGGGAGTGACGCCCGCGACGGCACTGCACTCGATTCCGAATGGCCGGCAAGTGCGCGTCGCCGGAAGCGTGATCGTCCGCCAGCGGCCGGGCACAGCCAAGGGGATTTTATTTATGAGCCTGGAAGATGAAACCGGGATCTCGAATGTGGTGATCATGCCGGATGTATTTTCCGAGCAGCGGCTCCAGATTCTGGGGCATCCGTGGGTGATGGTGGAGGGGAGAATGCAAAACGTCGACAATGTCGTCCACATTTTGGCGCAGCGGGTTTTGGAGTTGGGGGACCCTGTAGGGATCAGCTCTGCATCGCACGATTTTCGGTAGTGGGTTAGCGTGCCCGCAATCACTCTGCGTCGAACAACTAAGCTCTGCCTTCGCCCGCCTACTCTAGGTTTCTACACTAAACCCGCGGAGTCCCCTGACCCGTTTTCCTGCCGCTCATCCTGATGACGAATCCACTGCTCCCCTGGTTTAGTGCGCTCGGCCCACCAACCCAATGGAAGGGTCGGCCAGATCGTTCAGGCTGGGGTCCTTATCGATTGGATGGTGAAAGCAAGAAATTACGGGTTTTTCTCCGCCTGCCATGCTGTCGCCGAGGAACTGCCATGCTCCATCTTCAATGTCATGCGAAACGTATGTGATCGGTTCAGCGCCGGATTGAACAGCGGATGAAAGGAAAACTGTTGTATGCGGAGGGTCGGGAAATTTCCAATTGAAGAGACTGCTACTTGGGTCTGCCGATGCCCAAAAGTCCTTCTCCACATTAGTCTGCGGCGCATCGGCTTGCAGAAGCGGTTGCTGGAAAGCTGTGTCGAACCCAGGTTCGCCCGGAAAACGATTTTCTAGATCTGGGTAAACTGCTTGGAGAACCGGTAATTCGGGTCCGTCGTAATACCATATCGCCCAACCCATCAGATGTTGCACCCACTTTGGATCGACCGGACGGAATTCGCATTCCACTTCGCTCACCATGTCCTTATGACGTCCCTCGGCTAAGTTAACGCCATTTCGCAACCGGTCCGCGGCCTCGTTGAGGAGAAAGTGAGCCGTCTTCTCGCGGAGACCCACCGTGATTACCTCAGGTTTGCCGCAAGTGTCGTAAACTCCCAGCGTGTAGGACCACCCTGGGCCAGTGGTAGTGGATCTCACCTGAACCACTTCACAACCATACGTTTCAACATTGGAGATCGTGCGTTCATCTCTCTCGCTCAACTTCTGTGCTCGAAAGCGTAAGGTACGTTCGGTTTCGAACTTACGTGTCGACTCAGCCATTCGCGGGGTTCCCAGAAATCATTATTGACCCGCGAACCCAGACTCCGCCGATTGCCCCGATTTCACCACTTCATATTGAAACTGCCCCAACCCGCGACGCGTCATCAACACCGTGCTCAGTGGACTATTTCCAGCCGCGACCAGCACCATGTGGGTGTGTTCCTGCGGATTCATCGCGGTCCATAACAATCCTTCGGTTTCCGAAGCGTGCTCCTTGCCTGCGACGCGGAACACGCCGCCGTCGTAATCGAGCCCGATCAAGGAACGCCACGCAGCCAGCGTCGAGTTGGTTTCAGGACGGCCGATGAATAGCACATCGCGATCTTCCAGGTCTTCATCGGTTACTTCAAAATCTTTTTTGACCGGCACCGCGCTTTCGAAGGTATCGAGGAACTGTTTCTGCCACTGCTCGGCCGCATAGCGATTCGCGCCCGCCTCGGCTCGCGTTCCATACACGATGATGGCCGACGCGAGCCGCTGCCGGAACATGTTGGCCATGTAGGCCGGGCCTTCCGGAGTGTCGGGCAGGCCGATGCCATCGAGCCATTTCGCGAAGAACGCCGGCCGCGCGGCGGCGGCCAGGAAGTCCGAGGCGTGAACGGTTTTCGTGGTGTTCTTGTCGAAGAAATTCCGCATGAGCGAATAGAACGCGTCGTCACCCATTTCGCGGCGCAACGCATCGAACAGCAGCGCGCCTTTTGCTTCGGCGAGCGTGTACCAGTCGGCCGATTTTGTGGATGATGTGACACGTCCGAGCGGTTGCTCATGCGCCAGCGCGACAGCGCGATACCGCGCACGATTCTGATTCAACCGGTTGTCGACATCGTCACCGTTGAGGACGTCGTAATACTCGGCAGATCCGGCGGTCAGCCACACGTCGGCATCGGAGGCAGGCAGAATCCAGCCCTTCCATAAAAGATCCTTCGACGGGGACTTGATGGCGGACGCAGTGGCGGTGACCGGCTCCACACTCGGAGCACTGGCCAGCAGCGGCTTCACCGCGTCGTTCGCCTGGAACAAGCGATAGCCCGATGAATACAGCCCGTCATTGCCTTCGTAATCTTTTTTCTGCGATTCCGACGGCACCCACTCGCGCTGATTCGATTTTCCGAACAGCGCCCACGCCATCATCTGCGGAGCCATCTCGGATGTCGTGACTTTCGCGTCCATGGTGCTCGCGCTCACCAGCGGCGCGGTGCGGAATGCCAGGAACCCGAACGTCTCGTCAATCTTGCCTTTGTGCTGCTGATACATCTGCTGCCACTTGATGTCGCGCGGCCCGGGGACGAACGTCAGATCCTGCGGCGTGCCTTTCGGATCGGGAACATATTCCATGCGGACGTTCAGATCCTTGGCGTTATTGCAGCCCCAGTAAAATCCCTCGGTGCCGCCGAACCATTCGTTTTTCGAGCTGCGATACAACTTGGTGCGATGGGTGCCCAGCTCGATCATGGCGATCTCATTGGTGCGCGCGTCGCCGATGATCCATTCGTTGGTGTACAGACCGTTGTTGCGGGTCTGCAGAAGCTCGACCACCTTGTCGATGGAATCGCCGTATTGAATCGACTTGCGTGCGCGATACGCGACAGGCGTGCCCTGCATGTTGAACGGCGTCTGATCGATGGTGGTTTCGGTGAGCACCACTCCGAGATCGTTCTGATACCAATCCGTGCCGCTCTGGATGCCGCCGGGATAACTTTGCATCAGCACGCGATGGCCTTGCGTGGGCTGCACGTCGAGCATGATGTTGGTCTGCTCGGCCAGCGTCAGCGGCCACCAGGTGACGTGGCCGATCACCATTTTTCCGTCGCGGGTGGCTTTGCCGCAGGCCGCGAATGCGCTGCAACGATCGTGCTGGTCGGTTGTGGTTGGATCGACACGCGGGCGGCGGAAGCCGATGCCTTCGAGACCGGTCGGCGTCATGGGCATCGCCGCGTTCAGTTCACCCAGTTCGGTGATCGTATTCAGCGTGACGATGTCGATCAGATCCACTGTGCGGCCGTTGTATTTTGCGCCAGCCGCAGCGGCGCCGTCGGCGATCCCTTTCATCTCTTGCAAAATTTCCTGATCGAAGCCGCGCAGGAACAGAGCATTCGCGGTGGTGCGGCCGTTGTTCCAGGCGGTCGCTTTAGATTTGGAATCGAGCTGCGCGGCGCAGCGATCGATATACTGCTCGATTTCGTGCGCCATCAGATAACCGTGCTGGTAGCCGCGATCGTAAGGCTCGCCTTCGATGTGAACATAAATCCATCCGGCGCGCGGGTAGCGATAGCCGGGACCGAAGGATTTCATAGTGGCTCTCTGCGGCAGATCCGCTTGCGCGATTTCTTCGAGCGACACGCCTTCAAACCACGCTTTGCCCGAGAAAGCCCCGCCATCGGCAACTTCGAGGACAATCTGATCCTGCGATCGTGTAGCCATGAAGCGCAGATTCACTTTGGTCCACCCGCGAGTGCCGCCCAGCGATTCCGAGTGCACGTCGAACGGCATCGACGCCATGGCGAGCGAAGCGCCAGTGGCGATCGGCGAACGGTCCAGATCGCGGACCTGCAGATTTTCCGTGCGGATCCAGCCGGAGAGTTCGTACCGCTTTCCGACGTTCAGTGTTACCGGAGCGGAGCGGATGTAAGCGCCAGATTCTCCAGACGGCTCGACACGCATCGACGCATGTTTCGCGTGTTGCGCTTGCGCGTCCGGCGTCGCCGTGCCGTGAACCGCATCCCATTTTGCAGCGGCATCGAAAGGCGCGGCTTTAAGGACAACAATCGAAAGAACACAGGCGATGGTCCGCATGTGCTTATTCTATGCCTGCCTTCTGCGGGGCCGCTAATCTTAGCGGCGAGCCGGTCTCCGGACCGGCTTCTGTTCGCCTGAAGACAAGCCGGCCTGAAAGCCGGCTCGCCGGCACAACTGCCGGCCCCACAGCGGTCGGTCAACTATTTCGGGTCTTTGACGTAGCGAGCTATTTGTTCGCACGTCGCGAACCACACGCCGGGTTTGGATTTCATGTACGCGATCAACTTATCGAGATGCTGGATCGGCGCGCGATGGCCGGTCACATGCGGATGCAGCGTCAGTAGGAACACGGTCCCGTCCTGGTACGCGCCGTCGAATTCTTCTTTGTAGAGCTGATACAGCAGTTCCGGCGACGGCATGGTTCCACCGCGGCCCAAATACGGTGTCTCAGTCAGCGTCCAGTCGATGGCGAGCTCTACCATGCCAGTCGGTTCGCCATTCGAAACGATTTCATACGGCTCGTCCATCGCCTGCAAACTGCTGTCGTAGAAAAATCCTGCTTTACGAATCAGGCCCAGCGTGTACTGGCTGAAAGCCCATCCGGGAGCTCGATATCCGACGGGCCGTTTGCCGGTGGCCTTGGTCAGATATTCGATCGCCTGATTGAGGAGCCGTTCTTCTTCAACCGCGTTGTTGATCGCGGGTGGCGATTCGTGAATCCAGCCGTGGACGCCGATCTCGTGGCGGCCGCGCTTCATGATCGCCGGAATCATCTCAGGATGAATCAGCGCGCTGACCGCGGGGATGAAAAACGTCGCGGGGAGGTTGTGCTTATCGAGCAATTCAAGAATGCGCGGGAGTCCAGTCTGCGCGCCGAAATCGGCGGCGGAAAGCGTCGTCGGCGAGGTCTGTCCCGCAGCAAGGAGATACGATTCATTATCGACGTCGAAACTGAGGCACACAGCGACGCGGGCGTTTCCAGGCCAAGTCTTGGGCGTGAGTTTCTTGCCCGCGCGCGATGGAGCTACCGCTTGGCGAAGCTGGTCTTCGGTCCATTTCGCGCCGGGCTGTGGCGCCTGGGCGAATGCGGTCAGGCACAGGCATAGCAGAATCGGATGAAATCTCATACGCGCTCCATCACTGTCGCGCCTCAAACCATCGGAATCGTCAAATGCTTGAGGCGCGACAGTCATGGAGCGCGTTCGCCTACTAGTTGATCCAGGCCATTCCATCAGGTCCATTCCCAGTAGAAACGCGTCCGGTCAATTCCAACGTCTTCAGATCGAGAACCGCGAGATAGTTGTCGCCATTCACCGCGATGTAGGCGCGCGATCCGTCGGGAACGATCAGAATTCCTTCGGGGGATTTGCCAAGCTTTATGCGCTTGATCTCGTGGCGTGTATCGCGATCCAGCACCACCAGCTCGCCCGCTTCCAGATCCGTGATCAGGATGCGCTTGCCGTCAGGCGTGATCTTCAGACGGTTCGATCGCTTGGTATGCACGTCGATGGTTCCAGTCACTTTTTTGGTGGCAATGTCGATGATCGAAACACCGCCGTCGCGCGAGTGAGCGGTCCAGATCTCTTTTTCATCGGGAGAGATTTCGATCGCCTCTGGCCCTTTACCCACTGGCACCACGGTCATATTCCAGTTAATCGGATTCGAGCCGCGTTCCAGGATCGCGATCGCGTCCGAGCCGATATTCGATGTGAACATTTTGCTGCCGTCGCGGGTCAACATCACCATGTGCGTCGAGTTGAGGCCGGTTCCCATCATCCAGTCGATCTGGTTCGATACGGGATCGTAACGCGCCACGAGCTTGTTCGCTTCGGCGGTGAAATAGACTTTTCCACCGGAAACGAAGATGCCGTGAGGACGCTGCAACGGACTCACCTCCACGCGACGCAGTTCTTTCTTCGATGCCAGGTCGATCACCGAAATCGATTTGCCCGGCGCTGGTCCGGTGCCATAGTTGCCAACGAATGCCAGTTTGCCGTCCGTGGCGACTTCATGCGGGCCTTCACCTGTCGGCACGCGACCTAGAATCTTTCCCGACGCTGGATCGACAATCGCCAGCGTGGCATCTTCTTTATTCAAGACCAGTAACGTCGCGGCTTGCGCGCAAATTGCCGTCAGGACCAGTGCGATCAGTTTCATAGGCTCTATTGTGACAGCGATTTCACCAGCTCATACAGGAACGTCTCGCCTTCATAGAACGAATCGATGGCGAGGCGCTCGTCACGTCCGTGCGCGCGAAAATCGTCGATTGGAATGAAGATCCCCTGGATGCCATATGTCGGAATTCCCGCCGTGCGAAGATAGCGGCCGTCCGTTCCACCCATGACCATGATCGGGACTGTGATGGTGCCGGACCACATGGTATCGCCGATCTTCGATGCGGCCTTCAGTAGATCCTGGCGAAGCGGCGATGCCGGACCGGCGATGATCTCGCCAGAAACGGTGATAGAAACCTGATCGTCGGCGACCACACGTTTTAGCGTCGCGAGCACTTCTTCCGGTTTCATGTCCGGCTGGACGCGGCAATTCACCGTCGCGCCCGCGGTTTGCGGCAGCGCGTTGAGGGCATGCCCGCCATCGAGCATGGTGGCGACGCAGGTGGTTCGCAGCGTCGCATTCAGCGCCGTCGTGCTATTGGCGAGCTGTTCGATCGCCGGCGTCGATCCCTGAGCCGCGGCTTTCATCAGCGCCGCCGTCGGGGGAGGAGCCACCTTTGCCACTTCCGTCAGGTACGCCCGCGTCACTTCGTTGGTCTGCGCCGGAAACTTGAATTTCGAGAGCCGCACCAGCGCTTCCGAAAGGCGATAGATCGCGTTGTCCGGCACGGGAAGCGAGCTGTGGCCACCCTTGTTCTTCACTTCCAGCCTGAACGTGGCCACGTACTTTTCACTCACCTGAATATTGTTGGAGACTTTCTTGCCGTTGGCCATGTCGCCCCAGCCGCCTTCATTCAGGGCGAACTCGGAATCGATCAGATCGCGGCGATTCTTGATCAGCCACTCGACTCCACTATACGGGCCGCCGCCTTCTTCGTCCGCGGTCAGCGCCAGGATCAGGTCGCGATCCGGCTTGTAGCCTTCGCGTTTGAAACGGATCAGCGTCGCGACCCAGATGGCGGCCTGCGCTTTGTCGTCGATCGAACCGCGGCCGTAAAAGTAGCCGTCCTTTTCCGTGAGCTGGAACGGATCGAGCGTCCAGTCGGATCGCTTGGCCTCCACCACGTCCAGATGCGCCAGCAGTAGCAGAGGCTTGCGCTTTCCGGTCCCGTGATACCGGAACACGATGTTCATTTTGTGATCGGCCGCGCCGGCAACCACGATGTCGGAGGCTGGAAACCCTTCCGCCTTCAAACGGTCGGCCACAGCCTGGGCCGCCGGAGTGGTCGAACCGGTGCTATAAGACGTGTTGATCTCGATCAGTTGCTTGTAGATATCGTGAGCCAGCTTTTGATACTCGGGAGGCGGCATGTTGGCGGCTGAAGCGGTCGCCAGGAGCGCGAAGACACACAGGATCGGTTTCATGGTGGAAACCTGTCATTATAGAGGGGAACATGTGTATGTGGCGAACCCTTAGTACCATAGCCGTAATAGGGAGTAGGGTTTTACCTAATACATTTCCCCTCGAAAGTGGCTCAATCATTGTCGATACTCAAGTTGAGGGCGGAGCGCCCCAAATGGAGTCATGAAGGTAAACGATCCCAATCTCGCATCACTGGCAGCCGCCACATCGGCGCGAACTCAGGAAACTGAACGCAGCGCACAAGGCTTGCGTCCGGGGAGCACGCCGGGAACAGGCGCATCCAGTGACGACGTCCACCTTTCCGAATTAGTGCGTAGTTTGCGATCGCTCGCGGCGGATTCGCCGGAGCGGCAGGCGCATCTTGAACAGATCGCTCGGTCCGTTGCCAACGGTACGTATAAAGTTGACGCGAAGGCAACGGCATCGAAGATCGTCGACGATGCGCTCGAATCCTAACACTGCGCACGAAAGCGTGGCCGCGTTACGCGACGCGTTGCTTGCCCCGACACCTGAATCGATTGAAGCCTGCCTGCCCGGACTGGTCCAGGCCGCGGCGTCGATCGGCACGGACGATCCGTCATCCCTGCATGCCCTCAAAAACGAACTGCGAATTGTAAGAGATCTCATCGAACACGGCGAAAAATTGAATCGCGGCCTGGCCCGCCTGCTCGGCGCGAAAATGGCGGGATACACGGCGACAGGGGACGCCGGGCCCCTTGCCGCGACCGGAACCATTTCGATCACAGGATAACTATGGGTGGACTTACTACTGCGCTTCTGAATTCGGCCAACGCGCTCGACATCTTTGGGCGGACGTTCACCGTCATTGAGAACAACATCACCAACGTCAATACGCAGGGATACGCCAAACAGGACCAGTTGCTGTTAGCGCTCCCTTTCGATCCGGCGAACCGGCTCACGGGTGGCGTGGCCGACGGTCCGCTGTTGAGCTCCCGTTCGGAATTCCTGGAGCAGGCGGTTCGGACGCAGCAGCAATCCCTGGGAAACGCGGGGCAAAGGGCCGCCGATCTCGGCCAAGTCCAACCGCTGTTCGATCTGACCGCGGCCTCGGGCGTAGCGGACGCGGTGAACTCGTTCTTTAACAGCTTTTCTCAATTGACCGTCAGTCCTAACGACGCGGTGAGCAGGCAGGCCGTAATCAACGCTGCAGGCCAGCTTGCCGGAAGCATTCGGACGGCCTCCACCGGGATTACGCAAGTCTCCACCAATGTTTCTATCCAGACCACCGATGTGGTCACACAGATCAACGCGATCGCAGCACAGATCGCGAAAATCAATAGCCAATACCAGGCGAGCTCGCAAGCGTCGCACGACGCCGGCCTCGATGCGCAACTGCACTCGGATCTGGAAAATCTCTCTCAATTGACGGATTTTTCGGTGATCAAGGGAGCCGGCGGGGCGCTTACCATCGCGGTTGGCGGGCAAACGCCGCTGGTGATTGGAGACCAGACGTTCGCCATCACCGCCGATCGATCTTCCGGACACACCGCGATTCTCGACGCGCACGGCAGCGACATCACTTCGCAGATCACGCAAGGCAAGCTGGGAGCGCTGATCCAGGAAAAGAACGTCATGCTTCCCGGTTACCTCACCGATCTGAACACGTTCGCGCAGTCTATGGCCGACACCGTGAACGGGCAACTCGCGCAAGGTCTGGACCAGAACGGGAACACGCCGACCGCCAACCTGTTCACTTACAACCAGGCGTCGGATGCGGCCTCGACCATCGGCGTGAACAACCTGACTCCGGACCAGATCGCGGCTGCGTCGGCGAGCGCGCCAGGCGGGAATGGAAACGCGGTGGCGCTGACGCAGCTCGCGAATTCGCCTGCCATTAACGGCTTCACCTTCACGCAGTTCTACGGGAATCTGGGATCGCACGTGGGAAGCGACGTGGCCTCAGCCATGCAGGATCAACAGCAGGCCCAGAACCAGTTGACTCAAGCGCAGGCGCAGCGATCCACGCAAAGCGGAGTTTCATTGAACGAGGAAGCCACCAAGCTGCTGCAATTCCAGCAGGCGTACCAGGCCGCAGGCAAACTGGTGAGCGTACTCGACAGCCTGACCCAGACCATTATCAACATGGTCACCTGAGGTGTGTGATGATTACCAGTCTCAATCCAATCAACCAGGAATTCATCGACAATCTGAACCGCGTCATCGACCGGCTGAATACGGACCAGCTCGATATTTCGAGCGGCGTGCGAATGCGCCAGGTCTCCAATAGCCCCGATCAGGTTTCTTCGTTGTTGCAAGCTCGCGCGGCGCTGTCCGCGTCGCAGCAGATCTCGACCAACCTGGGAAACGTGAAAACCGAGGTCGATACCAGCGAGCAGGCCTTGGAAGGCGTGGTTCAACTCTTCGATCAGGTGCAAACCATCGGAGCCCAGGGCGCCACCGGGACGCAAACGGCGGCCGCGCGCGCGACGCTTGCGACCCAATTGCAGTCGCTCGAGCAGCAGTTTGTCGGAGCCGCGAACACCAGTATCGAGGGACGCTTTCTCTTTTCCGGCGATGCGGACCAGACCGCCGCATACACTTACGATGTGACGCAGGCGAATCCAGTGAGTGCGTATCTGGGATCCGCATCAACGCGCGTCGCGCTGCATCCGAATGGGACCACTTTCCCGGTGGCCTTGACGGCGCAGCAGATCTTCGACTCAAGCGATCCGACCACCAACGTGTTCGGCGCCATCAACGGACTGGTCACGGCTTTGAACAACAACGACCAGACGGCCATTCAGACTTCGGTCAACGGCCTGGGAAAGGTCGCCGAGTATTTGAACCAGCAGTTGGCGTTCTATGGAAATACGCAAAACCAGGTGGCGGCCGCAACCAACTACGCCCAGACGCAGCAGGTCGGGATTCAGGCGCAGATCGGCAACCTGCAGGATACCGACATGACCGCCGCGATCCTGGACTTGACGCAGGCGCAAACGCAGATGCAGGCGTCGCTCCAGTCGCGCGGCCAGATTCCGAAGACTACCTTGTTCGATTTTCTGGCGTAAGGGGGGCGGACCCCCGGGTCCGCGCGCGATCCCCTGATCGCGCTCCTCGTCAACAAAACCACGCCTAAGAACACGCGACGAGGCCGGTCAGGGGATTCACTGCCCTCTCAGCCCGACGATGGTCACATCATCGCCCTGCGCACCCGGACTGAAGCGCTGGACCTCGCCGAGAATGTGCTCAAGCAAGCCTTCCACGTCCACGGGACCCGAGCGGACCGCCGCGATCAGGCGCCCTTCACCGAATTCCTCGCCCTGCTCGACGCCCGCTTCGAGGACGCCGTCTGAGACCACCAGCAGCACGTCTCCGGGCGCGAGCGGGACGCTCTTCTCTTCGCACTTCCACCAGCTGAAGATCCCGATCGGCAATGCGGACGCTTCCAGGCGCTCAATCGCTCCAGTCGAGCGCATCAGCAGCGCCGCGGGATGGCCGCAGTTGATGTAGCGCAGCTCGCGGTCCTGGTCGCGATATTCCGCGTAGAACATGGTCGCGAAATATTCGGCGGGCGTGGACTCGTGGAACAGCTTATTGACCGACGTGAGCAACGCTTTACCGTGCTTCACGCCCAGCTCGAGCTGGCTTCGAAAGGAGGCCTGCAAGCTCGCCGTCAGCAGCGCGCCGGCAACGCCTTTTCCAGACACATCGGCCAGCAGAACCCCGACGCGTCCGGGGCCAAGCTCCAGAAAATCGTAATAATCGCCGCCGATCTCGCGGGCCGGCAAGCAACGGCCTCCAAGGGTTATGGTCTTGAGCGTCTGCGCATGTTGTGGAAGCAGGCGCTGCTGGACGTGGCGCGCGATCTCCAGTTCGCTCTTGGCATTCTTGCGCTCCTTGGATCGGTGCCCCTGCTTTTCGATGGTGGCGAGAAGGCGCGCGTTGTCCCACGGCTTCTGAATAAAATCCACTGCTCCGCGGCGCATGGCTTCCACCGCGAGGTCCACGCTCGACCAGGCGGTCATGACGATAACGGGAGTGCTTCCATCGTGCTTCTGAAGATTGTCCAGCAGCGCCAAGCCTTCATCGCCCGACGTGGTGTCGCGCGAGTAGTTCATGTCCATCAGGATCAGATCGAACCGTGAACCTTCTGCCGCGGAAAGCGCAGATCGCGGGGAATCGACGATCTCCGCCTGGTGGCCCGCGCCCTTCAGCAGCAACCGGATCGCTTCGAGAACATCTTGCTGATCATCGCTGACCAAGACCCGCATGGTATCAATCGTCGCGTCTGGAGCGGCTCGCGGTCAAGACGTGGCCTTTCCGATCGTTTGACCGACCATGTGGGGCTGGCAGCATGCCGGCGCCACATGTCTCGGTCACACTAAGAGCGACTTGCGATGATTGTCTTGGCCGCCGACCGCCCGGTCCGCACACAATCGGGGATGCCGATCCCTTCATAGGCATTACCTGCCAGATGCAGGCCAGGTAACTTCGCGACGCGCTCTTTGATTTCCTTGACGCGACCAATATGCCCCACGGTATATTGCGCCATGGACCGCGGCCAGCGCGAAATGGCGTGATACAGCGGCGACGCCGTCAATCCCAGAATCCGTTTCAGCTCTTCCCGCGCGATGCGGATCACCGATTCGTCCGATTCCGAGAGTATCGCCTCGTCGGCGAGTCCACCCAGGAAGCAACGCAGCACGACCTTGTCGCCGGGAGCACGATAGGAAAACTTCGTCCCAACGAACGTGCATGCGGCCAGGCGCTGTCGCTCGCGCGCGGGCACCAGAAATCCGAACCCGGCGCGCTGGCCGTCGAACTCCGAGTCTTTATACACCAGCGTTAGCGTGAGCGAGGAGCTGTACGGAATCTCATTGAGTCTCTTCGCCAGATCGCCGTCCAACCCTGCAGCCAGCTTAGCGGTCGACCAAGCTGGCGCAGCCACGATCACATGACTGGCATCCAGCCATTCGCCGCCCGCTCGCACACGGAAACCAGGCTCGATCGCTTCCACTTCCTGGTGACGTACGGTGATGCCTTTCGAAAGAACGTCGATCACCTTGCTCATTCCGCTCTTGAGGCTTTGGAAGAGCGATCCTCCACCAGGCGGACGTTTCGCCGCCATCACAGCGCGGCCCAGACTGCCGTACTTCGATTCCATTTCGAGGAATCGGGGCAGCACGCTCGCGATGCTCAATTGCGCCGGATCGCCGCCATACACTCCCGACAGCAGCGGTTCGGCCAGATAGTCCAGCGTTTCCTGCCCGTAGTGATCGACAACGAACTCCGCCACGCTGCGGTCTGGCCGAGCGCCGTTGGGCGTGCGCAACAGCTCGAATCCCATGCGGAACTTGGTCGCCCAGCTCAGCAGAGACGATTTGACCATGGGCATGATTTTCGACGGCACGATCATCATCACGCCCTCAGGCAGCGCGATCAGCCGGCCCTTTTTCAGGATGTATGTGGTGCGCTGATAATCGTTCGAGCCGATGACTTCGCTTTCGAGCCCCAGTTCTTTAATCAGCGCAAGCGCTTCAGGTTTCGCGCTGATGAAACTGTCCGGGCCGGAGTCGAACACGCAGTCTTGCCACGTCTGCGTTTCGATCACGCCGCCCAATCGCGGCCGTTTTTCAAAGAGGATGGTTTCGATGCCGGCTCGCGTCAGATCGTAGGCCGCGGAAAGCCCTGCGATTCCGCCGCCGACGATGACGACGCGCTTAGAGTTTGAACTCTCTAACGATTTCGACACACGCTTTCACGTTCTCCACCGGCGTCTCCGGCAAAATTCCGTGGCCCAGATTGAAAATGTGGCCCGGCCGCGAACCCGTGCGCTTCAGCAGTTCATGCACGCGCATCCGAAGTTCCGGCAATGGAGCAAAGAGCACGGCGGGGTCCAGATTCCCCTGCACCGCCGACCGATAGCTGATGTCCATCCAGGCCTGATCGATATTGATGCGCCAATCCACTCCCATGACATCGCCGCCCGCCGCGTGAAGTTCGCGGAAAAAGCCCGCCGCGCCGGTTCCGAAATGGATTACGGGGACGCCGGCTGCGCGAATTCGCTCGATCAGCGCTCGCGAATAGGGCGCGACATAACGCACATAATCGTCGGGCCCCAGCGCGCCCACCCAGCTATCGAAAACCTGAATGATGCGGGCACCGGCCGCAACTTGTAAAACGCCAAACGAACCCAAGACGTCGACGAGCTTGCCCATCAGCCGCCGCCATAACGTCTCGTCGCGATACATCATTTGCTTGGTTTTGATGAAGTTCCGCGATGCGCCGCCTTCGATCATGTAGCTGGCCATGGTAAAGGGCGCGCCTACGAATCCGATGACGGGAACGCGTCCGGCAAGCGCCCGCACCACGTGCTGGATGGCCTCGCCGACGTAGCCCAATTCGTCGGTATTCGAAATGGAGAGGCTATCGATATCGCTGGAGGTGCGTACCGGATTATCGATGATCGGGCCTTCGCCGGCGGCATAGCGGAGCTTGAGCCCCATCGGCTCCACGGGCAGCAGCAGATCGGCGAAGATGATGGCTGCGTCCACGTCGAGCACTTCCACCGGTTGCAGGGTTACCTGCGCGGCGATATCCGGCCGTTTGCAGATTTCGAGGATTCCATGCTTCGCGCGAATATCGCGGTACTGCTTCATGTAGCGCCCGGCTTGCCGCATAAACCAAACCGGTCGAACGTCGGTCGGCCGGCGGCGGCAGGCATCGAGAAAGCGGCTATTCATGGGAGCCACGCGCATAAATCACTCCTGTTTTGTATGGGAAGCGAGCGAGACAGGCGAAAGCACGTCCCTGAAACAAAGTTAGCACACCACGGTTTACGAAATCGGATTTTTTTCGTCACCCGACTTTTCGGGACGAGGCCGGCCGCGCTTGATCCTTTTGAGGATTTGAGGGGCTTTCGCCCCCAAACTGGCCGGAAGCGCGGACTCAAAATGCAGATCGGGCGTGTGGAAGAGTTGCAACCGTTCCGCTAACTGATGTCTTAAGAATTGCTTAGCGTGATTCAAAGCTTCCAGCGTCGCAGTCTGTTCCTGGACGGTCCCGGCCAAGGCGAGGCTGATATGGGCACGGCGAAAATCGGGCGAAAGATGGACCTCGGAGACCGTGGCCCATCCCACTCTTGGATCGGACATTTCATATCCGATCAACTCGTCGAGTTCTTCGCGAATACTCTCCGAGACGCGCTGAGTGCGGTGCGGGTCCAAACTTCAGGATATAGTTTTCCGGTCCGATCGACAAGACACATTCGAGTCCAGCGGTAAGTTCGCCCGATCTTAGTAAAGGTTACGGGTCCCGATACGACTCGTATCGGCCGCATCGAAACGCTAAGTTGCTGTGGAACATGGGCAGCACGCTATGTTTCTTAATTGGCAGCGCGGATGCACCTTAGTCAGCGTTGGTCAGGGCGGCTTCGCAGTGATAAGGCCCGCCATGAAAGGGAGTCAAACAAATGTCGAATGAACTGGACAAAAATGTGGAATCGAACTCGAATTCGAGCGGGCACGGGTTATTGATCGGAACGCTAACGGCGGGGCTGGTGCTCGCGCTCGCGGGCGATGGATATCTCCTGATGCGCTCGAACGACATGCGGGACGAGATTGCGCAGACCAAAGATGCGACGCAGACACAGATCACCAAGCTCGGTGAAGCGACCACGTCGCTGCTGGATCAGCGCCTCACCGCACTCAATGAGGACATCAGGACTGCAGCCGGCTCCGCTGACACTTCGGTGAAGCGCGCTCGCATGGAAGCGCTGAAGCAGGCGAAGGAACTGACCCAGCGCCTGGAGGAACAGCAGAAAGAAGTTTCCGGCGAATTGACTGAGCTCAAGGACGCGACCACCAACAAGATCGCCGAAGTCTCCACCGACGTCAATGGGGTTAAGACCGATGTCAGCGGCGTCAAAACCGATGTGACCGGCGTCAAGTCGGACGTCGCATCCACGCAGTCAGAGCTGGAAAAAACTAACGGCGAGCTCAAGCGCGCCATGGGCGACATGGGCGTGATGAGCGGCTTGATCGCCACCAATTCGAAGGATCTGGCGGCGCTGCGTGAACTCGGCGAACGCAACTACTTCGAGTTCGATCTGAAAAAGCCGGAGATGACCAGGAAAATCGGCGATGTGACGCTGGTGCTGAAGAAGTCCGATCCGAAGCGGAATCGCTATACGGTCGAAGTTTTGGCCGACGACAAACGCGTCGAGAAGAGAGACAAGGGCATCAATGAGCCGGTGCAACTGTACGTCAGCAATAGCCGGCAGCCGTACGAGATCGTGGTGAACCAGATTGGAAAAGACCAAATCGTCGGCTACGTGTCCACACCGAAAGTGAAGCTGGCGCGGCGTTAGATCTGTAATCGAACGCATCGCGACTCACGGGCGCGCGCAGCCTTCCTCCGCTGCGCGCGCCCGTTGTGTTTTTATTTGGATAGAATCGGGAACGGATGAGATGGAGCGCCTTTCTCGTATGCGCCGTCCTGAACGCGCAATCGGTGCGGGTCTATTCGGAGTTCGCTCGAATCGACGCCTCGGGTGAAGTAACCGCTCCCGAGCATCCGCGGGAGATCCTCTCGCCAGCCATCGTCCGCAACGGATTCACTTCGTTCCAAGTTGTCGTGCAGGTTACCAAGGGCACTTCTTACTGGCTGTACATCGGCCAGAATCCCGAGGATGCAGTGCGGGTCACGATGTATCGCGAATCGGGCGAGAAGTTGGAGAAGGTGGATCTGCCGTTCCAGGGTACGTCGACAGAAATTCTGTGGATGGACGTGTGGGCGGATCGCACGGCACCGGTGCGGCGGATCAAGATCGAGCCGGAGCTGAATGTCGCGGGCGATTGGGTGATTTATCCCATGGAAGCGCGCGTCATGGATGCGACCGCGCCGGAACTTCGCGTACCGGCTGGATCTGCGGCACCTGTAGACGTGATGCGAAGTCATCTGTGCGGAACCATGCTCGATCTCCGCGAGCGGGAGCCTGCTTTGACCGTTCGGAGCAGTCAATTCCGGAATGCATTACAGGACACTGGTTTGGCTGCGAACGCTTCAAAGGAGGCCTTGCGCCGCCTGTTTGGCGCCTGTGACGCCAAGGAGCCTGAAGACCCGGAATGGTACCTGCGTATCCGAGACTATCTTTTTCGTATGCGTTAGACTGGAAAAGCAACCCTCACAACGTCAAGGAGAGATGGCCGAGTGGTTGAAGGCGCACGCTTGGAAAGCGTGTTTAGGGGAAACTCTAACGAGGGTTCGAATCCCTCTCTCTCCGCCAGATTCCACGACGTTGGCCCTCATCCAAAATGTGAGAAATGCCCGTCTGTCCCGGATTTCTCGCCGTCTTGATTTACGGTAGGGTAAAGGAGCTTCCCGATCCCGTTAGCGGAGGTGAGTCAAATGAACCGGCGCGAATTTTCCAACCTTCTCGGCGGTGTGGCGGCCCTTTGGTCACACCGCGCGTATGCGCAACAGCAAGCCGCGCCATCTAGCCCGATTCGGGGAGATTGGCTCGACCGGCGCAAGGAGCCGATTCTCGAACCGGAACTGCCGATCATCGATCCGCACCATCATTTGTGGCAGCGCCCTGGATGGCGGTATTTGCTGGATGACCTGCTGCTGGATACCGGCAGCGGTCACAACATTGTTGCCACGGTGTACATGGAGGCGAGATCGATGTATCGCGATCGGGGCCCAGAGGAAATGCGGCCCGTCGGCGAGGTTGAGTTCGCCAATGGTGTCGCCGCTATGTGCGACAGCGGCGTCTTTGGCAAAACCAGGGTCGCCGCCGGCATTGTTGGACACGTGGATATGATGTTGGGCAGCCGCGTCGAGCCGGTTTTGACCGCGCTGATGCGCGGGGGTGGCGACCGCTTTCGCGGGATCCGCCATGGTGTCTCATGGGAGGCCGAGACTGCCACCGTTAGACCTAATCCGAGTACTCGCGCGGGGATGCTGGCCGACAAGAAGTTCCGGGAAGGCGTTGCAGTGGTCGGCCGTCTTGGCCTTTCCTACGACGTGTCACTCTATCATCCCCAGATCAGCGAAGTTGCCGATCTCGCGAGCGCGTTGCCCAATACCCGAATGGTCCTCAATCACGTCGGCGGCGTTCTCGGACTAGGCTCCTATCGCAGCCAGCGCGATGAAGTGTTTGCGCGCTGGTCATCCTCGATCAAGGCCCTGGCTGCCCGGCCCAACGTATTCGTCAAGCTCGGCGGGCTGGGCCAGAGCTACACCAGCTTGCGTTTCGACGAGGACGCCGAACCGCCGTCGTCGGAGATGGTGGCCGCTCGATTCCGCCCCTACATCGAAACATGCATCGCAGCGTTTGGGACGTCGCGCTGTATGTTTGAGAGCAACTTCCCCGTCGACAAGATTTCGTACAGTTATCACGTATTCTGGAATGCCTGCAAACTGATGACAAAAGGCGCCAGCAGCACCGAAAAGGCCGATCTATTTGGGGGCGCGGCGGCCCGGTGTTACCGTCTCAACGTAGTTGGCTGACGGCAACAAATTAAGCCGTCCGCCATTTCGATTTAAGGCAAAACAGCCGCGCGTTGTGAAAGAAATTGGAAGACGCGGGAATCCTGGTTTGTCACGACCTCGAGTTCCACTCGCTTTAGCGGTGAGCCTTCATACCGCTGATACGCGTACGATGGACCGCTTTGGACGGTCACAAATTCCACACTCTTCGGCGCCGCCGGGATCGTTCCTCCGAACCACCGGGCGTCTTCCTGCTGCTGCCAAGTGACCAGCGAGAGTACCGAGCCCGCAGGATAGTCATTGCGAGCGCCCGAACGCGCGTACTGTACGGCCAGGTCGTTTCCGAACAGGGTCGACATGGTCGAGTTTCTCCGATCGATCCAGGACGTGATGACCTTTCCCTGCAAAGGGTCCATTGGCAGCATACCGAGCGCGGCTTGTTGATTGGGCGCCGTCGCCACCCGCGGATTTTCTTTCGAGCAGCCGGCCGCGGCGAGCAGCAGCGCGGTGAACCAGACGATTCTCATTTGGCCCTCGCGATCGGCGCGGTGTAGACGTAGTCATTCCTGCTGACGGGAGCGTGGCAGCCGATGCATTCGTCCGTAAACGCGGCGTCGGTTCCGTACGGTTTGAGATCGGCGCCGCGCCACCGCGCCCATCCCCATCCCTTCGTCGCTGTGTACTTCTTGCTGTCGCGGATCATGAACTCGACTTGAAAAAACGCGCCGCTATGAACGATGCCGTTTTCATCCGGCTGAGCGAGCCATGCGATCTTTGCGAACGCGGTGCCGTCCGGCCACGGATTGATCCGGTTCTCTTCGATCGCCTTGATGGCGACGTCATTCCCGAGAATTTCCCTCAGTGTGCCGTTGTCGAAACGATCGGTGCTGCTGATCGGTCTCCAATTCTTGTAATCAGGAATGAACGCGATTCCGTTGGGAGCGGGACGCACCTCCGTTGGGCTGGCTCCGTGAATCCATTTGTCGTACTGGACATCAGCCGCGCCAGGGGATGCGCCGGTATCGGCCGCGGTAGTCTGTTTCGACCCGGGCGGGTCTAGATAGTTCCGCAACACGGTCAATTGCTCAGGCGTGATAGCGGATTCCGGATGCGCGCGCACGTACGCCGGCAGCGGCATCGCGCCGAGTTGTATCTGGTTGACGGATTCGTAGAGAATGCCTTTCTGCTGGTCCGCGGGGAGTTTGGCGATTTCCGAAAAATTCAGGCGCTCCCGGCCCTGTTTCACATCTTTCGCGACCATCCAATACACGGGAACGATCTGATCGAACCACGCCAGCCGCGTCTGGTTCGAATGGCAGTCATAGCATGACGTCTTCAGGATCTGCTTCACTTCCGGAGGCGCCTGCAGATCCGCTGTCACGGGCGGACTCGTCAAAGCGGGACGGGCGAATTGGATTCCGATCAGTCCGATGAACAAAAGTCCACAAGTCCAAAACAGAGCTCGAAAGCGCGATGATGCTGCCATGCCGCCCCTATCCTTTGAGGATTTTGAATCGGGAGTGGGTGCAGAATTCTTGGACGATATAACCACCGGAGGCGCTGAAACGCTGAAGATCAATGACTTGCGGATTCACATCGCTCGCGAATCCCTCTCTCTCCGCCGTTTGATCCAGCATCAAAAAACGCAGCTAGAATTGAAGCATGCGTACGGGTCTCGCTATTGCAATCATGTTGAGCTGCGTTCCGGGATTTTCAGGGGACTGGAATCCTCGTCTGGCGGCGGATTATCTGGATGCGCGGCAGAAGGATTGGTTCGCTTGGCCGGCCGCAACGAAGTCGGGCGCTCCGTGCATTTCGTGTCATACCGGCATGACCTACATGCTGGTGCGGCCGGCGCTGCGGAACGTGCTCGGGGAGAAGGAATCGACCGAATACGAGCGCGGTTTTTTGCAGACGATGCGGTCCCACGCGGGTAAGAAACCCGCCGCGGACGCGCCCAAGGACTCGACAGGGACACAGGTCGATACGGTTCTTTCCGCGATGCTGCTGGCGGTTGAAGACAGGTCCAGCGGCAAGCTGAGTGCGGAAACGGAGCAGGCCTTCAATCGGCTTTGGGCCGCTCAGGCACGGGATGGAGCATGGTCGTGGTACAACCTCGAGCTGGATCCGTGGGAGGTGCCGGAATCGCGATTCTATGGGGCGGCGATTGCGGCTCTGGCCGTGGGCTGCACACCGGCGGAATATCGGGAGCGTCCGGAAGTGCGTGAGCACGTCGGCATGCTGATCCAGTTTCTCAATCGCCAAGATGCGGGGCAGCCTTTGCATAACCGGCTGATGCTGTTGTGGGCGGCTTCGAAATTGCCGGAGGCTGCTTCCACCGTGCGGCGCAATTCGATTGTGGAGCAGGCCACACAGACGCAGCAGCTCGATGGCGGTTGGACCATCGCGTCGCTGGGACCATGGACGGCGCATCCCATGGCTCCGGCGGCTCCCGCATCCTCGGCGGGGAGCAACGCGTACGCCACGGCGTTTGCCACGTTCGCACTGGAGCAAGCCGGTGTGCCGGCATCCGATCCGCGATTGAAGCGGGCGCTCACGTGGCTGCGCGCGCATCAGGACAAAAAAGGCGGTTACTGGGACGCTGTGTCGATGAACAAGAAGTATGAAGCCGGTTCGATGATGGAACTTTTCATGCGCGATGCAGCTACCGGCTTTGCGGCGATGGCGCTACTCAACGGCGATTCCAGCAGGTAGCGGGCGGTCCCGTTTCAACTGCGGGCGATCGTGCCGCGGCATTTGCTGCTCGCTGAAGAAGCCCGCCAGACAATCGATCAGGCGTCGAACGCGGCCATGGCGCGGCGTCAGCTCGACCAAATCCACCTGCTCTCCGGCTTGCTCCAACTGCCGCGCCATCTCGATAGCAATCGCGTCCCATCCGCCGATCGCATACGGCCCTTCGGGTTGGAAGCGGCGCAGCGCGTGGATGCACTCGGCGGCCACGTGCTCGACGGTGTGCGGCGGAGGGAGTTTCGCGAGCTCCGGCAGACGGATGCCGAAGACCGGCCGTTCCGACGCAAATTCATCGCAAGGGTCCACCGTGAACAGCGGCGCGCCGATGCCTTCCGGCTGGATCGGGAACACTTTGGCGGAATGGCTGGATGGCTTGATCCCGAGCGCGCGCGCCAGCGCGGAACGGGCCACACGTGGAATCGTATCCAGCACCAGGATCCGCTCGGGCACTTTAAAGCGGGCCAGGTGAGTGGACACGAACCGTTTCAGACCCGCGGGTCCCGCAGATGAGCCTGCACTGAGCACGACGGCGGCCGCTGCCGATTGGCCAAACTTGGGATCGGGTACTGGAAAGGCGATGGCTTGCTCGACGTCCGGATGCGAGAGAAGCGCTTCGTCGATTTCCAGCGGTGAGATTTCGAGCCGCCCGTTTCGAATGGTGTCAGCGCGTCCAGTCAGAAAAAACCAGCCATCGCGGAACGCGTCGCGAGTGGCGGCGCGATTTCGGAAATACGCCGGGATGACGGCAGGGCCTCGCGCGGCGAGCTCTCCGTGGATCACCGCGACTTCGTTGCAGGCGATCGGCGGCGCTTCGGCTTGCGCAGGCGGCAAGACACTTTCGGCTCCGGTGAATGCGACGGTCGCGCCGGCACACAGTGGAGCGAACACGCCTTGCACCAGTCCACGCCATTCGTGAAGCGGTGCGAGACTCGGCGAGCTGTCAGGCTCGACCGGGATGCTGTCAATCGCGGCGAGCAGATTGCCATGCGTGATCGGCGCGAATTTTCCGCCGGGCAAAGTCAGAATGAGAGCGACATCATCGCGAGCAGCTTCCGATACTCGACCTGCGGCGCCTACGCGTCCTTTCAGCGTGAACAGGCCCGCGACATCGTGGGAGACGACTTCCACCACGGGGATCTCCCAGCGGTGTGCCGCTTCCCGCGCGGGATGCGATTTTCCAGCGGGCAAGAGCACGACCTTCGGCGTCAGCTCAAAAAAGATCGCCTCATATTCCGGTCGACTGAGGTTCGAATCGACCGGCGCGAACCTTGCGATCGCCGACGTGGCGAGAGCCGCGGTCGCGAAGTCCGGTCCATCGGGCAGCACACTGGCCACGACGTCGTGCCACTGGATTCCCAATTCGCGAAGGCGGGCAGAGGTCCGTTCAAGATGATCCGCCAGATGCGCGAACGTAAGTGTCGCGCGGCCCGCTGCGAGCAACGCAGGCCGGTTCGATCGACACAGATAAAGTGCTGCGACCGAGCACATGGGTCCCCCAGCGGTCTCCTAGGTTAAAACCCCTGCTACAAGAAAAGTTGTTGTTTTTAACTGGTCTAGAATGAGCGATTTACGAGACTTTTTCGCCGATTGACTTGGGTTGCAGGAACTGCAGCAGGTAGTCCGGTCCACCAGCCTTTGAATCCGTTCCGGACATGTTGAATCCGCCGAAGGGATGCGCACCGACCATCGCGCCAGTGCATTTTCGATTGATGTAGAGGTTGCCCACGAAAAATTCTTCACGCGCACGGCGGATTTTTTCCGGATTCTTGGAATAGACGGCACCGGTCAAACCGTATTCAGTGTCGTTGGCGAGTTGCAATGCATGATCGAAATCGCGCGCCTTCGTGACGGCGAGCACGGGACCGAAAATCTCTTCCTGAAAAATTCGCGCTTTCGAATCGACGTCGGCAATCACGGTGGGTTGAATGAAATATCCGTCGCCTGGAGCCACATCGCCGCCGGCGATCAAGCGGCCTTCGCGTTTTCCGGTCTCGATGTAGTTGAGGATGGTCTTCCTGGCGCTTTCGCTGATCACCGGGCCCATATAATTCTCGGGTAGTTCCGGCGCACCGACGGTCAATGTCGCGACTTTCTGTTTCACTTTGTCGAGAAACGCGTCATAGACTTTTTCGTCGACGATGGCGCGGGAACATGCCGAGCACTTTTGTCCCTGATATCCATACGCCGATTGCACCACTCCGGTCGCGGCGCTTTCGAGATCGGCTTCGCGATCGACGATGATCGCGTCTTTGCCGCCCATTTCAGCAATCACGCGTTTGATCCAGATTTGGCCTTTACGAGGCTTGGCAGCGAGTTCGTTGATGCGCAACCCCACGTCGCGCGATCCGGTGAAGGAAACGAACCGGGTCTTGGGATGCTCCACAAGGAGATCGCCGACCACCGATCCACTGCCGGTGCACAGCGAAAAACTGCGTGAGGGAAATCCGGCGGCGAGCAGAACTTCGGCAAGCTTCGCGGCGATGGTGGGCGTCTCGCTCGACGGCTTGATGACGATAGTATTGCCCGCGACCAGGGCCGCGACGCTCATCCCGGTCATAATCGCCAGGGGAAAATTCCAAGGTGGAATGATCACACCCGCGCCGAGCGGCAAATAAATCATTTCATCGCGCTCGCCGGGCATCTGCACCAGAGGTTCCGGCGTTGCGAGGCGCTGCATCTGGCGCGCATAATACTCGCAGAAATCGATGGCTTCGGCGACGTCGGCATCGGCTTCGGGCCAGGTTTTCCCGGCTTCGGAAACCAGCCATGCATCGAATTCGAGTTTCCGCTCGCGAATGATCGCGGCTACGCGCGCCGCCATCTCGACGCGCTTTTCGACGGGCGTGCGGCTGTACTCAGGAAAGAACGCGTGCGCGTCTTCGATGGCCTGATTCGCCAGAGCTGCGTTGGCCTTATGATGGCGGCCAACGATCTCCGATGGTTTGGACGGATTCACGCTCGCCAGCAGGTCCCCGGTTTTGTGGCGGGCGCCAGCGATCCACAAATCGTGTTCCTGCCCGAAACTCGCCCGGACACGTGCGAGCGCCGCTTGCGCCGCTTTCAGGTCATCTGGTTTGGAAAAACTGTTGACGGGTTCGTTCGAAAAAGCGGCAAGCGGCCGCGACACGGCGGGAGTCGTCATGGGATTGTCCTTACTGGGAAATGTTTAGCCTTCGACGAGGCGGCGGCCGCGTTCGATCATCTCGGCGGCTTCATCCGCGACGCGGAGGCCTTTTTCGTATAGTTCGCGACCTTTATCCATTAGATCGCCGGCGGTATCCGACAGAGCTTCGCGGCCTTCCTTGGTCTTCTTCTTGATCAGCCGGCGGGTTTCCTTGCCGGATTGCGGAGCATAAAGAAGCGCGATGCTGGCGCCCACTGCCGCGCCCGCGATAAACCACACCAAACTGCCTCCGTTATTTTGAGCCATGCTTCATTTTACCGCCCGCCGCAAGCGTTATGCTCAGTACATGAATGACCTTGTTACGGTGTACCGCTCGGCGGATGAAGACGCGCAGGAGGATGCCGCCGACGTTGCGGGCCTTCTGAAGTCGGAAGGAATCGAGGCAACCCTGCTGGATCATCACGCGCGCGGCGTTCCCGAGGGTGCATGGGAAGTTCACGTTCGTCCAGCCGACGTGGCGCGAGCGGAGACGCTGATCGCGGGAATGGCTGAAAACGGCACTCCCGATCAATCTCACGATCTGGATCTGGTCACGGTGTATCAATCCGGCGATGGCTCTTCGGAGGGCGAGATGGAAGCCCTGTCCGTGAAGAGCGTTCTGGAAGCCGCCGGAATCGAGGCGATCCTGATTGGAGGCGAGGTGCCAATCCCCAGCCTCGGCCAGGTAGTCAAGGTGGCGCGGGACCAGGTAGCCGAAGCGCGGCGCGTGATTGCGGAAGCCCAGGTGGGTGGACCTAAGGCTGCCGAGGACGCCGAGGCCGAATCCGAATCCTCGACCCAACAATGAGCGCGAGCCCCATCACTGCGATCGACCAGGTGGCGGGCTCGGGCGTCGACACAGTGGACGCAACATCGGAATACCCGTCGACATAGTCGAGCCGAAAGGCGTGCTCCACACCGTTGAATAATCCAGACCCGGCGATCTGGCCGCTCGCATTGATCGCGTAGGCTGCAGTCAACACCCAGCCGGAAGATGAATCGATCAGAGTATTCAAGTCCAGCATGACGCCGTTCTCGAACAGGAAAGCGTGCGAGGCTCCGTCGACATAGGAATATCCGACCACGTTGCCTGCGGCGTTGATCCCGTAAGCGAAACTCGAAAGCCCCAGCGTGCCGAGGTCCTGCATCGCGCCCCCGGTCCACCGAAATGCATGCGAATATCCGCTAGTGAGTTGAGCATTCCCGACAACCTGGCCGGCGTCGTTGATCCCCATCGCGTAACTATTCGTTCCTCCCAACGTTCCCAGTGCGACGTAACCAGTGGAGGGCGTCCATACGAATCCGCGAAAAACTCCCGGCGCCGTTTCGCCGTATCCGGCAACTTGACCGGAACTGTTGATGCCGTACCCGGAGCTCCAGGAATATGCGCCGAACCCGGCGACGGAACCGTTGGACATGACGAACGCATGCCCGTCAGGTAGCATGCCGGTGATTTGTCCGGAATCGTTGATGGCCGTGCCGTACGATCCCGCGCCGGCGATCGACTGCGGTGTGCCATTGATCCATGTGGTGGCGATTGCCTGACCGTTTACGAACTGCGTCCCTACAATTTGACCCGCGCTGTTAATACCGGAGGCGCTGCCTTCGCTCGCGCCCGTGTTGAGCGTTAAATCCGTCATGCCGCTTCCGGAAGAACTGAATGCGTGCGTGTATCCAAACAGATTCGAAGCCGAGCCAACGGCCTGCCCGCTGGCATTCAATCCAAAAGCCTGCGCCGCCGATCCTCCGAGTGAGCCCAGGTCGGTGACATTGAAGGTCGTCCCGGCCGAGGCCACTCCGGCGGCGCAAGTGAGATACAGGAAACAAATGACTTTCATTAGTTGCAAGTTGAGTATGCAGGCCGGACGTGGAGTTCAAAAGGTGCGGAACTACTATATTGAGACGGTACTAAGCGGCTATTCCATAGGACTGATGGTGGGAATATCATATGGACCCGCTCACTGCGTTCGCGGTTCTGTGTCGCCGCGATGAATCGGACCCTTAGCACCGAACCGCGCACGCAGTGAGCGGGTTCAACAAGGCGACACCGTTCGCAAATGACGTATCCTGTCACTTTGCCCATGGCGTCCGAACACCCTTACGAATGGAAGCGAACGGCTCGCGGGATGGCGTTGCTGGTCGCGATTTATCTGGTCATCGTCTATGTGATCCCGCGGCCGGAATCGATTAAACCGGAAGGCTGGCGGCTCACTGGAATATTCATCGCGACGGTCGCTGGATTGATCGCCCAACCGCTGCCGGGTGGAGCGATCGTGCTGCTCGGCGTCACCATGAGTGCTCTGATCGGAGGACTCACCATCGAACAGGCCCTCGCCGGGTATGCGGACAAGTCGCCGTGGCTGGTGATGGCGGCGATCTTCATTTCGCGAGCCTTGGTCAACACGGGACTCGGCCGGCGCATCGCGTTATTTTTCGTCCGCCTGTTCGGAAAAACTTCACTCGGCGTGACCTATGCGCTCTCCATGTCCGACATGGTGCTCGCCGGGATGATTCCGTCGAATTCGGCACGCTCGGGCGGAATTATTCTGCCGATCGCGCGATCGATCTCCGAGCTATATGGGTCGAAACCAGGGGCCACGGCGGGCGTGCTCGGATGCTTTATGATGACCGCCGTCTATCAGTCGATTTGCGTCACCGCCGCGATGTTCTACACGGGCCAGGCGAGCAATCCGCTGGCGGCCAAGATGGCGGCGAGCTTCGGATACACGGTGACGTGGGCAAGTTGGCTGGAGGCGACCATCGTTCCCGGGCTGGTATCGTTGCTCGCGATCCCGCTGGTGGTGATGTGGTTAAATCGTCCGGAAATCATCCGGACACCGGAAGCGTCGGCCTTCGCCGCGCGTGAACTGCACGCGATGGGTCCACTCAAGCATGGCGAGAAAATTCTCACGGTGGTGTTTGTGGGCGTGTGCGGACTGTGGGCCACCTCCTCGTGGAACAAGATCGACATCACTTTGACTGCGCTCATGGGCGCGATGGTGCTGATCGTGACCGGAGTGCTCGATTGGGAGGACGTGAAGAGCGAACGTGCCGGTTGGGATATCTTCATCTGGTACGGCGGATTGATCCGCTTGAGTGAGGCGCTCAACGGCTACGGCGTCACGAAAGCCTTCGCCGAAGGCGTGGGGCGAATGCTCAGCGGATTCGGATGGGTGGGCTTGTTCCTGATCGCGCTGGTGATTTATTTTTACGCGCACTACCTCTTTGCGAGCATCACGGCGCACTTGCTGTCAATGTTTCCGCCGTTTCTGGCGGTGCTGCTCGCTAAAGGCGCACCCATCGGAATGATGGTGTTCGCGTTCGCCTGCTTCGCGAATTTTTCGGCGGGTCTGACCAATTACGGCACCACTCCCACGCCGCTGTTTTTTGCCCAAGGCTATGTCTCATTGAAAAAATGGTGGACCATCGGCTTTGTGATCAGCGTGGTGAACATTGTCATCTGGATGACGGTCGGATTCAGTTGGTGGAAGCTGATTCACATCTGGTAACAGGAGATTTTCATGTTGCATCCTGATTTGAAGGGTCGTGTCGCGGTGATCACGGGCGCAAGCCGCGGCATCGGGAAAGCATTGGCGCTGCGGCTGGCGCGCGAAGGCGCAGACATCGTGGTCGCTGCGAAAAGTGAAACGTCCAGCGAAAAGCTTCCCGGATCGATTTACGACACCGCTGACGAGGTTCGCGCTCTCGGAAGAAAAGCGCTCGCGGTGCCGACCGATGTTCGCAGCGACGATGCCGTCCGGTCGATGATGGAGAAGACCATCGCCGAATTCGGGCGCGTCGACATTCTGATCAACAACGCGGGCGCGCTGTGGTGGCAGAAAGTGGTCGATACTCCTCCCAAGCGCTTCGATCTGATGATGAGCGTCAACGTGCGCGCATCGTACTTGTGTTCCTACTACGCGCTGCCGCACATGGTGAAGCAGCGCTGGGGACACATCGTCAACATGTGTCCGGCGATTTCCACCGGTCCGAATCCTGGGCGGGTGTGCTACATGATCACCAAGATGGGGATGGCACGTCTCGCCATCGGCATCGCCGAGGAGCATCGCGCCGACGGCATCGCGGCTAACGCGCTGTGGCCGCGGACCATCATCGAGAGCCAGGCATCGATCAACTGGGGACTATCGACACGCGATCAATGGAGGACTCCAGAGATTCTTTGCGACTCCTGCATGTCGATTTTTTCGCAGGAACCACCGACATACACCGGCCGGCAGGTACTGGATGAGGATGTGCTGAGCGAACTCGAAGGGATCACCAACTTCGATCATTATTGGTGTGAAGGCAAGCCGCCGGAAAAGCCGATTTACATCGACAATCGCGAGATGGGTGGATTGCACGGGTAGCCGCGCATCCTCCAAAATTTCGTTTGTTTGACCGAACCATGTGGGGCCGGCAGTCGTGCCGGCGAGCCGGCTTTCAGGCCGGCTTGTCTTCGCTCGTAAAGAAGCCGGTCGGGAGACCGGCTCGCCGCCAGGACTGGCGGCCCCACAACTAAGAAGATGCACCAATCGCTTCCAGCACCTGGGCGGCATGGCCTTCGGGTTTGACCTTCGCGAAGATTTTTTCGATCTTGCCATCCGCGCCGATCAGGAACGTGGTTCGCTCGATTCCCATGTAGGTGCGACCGTACATGCTCTTTTCTTTCCACACACCGTACGCTTCCGCGATGGAGTGATCCGGGTCGGGCACGAAGGTGTATTCGAAACCGTACTTGGCCGCGAACTTCTGCTGCGCCTCCGTCTTGTCTGGCGATATGCCGACGATCTCGGCGTCGCGCTTGGCGAATTTCTTCGATGCATCACGAAATTCGCAGGCTTCCTTGGTGCAACCCGGGGTGTCCGACTTCGGAAAGAAAAAAATCACCACGCGCTTGCCGCGAAGCTTCGAAAGCTGAAAGTCGCCGGACCGGATCTCCGGCGCCCGGTCGCCCGATTTGAGAGACATACTCCCGAAATTGTAAACTAAAGCTTATGAAGAAAAGTTTCATCGCAATCGGATGCTTCGTCGCTTTGCTGGCCATCGGGCAGGACAAGAAAGGTGCAGCCGGCGACGCCACCAAAGGCAAGGACGTTTTCGAAGAGAACTGTTCGGTGTGCCACAACGCCGACAGCACCGAGAAGAAGATGGGTCCCGGCCTGAAGGGCTTATTCAAGAAAGACAAGCTCAACAACGGCAAAAAGCCCACCGAGGCGAACATCAAGGCGCTGATCAATGCCGGCGGAAACGGGATGCCGCCCTACGCGGACATGCTGACTGATGAAGAAAAAGCCAACGTGATCGCGTATTTGAAGACCCTCTAACTGCTACTCTAGAGAAAGCAGTTTCTCCGAAGCGTCCCCATCGTCTAGCCCGGCCTAGGACATCGCCCTTTCACGGCGGTAACAGGGGTTCGAATCCCCTTGGGGACGCCAAATCATTCCAGTCAAGCCGCGGCGGGTGAGGGCGTTTCCGACGCGACAATGCCAGCCGGCGATTCTTGCAACCCGGTCCTCAAGACCTCCGAACTGAACTGCACAAATCCAGGCCGTTCCGCATCCAGCCGGAGCGTGCTGGTTCCGTGAACCAACGCCCATACCGTGCGCGCCAGCAGTAACGAATCGCCCGCGCGGACCTCGCCCCGCTGCTGGCCTTCACGAATGGTTTGCTCCAGAATGCCGAAGGCGCGCGCGCCCGCTTCGGAAGGAGGACTTCCAGGCTGGCGCGGCTCGCCAAACATCACTTCGAAATGCGCGCGATGCTGGTTCGCAAAGCGCACGTAGGCGATCCCCATGGCTTCGATTCGGGACGCAAAATCAGCGGCCGCAGCTCCGAGCTTTGCCGCTTCCAAAGCATCCCCAAACTCGACGAATCCAGCCTCGCTGATCGCCGCAAGCAGTGCAGCCTTGTCGGCAAAATGGCGATACGCCGCGGAGCGCGAAACGCCTAATCGGTTTCCGATCTCCCGCAGCGTCAATGCGCGGATGCCTTTTTCCTGAATCAGATCGAGACTGCATTCGATGATCGCGGCGCGAAGATTTCCGTGATGATAAGCTGGTTTCCGCTTTTTCCGGGTCACGAAGATATTTTCGCAGAAAGTGTTGACAACGTCAACATTCCCGCGTTATGATGTTGACGTAGTCAACATGGAGACTTCCACGATGTTCCCTTTTATCCGGAAACTTTGGCGTGAAAGCGCCCCGCTGACTTTCTGCTGCGTGCTGATGCTCGCCGCCTTTGTGGCCTCCGTCGCCGGGATGCTCTTCGACCCACGCGCGATTACCGGCGTCCCCGCCTGGCTGAAGCCAGCCAAGTTCGGAATCTCCACCGCGATCTTCGCCGGGACCATGGCGTGGCTGTTCCAATACATCACCGTCTGGCCGCGCTTTAAGCGAGCCGCGGGATGGATTCTCTCCATGGTCCTGTTGCTGGAAGTCGGGATTATCGACATTCAGGCCGCGCGCGGAACGACCAGCCATTTCAACGTCGGCGACACTCTGGATGGCACGCTGTTTATGATCATGGGGGTCGGCATCGCCATCCTGTTATTGACCAGCGCGGCCGTATCGTATGTGCTGTTCCGCCAGCCGTTCGCGAACCGGAGTTGGGGATGGTCGCTGAGGCTCGGCACCCTGATCTACGTTCTAGGCGCCGCCGCGGGAGGATTCATGCTCGGCCCGACCGGCCCGCAAAGGCAGGCCTTGGCCGCCCATCAGCCCATCACCGCAATCGGCGGCCACACCGTCGGCGCGCCTGACGGGGGCGAAGGACTGCCCGGCGTCGGCTGGAGCCTGCACCATGGCGACCTGCGCATCCCACATTTTTTCGGCCTCCACGCTCTACAGATTCTTCCGCTGCTCGGATGGCTGATCGCGCGGAACCACAAGAGCACGCGCCTGGTGTTCACGGCGGCTGCGAGCTATGTCGCCTTTATTGGAATCCTGGCGTGGCAGGCGCTGCGTGGACAATCCATTGTCGAACCCGACGCCGGCACTCTCACGGCTTTCGGAATCTGGGCCGCGGCGACGTTCCTCGTCGCCATCTGGGCAGCCAGAGGATCGGAACAATATGACTCCCGAGCGGCTGTTCTCTCTGTGTAATTCGCTCGCGCTGATCGGCTGGCTGGTTCTGATTTTCGCCGGCCGTATGCGTTGGGCGGCTCGCCTGGCGACCGGCGTGGTGATCCCGCTGGTGATCGCGATCCTCTACGTTTACCTGATCGCCGCGCATTGGGGCGAAACGCAGGGCGGCTTCAGCACCCTGGATGGCGTGGCTTCGCTGTTCTCGAATCGCTGGCTGCTGCTCGGTGGATGGATCCACTACCTCGCGTTCGATCTGTTCATCGGGTCATGGGAAGTGCGCGACGCACAGGCGCTGGGCATCTCGCACTTCATCGTGATTCCATGCCTCGCTCTGACGTTTATGTTCGGGCCGGCCGGGTTGTTGCTGTATTTTTTCATCCGGACGGCGCGGACTAAATCTTTTAAACTTCAATAGACCCTCGGTTCTGCTCCGCTGGCGCTCATCTATTCAGGTTTTGCTCGACACACCGCCTGTCCCGTTCGAATCGCGGTTCCCCGTCGCGGCGCTATGATTCCTGCCGTTCATTTGCCTTGAAAACGATGCCAGTGTGATCGACGGAATGTTGATGATAGCCACAAGATCGTGCGACCGCAAAAATTGCCGCCTGGGCCGCGAATAAATTCGCCGACAGCATTTCATGCAGCCGCTCAATCGGCTCTGAGAACTTAGCACCATGAACGATTTCGTGGCGCGCGCGGTCTGCAGCGGCAAGGAGGTCCAAGTCGAGCGTTATCCCAAATTCAGCCGGGCCGCACCGCGAAATCGTAAACAGGTGCTGCACCTTCATGGGTAGGCTTTTGGCTTTCTGCTGCTGAACTAGGCGTTTTAGCGCCTTGTCAACATACTCTTCCAGAGTTTTTTGCCGCAATTCCTTCAGCGTTAACGTGAACTCCTCATGATCCGTTGGCCAACGTTCCGGAACTCCCCTCGCGCTGATTTCCAGTAGTTCGTCGATCACTGTGTCGGTCACGCTATGGCCGAAGACAAGAGCGGCTGCATTAACGGCGGATACGGCGTCCGCGTGGTTCTCCGAAGCAAGCTGATCTAACGTCGCCTCGGAAACCAATACTTCGGTAGGAATCCGTGGAAATCTCTTCGGCAGGGCTTCCGCGGTTTTGCCGACCCACACTCTAAAGAGCGGTCCCGCTGCCGCCTGCGCCCACTGACCTATGGCGAGTACACCGGCGTTAATCGTTATTAGCGCAGCGATGCGGCTATACAGCGGCGAAAACGTGGATCCGCTGATGCCGACATCTCGGGTTCCTTCCATGACCTACTCCAATATCAGGCGGCCTGCGACCTAACCTCAATTATCTCTTCACACGCTTGATCGTAATAACCGGAATCAGCGAGTTCATCGATTCCGTCTGCGCCGGCCGTGAACGCTGTGTGATCTCGGTGTTCAGGCTAGAGACGAAGTGTTCGATCTGCCGCTGCATCTCGGCCATTTTTTCGCGCATGTTGAGGACGATTTCGACGCCCGCGAGATTCACACCCAGGTCGCGCGTCAGCTTGAGGATCACTTCCAGCCGCTCCAGATCGTCGTCCGTATACAGCCGCGTGTTTCCTTCACTGCGCGAGGGCTTCAGCAATCCTTCGCGTTCATACAGACGCAGTGTCTGCGGATGGATCTGGTATTGCTCGGCGACTGACGAGATCATGTAGGCGGCTTTAGACCGTTTTTTCATTTTGGGTCCATATCTCCGCGCGCGGATCTTCCGGATGAAGTTTGGCGTACTCGCGCAACAGTTCTTTGGTGCGTTCGTCGTGAACCACCGGCGCCTCGATCTGTACTTCGACAATCTGATCGCCACGCTGCGATGTGCGTAAATTCAGCACACCTTTCTCGCGCAGCCGGAATTTCTGGCCGTTCTTGGTCCCTTGTGGAATCTTGAGCAGTGCGCGTCCGTCGATGGTGGGGACTTCGATTTTGGTTCCCAATCCGGCTTCATCGATACGGATCGGAACGGAGATTTCGATGTCATCCCCTTCGCGGCGAAAGAACGGATGCGGGTCGACACGAACCGTAATATACAAATCGCCGGCTGGCGCCCCTGCCGTCCCGGCGTTGCCTTTGCCCGCGACGCGCAAGCGCGAACCCTGCTGCGCCCCGGCTGGGATGCGCACTTCCACGGTTTCCTTGGCGGAGATGCGCCCGTCACCTTGACACGCCGCGCACGTGTTGCGCAGCCGTCCAGTGCCATTGCAGCGCGGACACGTCAAGCTGAAGCGCATCGCGCCGGCGGCCTGGGTGACGTTGCCGCTGCCGTTGCACTCGGGGCATACCGTACTGGTCGCGGTTTTCGCCGCGCCGCTGCCGTTGCAGGTCGCGCACACTTCCTGCCGCGCGATCTGAAGCTTGACTTGCGTGCCTTTGATCGCCTGCCAGAAATCGATATTCAGGAAGTATTCGAGATCTGACCCCTTCTGCGGCTGCGGAGCTGGTTCCGCATTTTGCCGTCCGAACCACTGGCTAAAAATGTCCTGAAAGTTTGCGGATTCCTCCGCGGGCCGCCGGCCGCCCGCTCCGCGCGTATACGCGTCGGAAAAATCGAATCCGCCGAAATCCATGTGAGGCGCGCGCTGTCCGCCTGCACCGGCGCCGCTGGGCATGCCGTTTTCCGAATAGAAGCCGTACTGATCGTACATGGTCTTCTTTTTCGTATCGCTCAGGATGTCGTAGGCTTCCTGGACTTTCTTAAAGCGCTCCTCAGACGCCTTGTCACCCGGATTCAGATCCGGATGATGTTTGCGCGCGAGCTTCCGGTACGCTTTGCGAATATCGTCTTCGCTCGCGTCGCGCGCAACACCGAGAGCTTGATAGTAATCCTGCTGGGCCATAAGAAACCAGGAGTCAGAATGAAGACCCGACGATCGTCAGATTCTGACTCCTGTCTCGTTTTTGACTTACTTCTTCTTGTCTTCCACGTCGACGAACTCTGCGTCGACCACATCGTCCTTGGGTTTCTGCGCGCCCGCTCCATCGCCCGCCGGACCCGTGCCATCGCCGCCAGGTTGCGGACCAGCGCCTGGGGGCGTTCCCGCGCTCGTTTTGTACATCGCTTCCGCCAGTTTGTGGCTGGCCGCGGTCAGCGTATCGACCGCCTTGTTGATGTCTTCGACGGAGCCGCCGCTCATTGCTTTGCGCGCGCCTTCCAGCGCCGTTTCGACGTTGGTGGCATCTTCGGCGCTGATCTTGTCGCGATGGTCCTTCAGCATCTTTTCGACCTGATACACCATCGAGTCGGCGCGATTGCGCGCGTCGATTTCATCCTTGCGCTTGTGATCCTCGGCCGCGTGCGATTCGGCATCCTTGGCCATCTTGTCCACTTCGTCCTTGCTCAGACCCGAAGACGACGTGATGGTGATCTTCTGCTCGTTGTTGGTGGCTTTGTCTTTCGCTGTGACGTTGAGAATCCCGTTGGCGTCGATATCGAAGGTCACCTCCACCTGTGGAATCCCGCGCGGAGCCGGCGGAATATTCATCAACTGGAACACGCCCAGCATGCGGTTGTCCCGCGCCATGGCGCGCTCGCCTTGATACACCTTGATCTCCACAGACGTCTGGTTGTCGGCCGCGGTCGAGAACACTTCACTTTTACGCGTGGGAATCGTGGTATTGCGTTCAATGAGCTTGGTGAACACACCGCCCAGGGTCTCGATACCCAGCGACAGCGGAGTCACGTCCAGCAGCAGGACATCTTTCACTTCGCCGCCCAGTACGCCACCCTGCACCGCCGCGCCTACCGCGACCACTTCATCGGGATTCACGCTGCGGTTGGGTTCCTTGCCGAACAGGTTGCGGACGATCTCCTGGACTTTCGGAATGCGCGTCGATCCGCCCACCAGCACCACTTCGTCGATCTTGGACGGATCCACGCCGGCATCCGCCAAGGCTTTCTTGCACGGCTCGATGGAGCGATCCAGAATATCCGCGACCATTTGTTCGAAGCGCGCCCGCGTCAGCTTGATCGCTAGGTGCTTCGGACCGCTGGCATCGGCGGTCAGGAACGGCAGATTGATTTCGGTTTCAAACAGCGTCGAAAGCTCGATCTTGGCTTTCTCGGCGGCTTCTTTTAAGCGCTGAAGAGCCATCTGGTCTTTCGAAACATCCAGGCCCTGATCGCGCTTGAACTCCGTAATCAGCCAGTCGATGATCTTGTGATCGATGTTGTCGCCGCCCAGGTGCGTGTCGCCGTTGGTCGACTTCACTTCTACTACGCCATCGCCCACTTCGAGGATAGAAATATCGAACGTGCCGCCGCCGAAGTCGTATACGGCGATGGTTTCGTCCTTCTTGCGATCCAGGCCGTAAGCGAGCGCGGCCGCCGTCGGCTCATTGATGATGCGCATCACTTCCAGGCCGGCGATCTTTCCAGCGTCCTTGGTGGCTTGCCTTTGGGCGTCGTTGAAGTAGGCCGGCACGGTGATGACGGCCTTGGTGACCTTCTCGCCCAGGTACGCTTCCGCGGCTTCCTTGAGCTTGGTAAGGATCATCGCTGAAATCTCGGGCGGAGAATACAGCTTGCCCTGGATCTCGACCCGAACGTCGCCATTGTCGCCCCGAACCGCCTTGTAGGGGACCAGCTTCATTTCTTCGCTCACTTCATCGAAGCGGCGTCCCATGAAGCGCTTGATCGAGTACACTGTGTTTTCCGGATTCGTGACCGACTGGCGCTTGGCGACTTGCCCTACCAGGCGCTCGCCGCCCTTGGTGAAGCCGACCACGGACGGTGTGGTTCGACCACCCTCCTGGTTGGGGATTACGACCGGCTGGCCGCCTTCCATGACGGCGACCACGGAGTTTGTGGTGCCCAGGTCGATTCCAATGATCTTGCTCATAATGCGTGACTTCCTCTCCTAAAAAATTCGCGGCTTTATTTAGCCTAATGCCATTATGCAATCTTAGTGTAGTATTGTCAAGTTATGGCCACCGAGATCTCTAAGTGATTGAAAAGGAACCTAAGACATCTTAGTGTACACTGAAATCGATGGATCCCGTCGCGACGAGCCAATTCGTTGAGGCCGCATTGAGGATTGGCCACGCGAACTGGGACGCGATCGAAGAATTGCTTGGAGACGAACCTGACTCTTCGATTCAGCCTTTGCTTGCGGCGATCGAAACTGCGGGACTGGTGATACGCGATGAGCCGGAAACTGTAATCAGCACCGACAGCAACGATCCAGTCAACATGTACATGGAGGAAATCGGCAGGGTTCCCCAGCTCTCTGCCGCGAGGGAGGCGGAACTGCTCAAGATAATGCAGTCCGGCACGCGCGTTGCCGAAATCGCGAAGAAGGACCTAGTTGAGGCGAACCTGCGGATTCCGGTCACCGTCGCAAGGCGGTACGCGAATGATGTTGCTCACGTTCTGGATCTCATCCAAGAAGGCAACAACGCCTTGATGGTTGCTCTTGACGGGTTCGATGCCTCAGCGGGTTGCCGCTTTTCGACGTACGCATACTGGTGTGTACGACGACGGATTCAGCGAGCGATGTCTTTCCACTCCTTCTCGTAATATCGCACCAGGATCTGATCGTTCAGCCGGTTCACCTCAACGTCCACCGGTTTCATGTCCTCCGGAAAATCGAAAAGCTGCGGGATGGTCGACGCGGTCAGGAAACGCATCCCGGCCGGAAGCGTGAGCGGCGGCTCCCATGAATTTCCGGCCAGTGTAAAGCCCCACTCGCCGAAGCTGGGGACGTAGACATGATAGGGCCAGGTCCGGAAGCCGGCTTGCTTCAAAGTGTCGACGATGCACCAATATGACTGGCGCGAAAACATGGGCGACGTGCTTTGAATCACGGCTAGTCCGTTTTCGGCGACGTGCTTCTTGAGCAGCCTGTAGAACGCTGTCGTGTACAGCTTGCCCAGGGAGTAGTTGGTGGGGTCGGGAAAATCGACCACGACGAAATCCCAGGACTCCGTGTTGCGATCAAGCCAGGGGAACGCATCGTCGTTGATCACGTGGACGCGCGGATTCAAGAATGAATGATCGTTCAACGGCGCGAGCAGTGGATGTTCAGTGAACATGCGCGTCATTTCGCGATCGAGGTCCACCAGCGTAATGCTTTCGAGGTTCGGATATTTCAGAAGTTCGCGGACGGCGAGCCCATCGCCCCCGCCGAGCACCAGAGCGCGCCGCGCGCCGGGTAATGCTGATAGCCCAGGATGCACCAGCGCTTCGTGATAGCGGTATTCGTCGCGCGAGCTGAACTGCAAGTGCGCGTTCAGGAACAGGCGCAGGTCGTCTTTCCATTTGGTTACAATGATGCGCTGATAACGCGTGTTGCGTTCGAAAATCACTTCATCGGCGTATAGCTGGTTATCCGCGGCGGACGAAATCCAGTTCGCCCCAACCATTCCTGCGCCCAGCAGGGCCAGCACCGCGATGCATCCGATGCGCAGCGTCAATCGCGATGGCAACTGATCCTTGAAGAGAAATGTCGACCATAGCG
>Ga0210400_10000101_pt1 | contig 114285 bp, 106 predicted proteins | sample IncBWH26MmetaG_FD_155456 | JGI IMG/M metagenome (GOLD analysis project Ga0210400, IMG submission 155456) | Forest soil microbial communities from Barre Woods Harvard Forest LTER site, Petersham, Massachusetts, United States - Inc-BW-H-26-M | ecosystem: Environmental > Terrestrial > Soil >... | reverse complement strand
TGACTGCGAGAAGGCCTGCGCCACCCGCTCCCGGTCGTCGGGATGCACGAGGCCCAGAAATCCCTCGTGCGTCGGATGGAAGCCCGCGGGGTCGGTTTCGAAGATCCTGTGGGTCTCGGCCGTCCACTGCACCCTCATGGTGGCGAGGTCCGTGTCCCAGCTTCCGATCTTCGCCACGGTCTGGACGGCGGCCAGCCGCGCCTTCTCGTCCTCGAGCTGCGCGGCCAGGCGGTCCCTTTCCGCCTCGCTGGCGATCCTCTCGCTGACGTCGCGCGCCACGGCGAAGACCAGGTCGCCCACCTGCCGGGCGCGCCATTCCAGGTGGCGGTAGGTCCCGTCCCGGTGGCGATAGCGGTTGATGAACCCCGCGACGCCTTCGCCTTTGCGGCGGACCCGCTCCATTTCCGCTTGGGTGCCCGCCACGTCGTCGGGGTGGATCAGCGGCAGAAGGTAAGCGCCTTCCAGCTCCTGCGCCGAATAGCCGAGGGTCCGCTCCCAGGCCTGGTTCACCTTCGCGAAGCGCCCCTCGCGATCGCGAACGCACAGCATGTCGAGCGTGACCTCGAAGAAGGTTTCGAATTGCCAGGCCGCTACCGCGTTTCCGGATTCGGAGGTCATCGTGGGACCATCGTATGGTCTCGCCCGCCGCCGCGAACAAGCCCTGCGCTCGCGTTGGGCGGCGGTCGCCGAGCAGCGGAGCTAGCCGGGCGCCAAATCGCCCGCGAAGCGGATCGCACGACGCACGGAGCTTCCATCGAGCCGGGTGGGCGCATTCTCCGCAAGGATGGCGGTCGCCAGGCTCACGGCGGGTCCCCTCGCTTCGGCGAGTCCGATCCCTCCGCGGGAGGAGGCTCGATTGGCGGCTTGACCCCATACGCTATGGCCGCCAGGTCCAGGACGAACACGGTCAGCCCGGTTTCGTCGGTCACGGTGATCTGGAAGGGGTCGTCCTCCCAGGCCTGGCTCGGCCATTCGTTCACCAGTTGGCCCAGCACCCGGGCGGCTTCGATCCTGGCCGAGGCGTCGTCAGGCAACTCCGTGCCTTCGTCGTCTTTGAACGTGCGGCCATCCCGGCCGTGGAAGAAATAGCGGGGCATGGTCTCTTCCAACCGTCGCGAACGCAGAGGCCCCGTCGGTCGACGGGGTCGCAACCGCTGATAAGGCCTCGCCGCCGCGGATGTTCCGCGGTCGGACGGCGACGGCCCGCGGCGGGGCTAGCTGGGCAGGAAGATGAAGTTGAAGACGTAGTCTTCGCGGCTCGCCGGGCGGCGGTGGTGCGCCTCGGGGTCCAGGTGGGAGAAGGGTGTCAGCGTGCCGCGCACCAGGGCGTAGCAGTTGTATCCATAGCCCATCACCGTCGCGACCATGTCGCCGATCGGCACATGGGTGTGGGCTTCCTCCATCTCGATCAGCAGGTTGGGCCGATCGCGGCGCAGGGTCTCGGCGGCCCCTTCCAGCACCTCTCGCTCGAACCCCTCCACGTCGATCTTCATGAAGCCCACGTCGCCGATGCCCAGGTCGTCGAAGCGCACGGCCCGCACGGGGAGCTTGCGGTGGTCGCCGCTGACCTTGACGGCGCTCAGCGAAGCGCCCTGGTTGGAGAACCCGTTCTCGCTCCTGGGCACCAGCAGGTCGGCGACCTCCGAGACGTTGCTCAGGGCCTCCGGGTGCAGCTCCACCTGGCCCTGCGCCCAGCCGCTGAGCACGCGGAACAGCTTCGGGTTCGGCTCGAAGGCGTGCACCGCCTTGCTGTGCGGCAGGAGCGCGTAGGAATAGACCCCCTTGTTCGCCCCCACATCGATCGATACGCGCCGCCTGTCGGCCAGGATCGAGACCAGGCGCAGTTCCGGTTCGCCCTTGCGCAGGTTCCGGTCGTGCAGATAGGCGATCCGCGCCCGCGGCGGCAGCATCCCCTTGAGGCGCTCTTCGAGCTTCAGCGGAGGTTCCCAGGCGTGGGCAGGCGAGGCGTTGGTGGGCACCGGGAAACTTCCTTCCGCGCAGTCGCGACCGTTCCACCCACCGCCCGGGGCGCGAGGCTAAGGCTCGGCTCCAGGACGCCGCGGCAGACTATCACCCTCAGCGGACGGACGGAAAGCCCGGCGGGCCGAGGACGCGGGGAAGAGTCCGGAAGAACGTTCTTGCGTCCTACGGCGCCACCGGATCGGGCGCCGAGACGTAGCGCCCCGCGAGGCTGCCGTCGCGGAGAAACACCAGAATCTCGGTCGGCTGGCCGATGGCGGAATAGCGCTCGGCGAGCGCGCGCGCCGCGTTCTCGGCCTCCGCGCCGCTGAGGAACATCATGCCGTTCTCCAGCGTGTCGCCCTGGACACTCCAGCCATCCTGCGCCGCCCTCACGGTGATCATGAAACTCATCACTAGGCTCCCTGGTCTCATCCGGGCGGATAGACGAATTGCGTGTCACGGGAATGACCGGATGAAGGCCGATGCGGGCCGAGCCCAGCCCGGGAATCAGGCTCGGCGAACGACGCCATCCGGATGCCCGGCGCCGGTCGATGGCCGGCCTCGGCCTCGGTCCAAGGCGCCAACCTAGGCCCTGATAAAGGCCAGAAGGTCGGCGTTGATGGTGGCGGCCTCCGTTGTCGGCATGCCGTGCGGGAAGCCCTTGTAGGTCTTCAGCGTCCCGTTCCGCACCAGCTTGGCGGAGAGGGGACCGGAGTCCGCATAGGGCACGATCTGGTCGTCGTCGCCGTGCATGACCAGGACCGGCACACCGATCTTCTTGAGGTCTTCGGTGAAGTCGGTCTGCGAGAAGGCGACGATGCCGTCATAATGCGCCTTGGCGCTCCCCATCATGCCCTGACGCCACCAATTCTGAATGATCCCTTCCAAGGCCTTCGCACCCGGCCGGTTGAACCCGTAGAAGGGTCCGGACGGCAGATCGCGATAGAACTGGGCGCGGTTGGTGGCGACCTGCGCCTGCAGGCCGTCGAACACCTCTTTCGGCAGGCCGCCGGGATTGGCGGCGGTCTTGACCATCAGCGGCGGCACCGCGCTGATCAGCACGGCCTTGGCCGCGCGGCTCTCGCCGTGGCGGGCCAGATAGTGCGCCACCTCGCCACCGCCGGTCGAGTGGCCGACGTGCACGGCGTCCTTGAGGTCCAGATGCTGGACCACGGCCGCAAGATCATCGGCGTAGTGGTCCATGTCATGGCCGTCGGCGACCTGGCTGGACCGGCCGTGGCCGCGCCGGTCGTGGGCGATCACGCGGTAGCCTTGCAGCAGGAAGAACATCATCTGCGCGTCCCAGTCGTCCGCCGACAGCGGCCAGCCGTGGCTGAAGACGATGGGCTGCCCCTTGCCCCAGTCCTTGTAGAAGATCTCCACGCCGTCTTTCGTCGTGATGGTCGGCATGTTGCGGCCTCCTCATGTCTTCGGCTGCTTGGCGTGCTCGGGACGGCTCGCCGCCGCCGCGCCGGCCGAAGTCTAATCCCGGCGCACGCCCGGCGCTTGCTCGATCGTCCACGGTTTTGGACGATCGGCTCCGCGATCGCGATTTTCAAGCCGCGCGCCTGGGCCGGGCGCGGCGCCGGCGTGCGAATCCGGCCGGGCGATGGCCCACCCCGGTTCCCGCCCCCTACTCCTCGCAGCGCAGGCGGTAGCCGATCCCCGGCTCGGTCATCAGCAGCTCGGGACTGGACGGCTCGGCCTCCAGCTTCTGGCGTAGCTGGGCCATCAGGACGCGGACGAACTGGGCGTCGGCGTTGGTCTCGGAGCCCCAGACCGCGGTGATGATCTGGCGGTGGGTGACCACCTGCCCGGCGTGGCTCGCGAGGATGCGAAGGAGCTGGTACTCCCGCGGCGTCAGCCGCACCTCCTCGCCCTGGATCATCACGCGGCGTGCGGGAAAGTTGATCTCCAGCTCGCCGAACACGAACCTGGGCTGGGCGGAGAACCGCCGCTCGCGCCCGCGCATCACCGCGCGGATGCGGGCCAGCAGCTCGCCCACGCCGACCGGCTTGTTGACGAAGTCGTCGGCGCCCAGGTCCAGGGCGGCGATCTTCTCGGCCTCGAGGTCGCGGGCCGATAGCACGATGATCGGAGCGTCCGACCACTCGCGGATGCGCTGGATCACCTCCTTGCCGTCGATGTCCGGCAGGCCGAGGTCGAGGATCACCACCTCGCTGGGCTCGCTGGCGAGCTGCGCCAGCGCCCCCTCGCCGTCCTCCGCGGCGGTGACCGCGAAGCCCGCCGCGGCCAGCGCCGGGGTCAGCGCGCGCACGATCTGCGGCTCGTCGTCGACGATCAGCAGCCGGCCCAAACTCGCAGTCATTCGCCCGCCACTCCCAAACCGCGCCCCGTCATACCCTGACCGCCGGCAACATCAGCGACATCACCATCCCGCTCGGCGCATCGGTGCGCAGCGCCGCGCTCGCCTGGCCGCCCATGCCCTGCATCACCCCGCGCACGATGGAAAGGCCCAAGCCCGTGCCGGGCAGCCGCCGCGCACCCGAGCCGCGGTAGAACTTGTCGAACAGCTTGCCCAGTTCGCTCTCCGGCACGCCGGGCCCCTCATCGGTCACCTGCACCACCACCTGGCCGCCGCGCGGGAAGCTGGTCAGCGCGATGGTCGCGCCCTCGGGGCTGTAGCGCACCGCGTTCTCCAGCACATTGGCCAGCGCCACCTCGAACAGCACCGGATCGCCCATGGCCACGTCGGCGCCCTCGCCCAGGGTGCAGGAGATCTTGCGCTGGCCGCGCAACCGCTCGAAGCGCCGGCGCGTGCGGTCGACCACCTCGGCCAGGTCGAAGACCGCGCTGGCGGGGTCCAGCGCCCCGCCTTCGAGCCGGGTCATGTTCAGGAGGTTGGTGACGAAGGCGTTCAGCCGCTCGGCCTCTTCCTGGATGGTCGCGGTCAGGTCGTGGCGGGTCTTGGCGTCGAACTGGTCGCCGAACTCCTGCAGCGAGGAGGCCGAGGCCAGCACCGCGGCCAGGGGCGTTCGCAGGTCATGGCTGATCGACGACAGGAGCGCGTTCCGCAGGTCCTCGGTCCGCGCCCGGGCCTCGGCGTCCGCCTTGGCCACGGTCAGGGCCGCGCGCGACGTCGCCGCGGCGCCGGCGTCGGCCAGGATCTGCAGCAGGTTCTCCTCGTCGGCGTCCGGGGCCGGCTCGGCCCGCCAGCCGGCCACCGCGCCGCTCGCCAGTCGGCGCACCCGCCAGCCCGCCGCCTCCACGGTCCTGGGCTCCTTCGTCGCCTCGGCGGCCAGCGCCTGGGCCGCCGACAGCACCATCGGCTCCGGCGCGCCGGAGCCGGCCGAGCACAGCACCTCGCCGTCCAGCACGAAGGCCTGGCCCCGCGCCGCCGCCGCCAGGTGGTCGGCCAGCCGCGCCCGGATCAGGCCCGCGTCGTCCGAGGCCGAGAATTCGCGCGTGCCCTCGAACAGCACCGCGGTGATCAAGGCGCGGGCCTCGGCCCGCTTGGCCTCGTCGCGCACGCGGCCCGTCAGGTTGCCCATCAGCATGGCCACCGTCGGGAAGGTCAGCAGCACCAGCACGTCCTCGGGCGAATAGTGCTCGAAGCCGAAATGCCCGCCGGTCACGTAGAAATTGTAGATCACGAACGAGATGACCGCCGCCGCATAGCCCGGCCCGGAGCCCACCAGGTACGAGGTCACCAGCACGCCCACCAGCCAGGCGCCGCCGACCCGTGTGGAATGGGTGATCTCGTGCAGGAGCTGGGCCGCGCCGGTGGAGATCGCCACGATGACGAAGGCCACGGCGTAGCGCCCCGGCGTCCCGAGGGAGCCGAACCACGAGGGCGAGAATTCGACGCGGCGGGTCAAGGGATCCCAACGGCTCTGTTCCGCCGCCCGGTTCGGCGGCGGCCCCACTGTGCCCGCTCCCGCGCGGCGCACCAAGCATGGTGGGCTTATGCGGCCCTGGGCCGCGCCGCTCTCAGATGCCCGCCAGCCAGGCCTTGTACTCCGGCCGCTCCAGCAGGCGCTCGGCGTAGCGCGCCGCCGCGCCGGACTTGTCGCCGAAATCCGACAGCTTCACGCCATAGGTATGAAACCGCGTCGCGACCGGCGTGTAGAAGGCGTCGGCGATCCCCCACGCCTCTCCGCCCAGGTACGGCCCGCCGAACTTGGTCAGCAGGCCCGTCCACAGGGTCACGATGCGGCGGATGTCCTTGTGCGTCGCCTTCGAGAGCGTCACCGGCTTGGGCCAGGCCGCCAGATCCATGGGGCATTCGCCGCGCAGGGACGAGAAGCCGGAGTGCATTTCGGCGGTCGCCGAGCGCACATAGGCCCGCATCCGCGCGTCCTTTGGCCACAGCTCCATGTCGGGGAACCGCTCGGCCAGGTACTCGCAGATCGCCAGCGAGTCGGAGATCTGCACGTCCCCGTCCTTCAGCGCCGGCACCAGGCCGGTGGGCGAATGGGGCAGGATCGCCGCCTCCGAGCCGCCGTTCTCCTGGCGAAGCTGGATGATCCGTTCCTCGAACGGCACGCCGGTCTTCTTCAGCACAAGCCACGGCCGCATCGACCACGTCGACCACGCCTTGGTGCCGATCACGAGTTCCATCAAGCCTCCTTACGCCCTGCGCCAAGGCGATAGCGCGGCGACGCCGCTTCCCTCAACGCCCTAAATGCATGAGGTTTGCCTAAGCAGCCGTTAGAGCCGCCCCCAAGAAACGCACAAACCGGAAACGCACATGGCCGACATCACCACGCCCACCGGCGAAGCGCTGGTGGACGAGACACCCGCTCACGCCGAGCCTCCTCCGGTCTCCGACGCCTACCGCCGCTACGCGCTCTGGCTCCTCCTGCTGGTTTATGTGGTCAACTTCATCGACCGCCAGGTGATCAATATCCTGGCCGAGCCGATCAAGAACGATCTGCATCTCGCCGACTGGCAGCTTGGCCTGCTCTCCGGTTTCGCGTTCGGCCTTGTCTATACAGTGCTGGGCTTCCCCCTGGCGAGAGCCGCCGACCGCCATCATCGCGGCTACATCATAGCCGCCTGCCTCGCCGCCTGGAGCGCGTTTACCGGCGCCTGCGGCTTCGCACAGAATTTCGGCCAGTTGGTGGCGTTCCGCGCCGGGGTCGGGATTGGCGAGGCCGGCTGCACGCCCACCTCCCACGCCCTGATCGCCGACTACAGCCCGAAGGAGAAGCGCGCCTCGGCGCTCGCCTTCTACGCCATGGGCACGCCGATCGGCTCGCTGCTCGGCCTGGGCATCGGCGGGGTGATGAGCGACTACTTCGGCTGGCGCCAGGCCTTCATGGTGGCCGCCGTCCCGGGCCTGATCCTGGCCATCGTCGCGGCCTTCACGCTCAAGGAGCCCCGCGCCCGGCTCAGCGCCGCCATGCGCGCCGCGGGCCAGGGCGCCACCGGCGCGCTGGCCACCTTCTCCGAGACCATCCGCTACCTGGCCGCCAAACGGGCCTTCTGGTTCCTGGCCTGGGGCGCGGGCGTCCGCTCCTTCCTGGGCTACGGCCACGCCGCCTTCGCCCCCAGCTTCTTCTACCGCTGCCATGGCCCGGAGGTGGCGGCGCTGGCCCACCATTTCCACCTGCGGCCCCAGACCTTTATCGGCCTCTCGCTCGGCATCCTGGCCGGGGTGGCCGGCACGCTGGGCTCGTGGGTCGGCGGCCAGATCGCCGACAAATGGGGCGCGCGCGACCTGCGCGTCTACGGCTCGGTCCCGGCCGTGGCCGTGCTGATCGCCGCCCCGGTGGCCATCTTCCTCTATTCGACCCCCTCCGCGGCCCTGGCGCTCAGCCTGATCGCCGTCACCAACTTCGTGGGCACGCTCTGGTACGGCCCGGTCTACGCCTCCGCCCAGGGCATGGTCCCCCAGCGGATGCGCGCCATGAGCGCCTCGATCATGCTCTTCGTGATCAACTTCCTGGGCCTGGTGCTGGGCGCGCTCTGCATCGGCCTTCTCTCGGACCTCCTGAACAAGGGCCTCCACCTCGGCCCCGCCGAGGGCGTCCGCTGGGCGCTCATCCTTTCCGTCATCGGCGGCGCCGTCAGCGCGCCCCTCTTCTGGCTGGCCCGCCGCCAGGTCCGCGAGGAGATGGTGAGCTAGGGCAAAGCCTAAGGCCGGCTCCCCGACGCCGAGAACAGCAGGTCCGACCAGCGCCAGTCGCCGGTCCCCACCGCCAGCCGCGAGGCGCCCGGCCCGTCGTGCAGCGACAGCACGATCAGCCCGTGCACCGGCTGGGCGCGGCAGGCCACCGGCGCGAAGGCCACGCGCCACATGATCGCCTCGCGCACCGCCGCCAGGCCTTCGCCCTCCTGCCCGGGATGGCGAACCCAGGCGCCGTCCCAGACGCGGATCGCCTTGCCCGGCGCCACCTCGGCCACCGTCGCCTGCACCTGGCGGTCCTCGCGCAGCGCCTTCTGCAGCCAGCGGGCCATGTCGCAGCCCGCCCCGCCGCCGGCGCCCGCGCCCACCGTCGCCGCGCCCGCCAGCTCCGAATCGCTCATCTCAACGGGCGCCGCCGCCGCGGGGCCCGGCTTGGCCACGATCGGCGCCACGGTCACGGGAAGCTTCGCCGCGCGCCCCAGCCGGGGCGGCGGCGGTTCCTCGGGCTTGGGCTCCGGCGCGCTCTCCGGCGCCACCGGCGCGGGCGGCGTCGGCGGGACCAGGGACACGCTCATCGTCGGCGGCTCCGCCGGGCGCGGCGCCGCCGTCCAGGTCGCCAGCAGGGCTGCCCCTGCGGCCACATGGACGGCGAGGCTGAGCGCCGTCGCGCCGAAGCGCCGGCGCCGGCCTGAAGGGCGGCGATCCTGCGCCACGGCTCCTGCGGACCCCCGAAGGGGCCGCCCGCCTGACGCCTAGGCCAATACGATCAGCACGACACGGCGGTTGGCCGCGCGGCCGTCACGCTTCTTGTTCGGCGCGACCGGGTCGTCGGCCCCGTAGGAGATCGTGCCGATCCGGTTCAGCGCCACGCCGTGCTCGTTCAGATAGCGCCGCACGGCCTCCGCCCGCTCCTCGCCGAGGCGATAGTTGCCTTCCTTGGAGCCCGTGGCGTCGGTGTGGCCCTGCACCTCGACATAGACGTTGCGGTTGTCGGTCTTCAGCTTGTCCACGAAGGCGTCGAGCCGGGCCTGCGCCTCAGGCGAGAGCTGCGCCTTGGAGACCCCGAACTTCATGCTGTCGTCCGACAGGACCTGCGAATAGAGGAACTTGCCCTCCGCCAGCTTGCCCGCCGCCGTCGCCCGCTCGAGCGCGTCCTTGGTCGACTGGTCCAGGTTGGCCAGCTTGGCGTCATGGTCGGCCACCTTGGCGGTGACGTCGGTCACCTGGCCGGAAACGCTGTCGACCCGGGTAGAGACCTGCCCCACCTGCTCGTTGACGAACTTCTTGGTGGCGCACCCGCCCAGGGCCGCCACCCCCAACACCGCCGCCGCGGCGATCAGCGTCCTCGAAACCCGCTGGCTCATCGATATCTCCTTCACACCCAGACGGCCCAAGCCGCCGCAGACCCACCAGCCGAGGCGCATTGCAGGGATGAAAAACGGCGCCCTCCCGGCCCGATCAGGGCCATTCCGCGGCGCAGCTTGGCCGTAGCTTGCCGGGCCTGTCGCGGCCTTCGCCGGGGACGGGCAGCCAATGAACCCCTCTCTCTCCAAGGCGACCGTTGGTATCTTCTAAACCCCTATCCACCCTGGCGCCTGCCCGTTAACCTCCCTCCAAACCGCCGCCCGCCCACGGGCGGTGAGAACACTTTCCGGGGAACGCTTCGCCATCATGACCGCCACGACCGTGGGCGCCGCGCCCGTCGCCCAGCCGCCCGCCGCCAAGCCCGTCTATTCGGAGAACTACAAGCGGCTGATCCTCTTCCTGCTGGTCACGGCCTACACGCTGAACTTCATCGACCGCACGATCATCGCCACGCTCGGCCAGCCGATCAAAGACACCCTGAAGATCAGCGATACCCAGTTGGGCCTCCTGGGCGGGCTCTATTTCGCCCTGCTCTACACCTTCCTGGGCATCCCCATCGCGCGGCTCGCCGAGCGGTTCAGCCGGGTCAACATCATCTCGGCGGCGATCATCATCTGGTCGGGGTTCACCGCGCTCTGCGGCACGGCGGGCAGTTTCGCGGTGCTGGCGGCCTACCGCTTCGGGGTGGGCATCGGGGAGGCCGGCCTGTCGCCGCCGGCTCACTCGCTGATCAGCGACTACTTCGAGCCCAAGAAGCGGGCCTCGGCGCTGTCGATCTACTCCTTCGGCATTCCGCTGGGGACCATGATCGGGGCGGTGGCCGGCGGGCTGATCGCCAAGACCTTCGGCTGGCGCGTCGCCTTCATGGTGGTGGGGCTGCCGGGCGTGATGGTGGCGATCGCGCTGAAGGTGCTGGTGAAGGAGCCGCCGCGCGGCCACTCCGAGCCAGACCCGGCGGCGGTGGCGCGGCCCCAGGGCGCGGAGCCCTATGCGGGCGAGGAGCTGGTCCCGGCCGCGCCGGCGCCGTCTCTCGGCCGCGAGTTCGCCGAGATGGGCTCGGTGATCAAGCTGTTGTTCGGCAAGTGGCCGATCCTCAACATGGTGCTGGGGATCACCCTGGTGTCGTTCGGCAACTACGGCGGGGGCCAGTTCGCGCCGCCCTATTTCCTGCGCACCTTCCACCTGGACGTGGGCCAGGTGGGGCTGATTGTGGGCCTGGCGGCGGGCTTGAGCCAGGGGCTGGGGACGCTGATCGGCGGGCCGCTCACCGACCGGCTGTCGAAGCTGTCGCCGCGCTGGTACGCCCTGGTGCCGGCGATCGGGGTGGCGCTGGCCTACCCGGCCTATGTGGGCGTCTACACCGCGGGAAGCTGGCAGATCGCGGGAGCCTTCATGCTGCTGCCGGGGCTGTTCTCCTACGTCTACCTCGCGCCGACCTTCGGGGTGGTGCAGAACATGGCGCCGACCCACCAGCGGGCGACGGCGGCGGCGATCCTGCTGTTCTTCCTGAACCTGATCGCCCTGGGCGGCGGGCCGCTGTTCTCAGGCTGGGCGATCGACCATTTCGCGGCCTTCCACTACGCGCACGCCGGCTCGGGATCGATCTGGGACGCGCTTGGCGGGTTCTTCGGCTCGCACCCGGCGGACTTCCAGACGGCGTGCCCGGGGGGCAAGGCGGCCAAGACGGCGAGCGACGCGGCCAAGGCGGCCTGCTCCGGCGCCCTGGTGCTGGGCACCCGCCAGGGCATCCTGGTCTCCTACGCCTTCGGCCTCTGGGGCGCGTTCCACTACCTGCTGGGCTCCCTGGGCCTGGCCCAGGCCATGTCCAAGGCCCGCGCCGACCGCGGCGAGCGCGACTAGCCAATATCCGCTCATCCCCGCGCAGCCGGGGATGAGCGGAGTGAGCTTGGGCGCAGCCCTTCACTTTTTCATCTCAGAATTTGACTTGGCGCTGAGGTCGCCCGCATACCGGGCGGCATGATCCCCCGCTACGCCCGCAAGGAAGCCGCCGCGATCTGGAGCCCCCAGACGCGCTTCAAAATCATGTTCGAGGTCGAGGCGCATGCGGCCGACGCCATGGCCGATCTGGGCGTCATCCCCAAGGAAGCCGCCCGGGTCATCTGGGAGAAGGGCCGCGACGCGGTCTGGGACGCCGAGCGCATCGACGAGATCGAGCGCGAGGTGAAGCACGACGTCATCGCCTTCCTGACCCACGTCACCGAGATCGTGGGTCCCGAGGCGCGGTTCCTGCACCAGGGCATGACGAGCTCCGACGTCAACGACACCACGCTCGCCGTCCAGCTCTGCCGCGCCACCGACCTCCTGATGGAGGACGTCGACCTCGTCCTGGCGGCGCTGAAGCGCCGGGCCTACGAGCACCGCTTCACCCCCACCGTCGGCCGCAGCCACGGCATCCACGCCGAGCCCACCACCTTCGGCCTCAAGCTCGCCGGCCACTACGCCGAGTTCGTGCGCGCCAGGGAGCGGCTGGCCATGGCCAAGTTCGAGATCGCCACCTGCGCGATCTCCGGCGCCGTCGGCACGTTCGCCAACGTCGCCCCCGAGGTGGAAGCCTATGTGGCGGAGAAACTGGGCCTCGCCGTCGAGCCGGTCTCCACCCAGGTGATCCCGCGCGACCGCCACGCGGCCTATTTCGCCGCCCTGGGGGTGGTCGCCTCCTCCATCGAGCGCTTGGCCACCGAGATCCGCCACCTCCAGCGCACCGAGGTGCTGGAGGCTGAGGAGCCCTTCGACCCGGGCCAGAAGGGGTCGTCCGCCATGCCGCACAAGCGCAACCCGATCCTGACGGAGAACCTGACGGGCCTGGCCCGGCTGGTGCGCTCCGCCGTGGTGCCGGCCATGGAGAACGTCACCCTCTGGCACGAGCGCGACATCAGCCACTCCTCGGTCGAGCGCGGCATCGCCCCGGACGCCACCGTCCACCTGGACTTCGCCCTACGCCGCCTGGCCGGCGTCATGGAGCGGCTGGTGATCTATCCGGAGAACATGGCCAGGAACCTCGACCGCCTGGGCGGCCTGGTGCACTCCCAGCGCGTGCTGCTGGCGCTGACGCAGAAGGGCGTGGCCCGCGAGGTCGCCTATGCGGCGGTGCAGCGCAACGCCATGCGCGTCTGGCGCGGCGAGGGCAATTTCCTGGATTTCCTGAGGGCCGACCCGGACGTCACCCTCACCGAGGCCGAGCTTTCGGAGCTCTTCGACCTCGCCTACCACTTCAAGGCCGTCGACCGCGTCTTCGCCCGGGTGTTCGGAGACGAGGCGAACGCGACGGACCGGATGTCGGCCGCCGCGACGGCCTGACGTCTAGCGCAGTCAGGCCTCGCCGCGGACCTGTTCGCGCGCCTGGGCCAGCAACTCGGCCATCTTCATACGCACTTCGCCCTCGGAGATCTGCACGCCGGAGCCCTTGAGGTCCTCGAAGACCTTGCGCAGCACGTCTTCCTCGCCCGGCTGCTCCAGGTCGGACTTCACCACGGCCTGGGCGTATTCGGCGATGTGCTTGTCGGTGAGGCCCATCAGGCCAGCCGCCCACTCGCCTAGAGCGCGGTTACGCCGCGCCGAGGCCTTGAACTCCTGCTCTTGATCGAGCGCGAAACGCTTCTCGAAGCCACGTTCACGGTCGTCAAAGGTGGTCATGGGGTCCCTGGGCAAAGCAACTCTGCGGGCGATCACATATCCCGCCCGGTCGGGCGCCGCAATCGAAAGGCGGCCCCGCGGCGAGGTTTGCGCCCCCGCGCCGCATCCGCTAATTTCCCGCCGCCTCATATGAAGCGAGACGCCGAGTCGAATCCGCGCGCGAGGGACTTGGACCCCGCGCGTTTTTCGTTATTTCGACCGGCAAAGCCCTCGCCCACGGAGAAGGCGCGATTATGACCCGGCGTAAGAAGATCTACGAGGGCAAGGCGAAGATCCTCTACGAAGGTCCCGAGCCTGGCACTCTGATCCAGTACTTCAAGGACGACACCACCGCCTTCGACGCCACCAAGAAGGCGGTCCTCGAGGGCAAGGGGGTCATCAACAACCGGATCAGCGAGCACATCATGACCAAGCTCGCCTCGATCGGGGTGCAGAACCATTTCATCCGCCGCCTGAACCTGCGCGAGCAGTTGATCCGCGAGGTGGAGATCGTTCCGCTGGAGGTGATCTGCCGCAACGTGGCCGCGGGCTCGCTGTCCACGCGCCTGGGCCTGCCGGAGGGCCAGGCCCTGCCGCGCTCGATCATCGAGTTCTGCCTGAAGGACGACAAGCTGCACGATCCGCTGGTGTCGGAAGAGCACATCACCGCCTTCAACTGGGCCACCACCCAGGAGATAGACGACATCATGGCGCTCACCCTGCGGGTGAACGACTTCCTGACCGGCATGTTCGGGGCGGTCGGGATCACCCTGGTGGACTTCAAGGTGGAGTACGGCCGGGTCTGGGAGAACGACTTCTCGCGGATCATCCTGGCCGACGAGATCAGCCCGGACAGTTGCCGCCTGTGGGACTCGACCACCAACGAGAAGCTCGACAAGGACCGCTTCCGCCGCGACCTCGGCAACGTCATCGAGAGCTACACCGAAGTCGCCCGCCGGTTGGGGATCATGAAGGAGATGCCGACCGTGATCCAAGGAGGCCTGCACTAGTGAAGGCGACCGTCCATGTGTTTTTGAAGCCCGGCGTCCTGGACGTGCAGGGCAAGGCCGTCGAGCAGGCCCTGCACGGCCTGGGCTGGGGCGGCGTCTCGGGCGTCCGCGTCGGCCGCACCATCGAGTTCGACCTCGCCGCCAAGGACGCCGCCGGCGCCGAGGCCGAGGTCAAGGCCATGTGCGACAAGCTGCTGGCCAACACGGTGATCGAAAGCTACCGCGTGGAGGTGGCGTGAGGGGGCTCTGCGCCCTCCTTCTCACCGCACTCCCGCTCTGCGCCTGCGCGCCGAAGCCGCAAGGTCCCGCCTTCGCGCCGATCGCGCTCGACTGCGCCATGCCGTTCGACGCCCAGGCCGCCAGGATCACCGCCCAGCCGCACCTGCTGCCGGCCTCGCACGCCCCGGGCGAGCCCTATTTCTTCTATTCCACCGACAACGGCCGCGCCTCCTACCTGATCACCGAGAAGGGCGCGCCGGGCCATCCGGCGATCATGATGCAGACCGCCGAGGGCGGGCAGGTGAAGACCGTGGGCTGCGCCTATGGCGACCAGAAGGGCTATAGGCAGCTTCTGGCCTACCTCGACTCCCTGAAGACCTGGACGCGCCGATGAGCGGCTTCCACCTCGCCCAGTTCAACGTCGCCCGCCTGAGCGCCCCGATCGAGGCGCCGGAATCGGCCGAGTTCCGCGCGGCGCTGGACGAGATCAATGCCCTGGCCGAGGCCTCGCCGGGCTTCGTCTGGCGCGCCACGGGGATCGGCTTCGATTCCGAGAAGCCCGCCTGCGACATCGACCCGATGATCCTGGCCAACCTGTCGGTCTGGGAGAGCGCCGAGGCCCTGGCCGCCTTCGCCTACCGCTCGGCGCACGGCGGCTTCGTGCGGCGCGGACGCCTGTGGTTCGAAGCGGGCGCCGAGGCCCAGGTGGTTATGTGGTGGATCCCCGCCGGCGCCCTGCCGACCCGCGCCGAGGCCTTCGAACGCCTCGACCGCCTGCGCGCCCACGGCGCCTGCGACCAGGCCTTCGACTTCAAGACCCGTTTTCCCGCCCCCGACCGCCAGGAGACCCTCGCATGAAAGCCGCCGTCATCGTCTTCCCCGGCTCGAACTGCGACCGCGACTGCAAAGTGGCCATCGAGCGGTCCACCGGCGCTCACGTCGACATGGTCTGGCACGGCGACACCGAGCTGCCGTCCGGCGTCGACCTGATCGTCCTGCCGGGCGGCTTCGCCTACGGCGACTACCTGCGCTGCGGGGCCATGGCGGCGCTCTCGCCGATCATGGGCGAGGTCAAGGCCGCCGCCGAACGCGGTGTGGCCACCGTCGGCATCTGCAACGGCTTCCAGGTGCTGTGCGAGGCCCGGATGCTGCCCGGCGCCCTCCTGCGCAACGAGCGGCTCAAATATGTCTGCAAGACCGTGGAGCTGGAGGTCACCAACGCCCAGACGCGGTTCACCGCCGGCTACACCGGCCGCCGGCAGGTGGCCATGACCGTCGGCAACGGCGAGGGCAACTTCTTCGCCGACGAGCCCACGCTCGACCGGCTGGAGGGCGAGGGCCAGGTGGTGTTCCGCTACCTCGACAACCCCAACGGCTCGTCGCGCGGCGTGGCCGGGATCGTCAACGCCAAGGGCAATGTGCTGGGCCTGATGCCGCACCCCGACCGCGCCTTCGAAGCCGAGCTCGGCTCGGCGGACGGCGCCATCCTCTTCCAGAGCGCGCTGGCCAGCGCCTAGACGCCGGCCGAAACGACGCCCGTGCGCGTGCTTCTGACCGGATCGTCAGGCTGGCTCGGCCGCTTCCTGGCCCCTCGCCTCCGGGCGGCCGGACACCAGGTCGTCGGCATGGACGTCGTCCCGGGCGCCGAGACCCAGGTCGTGGCCTCCGTCGCCGATCGGGCCGCAATCGAGCGCCTCTTCAAGGACCACGGCGTCGAGGCGGTCGTCCATGGCGGCGCCCTGCACAAGCCGGACATCGCCCGCTTCCCCGTCCAGGCCTTCGTCGACGTCAACGTCACCGGGACCCTCAACCTGCTGCAGGCCGCGGTCGCGGCGGGGCACGACCGCTTCGTCATGACCTCCACAACCTCCCTGATGATCTCGCAGTCGATCCGGGACGAGGCCGGCGCCGCGGCGGTCTGGCTCGGCGAGACCACCGGGCCGCTCGCGCCGCGCAACATCTACGGCGTGACCAAGCTCGCCGCCGAGGGCCTGTGCCGGCTTCACCACGCCGAACACGGGCTGAGCAGCATCGTGCTGCGCACCGCACGGTTCTTCCCCGAGGACGACGACACCCATTCCGAACCCTCAGGCGAGAATCTCAAGGCGAACGAGTTCCTCCATCGGCGGCTGACCGTCGACGACGCCGCGCAGGCCCATGTGGCGGCCCTGGAGCGGGCCCCTTCGATCGGCTTCGGGACCTACATCGTCTCGGCGCCGACGCCGTTCGCGCGTTCGGACGCCCAGGCCCTCAAGCGCGACGCCGCCGCCGTGGTGGCCGGCTACTTCCCCGAGGCGGCGGAGCTCTACGCCCGACGCGGCTGGCGGCTGCCGTCCAGCATCGGGCGGGTTTATGATGCGGCCCTGGCCGAGCGCGAGCTGGGCTTTCGCTGCCGGACCGATTTCGCGACCGTCCTGGACGCCCTGCGGACGGGCGCCCCGCCGCCGTTCGCGCACGACCCCGCCTATGAATCGCCCTCCGCGGCGACCGCCCGTTAGACCCTGCTGAGAGCCCTTCCCAACCTCGCCTCATCGGCTACGGTCCAGCCATGACCCGATTTGCGCTCCCCGCGGCCCTCGCCGCCGCCTTCGCCCTGCTCGCCGCCGCGCCCGCCCTGGCCCAGACGCCCGCCGGCCCCGAGATCACCCCCGACATCCCGGCCAAGTTCGAAAAGCCCACCGCCAACAACGACTGGGTCAAGCGCACCGTGATGATCCCCATGCGCGACGGGGTGAAGCTCTACACCGTCATCGTCATGAAGAAGGGGACCAAGGACGGCCCGATCCTTCTGACGCGCACGCCCTACAACGCCAAGAAGCGCGCCGAGCGGTTCGACAGCCCGCACATCACCGACGAACTGGCGCAGATGGATGAACCCTTCGTCACCGACGGCTATATCCGTGTCTACCAGGACATCCGCGGCAAGTGGGGCTCCGAGGGCGACTACGTCGTCACCCGCCCGCTGATCGGGCCGCTGAACCACACTGGCGTCGACCACGCCACCGACACCTACGACACCATCGAATGGCTGGTGAAGAACGTGCCGGAGACCAATGGCCGGGTCGGCATGATCGGCTCGTCCTACGACGGCTTCACCACCCTGATGGGCCTGATCAACCCGCACCCGGCGCTGAAGGCCGCCGTGCCGCAGAGCGCCATGGTCGACGGCTGGATGGGCGACGACTTCTTCCACTACGGCGCCTTCCGCACCACCAATCTGGACTACATCGCCGGCCAGATGACCGCTCGCGGCGAGGGGAACAAGATTCCCAGGCAAGCCCTGGACGACTACTCCAACTTCCTGCGCGCCGGCTCGATCGAGGACTACGCCAAGGCCGCCGGCCTCGACCAGGTCCCCTACTACCGCAAGCTCACCGAGCACGCCGCCTACGACGCCTTCTGGAGCGAGCAGGCGCTGGACAAGGAGCTGGCCCGCCAGCCGCTGAAGGTGCCCACCATGTGGGTCGGCGCCCTGTGGGACCAGGAGGACATGTGGGGGACCATCCACTCGTACCTGGCCACAGAGCCCAAGGATAAGAACAACGACATGAACTACCTGGTACTGGGGCCGTGGCGGCACTCCGGCGTCAACTACGAGCAGCGGCAGCTCAACGCGCTCAAGCTGCCCGGCGACACGGCCACCGAGTTCCGGCTGAAGATCCTCAAGCCCTTCCTCGACGAGCACCTGAAGACCAACGGGCCGAAGGCCAACACCCCGCCGGTGTTCATCTTCCGCACCGGCGACATGGAGTGGGACCGCCTGCCCAAGTGGCCGCTGGCCTGCGAGGAGGGCTGCGCGGGCAAGATGAAGCCGCTCTACCTGCAGCCCGGCCTGGGCCTTGGCTTCCGGGCGCCGGCGGCCGCGGGCCCGGCCTACGACGAATATGTCTCCGACCCCGCGAAGCCCGTGCCCTATGTCCGCCGCCCGGTGCGCACCGACGACGGCGACCAGTGGCGCTACTGGCTGACCACCGACCAGCGGTACGTCGACGACCGCCCCGACGTGCTCACCTATGAGAGCGAGGTGCTGACCGCCCCGGTGCGCATCTCCGGAGCGCCGATCGTCAACCTCTTCGCCTCGACCAGCGGCGCCGACTCCGACTGGGTGGTGAAGATCATCGACGTCTACCCCGACACCGTGCCCAGCCAGGCGGAGATGGGCGGCTACGAGCTGCCGATCGCCATGGACATCTTCCGCGGCCGCTATCGCGAGAGCTTCTCGACCCCGCACGCCATTCCCGCCAACGCCGTCGAGAAGTACCGGTTCGTCATGCCGACGGCCAACCACGTCTTCCTGCCGGGCCACCGGATCATGGTGCAAATCCAGTCAAGCTGGTTCCCGCTTTACGACCGCAATCCGCAGACCTTTGTTCCGAACATTTTCTTCGCCAAGCCCGCCGACTATCAGAAGGCGACCCAGCGGATATTCCACTCAGGCCCCCAGGCGACAAACATCGAGCTGCCGGTGGTGGAGATGCATTGATCCGTCTTACTGGATCAGTATGTTGCGCCCGCGCCGCATCGCGACTTGGCAACAATACGAAATGCTGGCGTCGCGTTTCGGAAAGACGATGGCGCCATTAGTCGCCCCGAACTCGTGAGTCTGCAGCTTCCTCCAACCGACCCGCAACGGGTTGCCCTTTCGAATTAGGTCCCGCGGGTGCGCACCCAAAACAAGTTTCGCCAACTGCCCGTGCTCGCGCTCGCCCTCCTGCTGTCTGCGTGCGGCGCCAAGGAGGCCAAGAAGCCGCCGCGGATCCCCGAGGTCGGCTACGTGGTGATGACCGCCCAGACCGTGCCCCTGGTGATCGAGCTCTCCGGGCGGACCAGCGCCTACGAAACCTCAGACGTCCGCCCCCAGGTGAACGGGGTGATCAAGGCCCGCCAGTTTGTCGAGGGCAGCCTGGTGAAGCAGGGCCAGACTCTCTACGAGATCGACCCCAGCCTCTACCGCGCCGCGGTCTCCCAGGCCGAGGCCAACCTCGCCAACGCCCAGGCCACCCTGGAGACCGCCCAGGCGAAGGCCGCGCGCTACAAGCCGCTGGCGGACATCGAGGCGGTCAGTAAACAGGACTATTCGGACGCGAAGGCCGCCGCCGGCGTCGCCGTCGCGCAGGTCGCCCAGTTCAAGGCCGCGCTGGAGACCGCGCGGATCAACCTGCGCTTCACCTCGGTGCCCGCCCCGATCTCCGGGCGTATCGGCCGCTCGCTGGTCACCACCGGCGGGCTGGTGACCACCGGCCAGACCAATCCGCTGGCCCAGATCCAGCGGCTGGACCCGATCTTCGTCGACATCCAGCAGTCCAGCTCCGATCTGGTGACCCTGCGCCGCGAGCTTTCGGCCGGCGGCGTGACCGCCTCGTCGGCGGCCGTGCGCCTCACCCTCGAGGACGGCAGCGACTATCCCCTGACCGGACACGTGCAGTTCGCCGAGCCGGTCGTCGATCCGAACACCGGCACCGTGACCCTGCGCGCGGCCTTTCCCAATCCGCAGGGTCTGCTGCTGCCGGGCATGTACGTGCGCACCCGCCTGGCCCAGGCCGCCGCCCCGAACGCGATCCTCGCGCCGCAGCAGGGGGTCTCGCGCGACCCGCGCGGCAACGCGACGGTCTATCTGGTCGGGCCGGGCGACAAGGCCGTGCTGCGCACGGTCAAGGCCGACCGCACCATCGGCGACAAGTGGCTGGTCACCAGCGGCCTTGAGGTCGGCGACAAGGTGATCGTCGAGGGCCTGGACAAGGTGAAGCCCAACCAGCCGCTGCATCCGGTCCCCGCCGGCTCCGCCCCGCGCCATGGCGGCGGTGCGGGCGGGCCCGGCGGCAAGGCCGGCGGCAAAGGCGACGGCCCCGCCCGGCCGGGGCGCTAGGCCCCATGATCTCCCGGATTTTCATCGACCGTCCGGTCTTCGCCTGGGTGATCGCGATCGTGATCATGCTGGCGGGCATCGGCTCGATCCAGGCCCTGTCGGTCGAGCAGTACCCCGACATCGCTCCGCCGCAGGTCAACATCCGCGCCACCTATCCCGGCGCCTCGGCTGAGGTGCTGGAAGCCAGCGTCACTCAGTTGATCGAGCAGCAGCTCACCGGCATCGACGGGATGATCTACTTCTCGTCGACCTCCGACTCCTCGGGCGGGGTGGGCGTCACGGTGACCTTCCAGAAGGGGACCGACCCGGACATCGCCCAGGTCCAGGTGCAGAACAAGGTCCAGCAGGCCCTCCCGCGCCTGCCCCAGCCCGTGCAGCAGCAGGGCCTGATCGTCACCAAGTCCAATCCCGACTTCCTGCTGATCACCTCGATCTACGACCAGACCGACCGCGCCAGCAGCGCCGACATCTCCGACTATGTGGTCTCCAACATGCAGGAGCCGATCGGCCGCATCCCCGGCGTCGGCGATCTGCGGGTGTTCGGCGCGCAATACGCCATGCGCATCTGGCTCGATCCCTACAAGCTCGCGGCCGTGAAGCTGGTGCCGGGCGACGTCATCACCGCCATCCAGGCCCAGAACACCCAGGTCGCCGCCGGCCAGATCGGCGCCCTGCCCTCCTCCGACGCGCAGATGCTCAACGCGACGGTCACCGCGCACTCGCGCCTGACCACCGCCGACGAGTTCCGCAAGATCATCCTCAAGACCCAGACCGACGGGTCGAAGGTGACGCTGGGCGACGTCGCCCGCGTCGAACTGGGCAGCGAGAACTACTCGACGCTCAGCCGCCTCAACGGCCACCCGGCGTCCGGCATCGCCGTCAACCTCGCGCCCGGCGCCGACGCGCTGAAGACCGCCGAGCTGGTCCGCGCGGCGATCATCGAGCGGGCGAAGTCCTTCCCGCCCGGCTACACCTACGCCTTCCCCAACGACGCCACCGCCTTCATCAAGCTGTCCGTGCGCGAGGTCGTGCTGACCCTGATCGAGGCCATCCTGCTGGTGGTCATCGTGATGTTCGTGTTCCTGCAGAGCTGGCGCGCCACCCTGATCCCGGCCATCGCCGTGCCGGTCGTTCTGCTCGGCACCTTCGGCATCCTGGCGCTCGCCCATTTCAGCATCAATGTGCTCACTCTGTTCGGCCTGGTGCTGTCCATCGGCCTGCTGGTCGACGACGCCATCGTCGTGGTGGAGAACGTCGAGCGGGTGATGGCCGAGGAGCCCGGAATCTCTCCGCGCGACGCCACCATCAAGTCCATGGACCAGGTGCAGACCGCCCTGATCGCCATCGCCCTGGTGCTGTCGGCGGTGTTCCTGCCCATGGCCTTCTTCGGCGGATCGGTGGGCGTGATCTACCGCCAGTTCTCGATCACCATCGTCTCGTCGATGGTGCTGTCGGTGTTCGTGGCCCTGACCCTGTCGCCGGCCCTGGCCGCGACCCTGTTGAAGCGCCCGGGCGAAGAGCACCACGATAGCAACGTCCTTGACCGGGCGCTCGCCCGCTTCGGCGGCCGGTTCAACACCTGGTTCAACGAGACCGCCGACCGCTACCAGCGCGGGGTCAAGTGGGTGATCGGCAAGATGCGGGTCGCCATGTTCATCTACGCCGCGCTGGTCGCGGGGCTGGTGGTCCTGTTCCTGCACCTGCCGACCAGCTTCCTGCCGGCCGAGGATCAGGGCACCGCCCAGCTTCAGTTCACCCTTCCGCCCGGCGCCACCATGCCGCGCACCCTCGCCGCCGTCAGGCAGGTCGAGAACTATTTCCTGACCAAGGAAAAGGCCAACGTCTCGGCCGTCTACGCCGTGGTCGGCCAGAGCAACCAGGGCGCCGGCCAGAACGCCGGCCGCGGCTTCATCTCCTTCACCCCCTGGGACGAGCGCAAGGGCAAGGAAAACACCGCCCCGGCCATCACCCAGCGCGCCACCCGCGCCATGGGCGGCCAGTTGCGCGACGCCCAGTTCTTCGCCCTCAACCCGCCGCCGGTGCGCGGCCTCGGCCAGTCCAGCGGCTTCACCATGGAGCTCTTGAATTCCGGCAGCCTCGACCGCCAGCAGTTCAAGGCCGAGATGAACCAGTTGCTCGCCGAGGCGCGCAACGATCCGGTGCTGACCGGGGTCCGCCAGAACTCACTGGACGACAATCCGACCCTGAACGTCGACATCGACGAGGAGAAGGTGGGCGCGCTCGGCGTCCCACAGGCCCAGGTCGACCAGACCCTCACCGCCGCCTGGGGCGGCAACTACGTGGACGACTTCGTCGACCGCAACCGGGTGAAGCGGGTCTACGTCCAGGGCGACGCGCAGTTCCGCAGCCGGCCCGAGGACCTCAGCAACTGGTTCGCCCGCTCCGCCAGCGGCGAGATGGCGCCGTTCTCGGCCTTCGCCCACATCGGCTGGGGCCAGGCGCCGAGCGCGCTCGGTCGCTTCAACGGGGTGTCCAACTACGAAATCCAGGGCGACGCCGCCGCGGGCAAGAGTTCCGGCGAGGCCATGGACCACATCGCCGCCATCGCCGCCAAGCTGCCCGGGGTCTCGGTGGCCTGGAGCGGGCTGTCCTACCAGGAGCGGCTGTCGGGCGGCCAGGCGCCGATGCTCTATGCGATCTCGCTGCTGGTGGTGTTCCTCTGCCTGGCGGCGCTCTACGAGAGCTGGTCGGTGCCGTTCTCGGTGATGCTGGTGATCCCGCTGGGCCTGCTGGGCGCGGCGCTCGCGGTCTGGCTGCGCAGCCTCACCAACGACGTCTATTTCCAGGTGGGCCTGCTCACCACCATGGGCCTGTCGGCCAAGAACGCGATCCTGATCGTCGAGTTCGCCGAGGGCGCGGAGCGGCGCGGCAGGAACCCCTATGACGCGGCGATCGAAGGCGCGCGCTTGCGCCTGCGGCCGATCCTGATGACCAGCCTGGCCTTCATCTTCGGCGTGCTGCCGCTGGCGATCTCCACCGGCGCCGGCGCCCAGAGCCGCATCGCCATCGGGACGGCGGTGATCGGCGGCATGCTGACGGCCACGGTGCTGGCGATCTTCTACGTGCCCATGTTCTTCGTCCTGGTGCGCCGCATCTTCCGCAACCGCCACGCCCCCGAATCCAGCGGCGGCGAGGCGGCGCAAGAGACCCCGGCGTGAGGAACCTGCTGGCCATCGCCTTGAGCGGCGCGGCGCTCGCCGGCTGCACGCTGGAGCCGCACTACGTGCGCCCCACGCCCGCCGCGCCCCAGGCCTGGCCGGTGGGCGAGGCCTATCCGACGGCGCCCGCGCCGCCTCTGCCCTCGCTCAGCTACCGCGACGTCTTCAAGGACCCGCACCTGCAGGGGATCATCGGAGAGGCGATCGGCAACAACCAGGACCTGCAGGCCGCGATGGCCAATGTCGTCATCGCCCGCTCGCAGTACCGCGTGGAGCGCGCCCAGCTACTGCCGCTGGTCACCGCCAGCGGAAACGTCACCGAATCCCTCGGCAAGGTCACCGTCGTCCAGCCCAACGGGGTCGTCACCCCGCCGCGCCAGGCCACCCGGAACTACCAGGCCGACGTGGGCTTCAGCTCTTTCGAACTCGACGTCTTCGGGCGGGTCCGCTCGCTCACCCACGCCGCCCAGCAGCAGTATTTCGCCAGCGAGGCCGGGGTTCACCAGGCGCGCCTGACTCTGGTCGCCGAGGTGGCCGCTGCCTACCTGACCCTCGCCACCGACCGCAGCCTGCTGACCATCGCCAAGGACACCGTCACGAGCGCGGCCAAGACGGTCGAGCTGACCCAGGCGCGGCTCAGCGGCGGCGTGGCCGCGCGCACCGACCTGCGCTTGGCCCAGACCGTGCTGGAGCAGGCCAACTCCGACGTCGCCAACCTCACCACCATCGTGGCCCAGGACCGCAACGCCCTTGAGCTGCTGGTCGGCGCGCCGGTCGCCGACGCCGACCTGCCGGCCTCCATCGAAGCCGTCGACGGCCTGCTGGCGGAGGCGCCCGCGGGCCTGGATTCCCGCGTCCTGCTGCGCCGCCCGGACGTGGTCACGGCGGAATACAGGCTGCGCGCCGCCAACGCCCAGATCGGCGCGGCGCGGGCCGCCTTCTTCCCCGCCATCAGCCTGACCGCCCTGGCCGGCGTCGCCAGCCCGGCGCTTGGCCAGTTGTTCACCAGCAAGAACTACGACTGGACGGTCTCCGGCTCGGCCTCCCAGACGATCTTCGCCGGCGGCGCCAACATCGCCAACCTGTCCCTCGCCAAGGGACAGCGGCAGCTCGCGGTCGCCCAGTACCAGAAGGCGATCCAGACGGCCTTCAGCGAGGTCGCCAACGCCCTGGCTCGCCGCGGCACGATCACCGCCCAGCTCGCCGCCCAGAACAGCCTGTTCGCCGACGCCAACGACGAGCTGATGCTCGCCACCGCCCGCTATCGCGAGGGCGTCGACCCCTTCCTGAACACCCTGGTGGCCGAACGGACCCTCTACCAGGCCCGTCAGACCCTGACCGCCACCCGCTTCACCCGCGCCGACAACCTGGTGACCCTCTACCGCACCCTGGGCGGCGACGAGCTGATCGACACCAAGCCTCCGCCCAGGCTCACCCTGCCGCGCTAGGCGCGCCGGGCGCCGTTGGGGCATGCTTGCCGCGCCGCCCGCCGGGACTAAGGTGCCTCCCGGCGAACAGGGAGACCACGGCCATGGCGGATTTCGGAGCCGATATCGAGCTTGAGGACTTCCGCGCCGAGGCCGCCGCCTGGCTGAAGGCCAACTTCCCCGCATCCCTGGCCGGCAAGGGCCAGTTGGCCATGGCCGAGCGCGCCACGCCGGGCGCGGACCTCACGGCCTGGAAGCAGGCGATCGGCGAGAAGGGCTGGGCGACGCCCACCTGGCCGACCCAGTACGGCGGCGGCGGGCTCTCGCCGGCCCAGGCCCGCGTGCTGGCCCAGGAAATGGCCAAGGTCGGCGCCTTCAACCCCCTGCTGTTCGGCATGGGGATCACCATGATCGGCCCGACGATCCTCGACTACGGGACCGAGGCGCAGAAGGCCCAGCACATCCCGCCCATCGTCCGCGGCGAGGTGCAATGGTGCGTCGGCTATTCCGAGCCCAACGCCGGCTCGGACCTGGCCTCGCTGCAGACCAAGGCCGTCGACGCCGGCGACCGCTGGGTCATCAACGGCCAAAAGACGTGGACGAGCGGCGCGCAGTACTCCGACTGGTGCGGCCTGCTGACCCGCACCGACCCCACGGCGAAGAAGCACGACGGCATCTCCTTCATGCTGGTCGACATGCATCAGCCGGGGATCGAGACCCGGCCTATCGCCCTGATCGCCGGCGCCTCGCCCTTCTGCGAGACCTTCTTCACCGACGCGGTGGCCCCCAAGGACGCCCTGCTGGGCCAGCTCAACGTCGGCTGGACCGTGGGCAAGCGCCTGCTGCAGCATGAGCGGGCGAGCCAGACAGGCGCCATCGGCGGCGGCCGCCAGGCGCCGCTCAGCCAGGTCGCCAAACGCTATGTCGAGATGGACGCCTACGGCCGCATCGCCGACACCGACCTGCGCTCGCGCCTGGTCCGCCACGAGATGGACGCCAGGACCCACGCCCTGACGCTGGCCCGCGTCATGGCCGAATCCAAAGAGGCCAACGGCGCCACCAACGGCGCCTCGGTCCTCAAGAACTCCGCCACCCACGTCGCCCAGACCCGCGCCGAGCTGACCCTGGAGATCATGGGCGGCCAGGGCCTCGGCTGGGACGGCGAGGACTTCACCCGCGAGGAGATCGAGACCGTGCGCGCCTGGCTCGGCGGCAAGGCCATGTCGATCTACGGCGGCTCCGCCGAGATCCAGAACAACATCATCTCCAAGCGCATCCTGGGCCTGCCCGACACCACGCACTCGTCTTAGCGAAGCCTCATCGCCGGGGGGCGAACCATGACCTATCCGATCCTCGCGCCGGTCGTCGCCCTGGTGCTCTGGACCTTCGTGATGTGGGCCTGGCTCTACGCCACCCGCATTCCGGCGATCGTGGCCCTGAAGATCGTCTACGACCCCAAGCGGCCGGCTTCGGAGTTCAACGACCTGATCCCGCCGCGCGTCCGCTGGAAGGCCGACAACTACAACCACCTGATGGAGCAGCCGACGCTGTTCTATGCGACCGCGCTCGCCCTGGCGATCCTGGGCCAGGGCGCGGGCCTGAACCTCTGGCTGGCCTGGGCCTACGTCGCCCTGCGCGTCGTCCACAGCCTGGCGCAGGCGACGGCGAACGTCATCGTGGTCCGGTTCTCGATCTTCATGGCCGGTTCGGTCGTCCTGCTGGCCCTGGCGGTCCGCGCAGCGATCGTCGTGTTCTGAGCCGGACCCCGGACGCAAGAAAGGCCGCCCTTGCGGGCGGCCTCTGCCGCTTCCGTCTGAACCGCGCAGGACCGAAATCCCGGGAAGCGCCGCGGGGCCCCTTGCCCCGGCGCCGGGCAAGCCCAACGCCGTTGCCACCGTGTTCGCCGAAGGCGCGGGCCCTGACAAGGGGCCAACCGACGTTGTGCGACGGTTGCGCTCGCCCTGTGCCCGCCGCGCCACGCCCCGAAATGGCCCCATTGGCACCCCCGCGCGGCCACATGCCGCCTGTTTAAGGTGAATGTCGGCTGATCGGCATCCGGTCGGATCCTGAACAGCCCCCCAGCCCCCTGATTGGGCGCAGGTCAGCCGACGCCTCTTCCCCAAATCGCCAGACGACGCGGCATCGCGCAAAGCGCGACGATCTGTAGGGCCGCGCCTATCGCGCTCGCCTCCGAGTCCGGCTAGAAGCCCGCCATGAGCGTCGCGCCCTCCAAGACCATGGCCGAAACGGCCGCCGAATTCGGCCTGAGCGCCGCCGAGTACGGCGTCATCGTCCAGCGCCTGAACCGGGAGCCCAACCACGTCGAGCTGGGCGTTTTCTCGGTGATGTGGTCCGAGCACTGCTCCTACAAATCCAGCAAGATCCACCTCGGCAAGTTCCCCACCACCGGTCCCAAGGTGATCTGCGGCCCGGGCGAGAACGCCGGGGTCGTCGACATCGGCGACGGCCAGGCCTGCATCTTCAAGATGGAGAGCCACAACCACCCCTCCTACATCGAGCCCTACCAGGGCGCGGCCACCGGGGTCGGCGGCATCATGCGCGACGTCTTCACCATGGGCGCGCGGCCGATCGCGCTGCTGAACGCCTTGCGCTTCGGCGACCCCGGCCATCCGAAGACCAAGCGGCTGGTCTCGGGTGTGGTGAGCGGCATCGGCGGATACGGCAACTGCGTAGGCGTGCCCACCGTGGCCGGGGAGACCAACTTCCACCGCGGCTACGACGGCAATATCCTGGTCAACGCCATGTGCGTGGGCCTGGCCGACGCCGACAAGATCTTCTACTCCGCCGCGCCGGCGCCCGGACTGCCGGTGGTCTATTTCGGCTCCAAGACCGGCCGCGACGGCATCCATGGCGCCACCATGGCCTCGGCGGAGTTCGACGACGCCTCGGACGAGAAGCGCCCTACCGTCCAGGTCGGCGACCCCTTCGCCGAGAAGCTGCTGATCGAGGCGACCCTCGAGCTCATGGCCTCCGGCGCGGTGGCGGCCATCCAGGACATGGGCGCCGCGGGCCTCACCTCCTCCTCGGTGGAGATGGCCGGCAAGGGCGGCGTCGGCGTCGAGCTCGATCTCGACCAAGTGCCCCAGCGCGAGGAGGGCATGAGCGCCTACGAGATGATGCTCTCGGAGAGCCAGGAGCGGATGCTGGCCATCCTCAAGCCTGGGCGGGAAGCAGATGGGGAGCGCATCTTCGCCAAGTGGGGCCTGGACGCCGCCACCATCGGCTGGACCACCGACACCGGCCGCCTGGTCCTGAAGCACCAGGGCCAGACCGTCTGCGACGTGCCGCTCGCGCCCCTGTTCGACGACGCGCCGCTCTACGACCGCCCCTGGACCGCGCCCGAACCGCAGCCGCGCCTGACCGCCGCCGACGTCGCCGCGCCCCAGGACTACGCCGAGGCCGTGCTCAAGCTGATAAGCGCCCCGGACATGGCCTCGAAGCGCTGGCTCTGGGAGCAGTACGACCGCCACGTCATGGCCGACACGCTGGAGGACAGCTCGACCGGCGCCGACGCCGGCATCGTGCGGGTCCACGGGACCAAGAAGGCGCTGGCCGTCACCTCCGACGTCACCCCGCGCTACGTCCAGGCCGACCCCTACGAGGGCGGCAAGCAGGCGGTGGCCGAGGCGTGGCGCAACCTCACCTCGGTCGGCGCCCTGCCCATCGCCATCACCGACAACCTCAACTTCGGCAACCCTGAGCGCCCCGCCATAATGGGCCAGATCGTGCGCGCCATCGAAGGCATGGCCGAGGCCTGCCGCGCGCTGGACTTCCCCGTCGTGAGCGGCAACGTCAGCCTCTACAACGAGACCAACGGCGCGGCTATTCCGCCCACGCCGACGGTCGGCGCCGTGGGCCTGATCGCCGACTACGCCCGGCGCGCGGATTTCTCGTCCATGAAGCCCGGTGACACCCTGATCCTCATCGGCGAGACCACCGGCGAACTCGGCGCTTCCATGTACCTGCGCGAGATCCTGGGCCGCGAGGACGGCGCCCCGCCGCCCGTCGATCTCGCGGTCGAGCGACGCAACGGCGACTTCGTGCGGAGCCTCATTCTTTCAGGCCAAGTCTCTGCCGTGCATGATCTTTCCGACGGCGGCCTAGTCGCGGCGCTGGCCGAGATGGCGCTCGCCTCCAAGGTCGGCGCCCAGCTCCTGGCCGAGGCCGACGCCCCGGACCACGCCTGGCTGTTCGGCGAAGACCAGGCCCGCTACCTCGTCGCCACCTCCGCCCCCTCCGCCCTCCTCGCCGCCGCCGCGGCCAGCGGCGCGCCGGCCCGCGTGGTTGGTGAAGCGGGCGGCGACGCCCTCGCCCGCCCCGGCCTCTTCAGCCTCAGCCTGGACGCCCTGCGCGCCGCGCACGAGGGCTGGATGCCCGGGTTCATGGGCGCGTGAGCTCCGTGCGCCTGCAGCGCCCCCTCCACCCCTTCGGGGTGCCCCTCCCCCGCGCCTGCCGGCGCAAGGGAGGCTTTCAAATCATTCGGCCTCGATCTCCAAAAACCTCCCCCATAGCGGCAGCGTACGGGGGAGGGGGACCCCGAAGGGGTGCAGGGGGCGTCGCCACCGCAGAGAGCGCAATTCCGTGAACGACCGCCCCCACCTCGCCTACGCCCGCAGCCTGATCGGCCAGCCGGGCTCGCGCGCCCTGATCCCGACGCCCGCGGCGGTCCTCGACCTCGACGCATTCGAGGCGAACCTGGCCCGGATGGCGGCCCGGGCGAAGTCGGCCGGCCTTGCGCTGCGCCCACACTCCAAGTCCCACAAGAGCTCGGCGATCGCCCGGCGGCAGATGGAGGCCGGCGCGATCGGCGTCTGCTGCGCCAAGCTGGCCGAGGCCGAGGCCATGGCCGCCGCCGGGATCGGCGCGATTCTGGTCACTTCCCCCATCGCCGGCGCCGCCAAGGCCGAGCGCGCCGCGGCGCTGGCGGCCGGGCTTGCCGACTTCCGCATCGTCGTCGACCACCCGGACGGCGCCGCCGAGCTCGGGGCGGCCGCCCAGGGGCCCATCCAGGTGCTGATCGACGTCGACGGCGGCATGGGCCGCACCGGCGTCCACGACGCCGCGCAAGCGGTTGCGGTGTTCCGCGCCATCGCCGCGCAGCCGAACCTCAAGTTCATCGGCGTGCAGTGCTACGGCGGCCATTGGCAGCACATCGCCGGAGCCAATGCGCGAGCCGCCGCAGTCGCCGACGGCATGGCCTATCTGTCGTCGGTGCTGACGGCCTTGCGCCAGGCCGGCGCGGAGATCGGTGTGGTCACCGGCGGCGGCACCGGCTCCTTCGCCGCCGACGCCGCCCAGGGCGTGCTGAGCGAGGTCCAGCCGGGCTCCTATCCCTTCATGGACCGCGACTACCGCGAGGCCCTGCAGAACGATCCCGACGGGGCCTTCGAACAGAGCCTGGTCATCGCCACCACCGTGATCAGCGCCAACCATCCCGACTGGGTCACGGTCGACGGGGGCCTCAAGGCCTTCTCCACCGACGGTCCCCTGCCCGTCGCCCTGACGCCCAAGTTCGCCGAGAGCGCCTACCGCTACTTCGGCGACGAGCACGGCCGCCTCGCGCGGCCGCAGGGCGAGGCGGTCGCCCGCGGCGAGCGCGTCGACTTCGCGCCCGGGCACATCGACCCGACCCTCGACCGCTATGACGTCATGTACTTCGTGCGCGGCGACACTCTGGTCGAGATCGCCCCGTTGGAGGCGCGCGGCGCCTCGCAATAGGGACCGGTCGGCGCGCTAGCTGATCCCGTCGGGGACCCCGTTTGTGACCGGCGGCGGGGCGCAGGACCCGGCGCGCGCCTGGACCACATAGAAAAGCGCCCGGCTCTCGGCGAAGGCGGAGTGTTCCGCCAGCGGAGTGGTCGGCTGGCCGGTGGTGATGCTGCTGGCCTCGATGTCCGCGCCCGGCTGGTTCAGCGTCTGCTGGTTCCAGCGCGAGAGCTGGACGTTGCACGCCGCCACCGCCGCCTCGGCCACCGTGTCGGCGGTGTCGCGCGACCCGGCCAGGCTGTAGGCCCAGCGCTTAACGCATTCCTCCATCGGCGCGGCGCCCTCGGCGCCCGCGACGATCGGTGTGGCCTTGGGCTGCTTGAAGTCCACGCAGAGCTTGGAGTTGGCGGCCATCTCGTGGCGCTCGTCGCACGCCCCAAGGGTCAGGGCGGCAAGGGTCAGCACGGCGGCGGCGGCATAGCGCTTCATGGGTCGGACCTCGAGGGAATGGGGCTGGCCAGGGATCCGCGCGCCGCCAGGACCGGCGGCGCGCGCAAGGGTTGCGTCAGCGGTTGTAGTAGGGCGTCGCCGGGACCACGGCGTTGCCGTACTGGTCGTAGTAGACCCGGCTGCGCGTCGGCGCGCCGTACTGCGCCGTGGAATAGGGCGAGTTGGAATAGCCGCGGCGGCCGTTGCGATAGTAGGCGTGGCGGTACGAGCCGCCGCAGCCGCTCTTGGCGATCTCGTGGCCGACCACCGCGCCGCCGAGGCCGCCGATCACCGCGCCGCCACCACCCTTGGAAATCGAGTTGCCAAGCAGGGCGCCGCCAACGCCGCCCAGGATGGTGCCCGTCTCCTTGCGCCCCTGGCACGAGGCGCTGGCGTCGGTCGGGCCTGCGATCAGGGGCAGGGAAACGGCGGCGGCGAGGGCCGTCAAGGCAAGGATGTTACGCATCTTCTGGGTTCCGATCTGTGATCTCAGACCGGCGTAACGCGCGAGACTGTGTCGGGATGCCAACAAAGCGGCGCCGTGTGCCGGTTGACCCCGCTCCAGGATCGCGCACCATCGCCTCCAAGATGACCCGCACCATCCTGATCTGGGCGCTCGTCCTGGCCGTTGGAGCCTTCGCCCTGCAGTGGCTGGAATACCAGTACCTGGCGCGGCGGTTCTCCTTCGAGATCTATGTGGGCGTGATCGGGACGGCGTGCGCCGCCGGCGGGGTGTGGCTGGGGTGGCGGCTCACCGCCCGCCCGGCCGCCGGCCCTTTCGCCCGCAACGCCGCCGCCCAGGCGGCCCTGCGCCTCACCGGCCAGGAGATGAGGGTGCTGGAGCGCCTGGCCGCCGGCCAGTCCAACAAGGAGATCGCCCGCGCGCTCGGCCTCTCGCCCAACACCGTCAAGACCCACCTGGCCAACCTGTTCGCCAAGCTTGAGGTCGCCCGCCGCACCCAGGCCATCGGCAAGGCGCGCGACCTGCAGCTCATCCCCTGACGGCGCGCCCGACAAATGGACCAGACGAACGAATTCACCCTTTTGGGCGATACCGTCCCGGCGGCCGTCGCCCCAGGCTCCCGGCGATCCAACAGGGAACCCACACCATGACCCGCATCATCCTGACCTATGGCCTGATATCGGGCCTCGTCATCATCCTGGGAGTCATCGGCACGCTCATCGCCACCAACGGCGGCCACCACGGCGCCGCGAACCTCTGGCTGGGCTATCTGATCATGCTGGTGGCCCTGTCCTCGATCCTGGTCGGCGTGCGCCAGCATCGCGACCAGGCGCTGGGCGGGACGATCAAGTTCCGCACCGCCCTGCTGATCGGCCTCGGCATCGCCCTGGTCGCCTCGATCGCCTACGTCCTGATCTGGGAGGTCTACCTGGCGGCCACCCACTACAGCTTCATGGACAAGTACGCGGCCTCCATGCTTTCCGCCAAGCGCGCCGCCGGCGTCACGGGCGCGGCCTACGCCAAGGCCGTGGCCGACGCCGAGACCATGCGCCGCCAGTACGCCAACCCGCTCTATCGCCTGCCGGAGACCTTCCTGGAGATCTTCCCCGTCGGCCTGCTCATCGCGCTCGCCAGCGCCGCCCTGCTGCGCAACCCGCGGTTCCTGCCGGCCAAGACGCGGGCGGCGACGGCCTAGCCGCGCATTGGTGGGGGACGCCTGCGGCGGCGCCCGACCCTGTATGCTCTCAGTTCTCGGCCGATGCGGACGCGCCGCGCGAGACCATGCTGACGAGCTCGATGTGCAGGTGCGGGCCCTCGCGGCCGTGGGCGCCTTCCGCCGCGACCCTGGCGAGGGGGGCGCCGGCGCGCTTCAGCCTGGCGGCCGCGGCGGCGGGCGTGAGGCCGGCGACCACGGCGTCATAGGCGCCCGGCGCCTCCGGGTCGCCCAGCGAATGGCGCGACAGGCGCCCGGCCGGCACGGTTCCGGCGCCGGCGCGGCGCAGGGCGTTCTCCTGGGCCACGGTGCGGTAGCCGCTCGTCTCGCGCCAGCGGCCCGGGCCGAACACCCGATCCATCATGGTCTTGAAGTCATTCGGCGGAGGCGCCTCGGCGTGTTCACGGCGGTGGCGGCCCGGGTTGGCTTTCTCGGCCTCGTCATCGGCGCTGACGACCGCGATAACCGGCGCAGCGGACGGCGCGGCGGCGGCGCGGATGGCCAGCGCGCTCCCGCATGGCGCCAGCCCGCAGGCCAGGATCAAGCTCGCCAAAAGGGTTCTCGCCGCCAATCTCATGCCCCCAGCCTACGAAAGAATGGCTTCCAGACCGTTGACCGGCGGCCGCACCCCAAATTCGTCATCGTGGGGTGCGCCGGCCTTCCGGGTTTTCCTCGGCGCCTCTGCCCTACCCCACCGCCCGCCTGAGCAGGTCCAGCGCCGCCGCCGAGAATGCGACCATGTTGGCCGCCCGGTCGCTCTCACCGGTCTCGAGCGTCACCGCCATCTCCATCGGCCCGGAGATCGCGATGCAGGTGTGGCCCGCGGCGTCCCCATAGCCATTGCCGGTCGGCCCCGCCGCACCGGTCTCGGAGAGGCCCCAGGTGGCCCCGAACCGCTCGCGGGCCGTGCGCGCCAGGAGCAGCGCGTAGGGCTCGCTGGCCGAACGCATCCCAGCCACCGCCTCGCGCGGCAGGTCCATCAGCACCATCCGCGCCTTGCCTGTGTAGACCACGGCGCCGCCCAGATAGTACTTCGACGCCCCCGGCACGCCGAGCAGGGCCGCCGAAATCAGGCCGCCGGAGGAGCTTTCCGCCACAGCCACCGTCTGGCCCTGCGCCTTCAGCCGCTCGCCCAGCTCGGCCGCCCGTTCGTTCAGCGCCTCCATGCCATCTCCTTTTTCTTGGCCAGCCGCCGCATCGGCGCCCATGATGCCGGTCAATTAGAGCACTCAGGCATTTTCCCGGGAGGATATTTCATGGACGCCCAATCGCAGTGGACGGGCCTCGACGCCGCACGGCTGGAGCGCATCGGCGATCACCTGGAGCGCAACTACATCGCCAACGGCAAGATCGCCGGCTGCCAGGTCAGCGTCGCCCGCCACGGGCACCTGGCCTACTTCAAGTCTTTCGGCCAGATGGACCGCGAGCGGGCCAAGCCCACCGCCGACGACACCATCTACCGCATCTATTCCATGACCAAGCCGATCACCTCGGTGGCGCTGATGACCCTCTACGAGCAGGGCTATTTCCAGCTCAACGACCCGGTCAGCCGCTACGTCCCCTCCTGGAAGGACCACCGCGTCTGGGTCTCCGGCGAAGGCGCGGACATGAAGACCGAGGCGCCCGCGCGGCCGGTCAGCTTCCGCGACGTGCTCTCCCACCAGGCGGGCCTGACCTATGGCGGCGGCCTGCCGGGCGTCGGCATCCAGCACCCCATCGACCGCATCTACCGCGAGCTGAAGATCCGCTCCGCGGGCAGCACCGACAGCATGGTCCAGTTCATGGACAAGCTCGGCCAGGTGCCGCTGCGCTACCAGCCGGGGACGGCCTGGATGTATTCGCTGGCCACCGACGTCTGCGGCGCCCTCGTCGAGATCATCTCCGGAAAGCCCTTCGCCCAGTACCTGCAGGACGAGATCTTCGAGCCGCTCGGCATGAAGGACACCAGCTTCTTCGTGGCGCCCGACAAGGTCGACCGCTTCGCCGCCAACTATCAGCGTGGGCCTGACAAGAAGCTCAAGCTGATCGACGACCCGGCGACCAGCGAGTTCACCAAGGACCCCGGCTTCAAGTCCGGCGGCGGCGGCCTGACCGGCACGTCCGCGGACTACCTGAGGTTCTGCGAGATGCTGCGCCGGGGCGGCGAGCTCGACGGCGCGCGTATCCTCGGGCCGCGCACGCTCGAGATCATGCACATGAACCACCTGGCCGGCGGCAAGGACCTGACCCAGGTGGCGCTGGGGACTTTCTCGGAGACCGCCAATGAGGGCGTGGGCTTCGGCCTCGGCTTCGCCTCGACGCTGGGCCAGGTGGAGACCGGCACACTCGGCGTCGGCGACTACTACTGGGGCGGCGCGGCCTCGACCATCTTCTGGGTCGACCCGAAGGAGGACCTCTCGGTGGTGTTCATGACCCAGCTCATGCCGTCCGGAACCTTCAACTTCCGGGGGCAACTGAAGAGCATCATCTATTCGGCGATCATCGACTGAGGCGTCGCGACACCCTGCTGACATGAAGCTGTCAGCAGGGCCCCGCTAAGCCTGTCCGGCAAGCTGAGGGCAGGACCATGAACGCCATCGCCATCGTCAAGGACGGCCGGCACGACTTCGACTTCTTCTACGGCCAGTGGGCGGTGCAGCACCGGTTGCTGAAGCGCCGCGGCGCGCACTGCGAGGACTGGCTGGAGTTCTTCGGCACAGCCCAGTGCCGCGGGCTGATGGGCGGGCTGTGCAACGTCGAAGAGAATGACATGCCGGCGCGCCGCAGCCAGGGGGTCGCCTTCCGCAGCTTCGACATCGCCCGGCGCACCTGGTCGATCCATTGGGTCAGCAGCACGGACGGCCTGGTGGGCGAACCGGTCTACGGGCGCTTCGAAAACGGCGAAGGCCGCTTCTACGGGGTCGACCTGGACGACGGCCGACCGGTGAAGGTGGCCTTCCACTGGAGCGGGATCTCCGAGCGCGCCGCACGCTGGTCGCAGGCCTTTTCCTACGACGAGGGGCGCTGCTGGGAGCTGAACTGGACCATGGATTTCACCCGCGTGGGCGCCTGACGCCGGGACCCGCTCGGGGTCTTCGATTGAGCTTCTGCGCGCCCGGCGCTAAGCACCGCCGCATGCCCATCGCCCAAACCCAATTGGAAGCCATCCTGCGCGAGGGTTTCCCCGACGCCGAGATCGAGGTCCAGGACCTGGCCGGCGACGGCGACCACTACAAGGCCCGTATCGTCTCGACGGCGTTTGCGGGCCTGCCCCGCGTGCGCCAGCACCAGCTCGTCTACGCCGCCCTGAAGGGCCGGATGGGCGGCGAACTCCACGCCCTGGCGCTGGAGACGTCGGCGCCCTGACCTCCCGCCGCTGCGCGGGGGAGGTTGACCTGAGCCAGCCGGCTCCCTAGCTCTTGGGCTACCCGTTTTGCGCCGAAGGGCCGGACCATGACCGACGCGACCACCGCCAATCCCGTCCACGGCTTCATCGCCAAGACCGTGGAAGACCATCCCGTGGTCCTGTTCATGAAGGGCGTGCCGGAACAGCCGCAGTGCGGCTTCTCCGCCCAGGTCGTGCAGATCCTCGACCACCTGGGCGCCGACTTCGTGGGCGTCAACGTCCTGCAAAGCGACCCGCTGCGGGAAGGGATCAAGACCTTCTCCGACTGGCCGACCATCCCGCAGCTCTATGTGGCGGGCGAGTTCGTCGGCGGCGCCGACATCGTGCGCGAGATGTTCCAGTCGGGCGAGCTGAAGGCCCTGCTCGACGAAAAGGGCCTGCTGGCCGCCTGATGGCGTCGGGCGCGCTTCTGGAGCCGCCGCCCGGGCGCAAGGTCTTTCGGCTGACCTTCCAGCCGACCCCCGCCGACATCGACGACAACGGCCATGTGAACAACGTGGTCTATCTGCGCTGGGCGCAGGACCTGGGCGTGGCCCACTGGCAGAGCGTCGCGCCGGCCGAGGCCCAGGCGACCTGGGCGTGGGTGGCGCTGCGCCACGAGATCGACTACCGCCGCGCCCTACTGCCCGGCGAGGCGGGCCATGGCCGCACCTGGGTCTCCGGAACCGCCGAGGGCCCGCGCTTCGACCGCTTCATCCGCATCGACGCCGCTGACGGCGCCATGTGCGCCCAGGTCAGGACCACCTGGGTCCTCATCGAACAGGCCACCGGCCGCCCCAAGCGCGTCCCGCCCTGGATGGTGGAGCTGTTCGCCTAGACCCTGTCCCGGCTGACGGAGGTGGGGTCACCCTCCGCGCGAGACCGCGGTTCGGGAAGCATCAAAGGCGGAGAAACCCCACCTCCGACCTGCTCCGCAGGCCAGGTTCTCCCGCAAGGGAAAGGGCATGTCGGCCGCCCTCCGCGCCTGAAACCCGCGTCCCCGCGCCCAACTCTGCAAGCCGCCGCCAAGCGGGGCCGTAATTTCGCCATCAGCCCCTCCGAGCTTTTTTCGAAGCGCGGTTCAGCGAACGTCGCACGCCTGGGGCATGAAATGAGACATCGCATCGGTTCGGCAGCCGCGCTGGCGGTGTTCCTGCTGGCCCCAGGCCCGTTCGCCGCCGCCCAGCCGCCGCCCGCGCCTACTGCGCCCGCCTCAAGCCTGGTCGCCGAGACCCCGGCCAGCGAGCTCGGTCGCCGCCTGCTGGCCGCCGCCAAGGCCGGCGACGACGCCTTCCTGGCCTTCAGCCACGAAGTCGATCCCAATACCAGGCGCCCCGACGACGTCACCCGCACCATGGGCCAGCAGCTCGCGGCGATACAGCTCCACGCCCTCGTGGCCGCCACGCCGACCCATGCCGAGTTCCAGGGCTACGATCCAAACATCGAGAGCTGGGTGCTCCTCACCCTCGATGTCCCCGCCGACGCGCCGCACACCATCACCGGCCTGCGCCTGCGCGCCAGCCGCCGTCCGGCCGATGTCGCCGCCCCGCCGCGCCTTCAGCCGGCCGCCCTGGTCGCCGCCGCCCGCCAGCGCCTGGAGGCCGCCGCGGCCGCCGACCGCTTCTCCGGCGCGGTGCTGATCGAGGAGGCCGGCAAGCCGGTCCTCTCCGCCGCCTACGGCCTGGCCGACCGCGAGGCCAAGACCCCGGCCGCGACCGACACCCAGTTCCGCTTCGGCTCCATGGGCAAGATGTTCACCGCGGTCTCGATCATGCAGCTCATCCAGGCGGGCAAGATCGATCCCACCGCCCCGATCGGCCGCTACCTGCCGGGCTATCCGAACCGCGACATCGCCGACCATGTGACGGTCAACAACCTGCTCACCCACACGGGCGGCACCGGCGACATCTTCGGGCCGGAGTTCGAGGCCCACCGCCTGGCGCTGAAGGAGCCCGCCGACTACGTGGCCCTCTACGGCGGGCGGCCGCCGCTGTTCGCACCTGGCGCGCGCGACCAGTATTCCAACTACGGCTTCATGCTGCTGGGCCGCATCGTCGAGACGGTGAGCGGCCAGTCTTACGACGACTACATCTCAGCCCATATCTTCAAGCCTGCCGGCATGACCGCCACGGGCAACCAGCCGGAGAGCGTCCATCTGCCCAAACGGGTTGTCGGCTACATGAGCCGGGGCGGCCAACTCGTCTCCACCGCCGACACCCTGCCCTGGCGCGGCACCCCGGCCGGCGGCGGCTATTCCACCACCGGCGACCTCGGCAGGTTCGCCAACGCCCTGATGGCCAACCGCCTGCTCGACGCCGCCCATACCAAGATGCTGACCGACGGCGGCTTCACCGGCGCGGACGGCAAGTTCTGGCGCTACGACTTTGGCGCCCCGGCCGGCGATGGCCGCCGCTACTACGGCCACAACGGCGGCGCGCCCGGCATGAACGGCGAGCTGCGCATCTTCCCGGCTGAGGCCCCTAAGGACGGCAAGCCCAGCCACCCGGCCTATACGGTCGCCGTCCTCGCCAACCGCGACCCGCCGGCCGCCACCGGCGTCGCCAACTTCATCACCGACCGGCTGCCCTAGGGCGCGCGGCCGGCTCACCAGAACGGCGAGACGTCTTCGGACAGCAGCACCGCCGCCACGGTAAACGCGCTCGCCGCCCACAGCAGCGCCACCGCTCAGACCAAAGGCCCCGCCTTCGCAGCTTCACTTGATTTCCGCATGGGTAAGCGCCTCCGGCACTGAACCCCGCCCCGCTCGCGCCGGCCCGTTGAACGGTCTCCCGGGAGGAGGATGCCGGCGGCGCTTAGCCCATTCCCGTCAGTGTTGGGGCTTCAGCTTCCGGTCGAAGAAGTCGAGCGTGGCGTGGGTGCGGTGGATCATCGGCTTGGAGGTCCAGCCCGTGCGGTGCCGCAGGCCCGGATAGGTCATCATCTCGAACGGGATACCCTTGGCCTGCAGGCCGGCCAGGACCCGGGTCGAGTTCTCGAAGATGACATTGTCATCAGCCATGCCGTGGATCAGCAGGAGGGAGCCGGGCTTCAGGTTCGCCAGCCGCGAGGTCACCTGGGAGTCGCGATAGCCCTGCGGGTTGTCCTTGGGCGTGCCCATGTAGCGCTCGGTGTAGGCGGTGTCGTAGAGCGTCCAGTCGGTGACCGGCGCACCCGCCACGCCCGCCGCGAACGGCGAATGGGGCACGGTCAGCAGCATCAGGGTCATGTAGCCGCCGTTGGAGAACCCAGTGACCCCCAGGTGGTCGCCGTCCACATAGGGGAGCGACTTCAGGTAGGCCGCGCCGGCGAGCTGGTCCTCCACGTCCGGCCCGCCCATCCTGCGGTCGAGCGCGGTCTTGAAGGCCACGGAGCGGTTGGGCGTGCCGCGGTTGTCGATGGCGAAGAGGATGTAGCCCGCGTCCAGCAACACCTGGTCGGCGGGCGAGGCCCAATGCCGCTGCACCAGCGCCCCGGCCGGGCCGCCGTAGACCTGGACGATCACCGGATAGCGCTTTGCCGGATCGAAGCCGGCGGGCTTGCGCATCGACCAGTGCAGGACCTGGCCGTCCGAGGCCTTGAGGGTCCCGAACTCCGGGATGCTGAGCCGCTCGCGGTAGGGCCAGAAGGGATGGCGCGCGTTGAGCGGATTCTCCTCGATCCAGCGCACCAGGGTTCCGTCGGCCTTGTAGAAGCCGGTGCGCGGCGGGGTCTTCGGGTCCGAATAGCTGCCGGCGAAGGCGCCGCCGGACTTGGCCACGTCCGCGGTCCACCAGCCGCCGGCCGGCGTCAGGGCCTTGGGCTCGCCCGGCGTCAGCCACGAGACCTCGTAGAGCCGCCGCTCGACGGGCGTGTCCTTGCTGGCGCCGAAGATCGCCACATGCCGCGCCTCGTCGACGCCCTCCAGGTCGGCGACCGGCCAGTCGCCATGGGTGACCTGGCGGATCAGCTTGCCGTCCCCGGCGTAGAGATAGAGGTGCTTGTTCCCGTCCCGCTCCGACGACCACAGGAAGGTCCCGTCCTTCAGCGGCTTCATGTCCTCGCTGAGGTCCACCCAGTGCGGGCTGGTCTCGCTGAGGATCACGTGGCCGGCGCCCGTGGCCGGATCGACCGCCAGCAGGTCCAGCCGCTTCTGGTCGCGGGTCAGGCGCTGGACGTAGAGGGTCCTGCCGTCCTTCGCCCAGTTGACGCGGCCCAGGTAGATGTCGGCGTCGGCGCCGAGGTCGACCTTCACCCGCGCCCCGCTCGCCACGTCGGCGACGTAGAGCTCGACCACCGCGTTGGGCCGCCCGACGCGCGGGTAGCGCTGATGGACGATGGTCCCGCCCTCGGCGCCGATGTCCACGCGGTCGATGACGTCGACGCCCGACTGGTCGACGTGGGTGAGCGCGATCCGCGTCTCGTCCGGCGCCCACCAGTAGCCGGTGAAGCGATGCAGCTCTTCCTGGGCGATGAACTCCGCCGTCGCCCAGCTCTTGAGCTCCGTCCCGCCGGTGGTCAGAGCCCGCTCCGTCCCGCCGGCCGCGAGCGGCATGAGGTAGAGGTTGTCGTCGCGGACGTAGGAGACGAATCCACCCTTGGGCGAGATCTTGCCGTCGATCTCGTCGCCCGGCGTGTCGGTCAGCCGCCGCGTCGTCCCGCCGGCCCGCTCGTAGAGCCACAGGTCGCCCTGCACCGGCGCCAGGATGTACCTGCCCTCGTCGTCCCAGTGGTACTCGACCACGCCGCGGCTGCGCAGGCCCAGCCGTTCGCGGCGGCTCTTCTCGGCCTCGGAGAGGGCGTGGCGGTCATCGGAGAGCGCGCGGCCGTCGATCAGCCGGCGCGGCTCGCCGCCCTTCACGTCGGCGATCCACAGGTCGTTGACGTCAACGTCGTCGGTCTTGGCCTTCAGATAGGTCACCGCCGAGCCGTCCGGCGCCAGCGCCACGCCGCGCGCCTGCGGGCCGGAGAGGTCCGGACTGGCGAACACCCGCTCCGGCGTCAGGATCTCGGCGCGGGCGCCCAGGGGAAGCGTGGACAGGGACATGCAGGCGGCCACCGTGGCGATGAAGAACTTCATGGAATCCCCGACCCGTTTGCGGGGGACCTGAGCGCAACGCCGCGCCCTTGCCAAGGGGCCTGGCGCCTAAGGCGGGGCCACGGGATTGAGCAGGAAGACCGGCGTGCGGGGCGCGAGGCCCAGTTCGGCCCAGGTGAAGGCGATCTCCGCGCGGCCCGGCGCTGTCCTGCAGACATCCACATGGCTGCGCGCGAAGGCCACGGCCACGGCGCCCGCCCGCCGCTCCACATAGAAGGCGAAGTCGGGCCTGGCCGTGCAGCCGCCGCTCGCCACGCGGATCGTCAGGCCGTCGCGGCCCGGCTCGACGGCGTAAAGCGGCTCCAGCTCGGCCAACGGCCCGGGCGCGGCCCCCGGCGGCGCAACGGTCGCGCAGCCGCCGAGCGCGAGGGCGGCGAGAACGAAGCACCTGCGATCCATCCCCCCACTCCGCCACAGCCCCCCTCAAAGCAAAAGAGGGCAAAGCAAAAGGCCCGGGATCGCTCCCGGGCCTTCGCAATCTGTTCCTCCCCCACAGGGGGAGGTGGCCCAAAGGGCCGGAGGGGGTTTCCGCCGCGAACTCGGCTGAGGACCCCCTCAGTCGCTCCGCGACAGCTCCCCCTGAGGGGGAGCAACTACGACGCGTAGAACTCGATGACGAGGTTGGGTTCCATCTTCACCGGATAGGGCACTTCGGCCAGTTCCGGCATGCGGACGTACTTGGCGCTCATGCCCTTGCCGTCGACTTCGATGTAGTCGGGGGTGTCGCGTTCCGGCGACTGCAGGGCTTCCAGCACCAGGGCCATGTTGCGCGACCGCTCGCGCACCGAGACCACGTCGCCGGGCTTCACGCGGTAGGACGGGATGTTCACCCGCTTGCCGTTCACCAGCACGTGGCCGTGGTTGACGAACTGGCGGGCCGCGAACGGCGTCGGCACGAACTTGGCGCGATAGACCACCGCGTCCAGGCGGCTTTCCAGGAGCGCGATCAGGTTCTCGGAGGTGTTGCCCTTCCGGCGGGCGGCCTCTTCGTAGATCTTGCTGAACTGCTTCTCGGTCAGGTTGCCGTAGTAGCCCTTCAGCTTCTGCTTGGCGCGCAGTTGCAGGCCGAAATCGGAGACCTTCTGCTTGCGGCGCTGGCCGTGCTGGCCGGGGCCGTAGGCGCGCTTGTTGATCGGGGACTTCGGGCGACCCCAGATGTTTTCGCCCATCCGGCGGTCGAGTTTGTACTTGGCGCTATGGCGCTTGGACATGCATCGCTCTCATTCGACCCGAGCCGGCGCTTCTGAAAAAGAAGCGCGATTCCAACGGCGGCCTTCGCGTCAACCCGTCATAGCTCCGCCGCGCGGCAAGCGCGCTGCGAAGAAGGCGCGGTGTATGCCCACCGCTCCTCGCCGAGTCAAGGTCAGGCGCGAACCAGCGCCGGCGCGCGCCAGCGGCCGTCGAGCATCTCGGACTTGGCGAGATAGGCCCGCAGGCTGATCGAGAAGGGGCCCTTGGCCGGCGCGGGCAGCCAGTTGGCGGTGCGGTCTCCGCCCGGGTCGGTGCGGCCGATCCAGATGTCCAGCGAGCCGTCGGCGTTCGTCTTCAGCCCCGCCGTGCGGTCGCCGATCGAATAGCGGTTGAGCGGGTTCTCGGTCAGGAAGAACTGCCCGTCGGGGGTCGCCTCGTACATGGTGATCGACCAGAAGGCGTTGACCGGCGGCAGCTTTCCGGCCGCGAAGCTCAGCCGATAGTCGCCGTTGAGGGTCGCGCCCGGGCCGCTGTCGCTCACCGGCCGCAGGTACATGGCCTCGGGCGGGGTCAGGGCGGCCAGCCCGCCCAGGGCCACGGCGGCGCGGAAGTCGTAGTCCTGGCCGAACCAGCCGATGTCGCCACGCGGATAGGTCCAGCCCTGCACCACGTTCGGCGCGGAGCGGCGGAGCGCGCTCGGCAGGGCCTCGGCGACGCCCGCCTCGATCTCCCGCGCGGCCGCGGCGTCGAGCTTGCCCGGATCGAAGCCGCCGCCGGGCTTGAGGCCGAGCGCGGCGATCCGGCGCAAGACCACCCCGTCGGTGGCCGGCGGCGGGTCGGAGATCAGCAATCGCTGGGCCGAGGCGAAGTAGTCCTGCCACGAGGACTTGCGCGTCGCATAGGCGGGCGGCGCGACGCCGGCGGGCCCGTGCAGCACGAAGCCGTCCTGCACCTTGTGCGCCGCCGGCAGGTCGGCCGGCCCGTCGTTGAGGATCCGCGCCAGCAGCCAGGCGTGCGGCGTCGAACAGCGCACGACGTTCGCCCCGGAGCCGGGCTGTCCCGGCCCCACGATGGTGTAGCGCCCGCCGCCGTTCCCCGTGGTCCGCGTGCCCAGGACGGCGTCGTTGTCGCTGTACATGTTGAGCAGGGCCACCGAGACGTAGCGGTCCCCGCTGGGCGGTATCGTCAGGGTGACCGGCCCCTTGGTGAGGTCCAGCCAGGCGCTGGAATAGAGGGTGTCGTTGTTGGGCGTGGTGATGGCGCGGTTCTTGGGGCCGGCCAGGCTGCGGGTAGGCCGGAAGGCGTTGATCGCGGCCGGCTGGCCATCGCCGTGATCGTTCAGCATGCGGTCGCGCGCGGCCGCCATCTCGATCAGCGGCAGGCAGTAGATGAAGGCCTCGCGCGCGGCGCCGCGCAGATCGCCGGCCGCCGCGAAGGCGCGCGCCGTGGGGATGAGCCCCATCGCGCCCGCGAACGCCAACAGTTCACGCCTGTTCATGCGAAGCCCTCTCCCTCGTGGCCGGGGAGGTTTGGGCCAGGCGCCGACCGCGGACAAGTCGGGCGGCCTCGATTTCCGGCAAGCGGAACTGCGCCGTCACCCGCCGGCCGCGCCCGTCCGGCGCGCCAGGGCCTGGGCGGCCTCCTGGGCCTGCGCCCACCAGAGCCGGACCATTTCGCCCGCGGGGCCGGGCCTGGCCAGGGTCACCGCCTGACCGGCCCACAGCGACATCATCTGCGGATCGCCCGCCTTGTCGGCCGCCGCCCGCATCGCCTGGGTCAGGCGGTTCTGCACCGGATAGGCGGGAACCTCTTCCTGCACGGCGGCCATCTCGCGCAGGAAGCGGTTCTGCAAGCCCCGCGCATAGCGGCCCGAAAAGGCCCGCGTCAGCCGGGTGGCGTCGTCCGGCGCGGCGCGCAGGGCGGCCTGCCAGGTCGGGCCGTTGGTCGCCTCGTCGGCCAGCAGGAAGGCGCTGCCCATCTGCACGGCTGCGGCCCCGAGCGCGAGCGCGGCGGCCACCCCGCGCCCATCCATGATCCCGCCGGCGGCGATCACCGGCAGGTCGACAGCGGCCAGCACCGTGGCGACCAGGGCCATGGTCCCCACCGACGAGGCCTCGATATCCCCCAGGAAGTAGGCGTGGTGGCCGCCTGCCTGGAAGCCCTGGGCGCAGATCCCGTCGGCCCCGGCCTCGGCCCAGGCCCGCGCCTCGGCCACCGAATTGGCGGTCCCGACCACATAGCTGCCGGCCGCGTGCAGGGCGTCGACCTGGGCCCGGGTCAGGATCGAGAAGGTGAAGGAGGCCACCGGCGGCGCGGCCCGCGTCAGGGCCTCGAGCTGGGCGTCGAAGTCCTGCGAGAAGCGGTTCGGGTGCTCCGGGACCTCGAGCCCCAGTTCGGCGTACCAGGGCGCGAGCCGAGCCAGGGCCGCGTCGACCTCGGCCGGCGCCGGGCTGGCCGGCGGCGCCATCAGCAGATTCACGCCAAACGGTGCGTCGGTGCGGGCGCGGATGGCGTCGATGGCCGGGCCGATCTCGTCCGGCGCCAGGGTGGCCGCGGCGAAGGTCCCCATCCCGCCGGCCTGGCTGACCGCCACGGTCATGGCGTCGAAACTGGCGCCGACCATGGGCGCCTGGAGGATCGGGATCGGCAGGCTTTCCAGCAGGGCCGCGAAGCTCATTCGCTCTCTCCTTTCCGGGCCACCTCTCCCCGCTCCGCCTTCTGTTTCGCGAGCTTGGCCAGCACCCGGCCGCGGCCCCGGGAGAGCGCCGTGACCACGCCGCGCAGGGTGCGCACCTCCTGCACCGACAGATGCGCCTTGCCGAGCGCCGAGCGCAGGTTCTGGACCATCGAGGGCCGCTTCTCCGGCGGATGGAAGAAGCCCGCCTCGTCCAGCTCGCGCTCCAGGTGCTCGAAGAGGCCCAGCATCGCCGCGCCGTCGGCCGGCGGAAAGGCCTCGCGGAAGATCGGCGGCGCCGCCTCTTCCTGGGTCAGGCGCCATTCGTAGGCGTTGATCGCCACGGCCTGGGCGAGGTTCAGCGAGCGGAAGCGCATGTCGATGGGGAGTGTCACCACCGCCTGGCAGAGCGCGATGTCCGCGGTCTCCAGCCCCGCCCGCTCGGCCCCGAACAGCAGGCCTACCCGCTCGCCCTCGCCCACCGCTTGCGCCAGCCGGGCCATGGCGGCGCGCGGCGTCAGGATCGGTAGTTGCAGCTCGCGCGGCCGGGCCGTGGTCGCGTAGACCCGCTGCAGGTCGGCGATGGCCGCCTCGACGCTGGTGAAGAGCCGCGCGGCGTTCAGCGGCCAGTCGGCGCCGGAGGCCGAGGCCCAGGCGCGTTCCTGCGGCCAGCCGTCCCTGGGATTGACCAGCCGCAGCTCCGACAGCCCGAAATTGGCCATCACGCGGGCGGCCGCGCCGATGTTCTCTGCGAGCTGTGGCGCGTTCAGGATAATGACAGGTGCGGCAGGGGAGGCTTCGGCCATGAACGGGTTACAGTCGCTTGGCGGGGCGAGCGCAAGCCTTGGTCGGCGCCAACTGCTGATCGGCGCCGGCGGCCTGGTGCTGGCGGGCTGCCACAAGAACGAGGCGCTCACCGCCTCGCACACGCCCCGGCTGAACATGAAGCGGCTGGATGCGGAGGTGGCCGCCATCGCCGCGCGCGCCGCGCCGGGGGTGCTGGGCTTTGGCCTGATGAACCTGGAGAGCGGCGAGTTCTGGGTGCGGCTCGGAGAGCGGCCTTTCCCGATGCAGAGCGTCTTCAAGCTGCCGCTGGGCGCGGCGGTGCTGTCCGAGGTCGACGCCGGTCGCCTGAAGCTCGCCGAGACCCTGACGATCGAAGCCGAGGACCTGTCGCCGCCCTGGTCGCCCATCGCCGACGCGTGGCCCGGGCGCAGGGTCTACACCGTACAGGAGCTGCTGGAGGCGGCGGTCAGCGACAGCGACAACACCGCCGCGGACCTGCTGATGAAGCGGATCGGCGGGCCCGGCGCCGTGAGCGCCTGGCTGCAGGGCAAGAACGTCAGCGGGGTGCGCGTCGACCGCTATGAGCGCGAAGTCCAGCCGGACGTCTATGGCATGGCGTCGTTCCGTCCGGCCTGGAAGGGCGAGGCGGCCTTCAACGCCGCGAAGGGGACCGTGCCGCCGACCCGCCGCCGCGCGGCGATGCTGGCCTACATGGCCGATCCGCGCGATTCGGCGACGCCGGGCGGGATGCTGGGCTTCCTGCGCCGGCTGGACGAGGGCGAGCTGGCCTCCCCGGCCTCCACGGCGCGCCTGCTGACCATCATGCTGGGCGCGCCGCGGGGCGCGGACCGCCTGAAGGCCGGCCTGCCGAAGAACGCCCGCTTCGCCCACAAGACGGGCGCGTCGGGCACGGACCAGGGCCTGAACGCCGCCTTCAACGACGTGGGCATCTTCACGCTCGCCGACCGGCGCAGCTATGCGATCGCCGCCTTCCTGACGGGCTCGACAGCCTCCGACGCCCAGCGCGCCGCCCTCTTCGCCGAGCTTGGCCATACGGCCGCCCACAGCGTCGGCTGACCCTCGTCCGCCCCGTGCGCGGAGCAGCCTTTGCGTCCGCGCCGACGAAGGCTATTAGGGCGCCCAACCCTGGTTTCGCGCGGAGCGCCTGTCCCACATGGCAAAGATCAAAGTCGCCAACCCTGTCGTCGATCTCGACGGGGACGAGATGACCCGCATCATCTGGAAGCTGATCAAGGACAAGCTGATCCTCCCCTTCCTGGACCTGAAGATCGAGTATTACGATCTGGGCATGGAGAACCGCGACGCCACCGACGACAAGGTGACGGTCGAGGCCGCCGAGGCGATCAAGAAGTGGGGCGTCGGCATCAAGTGCGCGACCATCACCCCCGACGAAGCCCGGGTGAAGGAATTCAACCTGAAGAAGATGTGGAAGTCGCCGAACGGCACCATCCGCAACATCCTCGACGGCGTAGTCTTCCGCGAACCGATCATCTGCAAGAACGTACCGCGGCTGATCCCCGGCTGGACCCAGCCGATCATCATCGGCCGCCACGCCTTCGGCGACCAGTACCGCGCCACCGATTTCAAGGTGCCCGGCCCCGGCAAGCTGACCATGAGCTGGGTGGGCGAGAACGGCGACCAGCTGGATTTCGAGGTGTTCGACTTCCCGGCCGCCGGCGTGGCCATGGGGATGTACAACCTCGACGCCTCGATCCGCGACTTCGCCCACGCCTGCCTGAACTACGGCCTGGCGCGCGGCTTCCCGGTGTACCTGTCGACCAAGAACACCATTCTCAAGGCCTATGACGGGCGCTTCAAGGACATCTTCGCCGAGGTCTACGAGGCGGAGTACGCCGCCAAGTTCAAGGCCGCCGGCATCGTCTACGAGCACCGGCTGATCGACGACATGGTCGCCTCGGCGCTGAAGTGGTCGGGCAATTTCCTGTGGGCCTGCAAGAACTACGACGGCGACGTGCAGTCCGATTCCGTGGCCCAGGGCTTCGGCTCGCTGGGCCTGATGACCTCGGTGCTGATCACCCCGGACGGCAAGACCATGGAGGCCGAGGCCGCCCACGGCACCGTCACCCGCCACTTCCGCCAGCACCAGCGCGGCGAGGCCACCTCGACCAACTCCATCGCCTCGATCTTCGCCTGGACGCGCGGCCTGGAGCATCGCGCCAAGCTGGACGGCAACGCCGAGCTCGACCGCTTCGCCAAGACGCTGGAGAAGGTCTGCGTGGCGACCGTCGAATCCGGCTCGATGACCAAGGACCTGGCCCTGCTGGTCGGCGACACCCAGGGCTGGCTCACCACCGAGGGCTTCATCGACAAGGTGGCGGCGAACCTGGAGAAGGCCCTGGCCGCCTAGGATCCAGGGCTCGGACCAGGCCCTCGCGGAATCGGGACCCGGTCATCGGTTCGTTCTTGCTTCGTTCCACGGCTGCGGTATCGTCGCGGCGGATCGAGAGGGACGCACCATGACCATCGGCTACATCACCATCGGCTACAACGACGAGGCCCGGGCGGTGGCGTTCTACGACGCCGTGCTGGGGGCGATCGGCTATGAGCGCGGGCCGCTCGACGGCGGCTGGGCGTTCTACGGCAAGGGCGACGCGCCGGGCGTCGGCCTGTGCAAACCCTTCGACGGCCAGGCGGCGCGCGGCGGCAACGGGGCCATGACCGGCTTCAAGACCGACACGCCCGACCAGGTGAAGGCGGCCCACGCCGCGGCCCTGGCCTATGGCGGGACCGACGAGGGCGCGCCGGGCTTTCGCCCGCCGGAAGCGACGACGGGCTTCTACGGCGCCTATGTCCGCGACGGCGCGGGCAACAAGCTCTGCGTCTACGCCACCGTCGCTTGATTAGGCGCTGATCGCGGCCTTGGCGGCCGCCAGGCCTTCGGCGGCCCTGGCGCCGTCGGGGGCGCCGCCCTGGGCGAAGTCGGGACGGCCACCGGCGCCCTGACCGCCCAGGGCCTGCACCGCCGACCTGGCGATCTCCACGGCGTTGTTGGCGGCCTGGGCAGAGCCGGTCACCGCCACGGTGACCGCGGCCTTGCCGTCGGCCGTGCCCACGAGGACGATCACCCCGTCGGGGAGCTGCTTCTTGAATTCCTCGGCGATGGGCCGCAGGTCCTTGCCGCCGACGCCGTCCATCACCCGCGCCAGCACCTTGACGCCGGCGACGTCCTCGGGCCCGGCCGCCGCGCCGCCGCCCGAGCCTGCGCCCATGGCGAGCTGGCGCTTGGCGTCGCCGAGCTCCTTCTCCAGTTGGCGGCGCTGGGCCTCGAGGGTCGCCACCCGGACCGGAACCTCCGAGACCGGGACCTTGAACTGGTCGGCGAGGCCCTTGGCCACCGCCGCTTGGTCCAGCAGCCAGCGGCGCGCCAGTTCGCCGGTGAGCGCCTCGATCCGGCGCACGCCCGCCGCCACGCCCTGCTCTTGGACCACCTTGAACAGGGCGATGTCGCCGGTGCGCGCCACGTGGGTGCCGCCGCAGAGCTCGACCGAATAGGCCCCCTGCCCGTCCAGCGACTCCCCGAGCGTCAGCACGCGCACGGTCTCGCCGTACTTCTCGCCGAACAGGGCCATGGCGCCGGCGGCCATGGCCTCCTTGGGCGCCATCAGTTGGGTCTCGGCCGGCAGGTTCTGGCGCACCACCGCGTTCACCTCGGCCTCGATGCGGTCGATCTCCTCCGGGGTCACCGGTGCGCCGTGGCTGAAGTCGAAGCGGATGCGCTCGCCGTCGACCATCTGGCCCTTCTGGGTCACGTGCGGACCCAGCACATTGCGCAGGGCCGCGTGCAGCAGGTGGGTGGCGGAGTGGTTGGCCCGCGTCTGGGCGCGCCGCTCGGGGTCGACCGCCAGGCGCACCTGCGCGCCGGGCGCCAGCGCGCCCTCGGCGATCTCCAGGTCGTGCACGAACAGGTCGCCGGCCTGCTTCTGGACGTCGGTGACGCGGGCGCGGCCCTTCGTTCCGTCGGCCATGGCCCATTCCACCTCGCCCTGGTCGCCCGCCTGGCCGCCGCTCTCGGCATAGAAGGGCGTGCGGTCGAACACCGCCTGGACGCGGGCGCCGGCCACGGCCCCGTCGATCTCGCGGCCGTCCTCGACCAGGGCCAGCAGCTCGCCGGTGACCTCGATCGCCTCGTAGCCCACGAACTCGGTCGGCCCCAGCCGGTCGCGGATCGCGAACCACTCGCCCGCCGCGGCCACCTGGCCGGAGCCCGTCCAGGCCTCGCGGGCCTGCTCGCGCTGGCGCGCCATCGCCGCGTCGAAGCCGTCGAGGTCGACCGTCAGGCCCTTGGCCCGCACCGCGTCCTGGGTCAGGTCGAGGGGGAAGCCATAGGTGTCATAGAGCCTGAAGGCGGTGTCGCCGGACAGCACGTCGCCGGCGCCGAGCCCGGCCGTCGCCTCGTCCAGCAGGCTCATGCCGCGCCCGAGCGTGCGGCGGAAGCGCTCCTCCTCCTGGCGGAGGGTGTCGACGATCGCGGGCTCGGCGCGCTTCAGCTCCGGGAAAGCCTCGCCCATCTGGGCCACCAGGGTCGGCGCCAGGCGGTGCATCAGCGGCTCGGCCGCGCCCAGCAGGTGGGCGTGGCGCATGGCGCGCCGCATGATCCGGCGCAGAACGTAGCCGCGGCCCTCGTTGGACGGCGTCACCCCGTCGGCAATCAGGAAGCTGGACGAGCGCAGGTGGTCGGCGATCACCCGGTGCGAGGGGCCGTTCGTGGCGCCGCCCTCGCCGCCGACCAGGTCGCGGCTGGCGGCGATGAGGCTGCGGAACAGGTCGATGTCGTAGTTGTCGTGCACCCCTTGCAGGACCGCGGCGATCCGCTCCAGGCCCATGCCGGTGTCGATGGAGGGCTTGGGCAGGTTGGTGCGATCGCCGCCCGCGAGTTGCTCGTACTGCATGAAGACCAGGTTCCAGATCTCCACGAACCGGTCGCCGTCCTCGTCCGGGCTGCCGGGCGGGCCGCCGGGGATGTGGGCGCCGTGGTCGTAGAAGATCTCCGAACAGGGACCGCAGGGGCCGGTGTCGCCCATCGACCAGAAGTTGTCGGCCGTGGCGATGCGGATGATCTTGCCGTCCGGCAGGCCGGCGATCTTCTTCCAGAGGCTGTGGGCCTCGTCGTCCTCGGCGTAGACGGTGACGAGCAGCTTCTCGACCGGCAGCTCGAACTCCTTGGTGAGCAGCTCCCAGGCGTATTCGATGGCGCCGGCCTTGAAGTAGTCGCCGAATGAGAAATTGCCGAGCATCTCGAAGAAGGTGTGGTGGCGCGCGGTGTAGCCGACGTTGTCCAGGTCGTTGTGCTTGCCGCCGGCGCGGACCGACTTCTGCGACGACGCCGCGCGCGGCCAGGGCGCGGTCTCGGCGCCGGTGAAATAGTTCTTGAACGGCACCATGCCGGCGTTGACGAACAGCAGGGTCGGGTCGTTCTGCGGCACCAGGGGAGCCGAGGCGATCACGGCGTGGTCCTTCCGCTGGAAGTAGTCCAGGAAGTGACTGCGGATCTCGTTCACGCTCGGCATTGGGCTGTCGCAACTCTCGTTCGATTTCGGCGGACGGCCGCCCGGCTTCGGGCGCGCCCACCCCAGATGGGAACCGGCTGACCGTTTACGAAACTTGGCCCGCCTCGAACAAGGAAAAGGGCGCCGCAAACGGAAAAGGACGCCCGGGCGAACCCGGACGTCCTCGCTTCCGATGCCGCGCGCCGGCGCGGGGTGCGCCACGGGCCGGTTGGCGGGAAGGCCCGTCGCGAAGGCGGCGCGCGGCAGGGAAACCCTCCAGGCCGCCTATTCGTCTTCCGGCTCGGGGCCGCCGACGAGGAGTTCCTCCTCGATGACCGCCTTGGCGCCGCGGACCGCCTTTTCGATGTCGTTGGCCACGTCGGGGTTGGCCTTCAGGAACTCGCGGACATTGTCGCGGCCCTGGCCGATGCGCTGGCTCGCGTAGGAGAACCAGGAGCCGGACTTCTCGATCACGCCGGCCTTGACGCCCAGGTCGATGATCTCGCCCAGCTTGGAGATCCCCTCGCCGTACATGATGTCGAACTCGACCTCGCGGAACGGCGGGGCGACCTTGTTCTTGACCACCTTCACGCGGACGTTGTTGCCGATGATCTCGTCGGCCCGCTTCACCGACCCAGTGCGGCGGATGTCCAGGCGCACCGAGGCGTAGAACTTCAGCGCATTGCCGCCGGTGGTGGTCTCCGGCGAGCCGTACATCACCCCGATCTTCATGCGGATCTGGTTGATGAAGATCACCAGGGTGTGGGTCTTGGAAATGGAGGCGGTGAGCTTGCGCAGCGCCTGACTCATCAATCGGGCCTGAAGGCCCGGCAGGCTGTCGCCCATCTCGCCTTCGATTTCCGCCCGCGGGGTGAGCGCGGCCACCGAGTCGATGACGATGATGTCCACCGCGCCCGAGCGCACCAGGGTGTCGGTGATCTCCAGCGCCTGCTCGCCGGTGTCCGGCTGGGAGACCAGCAGCTCGTCCAGGTCGACGCCCAGCTTGTGGGCGTAGGACGGGTCGAGCGCATGTTCGGCGTCGACGAAGGCCGCGGTGCCGCCGGCCTTCTGGACCTCGGCCACCACATGCAGGGCCAGCGTCGTCTTGCCGGAGCTTTCCGGCCCGTAGATCTCCACGATCCGCCCCTTGGGCAGGCCGCCGATGCCCAGCGCCATGTCGAGGCCGAGCGAGCCGGTCGACACCGACTCGATCTCCACGATCTTGCCCTTGTCGCCCAGCTTCATCACCGAGCCCTTGCCGAAGGCCCGGTCGATCTGGCTCAGCGCCGCTTCCAGAGCGCGCTGCTTGTCACCGTCTTCACGTGCCACGAGTTTCAACGCCACCGGCTGAGTCATTTTTCCCAAGCCCCTTATCCTACGATTCCGCCAACAGGATCGGCCAATCGACCCGCCCTCGGGCCACGACCGCCGTGGGACTCATGCGTACCGGCTTTGTTCCATGTTCGCAAGATGTTCTTTTTGACGTCGCGCCGGGGTATAGCGAAGGATCGATCGCAACCAGCCGCGCACCACAGCGGGGCCACAAGCGCGGACATAGGCGGTGCCTGATCCCGCACAATTTCGCGCGTTAGATGGCCGCGAGCTGATCGAAGATGCCGACCGTCACGCGCTCTGCCATGTGATTGAGCGCCAAGCGTAGCTTGAATTCAGACATGATCGACCTGACACGAGTGGGACGGCGGAGATATTGTCACGCTCAAGCCGCCAGATCGCCTTGGGAAACGGGACGACGTCTCCATGACCGCCAACAACCGCATCGTCCTCTCGAGCGACCACCACGGCCTTCAGCTCCGGCAGGCCATTGCCGCTCATATCGCGGCGCAGGGCTGGGTGGCGGTCGACATCGGGCCGACGACGCGGGAGAGCACGGACTATCCCAGGCAAGGCGAAGCGGCGGGGCGGCTCGTCGCCTCCGGTGACTGCCGGTTCGGCGTCATCCTGTGCGGAACCGGCCAGGGCATCATGATGGCGGCGAACAAGGTCAAGGGCATCCGCTGCGGCGTCTGCGCCGACACATTCTCAGCCCGCATGATCCGCCGGCACAACGACGCCAACATGCTTTCGATGGGTGTGCGCGTGGTGGGCGAAGGGCTGGCGCTCGACATCGTGGATGCGTTCCTGACCGCCCGGTTCGAGGGCGGCCGGCATGCGGCGCGGGTGGCGATGATCGGGACGCTGGAGGGGTAGCCTGGATCTCCGCCTGCGCGGGGACGAGCGGATTGGCGGGGCCCGCCGCGTCGTCTGTCAGGTCCGCCCCAGGCGGGGCTCTGTCCCGGCCAGCAGGCGCTGAATATTGGCGCGATGGCGCACGATCACGTAGGCGCCGCCGGCGATGACCAGCAGCCGATAGGGCAGCGGTTGCGGCAAGCCGCAGATCAGCGCGATCGCGGCCAAGGCCGCCAGCATCGAACTCAGGGAGACGATCCGAAAAACGGCCAGCCCGACGCCAAAAGCCGTCGCCGCGCCCAGGCCAACCGGCCAGGACAACGCCAGCAACACGCCCAGCCCCGTCGCAGCGGATTTGCCGCCCGTGAAATTCAGCCAGATCGAACGGCTGTGCCCCAACAACGCGGCGAGTCCGGCCAGGCACACGGTCCAGGGCGCCCAGGCCTGCAGATCTAGCGCCGTCGGCGGCGTGACGGACAGCCATGTCGAGAGCCAAGGATAAAGCCAGCGGGCGAACAGGATCGCCGCCACGCCTTTCAGCACATCGACCAGGATCACCACCAAGGCGGGCCATTTCCCCAGGGTCCGCAGCACGTTCGTCGCGCCGGTGGATCTGGAGCCGTGTTCCCGGATGTCGATGCCTTTGAGCAGCTTCCCCGCCAGATAGCCCGTCGGCGTCGAACCGAGGAGATAGGCGATCGCCACGCCGGCTCCGCTCGCTATCCAGAAAGCCATGGGATTTGCCTTCGACGCTACAGGTTCAGGCGCTAGTTCGGCGCCTTGGCGGCGGGGAGCAAGGGCTATGTCTGCGGGTCTGCCCCTGGGCGTTGGCGAATGTCCCGTTTGGCGCGAGCCGAAACCTAAGCTACGGCTCCCAGGACGCCCCACCTGAGGCGCTCGTCGTCCAGGGGCGTCCTCTCACCGAGGCCCCGATTACCCTGCACCGGATGGACCCGCTCGCATGAACTGTGCCCGGCAAGGCCGCGCGTGATTTCGGCCTTCAGCGGATCGGCCGGGGGCGGCGTCGCATGCGCGTAGCGGGACCCTGGCGGCGCGCCCGGGGCGGCGCGGTCGCGGCGATGGCGGCGCTGGCGGTGGGGGCGGCGTCGCCGGTCCTGGCCCAGGCCCAGCCGCCGGCGGCGGGGCCGCTGGCCACGACGTCGAACGGCGATCCCTTCGAACGGGTGAACCGCGGGCTCTTCGCCTTCAACGGCGTCCTGGACCGCGTCCTGCTGCGCCCGGTGGCCATGACCTATCGCCGGCTGCTGCCGCGGCCCGTCCGCCGGGGCGTGCACAATGTCCTCGGCAACCTCGACGAGCCGATCGTGCTGGCCAACGACCTGCTGCAGCTTCGCCTGCGGCAGGCGGCGCAGACCGCGGCGCGGTTCGTGGGCAATACGACGGTGGGCGTTCTGGGCGTCTTCGACGTCGCGACCCCCGCCGGCCTGCCGCACCACGACAACAGCTTCGGCGACACGCTGGGGCGCGCCGGCGTCCCGGTCGGGCCCTACCTGTTCCTGCCCGCGATCGGCCCCACCACGGTGCGGGAGCTGCTGGGCGGCGCGGCCGACTTCTATATCGACCCGGTGGCGCACCTGGGCGGGGTGAACGCCCAGCAGGTGGGGATCGGGCAGGCCGTGCTCGGCGCGCTGGACGCCCGGGTGGAGGCCGACGCGGACATCAAGAGCCTCGAGGCCAGCGCCATCGATCCCTACGCCACCGCCCGCTCGGCCCACCTCCAGCAGACCGCCGCGCGGCTCAACGGGGGCGAGGTCCCGCTGGACGCCCTCCCCGACATTCCGCCGGAGACCGCGCCCGCGCCGCCGGTCCCCGAGGCGCCGACGCCGACGCCCGACTCGCCGCCGGAGCCCTAGACCGTGCGGATGACCTCCCCTGCCGAGCTGGCCGCGCAATCCGGCTTCGTCGCCAAGCTGGTCGCCCGCCTGGTGGGGCTGGGCGCGGGCCGGCCGCGGCTGGTCGCGCTGGCGGCGCTGGCGGCCTTCGTGGCCAGCCTCGCCTATCTGGCGGCGAACCTCTCGATCCGCACGGACCTCAACGGCCTGATCGACAAGAGCGTGCCGTGGCGCCGCACGACCATGGCCATCGAACAGGCCTTCCCGCAGATGGGCGACGACATCGTGGTCGTCATCGACGGCCAGACCCCCGAGCGCGCCCACCGCGCGGCTACGGCCCTCACCACGGCGCTGCAGGCCCGCACCGACCTGTTCAGCCAGGTCGACCCGACGGACGCCTTCCTGGATCGCGAGGGGCTGCTGTTCCTCGGCCTGCCGGAGGTGAAGGCCCAGACCCAGGCCCTGATCGCGGCCCAGCCCCTGCTGGGCCCGGTGGCGGCCGACCCCAGCCTGCGCGGGCTGGCGGACGGCCTGCGCGCCGCGCTGACCGGCGCCGAGCAGGACCCGCAGCGGCTCACGCTGCTGGGTCCGCCGCTGGCCAGGATCACCGCCGCCCTCGATTCGGCCGCGCGAGGCAAGCCGGTGGCCTTCTCCTGGCAGGCCCTGTTGAGCGGCGGCGCGGCCGACCGCGGCGACCTGCGGCGCATCGTGCGGCTGACCCCCGTGGTGGACTATTCGAAGGTCGCGCCCGGCGAGCGCGCGGAGGCGGCGATCCGCAGGACCGCCAAGGACCTTGGCCTTAACCCCGCCTCCGGGGTCACCGTGCGCCTCACCGGCAGCGTCCCGATGGCCGACGACGAGCTCGCTACCTTGGGCGAAGCCATCGGCCCGATCGCCGCCCTGAGCCTGGCGGGCGTCGCCGCGGTGCTGATGCTCGCCACCCGGTCCTGGCGGATGATCTCGGCGATCGCGGCCACCGTGTTGGTGGGCCTCGGGATGACCAGCGCGCTCGGCCTGGCGATCTACGGCGCCTTCAACGTGATCTCGGTGGCCTTCCTGCCGCTGTTCGTCGGGCTGGGAGTCGATTTCGCCGTGCAGTTCGCCATGCGCTATCGGGTCGTGTCGCAGGATGCGCCGAGCGTCGCCGCGGCGCTGGTCCAGTCGGGCCAGTCCATCGGGCGCAGCATCGCCCTGGCCGCAGCGGCGGCGGCCATCGGCTTCCTCTCCTTCCTGCCCACCGCCTACAAGGGCGTCTCGGAGCTCGGCGGCATCGCGGGCCTGGGCATGATCGTCAGCTTCCTGCTGACCCTGACCCTTTTGCCCGCCCTGATCGGCCTCCTGGGCGCACGGCCGCCCCCGCCGCGGACGGCGGCGGTCGGCCGGCCGCCCTCAGCCCTGACGCTGGCGGCGATGGGCGCGGCGGCCCTGGCCGGCGCGGCGACCCTGGGCCTGCTCCGGTTCGACTTCGACCCGCTCTCGCTCCGCAACCCCGCGACGCAGTCGGTCGCCACCTATCACGACCTCGCCGGGCGGCCGGAGACGACGCCCAACACCCTCGACATCCAGCGGCCGGACCTCCGCTCGGCGACCCAGCTCGCCGACCGGCTCGCCCGCCTGCCGCAGGTGGCCCACGCCTACACCCTGCGCAACCTCGTGCCTGCGGACCAGGCGCCGAAGCTGGCGGCGATCGGCGACGCGGCGCTGCTGCTGGACTCGACCCTGTCGCCGTTCGAGGTCGCCGCCCCGCCGGACGACGCCGCCATCGTGGCCAGCCTCGACGCCCTGGCGGCGCGGCTGCGCGAGGTCGCCGCCGCGCCCGGACAGCCCGGCGGGCCCGCCAAGTCGGCGCGCCAGGCCGCCGCCGTCCTCGAGAGCCTCGCCCGCGCGCCCGCCGCCGGCCGCGCCCGGGCGCAGGCCGCCGTCCTGCGCGACCTGCCCGAGGCGCTGGACGAGATCCGCATGGCGCTGGCCGCCCAGCCGGTCACGCTCGACACCCTGCCCCCGGCCCTGAAGCAGCAGTGGGTCGCTCCGTCCGGCGTGGCGCGCATCGAGGTCTGGCCGAGCGGCGATCCCACCCGCGCCGCGGCGATCCAGAGGTTCGTCGCGGCGGTGCGCGGGCTGGCCGCCGACGTCAGCGGCGTCCCCGTGATCGTGCGCGATGTGGGCGCAACGGTGCTGACCGCCTTCCTGCAGGCGGCGGGCCTTTCGGTCCTGGCCATCGCGATCCTGCTGTTCGCCGCCATGCGCTCGGCGGTCGGCGTGGCCCTGACGCTGGCCCCCGTCGTGCTGACCCTGCTCCTGACCCTGGCGACCACCGCGGCGCTGAGGCAGGCCATCAACCTGGAGAACATCATCGCCCTGCCGCTGGTGCTGGGCATCGGGGTGTCGTTCAACGTCTACCTGGTTTCGGCCTGGCGCAGCGGGGCGCCGGCGCCTCTGCGGGCCAACCTGGCGCGCGCGATCCTCTACAGCGCCCTGACCACCGGCGCGGCGTTCGGCGCCCTGGTCCTGTCGTCCCACCCGGGGACCGCCAGCCTGGGGCTGGTCCTGACGGTCGCCCTCGGCTGGACCATCGTCACGACGCTGGTGTTCCAGCCGGCCCTGCTCGCGTGGAAGCCGGTCGGACGGCTACTTTAGGCGCGCGGTCGCCTCGTCCAGCTTCTTGACCAGGGCGCCGGCCCCGCCCTTGGCCAGGACGCCGGTGAAATCCGCCCGCTGGGTGGCGATCTCGCTGACGCCGTTCTCGAACACATCGACGGCCTGCCAGGCGCCGGAATATTCCCGCAGCCGGTAATAGAGCTTCGTCGGGGTCTCGCCGGGGGCGCGCACCTCGGACTTCACCAGCCGGTCGGCGCCGCGGACCTGGACGGCCGGGTCGACGACGAAGGTCACGTTCGCCGCGGAGCTCAGATCCTTCACGTAGCGCGCGACGGTGTAGCGCGAGAGGGCGGCGACGACGGCGGCGCGGTCGGCGGCGGTCATCTCCGTCCAGGCGGGCCCGACGGCCAGTTGCGCCATTACCGAGAGGTTGAAGGTCCGTTCGACCGCGGGTTTCAGCCTGGCCGCGGTCAGGCCGCCCGCGTGCAGCGCCGCAGTCAGGTCGGCGTAGAAGCCCTGGACCTGCGCGGCCGCCGGGTCGACCGCCGCAGCAGCATGGGCGGGCGGGCCGCCCAGCATCAGCGCCGCCGCCAGGGTGAGTCCAGACCTGAAACCCATCGCGGAAACGCCCTTGGGACCGAAGTGTCCGGCGGCTGTTCTACCGGCGGCGGCGAAGCGGTCAATGTGACCCGGCGCGCGCTGGGCTGCGGCCTGCCTAGTGGTGGTGGCCCTCGCGGCCGCACATGCGGTGCGCGCCGTCCCCGTCCATCCACATGATCTGGACGCCGGGGCTCCAGGTGAGCGTGCGCGTCCCGTCGCTCCAGGTCAGGCGCACGGGCCCGCCGTCCCAGGGCCGAATCGGCAGGGCGTGCGGCCCGTCGCCGGCGTCGACCACGGCGATCAGCCGCGGACCGTGGGTGTCGAAGTGGGCGACCAGGTCGCCGCCCTCCTGGCATTTGAAGCGGGTGCCGGGGTTGGACCCCGCCGCCTCGGCGCCCTGATCCTCGGTCCAGGTCGCCTGGGCCGCAGGGGCCGCGCCCCCGGCCGCGCCGGCCGCCGGATGGGTTCCGCCGACCACGGCGGCCAAAGCAAGGGCCAGTATCTGCACAACTTCCCCCAGACGCCCGATCCCGGACAACAGCCTCGCCGGCCAGGCGCCGACACCCGATCATGCACCGAGGCGGGCGCGGAGGCCACTCCATCGCATCGGCCCGCCCGCCACGCCCGCGCGGCCGCTGAATCGACAGGCGCCATTTGGGCTGGGCGAGGCGGCGGCCGGCGGCTAGAGCGTCTCGCGGTTGACCTGGATCAGGCCAGCCGATCAGCAAGCACGATCAGTAAGGACGTCAGAGCGGCATGAGCGAACAGCCCCACATCCTCGTCACCGGATCCACCCGCGGCATCGGCGCGGCGATCGCCGAGGTCCTGAACGCCCGCGGCGTGCGCTTTGTGGGCCACGGCCGCGCAGACGCAGCCGGCGTGGTCGGCGCGGACCTCGCCCGCCCCGGGGCGGCGGACGGCCTGTGGGACGCGGCCCTGGCCCGGCTGGACGGCCGGATCGACGTGCTGATCAACAACGCCGGGGTGTTCGAGCCGGTGGCGGTCGACGCCGCGGCGGACGAATGGCAGGCGAGCTGGGACCGCACCCTGCAGATCAACCTGCAGGCCTCCGCCGACCTCTGCCGGCGCGCCATCCTGCACTGGCGCGAACGCGCCAGCGGCGGTCGGATCGTCAATGTGGCGAGCCGCGCGGCCTATCGGGGCGATTCGCCGGCCCACTGGCACTACGCAGCCTCCAAGGCCGGGATGGTGGCCATGAACAAGTCGATCGCCCGCGGGTTCGCCGGCGACGGCGTGCTGGCGTTCGCGGTCTGCCCCGGCTTCACCATGACCGGCATGGCCGAGGACTATCTGTCGAGCCGCGGCGGCGACAAGCTCCTCGCCGACATCCCGCTGGGCAAGGTCGCCGACCCCGAGGAAGTGGCCAATGCGGTGGCCTACCTCGCCCTGGAAGCGCCTCCGTCCATGACCGGCGCGGTGCTCGACATCAACGGCGCAAGCTACGTACGCTGACATTTTTTCCCGCTAGGGCAGCGGGAAAAAAGCCACGGAGAGGCCACCCCTGTGGCGCCTCTGCCGCACGGCTTTACCGAACATTGTCAGATTTCATCGGCGACGCGAACCTGCCCGATCCGCGCCACATTGCGGCATTGGAAGGGGGGCTCTGGCGGGGGCCGGCTCAACCCTTCTCAATCGAAGAAGGGGCGCCCCCGGCCCGACCGCCTGTCGTTCCCGCACGCTGCCGACAGAGCAGCCCGCGGACATAAGGAGACAGGTTTCCGATGCTTCGTTCCAAGAGTGTTTTCGGCTGCGCGTCGGCGCTGGCCATGATCTGCGCGGCCGGTTCGGCCTGGGCGCAGGCCCAGTCGCCCGGCCAGGGATCGCCCGGGACCGCGACCGCCGCGGCGGCCGGCGGCGAGGTGGCCGAGCTGGTGGTCACCGCCCAGAAGCGCGAGCAGCGCCTGCAGGACGTCCCCGTCGTGGTCACCGTGCTGAGCGGCGCCAAGCTTGCGGCGAACAACGTCAACACCGTCGCCGACCTGGTCACCCTGACGCCCGGCCTGACCTCGACCACCAACGCCAGCGAGGGGACGACCATCGCCCGCATCCGCGGCGTCGGCAACGTGGCCGACAACCCGGGCCTCGAGGACGCCGTGGGCCTCTACATCGACGGCGTCTACCGGCCGCGGAACGGCGTCTCGTTCAACGACCTGGGCGAGCTCAACGACATCGAGATCCTGAAGGGTCCGCAAGGCACCCTGTTCGGCAAGAACACCATCGCCGGCGTGATCCAGATCACCACCAAGCGGCCGTCCTTCACGTTCGGCGCCCAGGCCGAGGCGACGGTGCAGAACTACAACGGCTATGGCGGTTCGTTCTCGGTGACCGGCCCGCTGATCGCCGACAAGGTGGCGATCCGGCTCTATGTCGCCGACCGCGAGCGCGACGGCTACGTGCCCGTCGTGCAGGCGCCCACGACCCACATCCCCAACCAGAACGACGAGCACGTCTTCACCACCCGCGACCAGTTGCTGGTCAACTTCACGGACGACCTGGACGTCAATTTCATCGCCGACTACAGCCGCCGGCGCGACCATTGCTGCGTCGCGCTGGACTATCAGAACGGCTCGCCGGCGGCGATCCAGAACCAGGTGTTCCCCGGCACGGTGCCCAACCCGGTCAGCCCGCGGAACAACACCGCCTACCTGAACAGCTCGAGCGTCGACAACATCACCGACCAGGGGATCTCGGCCGAGGCGCACTGGAAGACGCCGTGGCTGGGCAACGCCACCCTGACGTCGATCACCGCCTACCGCGATTCAAAGGAGAACACCGGCGGCGACACCGACGGGACGCTCGCCCCCATCGACTTCAGCGACCCCTCCACCAACTTCACGCACTTCCGGCAGTTTTCCGAGGAGCTGCAGTACCGCGGATCGACGCCAAGGCTGAACTGGCAGGTGGGCTTCTTCTATTCCCACGAGCGCCTGGACACCGGGTATTCGATCCTCAACGGCGCCGCGCTCGGCCCCTACCTGAATGTCCTGAGCGGCGGCGCCCTGCCGGCGAACGGCTATCCGGCCGGCGAAGGGACGATGGACACCTATCACCAGACCGAGCATTCCGAGGCGATCTACACCCAGGAGGAATTCAAGCTCACCGACAAGCTCTCCCTGATCGGAGGCCTGCGCTACACCTGGGAGCACAAGTCCCTGGACTCGTTCTCGACCAACAACGACACCGCGAACCTCTGCGCGCTTGCCCTGCAGGCGGCCACCGGCAGCGCGACGCCGATCCCGTTGTCGGCCTACGGCAATTTCTCCAAGGCGATCTTCGGCACCGCCTGCCTGGTGAACCCGGCCTTCAAGAACTTCACGAACCACCAGTCCCTCGACGAGGGCGCGCTCACCGGCACCGCCAAGCTGCAGTACAAGTTCAGCGACGAGGCGATGATCTATGGCTCCTATTCGCGGGGCAACCTGGTGGGCGGCTTCAACCTGGCGGAGGTCACCAAGCCCTTCGGACCGGGCGGCGCGCCCAACACCTCGCTGGCGCCGGCCACCGACACCTCGTTCCCGTCGGAGAACGTCAACGCCTATGAGCTGGGCGCCAAGACCCAGTGGCTGGACCGGCGGCTGTCGCTGAACGCGGCCGTCTTCTACCAGGCCTACCGCGACCACCAACTGAACGCCTTCACCGGCACCCAGTTCGTGGAGTTCACCATCCCCGAGGCCCAGACCGCCGGCGTCGAGCTCGAAGGCATCTACGCGGTCACGACCGGGCTGACGGTGAACGGGGGCGTCACCTATGCGGAGACCACCTATCCCAACAGCGCCGCCAACCGGGCCGTCCTCCAGGCGCCCGGAAGCGGCCTCTTCCTGCTGCCGGGCAGCCGGCTCTCCTACGCCCCGCTGTGGTCCGCCACCCTGGGCGGCAGCTACACCCACCCGGTGATCGACGGCTGGGACGGCTTCGCCACCGTCGACGCCAAGTACACCTCCAGCTACCAGGTCGGCTCCGACGAGGATCCGGCCAAGATGCAGCAGGGCTACACCCTGGTGAACGGCTCCATCGGGGTCGCGACCCACGACAAGCGGCTGGAATTCAGCATCTGGGGCACCAACCTGTTCGGCCAGTTCTACAAGCAGACGGCGTTCAACGGGGTGCTGCAGACCTTCTCCACCCCGCCGGCCCTGAACCCCGGGATGAACAACTACTACTACTACCCCGGCCAGCCGCGGTTCTACGGCATGACCGTGAAGATCAGATACTAAGAGGCGCGAGCCAGGGGCGGCCCGGAGACTCCGGGCCGCCCTCAGGCCCTAAGCGGCTTCAGCCGCCGGAGCGCTTCAGAAGGTCCGCCAGGTCGTTCCGCCAGAACACCGCCCAGGTATGGGTGCCGTGGCCGTGGGTGTCGGGGCGGCACGGGATCAGCACGAACCGGCCGCCCCTGACGCGCTTGATCTCGGTCTGGGCGAGGCCGAGCTCCGGCGGGTTGATGAAGTCGTCGCAGGAATTCACCCAGGTGAGCGGGGCCTTGATCTTCTCCAGGTCCTTGGCGGGATCGTAGGTGCGCGACGCCTCGAGCTGATAGATCAGGTCGTTGGCCTCGGCGTCCTTCAGGCGCTGCGGCAGTTGCTGCGCGTACCAGGCGTCCACCTGCTCGCCCGTAGGCATGGCGATCTGCATGGGCCAGGCCGACTGGCCGGCCAGGATCAGCAGGTTCTCTGCCCCGCGCAGGCCGAGCTGGGGCTCGGCCTTGTAGTCGCCGCCCTGCCAGGCCGGGTCGGCCTTGATCGAGGTGATCGCCATCTCGCGCCACAGGCGGTTGCGGCCGCCCAGGGCCACGGCCTGGCAGGCCAGCGGCATCGCCGCGCGCGCGCCGTCCGGATACATCTCGGCGTACAGGAACGAGTGCATGCAGCCCATGGACGTGCCCATCACCAGGCGCAGTTGCGCGACGCCCAGGGCCTGGGTGACGATGGCGTGCTCGGCCTCGACCATGTCGGCGTAGTCGTAGTGCGGGAACCGCATGTGGAGCCCGTCGGAGGGCTTCGACGACGCCCCGTGCCCGATGTCGTCGGGCATGATCAGGAAGTACTTGGCCGGATCCAGCAGGCCGCCCGGGGCGAACAGCACGTCGGCGAACTGCGGGGCGGCGAACTGGCGGCCCGAGCCGCCGGTCCCGTGCAGGATCAGCACCGCGTTGACGATCCGGCCCGCGGCGTCCTTCCTCGGCTGGCCAAGCGTGTAGTAGTGCAGCTTCAGTTCCGGCAGGGTCTCGCCCGAGCGGAACCGGAAATCCTTGATCGCATAGTCGTGCGGCTCGAGCGCGGGCGGCGCAGCCACCGCGGCGCCGGCGGCGAAGAGCCCCGCGCAAAGACCCAAGACCAGACCCGCAAATCCACGCATTCGCCGCTCCCTGATGAAGAAGCCCAAGCCTACCCGGGTCCGCCTGGTTTCGGAACCTTCGCCCTAGGGCCGCGTTTTCAACCGAACGCGAGGGACACGGTCTCTCACTGAAGGAGTGTTTCATGCGTAAGCATCTGTTGGCCGCCGGCATCACCGCCGCGGTCCTTATCCCGTCGCTGGCGATGGCGCAGGAAACCTGCGAGCAGCGCAGCGCCAACCGTACGACGGGCACGGTTCTCGGCGCGATCGGCGGCGCCCTCTTGGGCAACGCCGTGGCCAGCCACGGCGGCAAGACCGGCGGGACGATCATCGGCGGCGTGGCCGGCGCGGCCATCGGCAGCAACCTGGCCAAGGGCCCGCACGACTGCGTCCACGCCTACGGCTACTACGACAATGAAGGCCGCTGGCACGACAACCACGTCGACCGGTCGGTGGCCTACGGCTACTACGACCGTGAAGGCGAATGGATCGACGGCGCGCCGCCCGTTTCCGGCTACGCGGCCGACGCCGCCTACACCAGCCGGGCCAATTCCATGGACGTCGATCGCCGGATCGACCGCATCCAGGAGCGCATCGACCGCGGGCGCGCCGACGGCAGCCTGTCGCGCCGCGACGCCAACGACGCCGAGCGGACCCTCAGCGACATCCGCCGTCAGGAAACCGACCTGCGCGGGGACGGCCGCCTGAGCGACCGCGACAACTCCATGCTGCAGGCGCGGCTCGACCGCCTGTCGCGGCAGGTGCGCGTCGACAACCAATAAACACGCTCGCTGGGAACAAGGCCGGGCCCTCGGCGCAAGCCGGGGGCCTCCTGCTGTTCAGGTCAGCGGATCAGGCCGCCGTAGCGGTGGCGCTGGGTGTCGCCGGCGAGCGCCCGGCCGAAGGCGCGGAACAGGCCCAGCTCGCGCACCCGCTCGCTGAGGCAGACCGCCACGACGGCGCCCACGACGGCGGTCATGGCCGCCAGGATCAGCAAGACGACGAAGTTCGGGTCCATAAAGGTTAATAGAGCCCTAAGCTTGAGCGGCGCCTAGAGACATTCCGCCGCAGCGGAGCAAATGTTCGTGCGCGCCGCGCCGACGCCGCAATTCGCGGCAGGGCCGGCTAGTAGCGCTGCTCCACCGGGGCCACGCCCCATTTGGGCGGCGGCGGGACATAGGCGCGGAAGGCCTCCACGGCCTGGGCCGTGGTCTCGGCGTAGATGAGCATGTCGACGTATTGCTGGGCGAGGAAGCCCTTGTCGGCCATCTGCTGCACCGCGACGCGCAGCGGATCGTAGTAGCCGCTGACGTTGACGAAGCCGCACGGCTTGGCGTGGAAGCCAAGCAAGGCCCAGGTCCACTGCTCGAAGATCTCCTCGAACGTCCCCGGACCGCCCGGCAGGCAGAGGAAGCCGTCGGCCAGCTCGGCCATGGCCCATTTGCGCTCGTGCATGGAGTTGACGACGCGCAGTTCGGTCAGGCCCGGGTGGCCGATCTCCTGGTTGACGAGATCGGCGGGCATCACGCCGATCACCTTGCCGCCGGCCGCGAGCGCCGCGTCGGCGACCGCGCCCATCAGCCCGACTTTGCCGCCGCCATAGACCAGCGTAAGCCCCGCCTTGGCGATCAGCGTCCCGGCCGTGACGGCCTCTGCGTGGAAGGCGGGATCGAAGCCGGAGGCGGAGCCGCAATAGACGCAGATGCTGTTCAAGAAGCCTCGCCCCCGCCGTTTCGGAGAAGAATTGGAGGGGCGCTCCAATAGGCCGATTGCGCGCTTATGTCACGGGGCGGCTGGCCTACCGGCATTTCGCCCGCTACATAGCATTTTACGGACCGCCAAACTGGGGGGCCGGGCGTCCTCGATTTGGGGGCGGATAAGACACTCTATCTCGGTTAGGTCAGGCGAATGGCGAGCGGCACGGTCAAGTGGTTCAATACCGCTAAAGGCTTTGGTTTCATCCAACCGGACGACGGCGGAAGCGACGTCTTCGTCCACATTTCAGCGGTCGAGCAGGCAGGCCTTCGCGGCCTGAACGAAGGCGATCTGGTCAATTTCGAACTCGAGCAGGACCGTCGGTCCGGCAAGCTTTCGGCGGGCCAACTGGTCGTCACCGGCCAGGGCGCGGCGCCTCCGCGCAGCGGCGGCGGCGGCGGCGGCTTCGATCGCCCGCGTGGCGGCGGCGGCGGCGGTTTTGACCGGCCGCGCGGCGGCGGCTTCGGCGGCGGTGGCGGCGGCGGACGTCCGGCCGGCGATCCGGCCGGGGCCGGCGCGGGCACGGTGAAGTGGTTCAACCCGACCAAGGGCTTCGGCTTCATCCAGCCCGACGACGGCGGCCAGGACGTGTTCGTGCACATCTCGGCGGTCGAACAGGCCGGTCTGCGCGGCCTGAACGAAGGCCAGCAGGTCGCCTACGACCTCGAGGCCGACCGCCGCAGCGGCAAGACCTCGGCGACCAACCTGCGGGTCAACGACTAAGACCACGGTGCTCCTCCCCTGAAGCGCGGACTTCGGGGGAGGCGCCACCGTAGGTGACGGAGGGGGCCGCAAGGCCTCGAACTCCGGGCTTGGGGCCTGCCCCGAACCCCACGCGCTCGCTGCCTCCAAAGGGCGAGCGGTTCCCCTCCCCGCTTCGCAAGGGGTGGCTAGAACAAGCCCGCCGTCAGGTTGATGGTGAGGGCCACGATGATCGTGTTGAAGGCGAAGGCCACCAGGCAGTGGACCGTGCTGATCCTGCGCAGGCCCTTTGAGGTGATGTTCGCGTCCGCCGTGGCGCACGCCACGCCGATGACGACTGCGAAATAGAGGAAGTCCCAATAGTCCGGGGCCTCATGGCCCGGAAACTCGATCCCCTCGGCGTCGCGCGCGCCGTCGTCCTCGTCGACGCCGTAGTATTCGTGGGCGTAGTGCAGGGCGAAGATCATCTGCACCATCGTCCAGGACGCCACCACGGTGCCGAACGCCAGCACGATGTGCTCGGCCTTCATGAATCCATGGGCGTCCTTGGCCAGCGAGAGTTCGACCCCGACCGCCCAGACGCTGGCGGCCGAAGCCAGCAGGACCAGGGCCAGGATGGCGCCTCGGCCCTCGTCGTCGATCGCGGCCTGTTGGCGGATCTCCGTCGGATCGTGCTGGATCATGCTGCTGAACATCGCGCCCAGGAAGGTCAGGGAGACCGCATCCCAGGCCAGGATCAGCCGCGTCGAGATCTGCATCGCCGGCGCGAGCCAGATCAGGGCGACGCCCACCGCAACGCCCACCGCCACCGCCGCGGTCAGGCGGGGCCGCGGGCCGAGCGGCCCCAGCGCTCGCCGCCACCCCAGGGGGTTCCGTTCCGACATCTGCTGCTCCCGGTGCGCGGGTCGGAGCATCGCGCGAGTCCTGCTCCGGACGCCAGAGCGACGCAGGCACGGCCAATCGTCGAGGGCCCTAGCCGCTGGGGTCCGTGCTCAATGCCGCTCATCCCGGCAAAGGCCGGGCCCCAGATGGAATGGCTCAGATGTGGGTTCTATGGGCTCTGAGTGCGTCCAATCCGCGGCTGAGCTAGCAGATCTGGGTCCCGGCCTTCGCCGGGATGAGCGGTGAAAATTGAGTCCGGAGCCTAGCCCGCCACCAGGGCCAGCCAGTCGTCCTCGGTGATCACCTGCACGCCGAGCCGGGTGGCCTCCGCCAGCTTGGAGCCCGCGCCCGGGCCCGCGACCACCAGGTCGGTCTTCTTGGAGACCGAGCCGGACACCTTGGCGCCCAGCGCCTCGGCCTGGGCCTTGGCCTCGTCGCGGGTCATCTTCTCCAGCGCACCGGTGAAGACGATGGTCTTGCCGGCCACGGCGGTGTCGGTCTTCGGCCGCTCGGCCGGGATGACCCGCAACTCGGCCAGCAGGTTGTCCACCAGGGCGCGGTTGTGATCCTCGCCGAAGAACTCGGCGATCATTCGCGCGGCGACCACGCCGACCGCATCCACCGAGGCGACCTCGACGAAGGCTTCGCCCGGCGTCCCGGCGGCGGCCTCGGCGGCGGCGGCCTCGAAGCTCGCCCAGTCGCCGAAGCGGGCGGCCAGCGCCGCCCGGGCCTTGGAATTGAGCTTCGGGATCGCCAGCCGCAGGTGCTCTTCGAGCGAGATGTCCGGCGGGATCAGCATCGGCTGGCGCGCGCGCGCGAAGGCCAGCACCGCCTCCACCGCCGTGGGCCCCAGACCGTCCAGATCGGAGAGCTCGGCGAACATCGGCCCCGCGGTCTGTTCCGAGGCCGCCTTGGCGGTGGTCACGAAGGTCTCCACCGTCTCGAAATGCCGAGCCAGGGCCAGCGAGGTGGTCTCGCCGACGTGGCGGATGCCCAGGCCGTAGATGAACCGGTCGAGCGCGATGTCGCGCCGGGCGTCGATGCCGGCGATCAGGTTGGCGACGCTCAGCTCGCCGTAGCCCTCGGTCGCCTTCAGCTCGGCGATCTTCTCCGGATCGCGGGCCAGGCGGAAGATGTCGGCCGGCTCGGCGATCCAGCCGCGTTCGGAGAAGGCGGTGAGCTGCTTTTCCCCGAGGCCCTCGATGTCGAAGGCGCGGCGCGACACGAAGTGGCGCAGGTGGGCGAGCTTCTGGAACGGGCAGGCGAACTCCCCGGTGCAGCGGCGCACCACGGTCTCCGCGCCCGCGGCGGTGGTTTCCTTGGCGATCGGCGTATGCAGCGGGCACGGGCAGTGGGTCGGAAAGGCGAAGGGCTCCGCCCCCGGCGGCCGCTCCTCCGGGACCACGCCGACGATCTGCGGAATCACGTCGCCGGCGCGTTGCAGGACCACCGTGTCGCCGACCCGGATGTCCTTGCGCGCGATCTCGTCGGCGTTGTGCAGGGTGGCGTTCTCGACCACCACGCCGCCCACCGTCACCGGCTGCAGCCGCGCCACCGGCGTGATCGCGCCCGTGCGCCCCACCTGGATGTCGATGGCCTCAAGGATGGTGCGCGCCCGCTGGGCGGGAAACTTGCGCGCGATGGCCCAGCGCGGGGTGCGGGTGACGAAGCCCAGGCGCTGTTGCCAGTCCAGGCGGTCGACCTTGTAGACCACCCCGTCGATGTCATAGGCGAGGTGCGGCCGGACCGCCTCCATCTGCTGGTAGGCGGCCAGCAGGCCTTGGGCGTTCTCCACCCGCTCGCTCTGCGGCGTGGTCGAAAAGCCCCAGGCGGCCAGCTTGCCCAGCGCCTCCCACTGGGTGGCCGCGAACGGCGCTGAGTGGATCCCCCAGGCGTAGGCAAAGAAGCTCAAGGGCCGCGAGGCGGTGATCCTGGCGTCGATCTGGCGCAGCGACCCGGCCGCGGCGTTGCGCGGATTGGCGTAGGTCTTCTGGCCGGCCTCGGCGGCGGCGGCGTTCAGGGCGGCGAAGGCCTCGTGGCTGAGATAGACCTCGCCGCGGACCTCGATCTCGTCCGGCCAGCCGGACCCGGCCAGCGCCTTGGGAACATCGGCGATGGTGCGGACATTGGCGGTGACGTCCTCGCCGACCCGGCCGTCGCCGCGGGTCGCGGCCTGGACGAGCTGGCCCTTCTCGTAGCGGATCGAGCAGGACAGGCCGTCGATCTTCGGCTCGGCGGTATAGGCGACCAGTTCGCCGGGGCCGAGCCGCAGGAAACGGCGGATGCGGGCGTCGAACTCGATCGCCTCCTCGTCGGCGAAGGCGTTGTCGAGGCTGAGCATCGGCACGCCATGGATGACCGCTGAGAACTGGGCGGCCCGCGCGGCGCCGACCCGGAGCGACGGGGAATCCTCGCGCACCAGCTCCGGGAACCGCGCCTCGATCTCCAGGTTGCGGCGCTTCAGCGCGTCGTAGTCGCCGTCCGAGATCGTCGGCGCGTCCTGCTGGTGATAGCGGATGTCGTGGCCCGCGATCTCCTCCGCCAGTCGCGCCAGCTCCGCGGCGGCTTCATCGGGCGTGAGGTCGGTGACGGGGCGATCGATCAGGGACATTTCGGAAGGTCTAGCGTGCAAGCGTCCAGAGGCGAAAGTCGTTTGCTAGCCGCGCCGCGGCTTCGATTTGCGGCCTGACCCACGCCTCAATTCAATCAGGACCCTCATCCTCGAGTCCTGCGCCCATAGCAGCAATTGTCCCGCCTCATCCTCCGACCCGACATCGTCGGTCTCCGTCGCGGTCAGGACCCAGGCCTTGGCCACCAGGATCAGGGCGTCGGCGGCCGCCAGACGCTGATCGGCCGGCCAGGAACAGAAGCCACAGCGATCGAGACGGTCGCGCAGGATGGCGACGCCCGAGTACCAACCAAAGGCTGGGAACGTGAGGACCGCGCCGAGGTAGCGCGGCAGCATGAACTTCACGGTCGCGGCCGTGCCGATCGTCAGGTCGGCGCAGGACATCAGGTAGTCGATGTCTTCCCAACTGAGCGCGTCGAGACTTCGCGCCTGGATGCGTCGCAGCCGCTCTTCCTTGCCAGGCGAGCACATGAGTACGCCCTGATCGTCCCACAGGTCGTGGCGGCGTTGGGTTCGAAACGCTTCGTCCAGCGAACGGATGGCGGCTTCGACATCCTCTGAAGGTATGAGCGTCTTCACGACGCCAAGCAGGCGGTCACCACATCAGGGCGTTGGGCAATGACGGTGTAGTAAGCGCGAAGGGCGCTATCCACTCGCGTCCGCCCCTGTTCCAGATCGCGTAGACGGCCAAGATTGATGCGATAGGCCGCGGCGAACTTTGCCTGACTGAGGCCGGTTGCCTTACGCACATCACGCAGGAACCAGACGTCGTCTATATGCTGCAACTCCTCCTCGGTGAGCGGGGGGTTGTCGGGGTCGGACAGCGCCGCAGCCGTAATCTCCTCGTCCGTCATCGCATCGAGACGAACGCGCTCAGCCTCGGTGAAGCCCCGAAGTTTCTTGGGACCAAGGGTATAGGTAACGATAGCCATAGCGCCTCACCTCCTGCTCATTCGGCGGACGCGCCGAAATGAGCCGAATCCGACCCTGCCGCACCGTGTAGACGAGGGTTACAAGGCGATCATCGAGATGGCCCACGATCTGCGCCTCACCTCTCCGTCGGCCTCACGGGTCACGTCAAAATCGACCCTGTTCTCGTCCGCGAAAACCTCGACCGCGACCTCGAAACTTATCCCGTGCTTACGCTCGTTGGCTGCCGCCTTACCGGGATCCCAATCGAGGTCCAAGGCTCGATCATCCTCTTGTATATACGGAAATCCCGTATATTCGCAAGCTCACTAGGCTCCGATCAGCGCCCTCGCCGCCGCCCGCGCGGCGTCGGTGATCTCGGCGCCGGCCAGCATGCGGGCGATCTCCTCCTCGCGCTCGGCGGTGGAGAGGTCTTCCAGCGTGGTGCGCAGGCGTTCGCCCTCGCCGGCCTTGGCGATCCGCCAGTGGGCGTCGCCGCGGGCGGCCACCTGTGGAGAGTGGGTCACCACCAGCACCTGGGCGTCTCCCGCCAGGCGCTTCAGGCGCAGGCCCACGGCGTCGGCCACCGCGCCGCCGACGCCCTGATCCACCTCGTCGAAGATCATCAGCGGCTGTGGCCCGCCGGAGCGGCCCGCCAGCGCCGCTTTCAGGGCGAGCGCGAAGCGGGCCAGCTCGCCGCCCGAGGCGATGGCCCCCAGGTCGCCGAACGGCGCGCCGGGGTTAGTGGCGATCTCGAAGGCGATGCGGTCTAGGCCCGTGGGCCCGGCTCGGTCCTCGGGCAAGGCTTCGACGGCGACGCGGAAGCGGGCCTTGTCGAGCTTGAGCGGCGTCAGTTCGACCATGACCGCCGCCGCCAGGCGTTGGCCGGCGGCCGCGCGCGCGGCGGTCAGCTTACCGGCCTCAGCCAGATAGGCCTCGCGGGCGGCGGCCAGCGCGGCCTCGGCGCCCCGCAGCGCATCGCCGCTGGTCTCCACCGCCCGCAGGCGCTCGGCGAAGCGGGCGCGCAACAACGGCAGCTCCTCGACGCTGACCTGAAGCTTGCGGGCCAAGCCCCTGAGGTCGAACAGCCGTTCCTCGGCCTTCTCCAGGCGGTCCGGTTCGAAGTCGAACGCCTCGGCGGCGGCGTCGATGGCCGCCTCGGCCTCGGCGGCCTCGATCAGCACGCGGTCCAGGGCCGCCGAGGCGTCAGTCAGCCGCTTCACGGCGGCCCCGGTCTCCGCGGCGCCGGCCAGCAGGGCGCGTTCATGCGCTCGGCTCAGCGCCCGCACCGCCCCGGCCACGCGGGCCGAGAGGCCCTCGAACACCTCGCGCGCGGCGCCGATGTCGGCCAGGGCCTTTTCCGAGGCGCCCAGGATGGCGCGCTCCTCGGCCAGTTCGGTCTCCTCGCCCTCGCGCGGATCGAGCCGGTCGAGCTCGGCTAGGCGCAGGGTCAGCTCCTCGGTCTCCGCGTCGGCGCGGGCGACCTCGGCGCGCAGCGCCTCCACCGCCTCGCGCGCCTGCCGCCAGTCGCGCCAGCGCTCGGCCACGGCGCGGCCCCGGGCCTCCAGGCCGCCGAAGGCGTCGAGCAGCGGGCGATGGGTGCGCGCATCCAGCAGGCCCACCGTCTCGTGCTGGCCATGCACCTCCAGCAGGGCCTCGCCGACCTCCTTCAGCACGCCCACGCCGGTCGCCTGGTCGTTGACGAAGGCGCGGCTGCGGCCATCGGCGGACAGCGTGCGGCGCAGGACCAGGTCCTCGTCACGGGCGTAGGAGAGGCCCTTGTCCTCCAGCAGGTCCCAGACCGGGTGGTCGGGCGCCGGGGCGAACACCGCCGAGGCCGCCGCCTGGGCCGCGCCGCGGCGCACCAGGCCCGCGTCGGCGCGCGCCCCCACCGCAAGGCCCAGCGCATCGAGGATGATCGACTTGCCGGCCCCGGTCTCGCCGGTGAGCACGGTCAGGCCGGGCCCGATGGACAGGTCCAGGGCCTCGATCAGCACCACGTCGCGGATCCAGAGTCCGATCAGCATCGCCGCAGAACGCCACAGAATCAGCGGCCGAAGGGAGCGCCGCCGGGACTCAGTTGATCACTTTTTGTTCTCATCGCCAAGGGCCTCCCCTTGAGGGGAGCCGTCGCGGGCCGCCGCCCCTTGAGGGGACGAATCTACGGCGTCGGCGAGCGGGTCGGCGTCGGATCCGGATCGGGCTGCGGCGCCGGGACCGAGGGCTCTTTGCTCCCGGTGAAGGGGATGTGGAAGAAGCTGCGCTTCTTCTTGGCCGGCTGGTCCGCCGTGGCCGTGTCGGCCGGGGCCGGCGGCGCGGTGTCGACCTTGGTCTTGTTGGCCAGAGCCGAGGCGGTGGTGTCCGGCCCAGTGGGCGGCGTGACCGTGCGGGTCTTGTCCTTGGTGAAGGCCGGATGGAAGACGCTGCGCTTCTGGACGACCGCGGGGATCACCTGCGGACGCAAGCCCTTGGAGGTGAGCAGCTCATAGGCGTCGCGGTACCAGGGATCGCCCGGATAGTTGTAGCTCAGGACAGCGCCGTCCTTCTTGGCCTCGTCCAGCAGGCCCAGCGTCAGATTGGCCTCCACCAGCCGGTAGAGCGCCTCGGGGGCGTGGCTGGTCGTCTGGTAGCGCTCCACGACCGTCCTGAACCGGCCGATGGCCGCCAGGGTGTCGTTCTGGCGCAGGTACCAGCGGCCGATGGTCATTTCCTTGCCGGCCAACTGGTCGTTGACCATGTCGATCTTCAGCCGCGCGTCGAGGGCGTATTCGGTGTGCGGATAGCGCGAGGTGACCTCGCGCAGGTTTTCCAGCGCCTGGCCGGTCGAGGCCTGGTCGCGGCCCACGTCGACGATCTGCTCGAAGTAGCAGACGGCCTTCAGATAGTGGGCGTAGGCCGCCGCCTGGTTGCCGGGATAGAGCGAGATGAAGCGGTCGGCGTCGCCGATCGCCTCCTCATAGTCGTTGGCCTGATAGTGGGCGAATGCCTGCATCAGGATCGCGCGGCGCGACCATTCCGAGTAGGGGTGCTGGCGTTCGACTTCCTGGAAGTACTCGACGGCCTGGGCCCACATATGGTGGTCCATCCGGTCCGCGCCCGTGTCGTAGAGCAGCTCCACCGGGCGCTCCTCGTAGGCGAGCTTCGGCTTCGGTTTCGGCCGCGAGCCGCAGGCGGCCACGGTGAGGCTGCAGAGGATGGACGATGAGCGCGGGCCGCATCACGAATTGCGAACGCCCAGATTGCGAAAAGCAGGCACCTTCACCTCAAAAGACCGACGCGCGCCCCCACGCGGAACACAGCTTCTACACCAGGGACTGTGGCGCGCAAACGGCGCTGGGGCCGCACCTTCCCTCCCCTTCATGGGGAGGGTGGCGATCCCGGACTTGAGCCGGGGGAGACCGGTGGGGATGCGTGAGCCGGAATGCCGAGTCGGCGCTTGAGCGCGACTTCCCCCCGACCTCGGCTTCGCCTCGGCCGCCCTCCCGATGACGGAGAGGGAAATCAGACCGCGACGGCGATTTCGTCGGCGAAGGTGCGTATGCGGAAGGCTTCGGGGTGGGCGGCGAGCGCGCGGACAAGCTGGTTGTTGATCCCATGTCCGGCCAGTTCGCCCTCGAAGCGGCCAAGGATCGGCGCGCCCAGGACATAGAGGTCGCCGATGGCGTCCAGCGCCTTGTGGCGGACGAACTCGTCGGGACGGCGCAGGCCCTCGGGGTTCAGCACCCGGTCGCCCTCGATCACCACGCAATTGTCCATGGTGCCGCCGCGGGCCAGGCCCATGGCGCGCAGGGCCTCGACCTCATGCAGGAAACCGAAGGTGCGGCAGTCGGCCAGTTCACGGCGGAAGGCGGCCTCGTCCATCGGCAGGTCGACTTCCTGCCGGCCGATCACGGCGGTGGGGAATTCGATGGCGAAGGCCACCTCGAAGCGCATGGCGGGCTTCAGGGCGGCGCGCTTGTCGCCGTCCGTCACCTCGACGGTGTCGATGATCTCGATGAACCTGCGGGCCGCGGCCTGCGGGCGGCGCCCGGCGCGGTCGAGGATCTTCAGGAACGGCCAGGACGAGCCGTCCATGATCGGCATCTCCGGCCCGTCGAGCTCGACGACGGCGTTGTCGATGCCGGACATGACCAGGGCGGCCATCAGGTGCTCGATGGTGGCGACCGTGACGCCCGCGGCGTTCTCGATCACCGTGCCGAGCTGGGTCTTGCAGACCGCGTGCGGCGAGACCGGCACGCGATTGTCGCGGTCGGTGATGTCGATGCGGACGAAGACGATACCGGCGTCGCAGTCGGCCGGGCGGACCGCCACCTGGGTATATTCGCCGGTGTGGACGCCGACGCCGGCGAACAGCGCCGGGGTCTTGACGGTGTGTTGGAAGGCGCCGCTCTGGAAACCGTCTGCCGCCACGCTGGGACCTTCCCTGGAACTGGGGCGCAAGAACCCCGCTGACCGAGGAGCGTCCAAAGGTGCGGTTAATGCCCTAGGTGCGCCGCAGCAAAACAATCCCTGTTTCGCAATGTTTCGGTTAACGGAGTCCGAAAACGAAGCGCGCCGCGGAAGCCTTTTCAGGCCGCCGCGGCGCAGGTTGGAATCTCAGTCGTTTCAGCTAGTTGGCGAGCCGCCGGAGGAACGAGGGGATCTCCAGATCCTCGCCCTGATGGGCCGCTTCCTCGGGCGCCGCAGCCTCGGCCGGAAGCGCGCCGCCACGGCTCGGCTGCGGGCGCGGCGCGGGCGCCGCGGCGGGCTGCGGCGCGTCGTAGCGCGGACGGCTGCCGAAGATGCTCAGGAACCCGCCGCGCGGGCGGCGCTCCTCATAGGCCGGCTCGGCGAACAGCGGCTCGTCCTGCGGCTCCGAGACCGCCGGGTCGACGATGCGAGCGACCGGCTGGATGACCGCCGGCTCGGGCGCCGGCGGGTGGGCGACCGGCGCCGGAGCGGCATAGAGGTCGGGCTGCTCTTCCTCCAACGCCGCCGAGGCCAGGGCGGGTTCGGCGGCCGGCGCGTACGCCGGGGCTTCCGCCGGGACGGCGCCGGTCTCGGACAGGCGAAGGGCCGGCGCGGTCATCGGCCGGCGCTCGAGCTTGGGCTCGATGGCGGCGATCGAGGCGCCGTCCATGCCGGTGGCGACCACGCTGACGCGGATCATGCCGTCCAGGGACGGATCGAAGGCCGCGCCGAAGATGATGTTGGCTTCCGGGTCGACCTGTTCGGAGATGGCGTTGGCCGCCTCGTCGACTTCCAGCAGGGTCATGTCGAGGCCGCCGGTGACGTTGACCAGCACGGCCTTGGCGCCCTTCAGGGACACCTCGTCGAGCAGCGGGTTCTGGATGGCGTTCTGGGCGGCCATCAGGGCGCGGTCGTCGCCGGTCGCCTCGCCGGTGCCCATCATCGCCTTGCCCATCTCGGTCATCACCGTGCGGACGTCGGCGAAGTCGAGGTTGATCAGGCCCGGCAGCACCATCAGGTCGGTGATCGAGCGCACGCCCGAGTGCAGCACCTGGTCGGCCATGCCGAAGGCTTCGGCGAAGGTGGTCCGCTCGTTGGCGACGCGGAACAGGTTCTGGTTGGGGATGACGATCAGGGTGTCGACGTAGCGCTGCAGCTCGGCGATGCCCGCGTCGGCCAGGCGCATGCGGTGGCGGCCCTCGAAGTGGAAGGGCTTGGTGACCACGCCCACCGTCAGGATGCCGCGCTCGCGGGCGCACTTGGCGATGATCGGGGCCGCCCCGGTGCCGGTGCCGCCGCCCATGCCGGCGGTGATGAACACCATGTGGGCGCCGTCGAGGTGCTCGCCGATCTCCGGGATGCTCTCCTCGGCCGCTTCCATGCCGATCTCGGGATGGGCCCCCGCGCCGAGCCCCTGGGTCGCCAGCACGCCGAGCTGCACGCGGCGCTCGGTCTTGGCGAACTGCAGTTGCTGGGCGTCGGTGTTGGCGACGACGAACTCGACGCCTTCTAGGCCCGCCTCGATCATGTTGTTGACCGCGTTGCCGCCGGCGCCGCCGACGCCGAAGACAACGATGCGCGGCTTCAGTTCTGTCGCGCGCGGCGCTGTAAGAGCGATAGTCATGGGACCCCTGCGTCCTTCTGAATTTGCGGCCCGGAGCGCAGCGGCGAACCCGCCCGCCGCACGCCTCGTAACTAAGCGTTAAGTACGCGCCGACACTCTTAATCGAGTGTTAACCGCATACCGTGAGTCGCGAGCCCGTCGAGCGGCGCCGTGGCGAAAAATCTCCTTGCGTCACAAGGCGTAAGCCGAATCAGGCTGCCCCTGCGGCGATCTGACTCGCCTGTGGAACCCGGGGATAGGTGGCTGAGCTCGCCCCGGGGGCGCGATGGACGCCGCCCCGGGGAAGGCGGCTGCGGCGCGCGTACGGCCTGAGCCGTCGATTTGCCGAGCCCCGACGCCCGCTGTAGCTTGAGCTTGGCGCGGGGGGAACGACTTGGCCGAATTCACCCTTACGACGCTGACGGGGCCGGCTCACGGCCTGGACATGGACGGGCTGCACATCGGCGGCCTCAACATCCTTTCGCCGGTCACTCAGACGTCGATCACCGATGCGCTCAACATCCCGATCCCGCCGGGGTCGCCCTTCGACCTGATCAGCGACGCCACCGTCTTCGGTACGGGCCTGGGCTATGACGCCTTCGCGCGGCTTCTAGTGGGAACCGTGCAGGGCCTGGCCTTGATCCACTACGATCCCGCCGGACGGGCGAGCATCAATATCACCGGCGTCCCCAATGTCTCCGCCGCCTCGCTGCAGGGCTGGATCAACACGGACGACATGACTTCGGCCTTCAAGGCGCTGCTCACCGGCGACGATGTCGGACACGGCTCCTCCGGCCCCGACGTGATGCGCGGCTATGACGGGAACGACACCCTGAGCGGCGCGGGCGGGGCCGATACGATCTACGGCGGCCTTGGCGACGACCTGATCTATGGGTCCGCCGCCTCGGGACCCGATGCGGCGGAAACCGCCTCGAACTACCTGCGCGGCGAGGAAGGCAACGACACCATCGTCGGCGGCCAGGGCTTCGACGACATCAACGGCAACCAGGGCGACGACGTCCTGCATGGCGGGGACGGCGACGACTGGGTTGTCGGCGGCAAGGACAACGACAGCCAGACGGGCGATGCGGGCAACGACATCGTCTGGGGCAACCTCGGCAACGACACCCTCGACGGCGGCCCTGGGAACGACCAGATCCGCGGCGGCCAGGGCGATGACTCGATCTCCGGCGGGGCGGGCGACGACTTCGTCTCCGGCGACCGGGGTAACGACACCGAAAGCGGCGGCCCGGGCGCCGACATCTTCCACGGCTCCCAGGACGCCGGGATCGACAAGGTGCTGGACTTCAACCAGGCCGAGGGCGACCGGGTGATGCTCGATCCGGGCACCAGCTACACCGTCAGCCAGGTGGACGCCGACACGGTTATCGACATGGGCGGCGCGAACCAGATGATCCTGGTGGGCGTCCAGCTTTCGACTCTGACGCCGGGCTGGATCTTCCTGGGCTGAGGCCGGGCTTAGAGGTTCTCGCGCAGCCAGGAGGCCGCCTTGGCCACCGGGTTGGCGCGGGGATCCAGGGGCTCGCGGCGCAGCTTGGCCGAGGCCAGCGCCTTGGCGCTGACCGCCTCGCGCGGGCCGAAAGCCGCGCGGTGCAGGATGCCGGCGGCGGCGGTGAAGGCCGGGCCGGAGGCGGCGTCGGCCAGATGCGGCACGCGGCGCGGGCGGCCCAGGCGAACCGGCCGGTCGAACACCCGCACCGCCACTTCGCGCACGCCGGCGAGCTGGCTCGCGCCGCCTGTCAGCACCAGGCCCGCGCCGGGCTCGATGGGGGCGCCCGAGGCCTTCAGCCGGTCGCGCAGCAGCTCCAGGGTCTCTTCCACGCGCGGCGCGATGATGCCCTTCAGGAGGCTGCGCGGGGCGACGACCGGGCCGGCGCCCGGGTCATCGCCGCGGGGCGGCGCCTCGATCATCTCGCGGTCCTCGTTGGCCGAGGCGATGGCCGAACCGTGCAGGGTCTTGATCCGCTCGGCGCCGGCGATGGAGGTGGAGAGCCCGCGGGCGATGTCCTGGGTCACGTGCTGGCCGCCCACCGGCACGGTCTCGACGTGGACGAGGCTGCCGGAGTTGAACACCGCCGCCGAGGTCGAGCCGCCGCCCATGTCGATGCAGACGCTGCCGAGGTCCATCTCGTCCTCCTCCAGCGCGGCCAGGGCCGAGACGAAGGGGGCGGCGACCACGCCGTCGAACTGCAGGTGGGCGCGCTCGACGCAGGCGCCCAGGGTCTGGAACACGGCTTCGGAAACCGAGACGACCAGCAGCTCGACGCCCAGCGTGCGGCCGAACATGGCGCGCGGGTCGCGCACCCCGCCCTGCCCGTCCACGCTCCAGGCGATCGGCAGGATGTGGGCGGCCCGGCGGCCCGGCAGCTTGATCTGGGCCAGCGCATGGCTGATGGCGCGCACCAGGTCGTTGTCGCTGATCGGCCGCGCGCCGATGGAGACCCGGCCGGCCACGCGGTTGGAGGTGAGCTGGCCGCCGGCGGTGGCGACGGTCACCCCCTGGACATTGACCCCGGCCACGTTCTCGGCCCGCTCGACCGCCTGGGCGATGGCCTCGGAGGCCTCGTCGAGGTTGACGATGGAGCCGCCGCGGACGCCGCGCGACTGGACGTAGCCGACGCCGGCTGTGGTCAGCGTCCGGTCGCCCTTGCGCACGCCCTCAGGCTTCATAATGAAACAGGCGACCTTGGCCGCGCCCAGGTCGACGGCGGCGACCACCGGCGGGCGCACGAGCGCGGCCTTCAGTCCCTCACGGCCGTCCTTTCGCCCTGCCGAGCGGGTCTCGGCGAACTTGCGCTCTTCGGTGGGGGCCTCGGCTCGGCTCGCCAGGTTCAACATCTACTGATTTTCCATCTGGGTTCAGAACCCCGCCCCGGTGGGCGAGCTGAAGGATTGCGACTGGAGCGCCGGCGCGGGGCGCGGGCGCACGGAGACGACATCGGGGTTGCGCAGGTCGATGCGGTCGAAGCCGAGTTCGAGGATGCGCGAGCGCTGGTCGAGACGCTCGAGCTGCATCAGGGCGCCGTCGACGCCGTCGGCCGGAAGCTGGATCAGCGAGCCGTCCTTCATGCGGATGTCCCAGCGGCGGTCGTCGACGCGGACCAGGGCGTCCATCTGGCCGATCAGGCGCGGGCGCTGGGCGATCACCGGCAGGATCTCCGGCGCGTGCTCGGCCGCGCCCTCGCCGACCACCAGGGGCAGGCTCGCGAAGCGGGCGGCGTCGGCCTCCTTGATCACTTGGCCGTGGTCGTCGATCACGGATTGATGCCCGGCGTGCTGCCAGACGGCGAGCTGACGGTGCTCGACCACGGCGATCACCAGGGTGTCGGGCAGCAGGCGCACGATGCGCGCCTCCTTCACCCAGCCGACCTGCTCGATGTTGTTGCGCAGGGTGGCGAGGTTGAGGCCGAGCAGCGGCTCGTTCTTGTAGACCCCTGCGGCCTTGACGATGTCGGCGGTGGCCATGGGCGAGGCGCCCTGCACCTCGATGGACTTCAGCCGGAAGCCCGCCGCCCCGAAGCGGCCGTCGACGCCGGCGCCGATGGCCGAAGCCAGGCGCTGCCCGCGATGGCCGGTGGCGAGGGTGACGCCCAGCGCCAGGGCCAGGACCGCGACGGCGCCTGTCAGCGCCAGCCGGGGCGAAAGTCCGCGATGCTCCGCGACCGGAACCCGGCGGGCCGAGGGCGCGGGCCGCGCCGCCTTCGGCGCCGTCTTGGGTGAGGGTCTCGCCTTAGCTCGCGATCCCCCCCGCACCGCCGCGGGCATACGCGTCCTCCGTGATCCAAAGCACCAGAGCGTCGAAATCCACGCCCTGCAGGGCCGCCTGCTCGGGGATGAGCGAAGTGGGCGTCATGCCGGGCTGGGTGTTGACCTCCAGCAGGACCAGAACGTCGTTAACATCGTCATAACGCAGGTCCGACCGGGTAACCCCCCGGCAACCCAGGGCCGCGTGCGCCATCTCACTCATTCTCAGCGCCTTTTCAAAGGCATGGGGCGGAATCTCGGCCGGCACGACGTGCGTCGATCCGCCCTCCGCGTACTTGGCCTCGTAGTCATAAAATCCTGTGCGCGGAATGATGTCGGTGACGGTCATGGCCTTGCCGTCCATCACGCCTACGGCCAGCTCGCGCCCGGCGATGTAGGTCTCGGTCATCACCGCCTCGCCGAAGGTCCAGGACGGGGCCACGATCTCCTGCGGCGGACGGTTGGCGCCGGCGAAGACCAGGAACACCCCGACCGAGGATCCTTCGGCGTTGGGCTTGACCACATAGGGCGGCGCCATGACGTGGTCCGCGGCCGCCTCGAAGCGGTTGAAGAGGCCGCCGCCCGGGACCGTCACCCCCGCCGCGGCGAGCACCGCCTTGGCCTTGGCCTTGTCCATGGCCAGGGCTGAGGCCAGGACGCCGGAGTGGCTGTAGGCCAGGCCCAGCGTCTCCAGCACCCCCTGCACGCAGCCGTCCTCGCCCCAGGCGCCGTGCAGGGCGTTGAAGCAGACGTCGGGCTTCAGCGCGGTCAGCACCTGGGCCAGATCGCGGCCGGCGTCGACCCGGCTGACCCTGGCCCCCAGCCGCTCCAGGGCGTCGGCGCACTCGCGCCCGGACACCAGGCTGACCTCGCGCTCCGCCGAGAGCCCGCCCAGCAGGACGGCGACGTGCCTGCCTGAGAGTGGACGGCCGGAAAGGGGTGCGGTCATGGGGGGACTCTAGGTGGCTTATGAGGTTGTCACGCGGGGTGGCTTAGCGCGAACGCGGGGTCAAGGCGGCAGTTCGCTCCTCCACCGCGAAGCGGGGGAGGTGGATCGGCGCGGAACGCGACGAGACGGAGGGGGCGCGCAGGGCGGCCTGCCCAGAGCCTGGGCCTTGCGCCCCTTCCGTCAGCTTTGCTGACACCTCCCCCGTCGTCTTCGCGACGGGGGAGGAGCCGGCTGTCGCTGGCGGTTCCTTGGCAGCAGGCCGGGTGGTCTGGCTCGGCAAGTCGGTGGCCTTCCTGGAAGAGGCGCTCACCTCCGAAGTCGGCGGCGGGGTCGCCCAGGACCGCTCAGGCCTTCGGCGGCCGACCGATCCGTTTGATCTCCCACTCGAGGTCGACGCCCAGCCTGGCCTTGACGTCCGCGCGCACCGTCTCGCCCAGTCCCTCAAGGTCGGCGGCGGTCGCCTCGCCGGTGTTGATCAGGAAGTTGGCGTGCAGCGGCGAGAACATGGCGCCGCCATAGGGTTTGCCTCGCCAGCCCGCCGCGTCGACCAGCTTCCAGGAGGAATGGCCTGGCGGGTTCTTGAAGGTCGAGCCCCCGGTCTTCTCGCGGATCGGCTGGGTGGTCTCGCGGCGCGCAGTGATCTCGTCCATGCGCGCGGCGATGGCGGCGGGGTCGTCGGGCCTGCCCTCGAACAGCCCGCCCAGGAAGACCAGCGGCTCGGCGGCGGCGCGGGCGGACTTGCGGTAGCTGTAGCCCAGCTCGGCGTTGGACAGCGTCAGCGGCGCGCCGTCGCGGGCCAGCGCATAGGCCTCGACCAGCACGTCCTTGGTCTCCGCGCCGTAGCAGCCGGCGTTCATCACCAGGGCGCCGCCGATCGAGCCCGGCACGCCGCGATAGAACTCCAGGCCCGCGATGCCGGCCCTGGCGGCCTCGCGCGCCAGCGTCGCGTCCAGGGCCGCCGCGCCGGCGAAGATGCGCGAGCCGCTTCCCCCTTTGTCGACTTGGGCCTCGACGGCGGCGAAGGCCTTGCCCAGGCGGATCACCACGCCCTCGACGCCGCCGTCGCGCACCAGGGTGTTGGACCCGACGCCGAGCACGGTCACCGGCGCCTGGGCGTCGAGGCCCCTGAGGAAGCCGGCCAGGTCGTCCGGGTCCTGCGGCAGGAACAGCACGTCTGCGGGGCCGCCGACGCGGAACCAGGTGAAGGGGCCGAGCGGCTCGTCCAGCAAGAGCCTGCCGCGAACCTCCGGCAAATGGTCCTTCCAGGTCATTCCCCGCACCCTTTCAAGTTGGGGCCAGGGCGGTGAGCTGGTCCGGCAGGGCGTAGGCCCAGGCGGTGATGTCGCCGGCGCCCAGCAGCACCACCAGGTCGCCGGCCCGGGCCTCCTCGTGCACGAGCCGCGGCAGGTCGGCCGGACCGCCGAGGGGCAGCACCCGGCGGTGGCCGTAGCGCCGCAGCCCTTCCACCAGCGCGTCGCGGTCGATCCCCGGCAGGGGCGCCTCGCCCGCCGCATAGACATCGGCCACGATCACCACGTCGGCGTCGTTGAAGCAGCTACAGAACTCGTCGAACAGGTCGGCCAGGCGCGAGTAGCGGTGCGGCTGGACCACCGCGATCACCCGCCCTTCGGTCACCGCCCGCGCGGCCTTCAGCACCGAGGAAATCTCCACGGGGTGGTGGCCGTAGTCGTCGATGATCCGCACGCCGCCGGTCACCCCGGTGGTGGTGAACCGCCGCCGCACCCCGCCGAAGCCCGCCAGGCCCTTGCGGATGTCCGCCGCGCTAACCCCCAGTTCCCGGGCGACCGCGACGGCGGCCAGGGCGTTCATGGCGTTGTGGTGCCCCGCCATGGGCAAGTGAAGGTCGTCATAGCGGATGATCTCGCCCCCGCCGCGCTCGGAGCGGGGCGGATGGATCACCACGTCGAAGCGGCAGCCGTCGGGGCCCATGCTGAGGTTCTCGGCGCGGACCTCGGCCTGGGGATTGACGCCGTAGGTCACCAGCCGCCGGTTCTCGACCCGGGCCGACATCGCCTGGACCTCCGGGTGGTCGGTGCAGACGGCCGCGAAGCCGTAGAAGGGAATGTTCTCCACGAAGTCGCGGAAGGCCTTCTTCACGGCCTCGAACTCGCCGTAGTGGTCGAGGTGCTCCGGGTCGATGTTGGTGACGATGGCCACGGTGGACCTGAGCTTCAGGAAGGTGCCGTCGCTCTCGTCGGCCTCGACCACGATCCACTCGCCGGCGCCGACCTTGGCGTTGGTGCCGTAGGCGTTGATGATCCCGCCGTTGACCACGGTGGGGTCCAGGCCGCCGGCGTCCAGCAGGCAGGCGACCATGGACGTGGTGGTGGTCTTGCCGTGCGTGCCGCCCACGGCCACCGAGAACTGCAACCTCATCAGCTCGGCCAGCATCTCGGCGCGGCGCACCAGGGGCAGGCGCCGTTCGCGCGCGGCGGCCATCTCCGCATTGTCCGGCTTGACCGCCGTGGAATAGACGATGGCCGAGGCGCCCTCCACGTGGCTCGCGTCATGGCCGATGAACACCTTGGCCCCCAGCTTCTCCAGCCGCTCGGTGTTGGCGCTCGCCTTGGCGTCGGACCCCTGCACGGCATAGCCGATGCGCAGCATGATCTCGGCGATGCCGCTCATGCCGATGCCGCCGATGCCGATAAAGTGAACGGGGCCGATATCGAAGGGCACGGGGCGGCGGGTCATGGGCAGGTGCTAGCGCAATCGCGCTGGACGCGAAACTCCCGCCTGCGGCGCCCTCCGCCGGCCGCGGCCGCATCGCCTGCCCGCTATTGTGGCTGCGCATGCCCCGTCCAGGCGAAGAATTCGCCTCTCAGGGTTACTTGATTGACAAATCGTTACAGGCGAGTGGAGTTATCGGCGGTGGTGGGCGGCAAGCCTTTGAATCGTTGGCGCGATCCTTAGCCGTCGCCTGCAAAAATCGGCCATCTTGGCCGACGGGGGTGGTTCGCCACCGGCCGGGGTGAGCGGGGGAAAACGTCATGGCTAGGCATTCCGGATCGATGAAGCGCCGTCTGCTGGGCGGGTTGGCGGGGGCTGTCGCCCTGGCCGCGGCGTCGCAGGGCCACGCCCTGACGATCGTCGGCACCTTCGACAGCACGGTCACCGGCGCGGCCAACGCCGCCCAGATCGAGGCCGCCATCAATTCGGCGATGCAGTTCTACGACAACACCTTCACCAACCCGGTGACGGTCGCCATCAAGTTCAAGCTCGGCGGCGGCCTGGGCGGCAGCACCACCAGCCTCTATGGCGACACTTACGCAAACTACACGGGCGCGCTGGCCCTCGACGCATTGGCCAACCCCCAGAACACCGTCCTGCAGACGGCGGTCGCCAACCTGCCGTTTGGCAATGTGAAGCCCGACATCGCGGCGACGAGCGCGGATTTCAGGGCTCTAGGCTACAGCGGCGCGCCCGGCGCGGTCGACGGCACCTTCGACGGCGTCATCACGCTCAACGCCAGCATCATGAACTTCACCGACACGGTGGATCCGAGCCTCTATCCCGCCAATCCGGTGATCCAGCACGAGATCGACGAGGTGCTCGGCGTCGGCGGCCCGGGCAGCCTGGTCAACCAGCCCTTCGGTCCGCTCTACATGGGGGCAGAGGATCTCTATCGCTATTCGGGCGCCCACACCGCGAGCTTCACCACCGACCCGAACGCGACGTCCTATTTCTCCTACGACGGGGGCGTCACCAACATTCGCGGCTTCAACCAGGGCCCGAACGGCGACTACGCCGACTGGGTCACGAACTGCGGCGGTCCCCAGTTCGTGCAGGACTGGCAGGGGTGCCCGGGCAAGCCGCAGATCGGCCTCGACCTGACCTCGCCTGAGGTGCTCGCCCTGCAGGCGATCGGCTACAACATCGGGGTTCCGGAACCCTCCGCCTGGGCGCTGATGATCACCGGCCTCGGCCTGATGGGCGCGGCCTTGCGCCGGCGCCGGGCCCTGGTCGCCGTCTAGATCCCGGCGGTCTCTTCGACCACGTCGGCCAGGCGCTCCGCGGCGTCGGGGATCGCCACGCTGCGGGCGGCCGCGGCCATGCGCGCCAGCCGCGCCGGGTTGCTGAGCAGCTTCTCCAGCGCGCCGGACAGGCTCTCGACGGTGAGTTGGCTTTCGCGGGCCACCTCGGCGCCGCCCACGTCGGCCAACAGCTTGGCGTTCTGGCCCTGGTCGTCGTCCAGCGCGACGGCCAGCGGCACCAGGATCGAAGGCTTCCCGGCGACCGCGAACTCGCAGACGCTGCCCGCGCCCGAGCGGCCGATCACCAGGTGCGCTGCGCCCAGCCGCCCGGCGAGGTCGCGGAAGAAGGGGGCGATCTCGGCGTCGACTACGGCGTTGCGGTAGGTGCGGCGCGCCGCCTCCATGGATTCCGGGCGGGTCTGCTGCTGGACCACCAACCGCTGGCGCAGGCCGTCCGGCAGGGCGGCGATCGCCTCAGGCACCAGTTCCGACAGCAGCCGCGCGCCCTGGCTGCCGCCGGTGACCAGGATACGGATCGGGCCGTCCGCGACGGGCGGCGTATAGGGCAGGTCGGCCAGGGCCCGGATCGCCGGACGCACGGGATTGCCCACCACGGTCGCTTTCTCCGCCACCTGGGGCGGCGCCTTCAGCAGGGTCGGGAAAGCACAGGCGACGCGGGTCACGCGGGCAGCCAGCATGCGGTTGGCCCGGCCCATCACCGCGTTCTGCTCATGGATCACCGTGCGGCGCCTGTCGAAGATCGCGCCCACCAGGGCCGGGGCCGACGGGTAGCCGCCGAAACCCACCACGATCCGCGGGCCGATCTCGCGGTAGAGGGCGCGCGCCTGGCTCGCCCCGCGCAGCACCGCCAGGCCCGCAGTCGCCACGCTGAGCGGATTGCCGCGCCGGTAGGTGGCCGCCGACAGGCCGATGCGGCGCTCGGCCGGGAAGTCCTGCGACAGGCCCGCCACCCGCTCGTCCGCCGCCAGCACGATCGACCAGCCGCGCGCGATCAGCGCCTCGGCCAGCGCCTGGGCGGGGAACAGATGCCCGCCGGTGCCCCCGGCGGCGAGAACCGCGATTTTGCGCATGATCGCTTGCGCTTAGGCGAACGAGCCGGCCTTGGCGAGGCCTTCCCCGACCGCATAGGCGCCGGGCCTGCGCCGGGTCAGCGCCAGAGCCAGGCCCAGCGTCAGCCCCATGGCGAGCATCGAGGAGCCGCCGTAGCTGATGAACGGCAGGGTCATGCCCTTGGTCGGGATCATGTCGAGGTTGACCGCGACGTTGATGATCGCCTGCAAGCCCACCAGCACGAAGAGGCCGGCGGCGGCCACCTGTTCGAAGGGGTCGCTGAGCTTCATCGCCCGGTAGAGGCCCCGCACCACGATGATCGTGAAGAGCGTCACCACCAGCACCAGGAACACCAGGCCGAACTCCTCGGCCCCGACGGACAGGGCGAAGTCGGTGTGGGCGTCGGGGATCGAGCGCTTCAGCACGCCCTCGCCGGGGCCGCGGCCGAACAGGCCGCCGGCCGCCTGGGCGACGCGCGCGGCGTCCACCTGGTGGGTGTCGGCCTTGTCGGGCTGCAGGAACTTGTCCACGCGGGACGCCACGTGCGGCAGCAGGAAATAGGTCGAGCCGAGCCCCGCCACGGCGACGACGCCCAGTCCCATCACCCAGGACAATGGCACCCCGGCCATCCAGAAGACGGCCCCGAAGGTCGCAGTGATCAGCACCGTCTGGCCCACGTCCGGCTGCATCAGCAGCAGCGCGACCGGGATCAGGTAGAGGCCGAAGGCGATGGAGACGCCGGGCACGCCCTGCCCCTTCTGGCCTTCCGAGAACATCCAGGCGACCAGGACGATCAGGGCCGGCTTCATGAATTCCGAGGGCTGCAGGGAGAAGCCGCCGAGCTCCACCCAGCGCGTCGCGCCCTTGGCGTTGTGACCCAGGAACGGCAAGGCGACCATGATCGCGATGGCGATCAGCCAGATGAAGAAGGCGCTCCGCTTGACCGTGCGGACGTCGAACATCGATGTGACCACCAGGATCACCGCGGCGGCGGCGGCGAAGACGCACTGGCGCACCGCGAAGTGGAACGGATCGCCGATGTTCATGCGCGCCGCGGCGGCCGGGCTGGCGGCGAAGGCGATGACCACGCCCACGGCGATCAGCAGCGCCACCACGCCCAGCATCCAGCGGTCCACCGTCCACCACCAGACGCCGATGGCGCTGCGGTCGGAGCGGGCGAAGGCGTGGGTCGCCTGAGGCGTCGCGGCGGTCATGCAGAGGGCGACGCTAGCTTGAGTCGGAACGCCGTCACGCGGCGCCTTTCGCCGCATGGGCGAGGCGCTGGACGGCGGACCGGAAGGCTTCGCCACGTTCTTCGAAGTCGGCGTACTGGTCGAAGGAGGCGCAGGCGGGCGACAGCAGCACCACCGCGTCCTGGCCGCCGGCCGCGGCGTCGGCGTAGGCCTGGGCCACCGCCACGTCCAGGGTCCCGCACTCGACGGCCGGGGCCTTGCCCTTGAGCGTCTTGGCGAAGGCGGGCGCCGCCTCGCCGATCAGATAGGCCTTGGCGACGCGCGGGAAGAGGTCTTCCAGCGCCTCGATCCCGTCGGTCTTCGCCCGCCCGCCGGCGATCCAGTAGGACCTGGGATAGCTGGACAGCGCCTGGCGCGCGGCGTCGGCGTTGGTGGCCTTCGAGTCGTTGACGAAGCGCACGCGGCCGAGCGTCGCCACCGTCTCCATGCGGTGCGCCAGGCCCGGGAAGGTCAGCAGGTGCTCGGCCGCCTCGTCGGGCGCGATGCCCAGGCCCTTGGCGGCGGCGTAGGCGGCCGCGGCGTTCTGCCAGTTGTGCCGGCCGGGCAGCGAACGGGCGCGGTTGAGGTCGGCCACTTCCTGGGCCCGCTCGCCGGTGGCGTCATAGAGCAGGCCGTTCAGCACATAGACGCCCCGGCCCATGGCCTTGTTGGCCGAAATCGGCACGATGGTGCGGCGGTTGGCGGCGGTGATCTCGGTGCAGATCTGCTGGCCCCAGGGATCGTCGACGCCGATCACGGCGGTGTCGCCCTTGCCCTGGTTGGCGAGGATGCGCCGCTTGGCGGCGACGTAGCCCTCCATCGAGCCGTGCCGCTCCAGGTGGTCCGGCGAGAGGTTCAGGATCACCGTGACGTCGGCGTGCAGGCTGGAGGTCAGGTCGAGCTGATAGGAGCTCATCTCCAGCACGTAGACGGCCCCGCCGTGCATATCCTCGAGGTCCAGGACGCCGATCCCGATGTTGCCGCCGATGCGCACGTCGCGGCCGGCCTGGGCGCAGACGTGGCCGATCAGGGCGGTGGTGGTCGACTTGCCGTTGGTGCCGGTGATGGCGACGATCTTCGGCTTCCTGTGCTCCGGCGCGGCGTTCACGGTGCGCGCGAAGAGTTCGATGTCGCCGACGATCTCGACGCCGGCGGCGTGGGCCTTCTCAACCGTCCAGTGCGGCGCCGGATGGGTCAGCGGCACGCCGGGCGAAAGCATCAGGGCGGCGAACCGGCTCCAGTCGGCGGCGGCCAGGTCGACCAGCGGCAGGCCCTCGGCCTCGGCGGCCGCGCGGCGCTCGGCGTTCTCGTCCCACAGCGCCACCTCGGCGCCGCCGGCGATCAGGGCGCGCGCCGCCGCGAGGCCCGTGCGGGCCAGGCCGAACACGGCGACCGTCTTCCCCTCGAAGCCGCGGACCGGGATCATGGCTGGCGCTGTCCCTCCCTACCGCAGCTTGAGCGTGGCCAGCCCCAGGAGGGCCAGCATGATCGAGACGATCCAGAAGCGGATCACGACGGTCGATTCCGACCAACCGAGCTTCTCGAAGTGATGGTGGATCGGAGCCATCAGGAAGATCCGCCGGCCGGTCCGCTTGAACCAGGCCACCTGGATGACCACCGACAGCGTCTCGGCCACGAACAGGCCGCCGATGACGCCCAGCACGATCTCCTGGCGGGTCGCGACGGCCACCGCCCCGATGCCGCCGCCCAGGGCCAGCGCGCCGGTGTCGCCCATGAAGATCCGGGCCGGCGGGGCGTTGTACCAGAGGAACCCCAGGCCGGCGCCGATCATCGCCCCGCAGTAGATGGCGATCTCGCCGACCCCGGGCACGAAGTGGAGCTGCAGGTAGTTGGCGAAGACGAAGTTGCCGACCAGGTAGGCGATCAGGCCGTAGGCCGCCGCCGCGATCATCGCCGGCACCGTGGCCAGGCCGTCGAGGCCGTCGGTGAAGTTCACGGCATTGGCGCCGCCGACGATCACGAAGGCCCCGAACAGCAGGTAGAACCAGGAGAGGTTCAGCACCGCGCCCTTGAAGACCGGGAAGGTCACCGAGGTCAGCAGCGACGGGTCTTCCGGCGGCTTGGCGGCGAAGAGGATGATCAGGCTGATCGCCGCCATGGCGATCAGCGCCTCGAGCAGCAGGCGCGTCTTGCCGGAGATGCCGTCGGTGGTCTGTTTGGTGACCTTGGAATAGTCGTCAAGGAAGCCCAGAAGGCCGTAGCCGGCGGTGACCAGCAGCACGGCCCAGATGTAGACGTTGGAAAGGTCCGCCCACAGCAGCGTGCCGATGATCAGCCCGGCCAGGATCATCACCCCGCCCATGGTCGGGGTGCCGGCCTTCTCGGTGATGTGGCGCTGGATACCCTCGGCGCGGATCGGCTGGCCCTTGCCCTGCTTGGCCTGCATCCAGCGGATGAAGCGCGAGCCCATGGCGACCACGATGATCTGGGCCGTGAAGATCGACATGGCGGTGCGGAAGGTCAGGTACCTGACGAGGTTCAGGATCGAGACGTGGCCGTGGCCGCCGTTGGAGAAGTGCTCGTAGAGCCAATAGAACATCAGCCGGCCTCCCCTGGCCGGACGTCGAGGCGCGCCAAGGCCTGGGCGATCAGCCCGGCCTTCGACCCGTTCGAGCCCTTCACCATCACCACATCGCCAGGCTCTGCGGCCCGGGCGACTTCAGCGGCCAGGTCGGCCGCCTTCTCGGCGTAGCCGCCGCGCCGAGTCGGCGGAAGGGCGTCCCAGAGGGATTTCATCAGGGGGCCAGCGGCAAACACCAGGTCGACCTTGGCGTCGGCCAGGGGCTCGGCCAGGGCCGCATGATAGCCCGGCGCTTCCGCGCCCAATTCCAGCATGTCGGTCAGCGCCACGACCTTGCGGCCCGACGTCTTGCGGGCGCCGAGGGTGGCGATCGCCGAGGCCATGGAGATCGGGTTGGCGTTGTAGCTCTCGTCGATCAGGGTGAAGGCGCCGCCGGCCAGGCGCACCGCCGTCTCGGCGCCGCGGCCCGCCAGCGGCTCGAACGAGCCGAGCGCGGCCAGGCTGTCGCCCAGGTCGACGTCCAGCGCTTCCAGCATCAGCAGCACGGCCATGGAATTGAGGCCCCAGTGCATGCCGGTCTGCAGGATCGGGAAATCCAGGCCCTTGCCGTGGAAACGCGCCTGCACCACCGCGTGACTACCCGCGCCCTGGAAGTCGATCAGCCGCGCATCGCAGCCGCCGGCCCGGCCGAAGGTGCGCACCCGCGCGCCCGCCGCCTCGGCCTCGGCCCTGAGCAGATCGAACCAGCGGTCGTCGGCGTTGAGCACCGCGACGCCGCCCTTCTGCAGGCCCTCGAAGACCTCGGCCTTGGCCCGGGCCACGCCGGCCTCGCCGTCGGGGAAGTTCTCGGTGTGCACCGGCCCTACGGTGGTGACCACCGCGGCGTGCGGGCGGACCATGCGGGTCAGCGGGCGGATCTCCTCAGCGTGGTTCATGCCGATCTCGAACACCGCGCGCTCGGTGTCGCGGGGCATGCGCGCCAGGGTCAGCGGCACGCCGATGTGGTTGTTGTAGGACTTCACCGACGAGTGCGCCCGGCCGGCCAGGGTCAGGCCCGCCATGATCGCCTGGGTGACGCTGGTCTTGCCCACAGAGCCGGTCACGGCCCCGCGCCTGGCCGCGGGCGTGCGCTCGCGAGCCGCTTCCCCCAGACGCTCCAATCCCTTCAGCGTGTCGTCGACCATCACCGCCGATCCCAGCACCGGCCGGGACGCCAGCGCGCCGGCCGCGCCCTTGTCCCTAGCTTGATCTACGAACTCATGGCCGTCACGGACGCCGCCCAGGGCCACGAACAGGTCGCCGGGCTCCAGGGTGCGGGTGTCGATGGAGACGCCGGTGGCGACGAAGGCCTCGCCGCTGAGCTTGCCGCCCGTGGCCGCCTCGATCTCCGCCGAGGTCCAGAGCGGCTCAGCCATCGAGGGCGTCTCCCCCCAAAGCCTGGGCGGTTTCGGCCACGTCGTCGAAGGGATGGACTACGTCGCCCACGGTCTGCCCCTGCTCGTGTCCCTTGCCGGCGACCACCAGGATGTCGCCCTCGGATAGCAACCCGGCAGCGGCCCGGATCGCCTCACGCCGATCGCCGATTTCCTTCGCGCCTCTCGCCCCGGTCAGGATCTCGGCGCGGATGGCGGCGGGATTCTCGCTGCGCGGATTGTCGTCGGTGACGATGGCCAGGTCGGCCAGCTCGGCGGCGATGCGGCCCATCAGCGGGCGCTTGGTGCGGTCGCGGTCGCCCCCGGCGCCGAACACCACGATCAGCTTGCCCCGCACGTGGGGGCGCAGGGCCTTCAGCACCGTCTCCAGCCCGTCCGGCGTGTGGGCGTAGTCCACATAGGCCTCGCCGCCGCGCGGCCCCTGGCCGACCCGCTGCAGGCGGCCGGGCGCGCCTTCGATGTTCTCAAGGCCGGCCAGCGCCTGCTCGATCGTAAGGCCCGCGGCGATGCACAGGCCCGCGGCCACCAGGGCGTTGGAGGCCTGGAAGGCGCCCGCCAACGGCAGGCGCAGGTCATAGGTCCTGCCGCCATAGGCGATCTTCAGCGCCTGGCCGTCCGCCAGCAGGGCGCGCCCGATCAGCTTCAGGCCCTGGCCGGCTTCGCCGACGCTCATCAGGGTCTGGCCAGCGCTGACCGCTGTCGCGGCGAAGGCCGGATAGGCGTCGCTGTCGGCGTTCAGCACCGCGGTCTTGCCGCGGCTCAGCAGGGTCTCGAACAGGCGCAGCTTGGCGGCGCGATAGACCCCCATGGTGCCGTGGTAGTCCAGATGGTCCTGGGTGAGATTCAGGAAGCCGGCGGCGCTCAGCTTCACACCGTCCAGGCGGCGTTGATCGATGCCATGCGACGAGGCTTCCAGCGCCAGGTGCGTGACGCCCATCTGGGCGACGCGGGCCAGGAGTTCGGCGACGTCGGAGGCGTCCGGCGTGGTGAGGCCCGGCGGAGTGACCTGCTGGTCAGGGGAGCCGGGGGCGCTGACCCGCACGCCCAGGGTGCCCATGCTGGCGGCCTTGAAGCCGGCGTGAGCGAACATCTGGCGGCAGAAGCCCGCCACCGAGGTCTTGCCGTTGGTGCCGGTGACCGCCACGCAGGTGGCCGGCTGCTGGCCCCAGAAGGCGGCGGCGGCCAGCGCATAGACGCGGCGGGGGTCCGACGCGATCACGGTCGGCGCCGGCAGGCCCTCGATCTCGCGGCCGGCCAGGACCGCCACGGCGCCCTGCTCCACCGCGCGCGGGGCGAAGCTGCGGCCGTCGACCTTGGCGCCCGGCAGGGCCGCGAACAGCCAGCCGGGCTTCACCTTGCGGCTGTCGGCGGTGACGCCCTCGATCTGCGGATCGAAGGAGAGGTCGCGTTTGACGAGGTCGGAGAGGCGCATGCGCGTCAATGCTCCTCTGCCGCGGAGGCGTTGGGATCGGCCGGGGTGAAGGGATTGGTCTCGGCTCGCTTCTGGACGCCCAGGAACGGCGCGATCCGCTCGATGATGCGGCCGGCGGCAGGCGCCGCAGCGATGCCGCCGGTGGGGTCGGCCCCCGTCTTGTCACGCTGCGGCTCGTCGAGAAGGACCAGCACGAAATAGCGCGGCGCGTTCAGCGCTCCGTCGGTGGGGAAGACCGCGGCGAAGGACGAGACCTGCTTGGTGGTGGAATAGCGCCGCGCCGCGGCGTCCCACTTGTCGCCGGTGCCGGTTTTCCCACCGACATTCAGGCCCGGAATGTTGGCCGACTTCCCGGAGCCGCAGGTGCAGGAGACGTTCGAGCGCATGATCTGCAGCAGCGTCAGCGCGGTGCTTTCCTGAATCATCCGCGGACCGTGCACCACGGTTCCCGCCGGCAACTTCCTGATGGTCAGCGGCAGCAGCTCGCCACCGTTCATCAGGCCCGAATAGGCGCGCGCCACCGCCAGCGGGGTGACGTTGATCCCGTGGCCGAAGGAGGTCGAGGCGATGGCGTCGTCGTTCCACACCCTGGGGGTCAGCGGCCGGGCGCTTTCGATCAGTTCTGTCTTGGCCGTCTGGGTCAGGCCGAAGCGGTCGAAGTAGGCGTGCAGCCGCTCGGGCCCGATCGCCTCGCCCAGCCGCGCGGTGCCGATGTTTGAGGAATGCTGGAACACCTCCACCAGTGTGAGCACGGCGTGGGTCGCGTGATAGTCGTGGATCGTCCGGTAGCCGAGCTGGAACGGGTGGGTGGCGTCGAAGGTCGATGACGGCGTGGCGACCCCGGTGTCGAGGCCGGTGGCGACGGTGAAGCCCTTGAAGGTCGAGCCCATCTCATAGATCGCGCCCGCCGCGCGGTTGAGGCGTGCGTCGAGGCTGGCGGCGCCCGGCTTGTTGGGGTCGAAGGTGGGATAGCTGGCGAGGCCCAGGATCTCGCCGGTGTGGACGTTGATCACCACGCCAGCCGCGCCCTTGGGGTGGAACTGGGCGGTGGCCTTGTAGAGCTCGTCCTCCAGCGCGGCCTGGATACGCAGATCGATGGAGAGGGGCACCGCGCCGTGGCTGGCCGCGGCCGTGCGGATGTCGTCGTTCAGCGCGGCCTCGGCGCCGGCCAGGCCCTCGCCGCCCGTGTCTGCGAAACCCACCAGATGGGCGGCGGTGTAGCCCAGCGGATAGACCCGCTTCTCCTCGGGCTCGAAGCTGACGCCGGGCAGGCCCATGTCGTGGATCTGGGCGCGGACCTCCGGCGTCAGGCCGCCGATCACGAAGGTGCGGCGGCCGGCGCGCAGCGCCCGCTCGAGCCGCTCGGGCGTCAGGTCCGGCAGGTTGGCGGTGAGCGCCCGGCGGGTCTCGCCGGTGTCCCAGATCTCGCGCGGGTCGATGTAGAGGCCGTAGTGCAGCAGGTCCGCGGCCAGCATCTGGCCGTTGCGGTCCACCAGGTCGGCGCGCGCCGCGCCCTGCGGCGGGGCGTAGGTGTCGGTGTCCCCGGCCCGGGAGAACAGGGCCGCGTGGGTGGCGCCGAGCGCCAGGATCAGGAAGCCCGCGCTGAACAGGGCGAGCACGAAGAAGATGCGGATGCGGGTGTCGTCCTCCGCCCGGCCGGAAGCGCGCGCCCGCTCGAAGGCGTGCTCCAGCCGCCAGACCAGGCCCGAGACGCGCCGGGAGAACCAGGAGGGTCCGAAGGAGATCTGGCCCAGGCTCATCGCGGCGTGACCTCGGCGACCTGGGTCGGCGCGGCCAGCGGCGCGGCGGGCTGCGACGGGGCGATGGCCAGCGGGTCGGGCGTGGCCTCCACCGCCTTGGCGGGCAAGGCCAAGGGCTTGCGGGCCAGTTCGGGAAGCTGGTTGAAATCGGCGACGCGCTTCTCGCTGACCGGCGCGAGGCCCAGATAGGTCTCTGACAGGCGCTCGATGCGCGCCGGCTGCTCCAGGTGGCTGACCTCGGCCTGCAGCAGGCGGATGCGGGCCTTCTCGGCGACGATCTGCCGCTCGACCGCGGCGATCTTGGCGCGCTCGCCCCCGGCCACGGTCTTGGCCAGATAGACGCCCAGGATCAGCATCACCAGCAGGCCCAGCGCCACCAGGTCCACCAGCCGGAACCCGCGCACCCGGCGATTGAGCCAATTCATGCCGCCGCCCTCCACACCGGCGCGTCCGTGCGCACCGCCGCCCGCAGTTTCGCGGATCGGGCCCGGGGGTTCGCCGCCAGCTCGGCCTCCGACGGCCCTTGCGCGCCGTTGAACAGCAGCCGGAAGCTCGGCGCCGCGGCGGCATGAGCCGGCGGCGCATGGCGCGATCCACCCGGGGTCTTGCCCGCCCGCACCGCCATGAAGGTCTTCACGATTCTGTCCTCGAGCGAATGGAACGTGACGACGCAGAGCCGCCCGTCCGTCTTCAGCGCCCGCTCGGCCGCCGCCAGGCCCGCCTCCAGCTCCGCCAGCTCCTCGTTGACGGCGATGCGGATCGCCTGGAACGAGCGCGTGGCCGGATGCACCTTGGCGCCCCTGCGGCCGCCCAGGGTCTTCTCGATGAACTCCGCCAGTTCGAGGGTGCGACTGAAGGGCTGCTCCTCGCGCCGCCGGGCGATGGCGCGCGCGATGCGGCGGCTCTCGCGCTCCTCGCCGTAGACATAGAGGATGCGGGCGATCTCGGCGGGCTCGGCCTCGTTGACCAGATCGGCGGCGGTGGGACCGTCGGCGGCCATGCGCATGTCCAGCGGCCCGTCGCGCATGAACGAAAAGCCGCGCTCGGCCTCGTCGAGCTGCATGGACGAGACGCCGATGTCCAGCACCACGCCGTCCACCGCGCCTTCGCCCGTCTCGGCGTCGAGCTCGGAGAAACGGCCCTCGACCAGGCGGAAGCGGTCGGCGGGCAGGCCCTCGGCGAAGCGCCGGGCGCTGGGGTCGCGGTCGAAGGCGATGATCGAGGGGCCGCGCGCCAGCAGGGCGCGACTGTAGCCGCCGGCGCCGAAGGTCCCGTCCACCAGGGTCTTGCCCGCCGCGGGCTGCATCGCGTCCACGACCTCGTTCAGCAGGACGGGAATGTGCGGTGCGGTCATAGGGCCGCACTCAGCTTCGCAGCGCGCTGCTGGGCGCGCATCGTGGCGAGGCCCTCGCGGGCCACGTCCCGCTGGGCGGCGCGGTGGGCCTGGAACGCCTCGCGGCTCCAGATCTGGAAACGATCGCCGAGGCCCACGACCACCACCCAGTCGGTCAGGCCGAACTGGTCGCAGAGCACCTCCGGCAGGGTGATGCGCCCCGCGGTGTCATAGGAGAGCTGGGCCATGCCGCCCAGCACCGAGACCTCCAGCGCGCTGCGGATCGGGTCGCCGAACTCCAGCTCCTCGATCACGCCCACGTAGCGGTCGAACAGGGGCTTGCCGCCGCCTTCGATGCAGTCGGCCTCGATGGAGGGGAAGCAGAAGACGCCGTCGAACGGCCCCGCGGTCTGGGCGCGGAAATCCTGCGGCACGACGATGCGCCGCTTTCCATCCAGTTGTTTCTCGAAGGTCGAGAGAAACACCGCCACGCCCCAACACTAAGCGGCCCCACCAGCCGCCCTCTGCCTCGCTCACCCGGCCGCCGCCCCAACTGCGCGGTTTGGTTAGCGAAGTACGAATGGGGTATCATGGGATGAATTGGGAGTAAATGACTCCAATTGACTATTTGCTAGAGAAACCAAGGCTTCACAGCCAAGTATGGTTAATCCGATATTGTTATCCACAGAACATACCGCGAACTTTCGCCACAACCGTTAACGAACTGGGCTGTAGGCCTGTGGACGGAGTCATTCCGTCCCAATTCGAACGGCGCGCCGGCGCCTATGCAAACCACCAGGAACACCAAGGCGGCCCGGGACGCTGCGACGCCAGGGACTCGGCCACGACCTCTTGGCGCTCTTGGTGCTCTTGGTGGTTGAAAGACGCGCCTGCGGCGCAAGATGGACCAGACGGCCTGTAAGCCGGGTTCTGTGCCGCCCCGGGCCGAAGCCCGGGACGCGACGATCATTCCTCTGGACCGCCCCTTGCGGGACGGTTCTCGCGACCTACCCGGACCGCCCAGGCCTACGACAGCCCTGCCCTCCTTGCGGAGGGCGCACGGTCCCTATTCGGTCTTGCTCCTGGCGGGGCTTGCCATGCCGTCCCTGTCACCAGGCACGCGGTGGGCTCTTACCCCACCCTTTCACCCTTACCCCTCGAATGAAGGGCGGTTTGCTTTCTGTGGCGCTATCCCTGGGGTCGCCCCCGGCGGGCGTTACCCGCCGCCATGTCGTGGTGGAGCCCGGACTTTCCTCGACCCCCTTGCGGGAGCCGCGATCGCCCGGCCGTCTGGTCCGGGGCGGAACCTGAGGGACGGGCGGCCATGGGTCAAGTTTTCCCACGCCAGTGTCATCCCGGTCTCGCCGGAGCTTTCCGGGATGACACCGCGGGAGCGCATCAGCTCTTGAGGTGGCGGTGGATGCGGTTCTCCTGGTGGTTCAGCCGCTTGGCCTCGACGCGGGTCAGGTGGCCCGGCGCGCGCGCTTCGCGGGCGATGCGGCGGTCGGCGGCCAGAAGGCGATGGGCCTTCATCGGGCCGATCTTGCCGGCGCGCTGTTCGGCGCGGATTTCCTGCTTCTGGTTGTGGACGCGGGCCAGGACCTCGCGCTTGGCCGGTTGCAGGGGCTGGGCGTCGGCCGTGGCGGCCAGGGCGCCGAAGCCGACGACGCCCATGGTCAGGACGAGGACGGTGCGTTTGAAGTTCATGACGGGGTTCCCTTTGTCTCTAAGCCGCTTGCGCGTCGGAGGACCGGCGCCAAGTGTCGTGAGACTGGACCTCAGCCGTTGAACGGCCTCTGAGATCGCGCTTCGCCCGCCGTTCAGGCTCCGGGCGGAATTGTGGCGCGCATCAGGGCCGCCATCGGATGGTCGCCCAGCGCGGCGATGACGCCGGTCCGGTCGGCCACGTCCTTGTTCTGGCCGAGCTTGGTCGTGCCCTCCAGCCGCTCGATGCTCAGGCGGGCGCCGATGATGGCGCGGCTGAGCGCCTCGAAGCGGCGGTCCGTCAGCTTGGCCCTGGTCCAGGGCGGCTTGGGCGCCAGCCGCGCCTCCTCCTGCGCCGAAAGGTCGTCCAGCAGGGTCAGAAGGCCCGCCTCGTCGAGCGCGGCCACCGGCCCCTCCGCCTCGACGCTGACGTAGTTCCAGGTCGGGACCTGCTCGGCGCTCTCGTACCAGTCGGGGCTGACATAGGCGTCCGCCGCCAGGCTGACGGCGATGGCGCGGAAACCCTGATCGAGGCCCGGCGCGAGCGCATTGCTGCGCGCCAGGTGGAAGTCCAGCGCCACGCCGCCCTCCAGCCGCCGGACCACCACCGGCGCATGGGCGACGAAAAGCCGTCCCTCCGGCGCGGCGGCCAGGGTCACGAAGGGATGTGCGGCGAGATGGGCCAGCAGCGGCTCGACCTCGCCCTCGCGGAACATGGTCGCGGGATGCATCAGCCGGCCAGCCGCAGGAGGGCGATGAGCTGGGCGCGCGTCGCGCCATCGGCGATCCCGTCTACCTTGTCCTGCCGCCAATGCTGCTGGAAGGCGGTGACCACGGCCTTGGTGGCAGCGTCGAACTGGCCGGTCGGCGGCAGGTCATAGCCCAGTCGCGTGAAGCCGGCCTGGAGGGCGAAGACCGCCGCGCTCTCCTCGCCCTCGGCCAGCGGCAGGCCGGGCGCGGGCGGGGCGTCGATCCACAGGCCGTGGCCGGCCTGCGCGATCCGCTTCCAGGGGAACAGCTCCCCGGGATCGTCCTTGCGGCCTGGGGCCACATCGGAGTGGCCGACGATGCGGTCGTCGCCGATCGTCCAGCGGCTGCGGATGTCGCCGACCAGATCGATCACCGCGCCGATCTGGGCGTCGGGGAACGGGCGATAGCCCCACTCGTGGCCCGGATTGACGATCTCCACGCCAATCGAGACGCCGTTGATGTTGCGCGCGCCCTTCCAGTAGGAGGCGCCCGCGTGCCAGGCGCGCCGTTCCTCCGGCACCAGGCGGAAGATGCGCCCGTCCTCCTCGACCATGTAGTGCGAGCTGACCTTCGCCTCCGGGTCGCGCAGGCGGTCGAGGGCCTCCGGGCCGGTCTTCATCCCGGTGTAGTGCAGCACCAGGATGTCCGGCGGCGCCGTGCGGGCGTCGAAGTTGGGGCTGGGCGCCTCGATAAGGCTCAGGGGCATGGGAGGCTCAGGGGCATGAATTAGAACAGGTCCTCATAGAGATCGCGCCACGTCGGGTTGCTCTCTTCAATCAGACGCAACTTCCAGACCCGTCGCCACTCCTTGATCTGGCGTTCCCGGCGGAACGCACCTTCCCTCGTATCGTGTGCTTCGAACCAGACCAGAAGCGAAACGCCGTACTTGGCTGTGAAGCCCGTGCGGAGCTTCTCGCGATGCTCATAGGCGCGTTTGACGATGCTTTCCGTCGAACCCGTGTAGAGCGTCCCATTCCGCTTACTGGCGACGATATAGGTGTAGAACACGGCCCGGCCCGACTAAATCCGGACCTCCATACAATTCCCGCTCGTCCCGGCGAAGGCCGGGATCCAGATCGCCAGGCGTCGATTTGGGCTGGTCGACCTCTGAGCGTTTCGAGCCCACTTCCGAGCCATTCCATCTGGATCCCGGCCTTCGCCGGGATGAGCGGGGTGAAATTAGAGGCCAGGCTCAGCAACAACTTCGGCCGGCGCCGCAACCTTGGCGCGGGTGAAGCGCAGAGAGGTCTGGGTGTCGGAGAAGGCGACGACCTTGTTGTCGATCAGGCCGTGGGCCTTCGCCGCCCCGATGACGTCGGCGTGCTGGACGGTGGCGGCCTTGCCCTTGGTGGAGACGACCCACAGAGCGCCCTTCTCCGCCAGCATCGGGGCGAGAGCGTCGAGGTGGGCCAGGGCCTCGGCGCTGTCGGCGGCGTAGAACAGGAGGTCGAGGTTGGCGAGTTCGGTCACCGGGATCGCGCCCTGGCCGGCCAGCTCGGCGCTGAGCGTCGGATCCTTCACGCCCATGACGGCGACGCGCATGCCGTCCTTCACCCCGATCTTGTCCATCCGACTCTTGGTGCTGACAAAGGCCATTCAAATCTCCGCGCGTCCCCGCGGGGGCGGGGATCCAGGCTTTTTCTGTTTCAGCGGACAGCCATACACCGCCTGTGTCGCCGCAGGCTCAGAAACACAAAAAACACCTGGGTCCCCGCGTTCGCGGGGATGAGCGGATGGGGGTCTAAGCGGCCTGGCCGAGGCTCAGGAACTCGTAGCGGGCCAAGTGGTGGTCGGTGGAGCCGAAGGCGCTCTCGATCATGGTGGCTCGCTTGAAGTAGTGGCCGATGGCCATCTCGTCGGTCATCCCCATGCCGCCGTGAAGCTGGATGGCGTTCTGGCCGACGAACTTGCACGCCTTGCCGATCTGCACCTTGGCCGCGGCGGCGGCCTTGGACCGCTGGTCATCCTCCGACAGCTTGACGGTGGCCATGTAGGTCATCGAGACCGACTGCTCGACCTGGATGAACATGTCGACCATGCGGTGCTGCAGCACCTGGAAGGCCGAGATCGGCTGGCCGAACTGCTTGCGCTGGCGGGTATATTCGAGCGTGCCCTCGTGCAGCCGGGTCAGCACGCCGCAGGCCTCGGCGCAGGTCGCCACGATCGCCTCGTCCACCACCTTCTCGATCAGCGGCAGGGCGTGGCCTTCGGGGCCCACCAGCGCGTCGGCGCCCGCCTTCACGTTCTCCAGGATCACCTCGGAGGCGCGGAAGCCGTCGACGGTCGGATAGTCGCGGGTCGTGACCCCGGCCGCGCCCTTCGGCACGATGAAGACGCTGACCCCCTGCGCGTCGCGCTGGCCGCCGCCGGTGCGGGCCGTGACGATCAGGTGGGTCGCGTAGGGCGCGCCGATGACCACGGCCTTCTGGCCGTTCAGCACCCAGGCGCCGCCCTCCTTCTTCGCCGTGGTCTTCAGGTCGGCGAGATTGTAGCGGCCCTGCGGCTCGGCGTAGGCGAAGGCGAAGATCGCCTCGCCGGCGATGATCCGGCCGATCAGGGCCTCGGCGCCGGCGTAGCCGGAGTGCTTCAGGAACCCGCCGCCGATCACCACCGTGCCCAGGTAGGGCTCGACCACCAGCGCCTTGCCCATCTCCTGCATGACGATCAGGTTCTCGACCGGCCCGCCGCCCAGGCCGCCCAGTTCCTCGGAAAACGGCGCCCCCAGGATGCCCAGCTCCTCGGCGAAGGCCTTCCAGATCGCGGGGCTCCAATGGGGCTCTTTGGCCAGCATCGCGCGGCGCTGATCGAAGGAATAGTGATCCGCCAGATAGCTCGCGACCGTGTCGCGCAGCATCGACTGCTCATCGGTGAAGTTGAAGTCCATCTCTCGGTCGGCTCCGTCGGATTGCCCTCCCGTTCATGGGGAGGGATCGCATTTGAACGATCAGTTCAGCTCGCGCCGCAGGCGCTGTTCATTTAACCACCAGGATCGCCAAGGACACCAAGAGGTCCCGAGAACCACGGCGGCGCCACCCGCCACAGCCTCTTGGCGATCTTGGTGTTCTTGGTGGTTTTCGTATCTGACGCCGCTTGCGCGGCCTTCGCGACGAGCCGGCGAGCAGCAGGGGAATTCTCTGGCGTCAACGTCAGAGCCCCAGCACCATCTTGGCGATGATGTTGCGCTGGATCTCGTTGGAGCCGCCGTAGATCGAGGTCTTGCGGCCGTTGAACATCTCGCCGGCCAGGCCCACGGCGTAGTCCGGCCCGACGCCGGCGTTGTGGCCGAGGTCGCGCAGGAACGGGGCCCCGTAGTGGCCCACGGCCTCCAGGGCCAGCTCCTGCAGCCGCTGCTGGATCTCGGTGCCCTTGATCTTCAGGATCGAGCTTTCCGGGCCCGGCCCCTTGCCGCTGCTCTCGCCGGCCAGCGTGCGCAGTTCGGTGAACTCCAGCGCCGTCAGGTCGATCTCCAGCTCGGCGACCTTGCGGCGGAAAAAGGCGTCGCCCAGCAGCGGGCCGCCGGCGTCCGACCGCTCGGTCGCGGCGATCTCGCGCAGCTTTTCGAGGTTGCGCTTGGAGCGCGCGACACCCGCGATGCCGCTGCGCTCATGCGCCAGCAGGGCCTTGGCGCAGGTCCAGCCCTGGTTCTCGTGGAAGATGCGGTTCTCGACGGGCACCTTCACATTGTCGAGGAAGACGTCGTTGACCTCGTGGCCGCCCTCCAGGGTGATGATCGGCCGGACCGAAATCCCCGGGCTCTTCATGTCGATCAGCAGGAAGGAGATGCCGGCCTGCGGCTTGGCGTCGGGGTCGGTGCGGACCAGGAAGAAGCCCCAGTCGGCGAACTGGCCGAGCGTCGTCCAGGTCTTCTGGCCGTTGACGATGTAGTACTCCTTGCCGTCGTCGGCGGTGATCTTCTCGGCCTTGGTCTTCAGGCTGGCCAGGTCCGAGCCCGCGCCCGGCTCGGAGTAGCCCTGGCACCACCAGACCTCGCCGTTGTAGATGCCCGGCAGGAACCGCTTCTTCTGCTCCTCTGTCCCGAAGGTGTAGACCACCGGGGCCAGCATGGAGACGCCGAACGGCAGCACCGGCAGGGCGTCGGCGCGGGCCAGCTCCTCGGACCAGATGTACTTCTGCGTGGGCGTCCAGCCCGTGCCGCCGAACTCCACCGGCCACGACGGCGCGACCCAGCCCTTCTTGGCCAGCACCTTGTGCCAGGACAGGTACTCCTCCTTGGTCAGGGGCCGGCCGGCGTCCTGCGCGGCGCGCAGCTCTGCCGGATAGTTTTGCGCGATAAAGGCCCGGACTTCCGCGCGGAAAGCGTTCTCTTCGGGTGAGAAATCAAGGTTCATGGCGCGCTCCCTGGGCCGTCTCCGGACCCGCCGATTTACGGCGTATCCGCTCGGCGGCGACCATAGGCCAGAAGCCCCAGGCCTGGGAAGATGACGCTTACGTCAACGTAATACAAAACGGGGACGACGAACCTCCCTGCCGCTTCGGCCGTTCCGCCAGCCTTGCCGCCGTCGCAGAAGCCGTGCACGCCTGATCCATGCCCCGCATCGTCACCTACAACGTCCACCGCTGCGTCGGGAACGACCGGCGGCTGGACGTGGGCCGCATCGCCGACGTGCTGGCGGCGCTGGAGCCGGACATCGTGGCGATGCAGGAGCTGGACGTGGGCCGCGCGCGCACCGGCCACGTGGACCAGGCCCACGAGATCGCCCGGCGCCTCGACATGGCTTGCCACTTCAACGCCGCGCTCACCGTCGAGGAGGAGCAGTACGGCGACGCGATCCTGACCTGTTTCCCCGAGCGGGTGGTGAAGGTGGGTCCCCTGCCCGGCTACGGCCCGATCCCCCAGCTCGAACCCCGCGGCGCCCTGTGGGTCGAGGTGGAGATCGACGGCGCGCCGGTGCAGGTCATCAACACCCACCTGGGCCTCGTGCCGCGCGAGCAGCAGATCCAGGCCGCGCACCTGGCCGGGCCCGCCTGGCTGCAGCATCCCCAATGCCAAGGCCCGAAGATCCTGTTGGGCGACTTCAACGCCACCGCCACCTCGGTGGTCTACCGCACCTTCCTGCAGGGCCTGTCGCCGGCCCGCAGCCTGGCCAAGACGAAGACGCCGACCGCGACCTTCCCCTCGCCCCTGCCCGTGCTGCGGATCGACCACCTGTTCGTCAGCCCCGAGATCCGGGTCACCGACGTCTTCGCCCCCTTCTCGCCCAAGACCCGCGTGGCGTCGGACCACCTGCCCCTGGTGATGGACTTCGAGGTGGTGAGTTAGCTGCTTCCCTTCCCCTCGACGGGGAAGGCTTTAGTCATCCAGCGATTCAATCGCCGCCGGCCCACCCAGCACCTGCATCTGGCGCACAGCCTCGTAGAGCCGGTCGCGGCGGCGGCCGGGATTCCAGGAATCCTTCGGATCCTGCGGGTCGCCCAGGTGGTACTTGGCGACGAACTCGCCGAAGGCCGAGACCTTGGGCGGCTCGATGGGCCGCAGGCGCCCGTCGCGGTTCAGGGCGTCGATGGCGGGCCCGAGGCCCCCGTAGTCGGCCCGCGCCTTGGCCACGGCGTCGCCGGTCACGCCCATGAAGTGGCCCACCAGCCGGTCGCGGAAGGCGCCGATCGCCGCGCGCGTCTCCGGCTCGTGGCTCTGCACCGCCAGCTCGCTCTCGGTGTCGAAGCCGCCGGAGCGGTTGTTGAGGTTGGCCGAGCCCACGCGCACCAGGGTGTCGTCGAAGACGCTGGTCTTGGAATGGACGATGATCGTCTCGCCGTTCGTGGTCGCCGGCCAGAAGGCCCGGAAGCGTCCGAAGACGTCCGCGGCGCGCAATCGCCAGATCATCGCGCCGCGCGCCCGGTCCATGGTCAGGTGGTCGAACCAACTGGGCGCGTGGCCGGTGGAGATCAGCACCACCTCCGGCCCCTCCGGCTCGGCCAGGCGCGCGGCCAGGGCCTCGGTGATCAGCGGCGAGGTGAAGTACTGGTTCTCCAGATAGATGATCTCCCTGGCCTGGGCGATCGAGGCCAGGCTGAGCCGGCGGATCTCGTCCACCTCCGCCTGGCGCTTCCACTTGGGGACCGTGCGGGCGATGGCGACCTCGACACCGGTCATGGCCGGCGGGACGTGCTCCGGCCAGGGATCGCCGCCGGCGTCCTCGGGCTCCGGCAGGACCTCGCCGGTGGCGTTGGCCCAGCGGGCGCGGACCAGGTCGCCCAGCGCCTTGGCCGCCGGCCCGTCGACGGCCATCACCACCTCGTGGCGCGGGGCGTGGCATTCCTGGTCGGGCATGATCCGGCGCGGATCGTCGTCGCGGTGGCCGGGGGTGTCCCAGCGGTCCACCGAGATGTCGCCGCCGCCGCAGAAGGCCACGCGGTCGTCGATCACCAGCACCTTCTGGTGATGGCAGGCGCCGAAGGGCACGCTGTCGTCGAGCCTGAACTTCACCGGGGTGTTCCTGAAGAAGGCCCGCGCCCGGTGCGGGAAGAACTCCTGCTGGGCGGCGATGGCGAAGGCCGAGCGCCAGATCAGCAGGCGCACGTCGAGCTCCGGCCGCGCCCGGGCCAGTTCCACCAGGATGCGGCCGACCTCGTCCGGGTCGTCGGGGCCGTCGTAGCCGTCGGGGAACAGCCGCGTGCGCGGATCGAACCCCCAGCCCAGCAGCAGCACCGAACGTCGCGCCTTCTGCAGGGCGTCGAAGGCCGCGGTGAAATAGGCCTCGGTGTCCACCAGGAACGCCGCGCGGTCCGCCCGCGCCACGCGCCAGCAGGTCTCGCCCGGCTTGAGCAACGGGGAATTCAAGTCGTCACGGATCCCTTGCTCGCCCACCGCCCCGCCCTCTGTTCCAGGGCCAAAGACGCGCGGTCAAGTTAGGGTTCCCGCCGGCGGGACTTCAAGGACCCGCGCGGCTCAAGAAAAAGCGCGCCGGCCGGGGAGGCGACGCGCCGGCTGAACTCAGCCGAGTTGGGGCAATATCGGGGCGAGCTAGCGGGCCGAGGCGGTGTCCTTGCCGCCCAGGAAGGCGGTGCAGTAGCCGTTGAGCTCGGCCTGGAAGCGGTCCTTGCCGTCGGTCTTGGCGGCGTCGCGCTTGCCGCGGACCTGTTCCTGCTGGCCCTTCTCGTAGACCGGCTCGACGCGGCTGCGGCCCTCGGTCTTGATCAGGGCGTCGAGGCTACTCGCGTCGGTGACGCCGAAGCCCTCGGCCAGGCCGCGGCAGCGGTTGGCCTTCAGGTAGTCGACGTCGGTCAGGTGCGCTGAAGCCGTCGCGGCGCCGGCTTGACCGGCGATAGCCAGGCTCAGGGCTGCGAGAAGAACTGCGGTCGACCTCATCGTTGTTTCTCCCTCATAACAGTCCCCGAGGCCAATTTGATCTATTTGAGGGAAAATCTCAAATTAATTGGAGGCAATGAACAGTATTTAATGTTCGTCACATGTTACCGATACACTAGAATTACTTATGACTATAATTTGCTTGTCCAGATGCTGTTCAGCTTGCATGAAGGCCCATGCCCCCGCCGACCCCTGTGCTGGACGCCGCCGGCGTCAACGCCCTGCTGCGCAAGGCCTTCCCCGACGCCACGCCGGCCGCCTTCCCGACCGTGACCGCGGTCTCGCCGGGGCGGGTCGAGGTGACGGCTCCCTACCGCGAGGGCCTGCTCAGGCCGGGCGGGGTGATCTCCGGCCCGACCCTGATGTCGCTGTCCGACACCGCGGCCTACGCCCTTGTGCTGGCCCACATCGGCGACCAGTTGATGGCGGTGACCTCGTCGCTGACCATGAACTTCCTGCGCGGCTGCGCGCCGGGCGACCTCCACGCCAGCGCCGAGATGCTGCGCCTTGGCCGCCGCAACGCCGTCTGCGACGTGCGCCTGTGGACCGAGAGCCCCGACCGGCTGGCGGCGCAGGCGACGGTCACCTACGCTATCCCGCAATGAGCCAGCCTGCGCCTCCCCCGCCCGGCGGCCCGCCCAGGGCCATCGCCACCCCGTGCGTGAAGGTCTGCGTGGTGGACGGCGAGACAGGACTCTGCATGGGCTGCTACCGCCAGCTCTCCGAGGTCGCCGGCTGGGCCGCACTGAGCGACGAGGACCGCGGCCGGATCATGGGCGAACTGCCCGGCCGCCGCAGCCGCATCCGGCCGGAAAAGCTGGCCATGTTCGGTTAAGCCTGCCCGTTCACGCCTTCAAAACCCCCCGCGCCTAATCTCCGCCCGCTCATCCCGGCCCCCGGGATATCGAGGCGAGGTAACCCTGCGCGTGTCGGACGCCCTGAAATTTGCAGCCGTCGCGGCGCTTGCCGGCCTTTCGGCCGTGGTCAGCGCCCAGACCATCGTGACGGTGTCCAACCGCCTGCCGCCGCTGCGCGCCGCCAACGCCCAGGCCGCGCCGGCCGCCCCTGCGTCGGCCGACCCGGCGGCCGCGCCCCTGTCGATCGCCAAGGCCAGCGACGGCCACTACTGGGCCGAGGGGCTGGTGAACGGCTCGCACATCCGCTTCCTGGTGGACACCGGCTCCACGGCGGTGGCCCTGACCTCCGCCGACGCCGAGCGGCTGGGCTTCAACCTGGCCGACCTGAAGTTCACCTACCGGGTCGTCACCGCGGCGGGCGAGACCCGCGCCGCGGCGGTCAAGCTGGCCGAAGTCACCGTCGCCGGGGCGCGGCTGGAGAACGTCGACGCGTTGGTGATCGAGAAAGGCCTCGACGCTTCCCTGCTCGGAATGAGCTACCTAGGCCGCCTCGCCAGCTTCCAGGCGACGCGCGAGGCGCTGATCCTGCGGCCCTGATACGGCCGCCAGGGCCGCGTCCACGACCTCGAGCCCAGCCCCCGGCTTCACGCTCTCCACCGTCAGGATCCGCCGCCAGGTCCGGGCCCCCGGCGCCCCGTGGAACAGGCCCAGCATGTGCCGCGTCATGGCCGCCAGGTGCGTCCCCGCCGCCAGCTCGCGCGCCATGTAGGGCCGGTAGCGCTCGACAGCCTGCGCCGGCGTCACCGTCTCGCCCGCGCCGAACAGCCGCGCGTCGGCTTCGCCCAGCAGGCCCGGCGTGTGGTAGGCCGCGCGGCCCAGCATCACCCCGTCCACATGGGCCAGGTGTGCCTGGGCCTCGTCCAGCGAACCGATCCCGCCGTTGATCGCGATGGTCAGCTCCGGCCGCTCGGCCTTCAGCCGATAGACCAACGGATAGTCGAGCGGGGGCACGTCGCGGTTTTCCTTGGGCGACAGGCCCTTCAGCAGCGCCTTGCGGGCATGGACCACGAAGTGGCGCACGCCGGCGGCGGCGCAGAGGTCGACCAGGCGGAACAGGCTCTCCTCCGGGTCCTGGTCGTCGACGCCGATGCGGCACTTCACGGTCACCGGGACCTTCACCGCCGCGGCCATGGCGGCCATGCCTTCCGCCACCAGCTCCGGCTCGCGCATCAGGCAGGCGCCGAAGCGGCCCGACTGCACCCGGTCCGAGGGGCAGCCGACGTTCAGGTTGATCTCGTCATAGCCCTCCGCCTCGCCGATGCTGGCGGCCTCCGCCAGGTCCGCCGGCTCCGACCCGCCGAGCTGCAGCGCCACCGGATGCTCGCCCGTGTCGAAGGCCAGCAGCCGCGCCCGGTCGCCATGCAGGATCGCGCCCGTCGTCAGCATCTCGGTATAGAGCATGGCCCGCGACGTCAGCGTCCGGTGCAGGCTCCGGCAATGCCGGTCCGTCCAGTCCATCATGGGGGCGACGGAAAGCCTATAAGACTGATGTTTCTGCACTTTTCTCGTAGCTTCAGCGGCCCGTGGCGAGGCGCACGACTGTGCTTCTACGCCAAGACACGGGGTTTTTCGCGGCCTTTCGACAGGCTGTCGCACGCGGCGCGCAGGCCGGGAGGGCCGCCAGGGCGGGCCCGGAGCGACACCTTAGCCTCCGGCTCTCGGGCCCAGGGCTCAGGGCGTCACGGCGCCGGCGTATTCCATATAGTTGCGCGGCGACGTCGCGGCCCCGGCCGGATCGAGCGTCGCGTAGCATTGGGCGTCTGCGGCGGTTTCGACGAAGATCATGTTGCTCCAACCTTCACGGACCTCGGCGCAGACATGGACGATCGACAGGGCGGCCATGCGTTGCGCCGCAGCGGTCGTGGCCTGCATGAAGAGGCCTTTCCAGATGATCGAGGTCACGGCCCCGGCCGTCGCGTCGACCGTCTTGGGGCTGACGAACACCGATTCCACAACCGGGCTGTCGGTCATGGTCCCGAGGTCGTAGGTCCAGGCGTAGCTGTTGAGGGCGGCGAGGATCTGGCCGAAATTGGCCGCGACCGTCGATGTCGAACCCGCGCCGAACCACAGCGTGAAGGTCGCGCCGCCGGCCTGCGCGGCGGCCTGCGCCGCGGTCGCCAAGGAAATGGCCTGGGTATGGGCCTGGCGGATGAGGCCCTGCTGGTCGGCGCTTCCGCCGGTGATCTGCACGCTCATGTGTCGGCGCTCCCAGCGATCAAAGGATGAATGACGGATCGACGAAGAAGGTGATCGCCGACCAGAGGTCGCCGGATGGCTGGGCGCCCGCCATGGCGGAGATGGTCAGCGGCACCACGCCCAGCCGATCGGTGGGGCTGGCGACGAAGGCGGCCATGGCCGCCTTCCAGTTCTGCGTGGCGGGGTCCACGCCCCAGTGGCCCTGCACCGACTGGCGGATCTGGGCGACCGTGGTCGGATCGCTCACCCCGATGCTGCACTCGCCGTCGGAAGCCAGGCTTCGGGAATTCAGGTTGGCGCTGCCCACGATGGCGTAGTTGGCGTCGAACAGCGCCAGCTTGGAGTGGACATAGACACCTCGGAAGCCGGGCGCGAGGCCGGGAAGTTGCCGCGATGGCGGCAGCGGCGGGCTGGACACATAGCGGGCCGGCGACGCGGCGATTGTCCGCGCCGTGGACGTCTGGACGATATCCGTGATCTTGAGCAGGCCGACGGTGTGTTGGGAGCCGTCGAGCGCCAGGACATAGCTGAACGTGCCAAGCTCGATCGGAACGCCGTCCGGAAGGTTCACGACCGGTGCGCCGCGGCACGCCGCCAGGGTCACGGTGACCGGCCCGGCGCCAAGGTCGTAGGTCATCTGAACCCACTCGCTGCCGGCGAGCATGATCGCGGCGAGCGCCGCCCGGGACAGGGAAATCTCGCCCGCGTTGAGGAGGCCGTTGGTGTTGAGCGGGTGGGGAATCAGCACGACCACGTTGAAGGCCGGCGCAGCCGCCAGCTTCGCGATCAGGGCGCGAACAACGGCCGGGTCGTGGAAGGTGAAGTTCTCGAGATAGGCCCAGGACGTCGCCGCATTGATCTTTTCGATCATCTTGTCGCGCACCTGGGTGACCCGGCGCGCGAACTCGGCGTTGGTGATCAGCACATCGACGGGATACTGCGGGCCGCCGATCAGCCGATTGGCATAGGGGATGGTGGTCGGGCCGCCGGTGCTGCAGGTGACCGGGTCATCCAGGCACATGTCGTGGGCGGCCGCCCAGAAGGCCAGCTTGGCGTAGTCGCCCGGACCGGAAACCGCGCCGCCGACCTTGGCCCAGCGCCGATCGAATTCCGCCTCGATCACGTCCACCACAGGTCCCGAAACCACCACCGCCGCGTCATGCCATGAGGCGCCCCCGACGGTCGGATGGGTGACCGTGTCCCAGTAGCTCCATAGCAGGTTGAACCCGCCGACCAGCGCGCACTTCACGCCGTTCACGCGGACGATGGCGATCTTCTGGTGCTGCGAGTTGAACCAGCGCTGGGACGCGTAGACGTGGTAGGATTCAAGCCTCACATCGACGTTGGCCACGCCTGCGAACGCCGCTCGCGTCGCGACGTTTTTGTCCCAGTTCGGCACCACGCGGGTGCGCAGATAGGTCGAGATATAGTAGTTGTTCTGAGCTAGGTGCTCGGCATCGTTGGTGTCCCAAAGCAGAAACGAGACCTGCTTCCCCGCCCCCCCGATGTTGGTCAGGATCTTCTGCACCGTCGGCCCGTTCGGCACCGAAATCCCGGCCGGATCGTAGTGGCCGTATTGAACCGCCAACAGCAGGTCGCGCAGGGCCGGGAAGTAGTCGCGGCCATCGAGCTGGAGGGCGACGCTCCCCTGGGCCGAGCCGCCAAGGGCGGGAACGGGCAGGCCGATCCCGGAGGCGACCTGGTAGGCGCCCTGCTCCACCTGGGCGGCGAGGCCGAGATTGGCGACCAGGCTGCCGACGCCGACGGCGACGGCGCAAGTCAGCACGACAGGCGCGGACAGAACGGCGCCGGTGGCCACTGCGCCGCCCACGATGACCGCCGCCACGGTCGTCATGGTCATGCCCGCAAAGGCGGCCACATCGGCCCACGTCCAGTCGACCGCCAGAACCTCGGCCTCGGCCGCCGCCCGCCGCAGACTCCGGCGCGTGCTGTCCCCGCCGGAATAGAGCGGGGTCAAGGCGGTCTCGATGGTGCCGGCGATGTCCTGACTGGGCGTCGTCTGGACGCTGAGCAGGACGGCCGAGCCGGTGGGCGCATCGACCTGGAACGTCCAGTCGCCGGCCATCGGGTCCTTGACCACAAAGGCCCACACCGAGGCGCCGTTCATCTGCACCGCGAGCTGAGGCGTGCTGACCGACTGGTTCAGGACCGTGCCGTCGGGCCGGGTGACGGCGACAACGACGTCCCGGGGAAAGGCCACCGTGACCTGGCTCTGGTCCAGGACCCCGCCATAGAGGTAGGCGGTCCCCGCGGCGACGTTCAGCTTCTGACGGCGCCGCGCCAGATGGGCGACCGGCACGAAGGTGACGGCGCCGACGGCCGCGCCGGTATTGTGGGTGGGCGAGGCGTCGACGAAATCCCGGTCCATCTTCCAGTAGCCGACCAACCCCGGGCTGGTCGGATCGATGGCGTTGAAGCGCGCGGCCTGGACGAGGTCGGCGCCGATCGCCCGGTTCCAGATCGTGACGTCTTCGATGACGCCCGTGAACTGGAGCGGCGCCTGGTCGAGCTGGCCGATGACGACGCGCCGATTGCTCGAGACATTGAGCGGGGACGGCGCCGTGGACATCGGCGTCCCGCGGATCGCGACGCCGTCGAACCACAGGGTGATGACGCCCGCGGCGCGTACAGCGGCGATAGAATGCCACTGGCCGTCGAGCGCGGCGGTCGGCACGGAGTTGATCAGGTAGTAGCTGTAGCCATTGTCGGTCGCGAGGGTGAAGGTGCTGTCGGCGTTCAACGCCAGCAGCCAGCCGGCATAGGCCGGAGAGCCGCCCTGCGGCGCCTTGCTGGTGACCAGGCCCCCGCCCGCCGAGGTCTTGAAGAGGCAGGTGATCGAGAAATCGCCGAGCCCGAACTGATAGGCCGGGTTTGACGGGATCGCGATCAGGCCCCCGGCGGCGATCTGCGCGCCGTAGTCCTCGGCGGCCGTCTCGTGCATGTCGATCGCGAGGTAGGAATAGGTGTTGGCCGCCTCCGCCCAGAGGCAATGCATGACCGGCGCCCAACCCACGGGCCCTGAGGCGCTGGCGTTGTTGCGGGTGAGCGAACTGTCGGCCGGCGACTGGTTCATTTCCCACAGGCCCACCAGGCCCGGGTCCTGGGGCGTGACCTTGTTGAACATGGTCCGCCAGATATCCTGTGCGCCGAGCGCGCGGTTCCAGAGCGAGACGTCCTCGAGGATGCCGACGAACTGACGGTAGGGCTCCTCCACCTGGTCGCACCCGCCGATGGTCAGGCGCTGCGAATTGGAGACGTTCGTGGGCGTGGGCGTGCTCGACGAGGCCTGGACGGGCACCGGCTTGGCGTCGAAATAGATCGTCATCGCCCCGTTCCGCCTGACGGCGGCGACGCTGTGCCATGTGCCGTCCAGGGCGTCGGTGGGGTCCGACATCACCTGATAGAAGCCGAACCCGTTGTCGGTGGCGAACTTGATGCGGCCGTTGGGCTCCAGCACCACCAGCCAGCCGCCATCCCCGCCGCCGCCGGCCGTCGACTTGCGGGCCGCCAGCGTGCCGGGCTGGGTGGTCTCGAAGAGGGCGGTGACGGTGAAGTCGCCGGTCCCGAAATTATAGGCGGCGTTGGCGGGCGCGGTCAGCAGGCCGCCCGCCAGTATCCGGGCGCCATAGTCCTTTTCCATCGCCAGCCCCTGTCAGTCCGCCGCCGCGTCGACGGCTGCGCACTCCACCACAGGATATAATATTCCACAACACTACCTATAGATGTCCCTGGCGTCAGATCGCGGTCCACGCCGGCTGGAGGCCGCCCGGCGGATCGCCGCCACGGCCTGCAGGTCGCCCAGGCAGTCCTGCGGGCGGTTGCGTCCAGGCCGCCCGCCGCGCACCGCCTCCACGAAGGCCTCGGCCTGCTGCCGGAAGCCGTCCTCGTGCGGCGGAAACGCGAATTCCTCGGCCTCGCCGCCGCTCAGAAGGCGCAATCGCCCGGGGCCGTCCTCGCCCGGCGCGATATCCAGGCTCGCCCGCTCTCCGAACAGCATTACGCGCCAAGTCCCCTCCTCGGCGGAACGGACATAGCCGGCGGTCAGGCTGGCCAGGATGTCGCCCGGAAACCGAAGCAGGGCGCAGCAGGTCTCCTCGCGCACGTGGAGGTCGCCTCCGTGCACCAGCCGGTTGGCGGCCGCCGCGACCACCACGGGCTCGCCCAGCATCCAGCGAAGCGGATTTAGGAAGCAGTAGGTCATGTGGCTGAGCGGCATGCCGCCGCTGAGCGCCTCGTTGCTGTACCAGCTCGCCGGATCGCAGTCCCAAAGCGCCACTGCGTTCACCGCCAGGACGCGGCCCAGCCGCCCGGAGGCGATCAGGGTCCGGGCGGTTTCCCACACCGCCTTGTAGCGGGCCTCGAACCCGGCCTCGACCACCACGCCGCGTCGCGACGCCGCGCGCGCGAGCCTGCGCCCCGCTCCGGACGTCAAGGCGAGCGGGCCGCCGAGGAGAAGATGCCAGCCGTGGTCGACCGCCCAGAGCGCGATCTCGTCCTGGACATGGTGGGGCGTCTCGACGAGGACGGCCTGCGGGCGGGTGACGGCCAGCTCCCGATAGTCATCGAAGGCCGGGGCGCCGCCGAAGTCGCTGGCCAGGGCCTCGGCGCTGGACCGGCGCCTGGCCGCGACGCCGCACACGGCGACGCCTCCGGTGGCGGCAAGCGCCTCGAGCCGCCGCCGCGCCATACGGCCCGCGCCGACAACGGCCAGGCGCAAGGGTTGGCTCACGAAGACGAGGCCCTGACCGCGTGGCGATAGAGGTGCCATCTCCGGTCGAGGATGAAGCTGACCATGAGGGCGATCCGCGACCGGAACACCGGCGTGTCCCGATAGAATTCCGGCGCCATCCTGGAGACCCGCGGAAGCCGGCTCCAGGCGATCCGGGGAAAGTCGTGGTGCTCGGCGTGGTGGCCGAAGTTGCATTCGAGCAGGCTTGCCCAGCCCACGTAGTTGCCGGTCTCCTGGCCCTCGGCGACCACGAAGTGCTCCTGGATGACGCGCGTGCCCAGGGGATGGAAGCCGATCGACAGGGCGTAGCTGAGCGCCAGATAGGCGAGCGCCCTGGGCCCCCAGAAAT